>Ga0100389_1000794_pt1 | contig 24639 bp, 24 predicted proteins | sample CryGeymeta201513_FD_81537 | JGI IMG/M metagenome (GOLD analysis project Ga0100389, IMG submission 81537) | Groundwater microbial communities from Crystal Geyser aquifers in Utah, USA - Crystal Geyser metaG 2015-13 | ecosystem: Environmental > Aquatic > Deep subsurface > Groundwater | place: USA... | reverse complement strand
ACAACCTGCTACAGGCACATTGCTGTTGTTGCTACTTCATGCCATGCAAGAATTTACTACACATGTTTGTCATGTGGGACATTGAGTACTATGAGTACTATTTGTGCAAAAAACGGCAAATGAAAAATTCCCTCAGATGAAGAATGCGAGAAGGAGGATACTGAATATTTTTTTCATGGATTTTTTTGAATTATCAAGTAAATAATGAGATTCCGGCTCCATCCCGACTAGTCGGGAGATAACGCTGGAATGACTACGCCTACGGCGAGTGGCCTGCAGCAAGTGTGACTCGGTACTTTCTACTCGGTACTCGTCACTGTAGTTTATACGTATTTATTTTTATTTTGCAAATGAGGATTGAATGCTTAAAAATGGGGCATGAAATCACTCAAGGACGTCATCAGAAAAGTTATAGCCAATAAACACCTGGGCAAGGATATGATAGGTGCTATCACTTTGAACGTAATCAGAGATTACTTTAGTCCAAAGTCGAAAGTCCATAAAGTCGAAAGTCAAGGACCTGATGACCTTACGACCTTACGACCTGAAGACTGTATGGCAGACAAACGTGAAATCGAGGGGTACGTCAAATTCAACAAGATATTTATTAAAACATCCAACCAGGGAATAAAGATAGAGATTTTCAAAAAAAAGCAAGACATCCTGGCTCGTGTGAACGAGGCGCTTGCTAAGGTCGGTTATGCTACCAAGATGGTAGAGATACTGATCAAATAGGAGCAAAGGCGCATAGGGGCAGAGGTGGATAGGTGGATAGGCCAAAAAAGGTCTCGAATTCGCATTCTGAGTGCCTTTTTGCAATATACTAAAATCTCTATAATAGACTTGACTTTTCTCCCTAAATACTTATATTCTATCTCAGAAACCTAAAAAAATCATAAAAATGAAGAAAATTTTTGTTCTGATGGTTGCTCTTGTAGCTGTAATATCCATCACCGTTAATGGAAATCCTGTTGATTCCACCAAAGTTGAAGTTTCAGCCAAAGTTGATTCCAGTAAAGTGGATTCGATTGCCATACAAGGGAAACCTTTCTCTGGCAAAGAATACACTGTAATTGCTGGTACTGATACCACAGTGGTAAAAGCTAACGGCAGAGATTCAATCAAAGTTGATTTCGCTGCTTCAGACAGTTGCAAAGCTACCGGTAAATTTGATTACCAGAATATCAATGGTGAAAAGACCAAGGTAATCGAAGTTTCAGCTAACGAATCAAATTTCTGGATTCCTGAACCCAAAGGTGGTTTAAAAGCTGATGACAAAGGCAATGTTGCAGTAAGAGAACTTGCTTGTGACGCGACGGAACAAAGCGATCCAATCGCACCAGGATGGTATGGACTTATCAGTCTTATCATTATCTGCACCGTATTCGGAATCAAAAAAATCTGGTTTTAAAATTTATATCAATCAATCCTTAATTTGTTTCTGCATATTGCAGAGATGAGTTAAGGATTTTTTTGTACTTATTTTTTCTGTCTGGTATATTTTTGCACTAATCATTTTTTCTGAGAAACTTTAACTTTATAATCACTGCGGTTAATGTTTTGTTGTTTCTGATTTGATTATACTGTGTAATGGCAGATATAGACCTTACTTTCCCCAACGGTCAGATTATCTTTTAACTTGCCGAATTTTTTCTCGCTCAGACATCCATGAGAGATAGCATTGTCAGTAATGGTTTCAGATTCCATCGCTTGTTCATAGGGCGCATATGTTGGATGAAATCAGATTGCATATTTTTGGTATTCGTATCTTGCTTCTACATTACCATGTTCATCTATGGGAACTAACTTTAGCATCTTTGCAGGACCATCACTTTTAAAATTTTTTTTATCTCGTTCTCGATTCCGTATTTGTTTTACTAGAAATTCTCATTCTGGTGTATCTTTATGTATAGGCTTCCTGTGGTAAACTAATCCTTGGTTTGTGTTATAATAGGGATACGGCCTAAATTTTCCTGGCTTACCTATATCTGCGCCTGACAAATGCGTCTGTACATTGACAACTTTACCATCTTTATCTATGAGATAGGTTTTGAAGTTTGTCTTGTCCACAAGCACATTGGCAACGCCATTATTTTTTCGTCTCCCCTGCACGTATTGTGTATATGCATCTTTGATCTCTTGCGAAATTCATGGATTCTGAAGCAGTGCATCGCCCGATAAACTAAATAATGGATCAGACAATTCTTGTAATGTATTTAGATCGATTATGCCTGTTGCCTTATTTGATGTGTACTGGGAATTTTCTTTCATACCCAACAATTTCTGCACTTCTATCACATTGTTTTCTTTGAGAAAATTCATCACCTTAATTCTGATGGCTTTATCGGGGATATTATTTACTGCTGTGCATACTTCATCGTATGTTACTCCTTCCCCCAAAAATTTCTCCTGTAGCCCTTGTTGAAGCTGATTTACCATAAGCGAATCCTCTACTACTTTCTCTATGGACTGTTCTTTTTTTACAAAAGCAGTGTCTGTTTTTTCTTCCTTTACTTGGCCAGTTTCCTCATGTGTTCTGTTATTCTTCACCTCTTCTTGCTCTGAAGATGTAGTATCTGTCTCTCCCTGCTCGGTTTCATACAGCTCGGTTTCATACACTCTATTATTCTTTGCATATTCTTTTGCGAAATCTCATACAACTAGAGAAAGTACTATACCTGCTCAAAGCACCAGGCCCGTAAGTCAAAGTTTTTTAAGAATATTTTTTGTTTTCTTGTCTATCTTATTTTCTTTAATTGCTTCATTAACTTCTTTTGGGCTCTTATGTGAGAATATTTTCGCCAACTGATTTTTCTCTTCAGGCGACAGCGATTCTTCCACATAATTCATTATGACGCTTTTGACGATAGAGTTTCTGTTGATCAAGGTGATGATTGTCTTGATATCAGTATGCTCGTTTATTTCATTCTCCTTGATAAATTCCTGTATCCACGTTACATCACTTTTTTGGGTTAGCACAGATCTTATTTCCTGCTCGTAATTTCTCTTTATGGTCTTCGTTTTCTTTTTTGTCGTGAGTACCTTGATATCCTCATTCAGCCCCTGTAGCTGTTGTCTTATTTCTTGCGCATATCCTTGTAACCAACCCAACATCCCTTCTAACTCCTCTACACTGAGATTCTCCAATTCCTCAGCACTCATATTCGCCAAAAGATTGAGATCATAGCTAGTCCCATTCTGATTGCGAAGTATGTTGTCTGAATCTAAAGCGTTGATCATGCATCTATACAGAGAACAAAATAATTATTCATTACTTACTGGCTCTTTTTCTTTCTTTTTATCTACTATCTTCTTGATATTTTCTCATAGCGTAGTCAACGTTGATAAGGTTTTCCCCAAGTCCTCCTGTTTGCGCAGAATCTCCTCTATTTGCTGGTCAGTTTTCCCTTTTTTTGCTGTGACTTTTTTCGTCACTGTCGCTTTCTCTCATTTTACTTCTTTTGATTTCAATTTTTTCGCCTTGGCCTCGTCCTTTTTCGCCTGTTCATCTTGCTGCCTCTTCTGCTCTGCCTGTACCCTTTTCTCATCAGCTTCCTTTTTCTGCGCTTCAAGTCTCTTCTGTTCTTCGTCCTCCTTTTCGGATATGATACCTGACGCCTTCTCATCGATTTCTGTGAGTTCAGCTACCATGGACTTCCGGTTTTTATGATCATATGTTGATCCTTTCAATCCATCAGCTTTTGTGAGAATGTTTTGCACATCATCAAACAAATATTGTGGTAAGTATTTCGCATCTTTTTTAAGCATCGTACTAAGCTTTTTCACCAAATCGTGGAAATCAGTCTTCACCTTTTTGACTTCTGCATCCGTAGGGAACAAATTATGATACTTTTTCATCTTCTTGATGGTATTGATCTCTTTTTTGAGCGCACTAGTGAAATCGTCCACCTCGTCTTCCGTGACGGCTTTCTTGTTCTTGAGACTTTGTAACACACTTATATCACTAGTGTTGCCGGCAAAACTATATACTATAGCATATTCGACCTGCTCTGCAGACTTTAATAATTCTTTCAGGGTTTCCTTCTTTTTTTCCAAATTTTTTGCTGCGGTTTTCTCTTGTTTCTGCTTGAATAGCTGCATGATATATGCGCTCAATTTTTCGATTTTTCTCTGCGCTTTTTCAAGAAGGGATGACATCATATCCAAACCGCCTTTGTCTTGCTCCTTCTTTTCGAGCAATACTTGCAGTTCGCCTGATACTTTTTCGATTTCCTTATTTATCTCTTCTGTCACGAGGAGAATTTTCGCTATCACGTCTTCAAGCTCTTTTACGTTTGCACGTTCCAAAAAATCTTCCAGCTCTTGCGGGTTCATAGAAAGGATTTTTAGTCCTTGGAGATTGTCATCTAGAGTAGTTTCTGGCGTTGTCATGCGTTAGGGATAATAAAGTAAATATGATTATACTGTTTCTTTTTCTTTTTTCTTTTCTAGGGTGGCCGTAAGTGTCTTCGCCAATTCATTGAATGGCTCCAGCTTCTTATTGAGATCGTTTATCTGCTGTTGCTTCATCTTTATCTGATTTTCTTCTTCTTTTTTTCTTGCATCAGCCTCTTCTCTCGCCGTCTGGTTTCTTATCCTTTCTGCTTCTGCTTTCTGTTTTTGTTTTTTCTCTTCCTCTTGATTCCGTGCATTTTCCCAATTTTCTAGAATTTGATTTGCTATGTTCTTTTGCGCCTTGGGCAGAGATTCTTGCATCTGATTTTTTTCTTTTCCTGATTCCTTTTCCCGATTTTGGAGGAATTGATCTGTTAGAGATGTATCAGATATATTTGATGATGTGCTTGTAGTTTGCACATCCAATGCTCCTGATGATAGATATTTATTAACAAAATATTCTATGACTTGGGGTCACTCCCTATCATTTCACTTCGCCTCCTGCATTGTGCGTTCAAGCTCTTTTAGCACTCCCTCTACTTCATTTTTTGATTTTCCTGATAAAATTTTTTGTACCTTTTTTTCAACATCGGCCTCTGACCAGTTAAGAAGATCCGGCGATTTCACGATAGTATGTATCATCGCTTTCACAAGTGATTTGCTCATTGCGCCTCTTACTTTCTTTTTCGCTGCTATCGGGGTCTCTTCTATGACAACTGCTTCCTCCTCCAGTGCTCCACCTTTCACTTCGGCATTTATCGAGACGATCTCTTCTTCTTTTTTTAATGCGATGATGGCATCCACAATATTGTTTTTTCCTCATAACATATAAGATTTGGTATGTTTATGTAATTCCTTAAGGAACTTCTTATCTTCTCCTGTCGTCATATTCGCCTCAGTACAAGCCTTTTTCACGATACTTTTCAATTCTTTTTTTGTCACTCATCACAAAGTCGATGCTATCTTAGAAATTATTTTGGATTCTTCTGCTTTTGCAGAAATCAATGGAAGAACATCCTTCTTGAGTTCTCCGTAATGTTGATCGACTATAATATTCTGCGACTTTGTCATCTTCTCGAAATAAAATCTTAAAACTTATATAATCCCAGATTCATAGCTTTCATGAGCTTCCCCATCAAGAGAGGATTTTGATAGAATTCATTCGCTTCCTGCGGTGAAGCCACATTGCTCGGAGTGCCTTTCTTCACTTCTCCATAGTCTTTTCTCATCCGCAGAGAAGAGAATGCTCTTTTGATCGGATTCTTATTTCCTGCGGTCAATGGCGTATAGCACAAAGTACCTGTTTCATTGATGAAATAGACTCTTTGTTTGATGGTATCTTTCACTCCAAAGTTCGTATTCGCCAATTTCGCATTTTCACGGAGATGCTTGATGAGCTCTTGATAAATCGCAGACACCATCTGTAATTCCATGCCATCGAACAAACGTACTCCTTTGACTCTGTGATTGAGCAATTTACCCAGATCCCTGGATGCAATCGGCTTCGCCAATGTCCCTCCGGAAATGGTGAATTTATTTTTTTTGAAAGAAACGGAATATCCTCATACCGACAATCCGTCGAAATCAAATTTTAAAGTTCTGATTTTGCCTCTGATATTCATCAATTTTTTGAGCGGGCTACCCAATCGAGTCGTAGGGAATCTGGATCTTGTATGTTTGAAATATGAAAGCACACTCTTTTCTGTCGCTTGTTTATACTGCTTGTGAGTTTTGTTCATTACGGTGTTGAAATGAACCATACATCATTCTATTCCCTTTCTTAAATAATGCATATCGTTTTCTAGAGCAAATTCTTTTTCTGAGAATGGAGTGCTCAATATATTCACCTTCCCCGTAGTTTCATCTTTATGCTGAATGATGATATCGTCTTTGCTATCCAAGGTGAGTTGGACCAACTTTTTGCTTTTTTTATCTGCATATTCCAATGTTATATTATTTTTGTGTGCCATCCTGATCATCGCTTTGATGACGTTGTAGGCCATATGGACTCTCATCTTACCGTAAGGAATTTGTGGATCATTGAGCAATATGTGCAAAAGTTTCGTTTGATTACCTCCATGCAATTTAACTTCTCTTCCATTGTCCAATTTGAAATTTGCATACATAGCTTTGGCTTCTACTCTAATGTCTCATGTGTATCCTACATCTTCTATCTTGTTATTTTTTTCATCTGTAATGATGCGAGTTTTTTGTGGAGCGATAGTTTCACTCTTATTATGGAAAAATCTGAGATAACTCACGTCTTTTTTGCCTCGCATTCACCAGAGTCCTGAACGAGTAAGTTTTGGTCTTCGTGGTGCATTAGTTTTTCTATTTTTAGGATTAGTGGCGTCTTTGAGTCATTGTGACTGAGACCGTTCATCCTGAGACCTCTCTTCTTGTTCTTGTCTGAAAGTAAGTATTTCTTTGGTCATGGGCGTATGTAAATCCCTCGTCACCACTATTCCAGGCGTAGCAGTCACTACCGCCACGCTCTCCATCTGCCTTTTGAGTTCTTTATCCAAAAATGTATTTAAAGCGCCAGGGATTTCTCTGAGCAAGAACATATCATAATTTGAATGAGATGCCGCATCTGCATCAGATGGTTTAACATTATCAAAGAAATACTTTTTGAATGCAGGTCCGAGTTGACTCCAATTTGTCTCTAATATACATGGAGAAAATGGCATCCCATCTGGCATTTTAGCGCCTGTCAGATTACGAATCCTCTCTCTGAGCGTAGGTTTTTGTTCATCGGGGACAGCGTTGCCTATTCTTTCATCAATCAATTTGTTCTCTACTTCTTTATAACGTCTGCCATAAAAATCCTCTGTATATTCATTCATCGGCTTTCCACCCATATTAAACGAATTGTAACGAAGATTTTGTTGTATGGCACTCAGTGGCGTAGGGGCCATGTAATCTTTTAATTTGAACTTAAGAAGTTTTTGATGGGCGACGTTTTTTGTGCCTACGGCGAAGGCTCCGCCAATTGACAACTCTATATTCTTTGAAAAATCTATTTCTCCTTTCACGTTTCCACCAGTCGTAGGGTCTAGTAATTCAATATCTTTAAATTCTACTTCATTCCCTGGCACTGTGATGGACAATCATTTCATTGCTACTTTCTTTTCCCCTCATGAAAGTGCAGGTAAGGATACTACCACGTATGATCAAAATGCACTTTTCTCTAATGGCTGTAATTCTTTATCGTAAAAATTATATTTTGGAGCTCCAGAAGTGACAAATTCTATATTTAAATTTCAAGTCTTTATTGTAGCTACCTTGCCTACTTCAATTGGCCCTACTGGCAATGACGTGACTTCCTTTTTGTTGATTAGCGCTCAACCAACACCCTCAAATTTCCCTGCTACATCGCTGATGGCACCTGCAAGATCAAATTCTCCATGCCTCAAAGGCACAACTCATTCAATCTTTTTTTGATATTTTTGGAGATCTGATAATTCCTTCCCAAGTTCTCCTTTTTTCGGATTTTTGGCATCTAGTGCCGCATAAATAGCGTTTAATTTGTTCACTGAATCATCTATATCATTCAATATAGTTCATACTGTTCATTTGCTTCCCAATCTTTTTCTGATATATTTCAACTTTGACAAACTCTCATCATCTATAAATAATGTGTCTCCTAGATAATTGAACAATTCCAATCTTTCTTGATTCAGAAAAGTTTCGAGCGGAGTCGTCTCTTCAATTTTTATAAGTTTGTCTGCCGTCTCTTTCGTTTTCTGTCTGTGCTCATCGAGTTTGCTCATTGGTATAGATTATAGTCTAAAAGGCATTATTTTCACTTATTCTTTCTCTTAAATGGTTTGACTAACCGTCTTCACATTTTTTTCACTCATTCTCGTTGATATTTTGCTGCGCCTGCAAGGGTGCCTCGCGCATGACCTCCTACCCCACTCACGATGTCTCGTGATTTTCTCACTGGTCGGGTCACTGCTCTTCCGATTCTTGTGTTGTGAATTCCTTTCTTGTCTTTGTTTTTTGCGGATTTACCAAATGGTCGTTTGATCGCTTGCCGTGATTTTTTGAATGGTCGCGCGATGACTTTTCAGGTTCCTTTGGCTGCTTTTTTGAAGAATCATCCTTTGCTCTTTTTCTCGTCAGCGAATTTTTCTACTTTTTGGGCTTCAAGCTTAGACGTAACATGTTGCGTCTCTACGACAGGTTTCGGCGCTTCAGGCTTTGGCGTCTCTATTTTCTTCTCTTCCGGTTTGAGATCTTTTTCCATCACCTCGTGCCATTTGTCTTCTCTTTTTAGTGCCTGTATTCTGGCCTCTCATGCAGAAGCGCCAGGATAGTTGATACATTCATATTGACCATTTCTTTTGTTTCTAAATACAGGATTCTCTCATTTTGAGGTTGGCTGAGCTATAACGATATCTCATACCTGTAATTTCTCTTTTGAGGTGACATTGAATCAAGTCATATCTGTAGATTTATTAGCTTCTATCTTCTTCTTCGCTTTCTCGTCCAATGGTTTTATTCATCCCTCGTCGGTACCATATCATGCTTTTGCTAGAGCCTTGTTTTCTTGCTCAGAGTTCATATGCTGAGATCACCCTTTTACCTTTTTTCTCAATCGATCAGCCATGGGTTTGTTTTCGTCCTGATCAAGTTGAGCTAATATTTCCTGATAATTTTTCCCTTTGAATTTTTTCTGGCCGGCAAATTTAGCAATGACATCTTGCTCGCTCGGCTCTTTCCCGAATTTCGTTTCCATCTCTGCATCATATCATTTTCCGGGCTTGAAAGTCTCGGCGATTCACTGTTTTGCTTTGTCCGTAGTTTCACCGCGACTAGAAACACTGGCTGGAGTATTGGTTTCAGCCCTATTGTGTGTATCTGGTTTTGATCAATAGTATGGTTTCGACATTGTACACGGATAAAGTAAATTTTTTCTTATCGTATTATTGCGATAAATATGCTGACAATCGAGTTATCGTTGTTTCCTCTAGCAAGCTAAGATAATTGGGAATCGAATAATTGAGGAATGCATCAAGCTCTTCTGGCGATTTGATCTGCATCTTCTCTATTTTTTTTCCATCTACAAGATCCTTGATCTTGTCAAAAAAATCTGCTTCCAATCAAGTCACTACGATTGCTCTTTCTGTCTCGTTGATTGTTTCGCCGGTCAAAAGTTCTACTCTGGATATAGCATACTCTTTGGCTTCTGATAATGATTTTAACATGATAGATATCGTTATAGATTAAAAAATCTTTTTCTTGATGTTTTCTAGGTATACGCCCTTGGCTTTTACAACTCTTTTTTTGATTTCTTCTTTCATCATTTGTCTGGTTGGAGAATCTTTTTTGATATCTATTTCTAGCATATCTTCCAGCTCTTCCAGATTCTTCTTGATGTCTCCTTTTTTCCAACGCCGAGTCAATTTCACCCGACCCCTTTTAAATCGTTGCCTTACACCGAAATGACTACCCTGAATAACAGACATCGCATAGATAAATACATTTTTCGGGTAATTGTGAGTATCGCCTTCGAGCTCATCAAAGGAATTGGATATCGTCACTAAGTGTCTTTTGCTAAAAGAGAAAATCTCCTTGAATCCTTGGGTATCAAACAGAATTTTTTTTAAGTTTTCTTGAAGCTCCTTCTCTCTCGTCCTGGTCGTGTTGAACGCACCTTGAGCTCCTGCCTGATATCATGGGATATCTTTTTCCAAAAAATCTTTAAGCTCCTGTGGGTCTACTGTCTCTCACTTCGCTAGCTTTTCTTGTATAGCCTTACGTTTTTCTTCAAACGACTTTCATAGATCAGTTTCCACCGGACCTCTATTCCTTTTTTTCATCTCTTCGGCTATAGCGATAATGTCTTCAGTGTTTTTGCTTTCTGTCGCCACTTTCAACCTTGTACTGAGCTCCTCTGCGCTTAAGTCCTTCAATGGGATATTAAACCCTGAACTTCATGTATTGAACGTCATTGTGTATTTTGGTAAAATCTAAAATTTTTCCTATCCTACACTGTCTGTTTTAGAGATCTTGGACTTCTACATTTCATTTGAAATCCAAGCATCTAAAATCGCCGGTATAATTTCGACGTCACCCCGACTATTCGGGGGTTGCGTCTCAATTAAGTTTATCCAGAACGCCTTTTTTTGCCAAAATTTGAAAAAAAACACTAGCTTTACACTTGCGTTTTGATTAGAAAATGGTGTAATATGAGTTTTATGACGAATTGGCTTGTAAAATTAAGAGAAATACCCTTTCACGAAGCTGAAACTTGTTAAAAATCGATAAAAATGGTTAAAAATTGCACTACAAATTTTATCAAATTTCAGCAAGTTTTATCAAATTTTATCAACTTGAAGTTGATTCATTCATGAAAAGTAGCTATTTCTTGAATTCACGTTCCATCTGCTTTTTTCTGTAAGCATTGGCAAATCTATGTGCCTCATCTCTGGCCTTGAGAAGCACCTTATCCACTTCGTCATAGATCAGGTCTTGACCATGAATGTTTAGCTTACTATCAAAGTAATAAACTGTTTCGGAGACCACACTTTTTTTCATGTTGCTACTAGCTGCTAGCTGCTTGCTGCTAGCTTTTCCGATGTTTGATTTTTTTCTAGCGGCTCATTTTCACAAAGAAATGATATCCATTTTTTCTAGCAACGCAGATTGCTTCGTGCCTTGCAATGACGGCTTAACAAGTATTTTCTTAATGATTCACAATTGTCCCTTACCTCAGTCCAAAACAAGCAAATCTGGCCAATCAGTCGAAGGTCTATAGTCTTTAGCCTTTAGCCCTAGTCTACGTTCAATAACTTCTTGAAGAGCCGCGTAATCATCGGACCGAAGGTCCGGGGTCGCGGGACGCGAGTCGCGTAAAACGTTTCATTTTTCATTGCCGCGTTCCGCGTTCCGCGTTCCGTGTATTTTATATCTGCGATAGCCTTTCGGATTCTTCAAGCCCTCTACCAAGCAGGAAAGCCCTCCGCTCATCCGTCATCAAGAGAGATGGGAAATGTCGATACATTCGATCCTGTAAGGAAAATGTTTTAAATGATATCTTTTTTGTAGTTGCGAAAGCACGTTATTGTTTAAATTTTCTCCTTCAAATGACGTGGAGATGACATAGGAATCGAAAAATCTTTCCATGAGAGCGTCGATCTCCTTCGTATCATGTTTGCTCAGTTTGTGTACGGAATTTGAAATTCAGAAATATGTATCTTGTTGACAAACCCCTACCCTAAAGGGACCCTTCCCCTTATCAGGGGACACTGTGTCCGCCCTGACAAGGGCGGTGGACCGCGCTGTACAGCGTGGTGGTGGGTTTGTCAACGCATTCCGATTTATTTCTCCAAATTCACGTTCCAGGCTTTTTTGTAATTCTGTCTCATCCATATCTTCTACGCTTTCCTTACCACGGATAACGTCGATGAGTTTGCCTTCGTAGAAATTACAGACGCAATAGACTCGGTAGCTTCAGCTCCCGGTGCTACGACCGAGACATGCTTTTTTGATCTTGGAAAGATAACCGGTAATGGGTTTTTGAATGACGACCGTTTGTTGTTCAGCCAATTCGTCGATATGGACGTAAATATCTCTGAGCTTGCCTGCTCGCTCGAAATTCTGCTCCTTGACTGCCTTTTCTATCTGCGATTTGATTTCATATTGGATAAGGTGTGTGTTACCTTTGAAAAAGGATTCAATGAAGCCGATAATTTTGTGATATTGCTTGCTGTCCAAATTTTTGGATTTTGCACATCGTCATTTACAGAGGCCGAAGTAATAATCGGAGCATAATTTCCCTTGATGGAATTTGGTATTTTTGCAGCCCCTGAACTGAAGTATCTGCCTGAGGTATTGGAGGAATTTCTTGAGATGGATGGTATTGTGTTTGGGGCCTATATAAGTCGAAGGTCCATAAGGTCATCAGGTCGAAGGTCCTTGTTCCTGATTTTTTTTTCTGGTTATAAAGATTTGAGGGAACGGTTCGTTCGTGATTTTGATGTAAGCGTAGGAATTGTCGGCCTTGAGCAAATTGTTGAATTCTGGCAGATTTTTTTTGATGAGATTGTCTTCTAGATAGAGCGCTTCGCTTTCGTTCTTGACGATGAGAAAGTCGACTTTATCGGCTTTGGACAGCATATCTTGCTTCCAGACGGAATTGGGAGAAAAATATTGAGCGACTCTTTTTTTGAGATTTTTCGCTTTTCAGATATAGAGAATTATTCACTTTTTATCTTTGAAAAAGTAAATGCCAGGCTCAGAGGGAATATGGGAAATAGAGGAAAGGTGCATTAAAAAAGATTGTTAAAAATGGTTTAAAATCGATAAAAATGGTTAAAAATCGTACTACAAATTTTATCAAACTTCATCCAGTTTTATCCAGTTTTATCTCATTTTTTAGCAGGATTTTTCGTGAATGGTTTCACTGATTTCACTCGCGTAAGATACGCCTCATCTACGTCGTCAGGTTTGAGAAAAATAAGCTCGTGAAGCTTGTAGGGATGATTCTTTTTGATGAAAGCCGTGAGTTCTTTTTTCTTGTCAGCGGGAAATTTGATGAGGAGAATTTTCTCTTCTTCTTTCATCAGTTTGTCGTCTCGTATATAGTAAGACTTCACGTAGTTGATCCTATTGATGCACGCGGCGATTCAGGATTTGATGAGTCATTGGATCAGATTTTTTAGTTTTCTCCCATCGTTTGGGAAGGTGGTCATGGCTATGAGCATCATATCATGTAAGAATATAAATGTAATTTTAGGATAATTAAAGTGCGAACGTTATCAAGAACACATAATGTTAAATTTTAAGTGCTAAGTTTTAAGTAAATGGAATCCTTCTACTCAACATTTAACACTTAACATTTAGCATCTATTTGAATTCCAGAAGGAAATGTCTACACTCACGTCGTTCTATTTATTTGTTATCAATCAATGATGTTTAAAAGATTTATTTTCATTCTCGTACTTTTGACGATTGCATTTTTCGTCTATCGCAAAATCAACCCTGAGGGAGCTCAGACGCTCATCAATAAGGTGAATCATATTCTCGGAAGAGACGAAGTCGTGCCGCTTACTGGCGACGCATTGACGGGAGATATCTTGATCTGAGATGCGCTTACTTGAGAATTGCTCACTGGAGATCTCCTCAGTGGCGAATTACTTACTGAACCGACGACAACAACTCTTACGCCTTGCGCTGTAGAATGAGAATTTGCCAATGAAGCATTATGAGGACCTGCAAATTGTTGTGAATGACTTCAAGGATTTTTTACCGGCCAAGGGATATGGACCACAGTTGATCCAGGCTCTCTGTGTTATGATCCTGCTAAATGAGTTCCTCGTTGCACCACCATAGACGGCGCAGAATGACGATATAGTTCTTGAACACTCTTGGTCCTCGATGATTGTGATACTACTCCGATTACCGATCCTGTTGTTGCTCCTACGGTAGAGACTCCTACAAGCACCACGACCACTATAACTAAGCCAAAAACCTCTAAAGATGTCACCGATACACAGAATCTAATCAATAGCCTGTTCAAATAAGGCTGCTAGCTACTAGCTTCTAGCTGCTTGCTTAGAATCTTCTAATGTTTTAATCTTTTAATTTTTTAATTTCTATGAATCTCACACTCAAAGCATATATAGACTGAGTCCAAAGTGGAAAGTACAAAGTACAAAGTGTACTCGACCATTATTTAAAAAAAGCAAAAAAGCTAAATAAAAAATATAACGCCTTCACGAGATTTCATGAAAATTATGTCGAAAAAAATCTGACCAAATTCAAGGGTCTCCCGCTTCATGGAGCACCTATCGGCATCAAAGATATCATGCTCACCAAGTGATATATCTCTTCTTGCGGATCCAAAATGTTGGAAGATTATATAAGTCCGTATAGCGCGACATGTTTTGAAAAACTAGAAAAAAATTGATGACTCATGATAGGGAAAACGAATATGGATGAATTTGCTATGGGTTCCTCTACTGAAACATCCTACTTTGGAATAACAAAAAATACGTATGGAACTGATAGGGTCCCTGGTGGAAGTTCATGATGATCTGCCGTCGCTGTCGCAAGCGATGTGTGTCTCGGAGCACTATGAACCGACACCTGAGGAAGCATCCGCCAGCCTGCGGCCTTGTGTGGAATCGTAGGTATGAAGCCTACATACTGAATGGTGAGCAGATATGGTGTACAATCTATGGCATCAAGTTTTGATCAAGTGTGAGTACTCACAAAAACAGTGGATGATGCTGAAATATTATTGAATGCCATCCGCGGATTTGATGAGAGAGATTTGCAGAGCGATCTGCGCAGTGACAAGTGACGAGTAACGAGTGACGTGAATGTTAAAAAATTTAAAATAGCAATTCCCAAAGAGGCTATGAGTGAAGGTCTGGATGAAAAAGTGAAAGCAAGATTTCTCGAGACCGTAGAAAAATTACGTGCTACTGGAGTTCAGGTTGATGACATCAGTCTACCGCTCTTGTCCTATGGTCTCTCAATATATTACACCCTGATGCCTGCTGAAGTGAGCACCAATCTTGCGAGGTTTGATGGAGTGAAATTCGGGCTTCAAGGAGATACGATGTTATGAAATACCATAGCGGAATATTATGAAAAAATAAGATCCGAAGGATTTGGAGATGAAGTGAAGAGAAGAATTTTGCTCGGAACTTTTGTTCTCAGTTCTGCAAATTATGAATGATATTATCTGAGAGCGCAGAAGACGAGAGAACAACTCACTGCCGATATGGACAAAGTATTTTCAAATTATGATATTATCCTCACTCCTACCTCACCGGAAGTAGCGCGAAAATTATGAGCCAAATCCGGCGATCCACTCAAGATGTATCTCGCTGACATGTACACTATACCCGCAAATATCGCCTGACTTCCTGCCATGTCCGTTCCTATGGGAACGATTGAAGATGACGGCGAAGAGATGCCAGTATGAATTCAATTGATGGCTAATAGATGGAATGAAGGGAAAATTTTCGCACTCGGGAAGGTGATTGAATCACTTGGTCTATAAAGTCTATAAGGTCTGTAAAGTCCATAAAGTCTTTTAATTCTTGATAGCTAATTATGGCTAAAATAAAAAAATTTGAAGATATAGAATCTCGGAAAATATCAAAAGAACTTACTAATCATATTTATATATTAACGAACAAAACAGAATTTTCAAAAGATTGGTGATTAAAAGACCAGATAAGAAGAGCCAGCGTTTCTATTCTCAGTAATATCGCAGAATGATTTGAAAGAAATTCTGATAAAGAATTCAGACAATTTCTTTTTATGGCTAAATGATCTTGTGGCGAAGTCAGAGCCCAGCTTTATATAGCCCATGACCAATGATACATAAACGATAATGAATTCGATAAATCTATTTCATTATGTCTACAAATTTCCAAATTATTGTCTAAATTCATAACATATCTACACCCATAGATCTCTGACCTTATAGACCTTCGACCTTATGACCTTCGACCTTATGACCTTCGACCTTATGACCTTCGACCTTATGACCTTCGACTATGTGTTGACTTATCAGCGTTTTTTCCTATAAGTATTTTCGATAATAAAATGTAAAACTAAAAAACCTATAAGGCCTATGAAAAAACAAAAAATCAAAATGCGCGACTCACCGCAATTTTTTTTATTTGTGAATCAAAAAAAATGTAATTAAAAATAAGTTAAATTTAAAATCAATTTTATGAACAAAAAAAATCAGTACGTTTCATTTATGCTCACGCCGAGCATATCTGGCCTTAGAGTTAACAAAGAAAATTTGGTAACCTGGGCTTCAGGCATCAAAAGTCCCATCTATGTAGATAACCGCATGTCGCTTGCAAGTTTTAATATCCGCGACATGATTTATTCACATCAGGCTAACTACATCTTGGAACATAACATTCCTTGCAATGCAATACTCGCAGCACCTACTGCTGGCCTTCATATCGGTCCAAGCGTAGCTGCCAAACTTGGCGTACCCTTTGTAATTATTAAGGCAATTGACAAGGACACTAACGTAGCATTTGAAGTAATACCTATCGTAAAAGATTTCGAAGGTATCGACATGGTAATCGCTTCAAATCCAGATGCTATTCCATCAGGAATTATGCAGGCTAATGCACTTAAGGTTCCTTTTGCTTACATTCGTGCAAGCAAGAAAGACCATGGTCTTGAAAACGATATGGAAGGATATGCTGGACAGACAGGTAATGCACTTTTGCTTGATTATTTCATGGAAGAATCCTCTGAAGAACATGCAAGAAAAGTACTCGGGGAATTTGCAAAAGACCTTATCATCAAAGAAGTAAAAAGCATGGCCATATCAGGTTCATTTATTGAGTATAATCTTAAGGATCAGCATTGTGTGGTACTTGAAGACTTGTTCAGCACATCAGAAAGCGCCAGGAAACAGGTTCTTGCTGCCCGTAATTTGGGAGCTAGAGTTGAACATACTATGGCTTTTTATGATTATGAACTTGAAGAAAGTAACAAACGCGTTCGGGAAGTCGGGCTGCAGAAGCATGCATTTATCACTGCCAAAGAATTTTTGGATATTGCAGAAGAACTTGACCCAAAGATTAAAGAACAAAGATCAAGAATTAATCAGTTTCTTTTCGATCCACGCAACTGGCGTAAACAACAATTATTCGACCAGATAATGCTCAAGAAGACCTTCCTTATTATCGGCCTCGACACAGAAATGGAGAAAATTCCGAAGCACCTACGTGACTGGGAAGACCCACAGTTTGAGTTTAATAAACAAATTGTGGATGCAACACATCATTTATGTATCGGATACAAACCCAATCTCGCATTTTATATAGCCTATGGCTGGGAAGGGGTGAGATCATTCTTCAAAACTGTTGAATACATCAAAACAAACTACCCAGAAATGCTGGTGATTGGTGATTCTAAATCTGGTGACATCGGTAACACATCAAAAATGTGGGCTAAGGGAATATTGAACACAATGGGATGTGATGCAATGACTGTTGCACCTTACATGGGAGAAGACTCTATCACTCCATTCTTGGATCCTAATAAATGGACCATAGTGCTTGGATTAACTTCAAATAAAGGTAGTGATGATTTCCAACACTTCCAGGATGCCGCAGGTCAGAAATTGTTCCACAGGGTTCTTAGAAGAACACAGGATTGGGCAGGTAGTGACAGCATGATGTACGTGATTGGCGCTACTCATCCGGAAAAATTTGAAGAAGTAAGACTTATTGTGCCTGATCACTTCTTGCTTGTACCTGGCGTTGGCGCTCAAGGTGGTGAACTAAAAGCTGTATGTAAATATGGTATAAACCGTTTCTGCGGATTACTTGTAAACTCTTCGCGAGGAATTATCTTTGCTGGCAAAGGCGAAGACTTCGCGCAAAAGGCTGCAGAAGCTGCGTTGACCGTACAGCAGGAAATGGAAGCAATATTAATTGAACACGGACTTCTGGTATCTGCTTGATAAAGCAATCAGAAACTACTATCATAAAAACCGCGCTGAGCATTTGCCAGTTCGCGGTTTTTTTTATATGTTGTTACCCTCCTAAATCCTCCCTTCAAAGGAGGACTTCAATCATTCCACTCCCCTCGAAGGGGAGGGGTTAGGGGTGGAGTAATTAATTATTTTCTTTTCTCGTTCTCATGCACCGACTGTTTTCGAAACCTGCCTGCCGCAGGCAGGTCTGTAATTATTTCACTTCATTCATACTTACAGTTTCTCAAATATCGCCGGTATGAGTCTCGCATCCAAAAAAACTGCGTTTTACTGGTTTTTTTGGCGGTCGACTACAAATCTTGGGTAATGTGTGAAGAGCAAAACTAGGAACAATACAGTTCGGATTCCACCGCTCAAGACGTCCATCTTGAAGGTAGCTCCTCTTGCCTGGATCAACTGGTCAGTCTTCTCAGCTTTGCATTTCGCTTTTTCCTCATCAGTAGGCGATACATAGGTTTCTGTAGGCATCGCTTGTTGTTGTGAGACTGTTGTGGTGGCAATCGAAGTGGCCATTGGCGGAACTGATGATGTTGTTGTCTGTATGGTGATTGGCTTGAGGATAGGATTACTACAGACATCTAATTCGTAGTACCTTTCTGAAAGGATGTATTCTTGATCAGTTAGGATGAATTTTTTGGCAACTGTGAAGATCAATATTCCAAGTGTAATTAATGTCCCGATGACTCCTACGAGCGTGATAAGCAGGAAATACAATTTGAGAGGACTTCGTGTGCGAGATTTAGGCGCAGATTGAACTGTTGTTTGTTTTCTTTTCCCAGCTTTGCTGGACTGAAGTGTTGGCATGGCTCTTAAAATTAAAAAAGATAAAATTTGATGAAATTTAATAAAAGTTGATTAAACTTGGATTAACAATTTTTATCTATTTTTATCGCGAAGTGTTTAACCATTTTTATCTATTTAATTTTATTTATCATGGCTTGTTTTTCAAGTAATAATTACTAATGTCGTAAAAGACGTTGGTATGTCATTGCAACCCCGACTATTCGGGGGAAGCGGTCTAGACCATTGACTGTTGATTGCCCTAAAGGACTAAAGCCACAGCCTGCCCCGAGAAGCCGGGGTCGCCTTCGGCTTCTCGCAATGACGGCAGTATTTACTTTTTTTACGTAATCCATGATCATAAATATCATCGCCGCCATGGCAAAGAACAGAGTCATAGGAAATAATAATGCTCTTCCACGGGATTATCCTGAAGATCTCCAGCATTTCAAAAAGCTGACCAGCGGGCATGCTATCGTCATGGGGCGCAAGACTTATCTCTCTATCGGCAGACCTCTTCCAAATAGAAGAAACATCGTTCTGACTTCGCAGATACTCGAATGAGTGGAATGCTACCCTTCTATAGATGAGATGATAAAAACACTGGAAGTTTACCCAGCTGAGTGAAACGATTGCGGGGCTGAAGACGTAGATGAACTCCGAGTCATCGGATGAGCGAATGTCTACGCACAATTCATCGATCTCGCCGACTACATCTACCTGACAGAAATCAAAAAAGAATATGAAGGCGATGCGTATTTTCCAGCATTTGAAGAGCAATATGAAGAAGTGGAAAGAGAGACTGGAGAAGAGATGGATTTCGTGAAATACAAAAGAAGTCGTTAGTCTTTAGCCGATAGTCTTTAGTAACCTTCGAACTTTATGAACTTTTAACTTTATAACTTATGAGGCCATGACTCATATCGATACCCAATACCTCAATCTCGTGCAAGAGATTCTTAAAGCGCCCAAAAAAGATAACAGGACATGAATCGGCACTCATGCTATCGCCTGCCGGTCTATCAGACATGATATGGCCGATGGCTTCCCTTTGCTCACGACAAAGAAAGTTCCGATGAGAGTTTTGGCAGTAGAGCTTGAAGGATTCATCAAATGAATCAATAGCAAAAAACGATTCCAAGACCGCAATTGTCACATACGAGATGAATGGTGTAATCCCAAGAAAGTCGCCTATGGGCATGATGAAGAGACCAAGAAAAAGATGATGGAGGAAGATGATCTCGGAAGAATCTACGGCGTCCAACGAAGAGACCGAATGTGAAACCCTGCTGAAGACAGGGCAGGTATTGATCAGCTTAAAATACTTGTAGAAACTCTCAAAACCAATCCTTTTGACAGACGTATGATCGTCAATGCACGGAATCCTAGCGAACTCGATCAGATGGCCTTACCGCCATGTCATTATAGTCGACAAGTTATCGTGACGCTGAACAAAGAAGGACAAAAAGTTTTGAATCTGACATGGAATCAAAGGTCTGTCGATACTATGCTCGGCCTCCCTTTTAATATAGCAAGCTATGCCCTACTTTTAATGTTACTCGCCAAAGAAGCAGATATGATACCATGAATCTTGATGGGGTCATTGGGTGATGTCCATGTTTATGAAAACCATGTGGATGGCGCCAAGGAACAAATTTCTAGAGAGGCAAAGGCACTTCCAAAGCTTGAAATCACCAATCGGAAAAGCATATGGGATCGGCAATACACCGATCTGGAACTTACAGGATACGACCCTCATCCAGGAATAAAATTTGAGATAGCAGTGTAAATTTTAAATATCATGGATAAACAACTTTTCAAAGACAAATACCGCACTTCATCTATCAGGCTTCCAAAATGGGATTATTCCTAAGCGTGAGGATATTTTGTGACGATTTGTGTAAAGGATATGTATATGAAAGAAAAGAAACATGTCTTGGGGAATGTTGTTGATGACCGTGTTGTTTTGAATGATGTCGGGAAGGTGGTGGAAGATTTTTGGTTATGAATCCCGGATCATTTTGAACATGTGGAATTGGATGTGTTTGTGGTTATGCCGAATCATGTACATGGAATATTATTAATTAACGAACCCCAACCGATGTACAAAAACGACGCGTTGATTTGTAGAGACAATTCATGAATTGTCTCTACAAATCAAACCGGCGACACAAATCAAACCGGCAATCATCAAATCGATATCCACAAACAACAATACACAAGCAGGAAAATGTTATTACCAAAAATCATCGGAAAATTCAAAATGCAAACCGCCAAACAGATAAACATTATGAACGGCACCCAATGAATATCTTTTCGACAATCCAATTTTTACGAACACGTCATCCGTAATGATAAAGATCTTGAAAGAATCCAAACCTACATCATAAACAATCCCCTCAAATGGCAATTTGACGAATACAATGAATAATTTACCCCTCCTCTCCCTTCACATGAAACTCTCCAAATACTTCTTCACGGGCATCACGAGGAACATCATCATCCTTGGACTCGTCAGCATGCTCACGGATTTGAGCAGCCAGATTATTTTCCCTTTGATCCCTTTGTTTCTTACGTCATTGGGTGCCGGCGCTTCTATCGTCGGGATCGTTGAGGGCGCGGCAGAGACCACTGCATCATTTCTCAAAGTACTTTCAGGATATTTTTCGGATAGATTCAAAAAAAGGAAACTCTTCATCTTTATAGGATATGCGATATCCACAATAACTAAACCGCTTTTTGCGCTTACAAAAACACGGCCGTTGGTGCTACTATTTAGAGTCATAGAAAGAATCGGAAAAGGAGTGAGAGATGCTCCGAGAGATGCGCTGATTGCTGAATCGACGGAAACGAAATATCTAGGTAAGTCCTTTGGTCTGCAAAGATCCATGGATGGCTTAGGGTCGGTTTTGGGTGCTATCATAGCACTGATTATCTTCCCGATTTTGTGATATCAAAAGACATTTTTGTTTGCCGCACTACCAGGAATACTGGCCGTACTTGCAATATTGTTTGTGAAAGAAGGAAGAAAATACAAAGTCGAAGGTCCAAAGTCCATAAAGTCTATAAAGTCAGATGAAAAGACCTTATGACATTCGACTTTAAGACCTTCGACTTGATGACCTTATAAACTGGGGTTGATCGAATGATTGAAACTCTTGCCAAGACATCTGATACTCTTCATTATTACGGCTACGGTGTTCACGCTAGGAAATTTCGGCTATGCATTTTTGCTGCTCAAAACCAAGGCTATAGGACTTACGGACTACAATGCTATCTTCTTTTACGTGCTATTCTACGGCGTCTATACCTTATGCAGCATCCCTGCCGGGATGCTTGCGGATAGATTCGGTAAGAAAACAATATTGCAGATAGGCTATGGATTGTTCATCCCGCTTTCTCTGGGATTGATCTTTGTCAGCAGTCAGCTTGGCATTCTTCTGTTCTTCGTCTTGTATGGTATTTTCTTTGCTTTGATTGATGGGACACAGAGAGCTGTCGTCGCTGAATTATCGCCTGCAGAATATAAGGCGACCGCCTTGGGAGTCTTTCACACGGCTGTAGGGATTGTCGCGTTGCCGGCAGGTTTTCTGATGTGATTCCTCCGGGATAAGCGAGGTCCAAGTTCGACATTCTTGTATGCGAGCATCATCGGAATCATAGCATTTGTCATGCTGATAGCTGTCAGAAGAGAAAAAGCTACCGGTTAAGGGTAGCTTTTTCATATTCTATTATTTTTGCTAAATAGCCGTCACCATCTTTTTTTACGGTTATGCGCATAATAAATCTATTATTAGGCATTTAAAACATGGCTTTTTCTATCCTCTTACCTGTTTTATAATTTTCATTATTTCTTTATCAAAACATAGAGGAACTGTATTATATTTTATAGAATCATATACCACCGAAATATCAGCTATAGAAACCTTTTTCCTAAGTGATTTAAATAAGTTTACATAATCAGACATGTTGCTGTTTACAAAGTTTATTCTAATCTTATTCAAAAAGCTTTCCAAAACATCCAAAGAATCTGTTCACTTCTTATACGTCAAGACAGTTATCGTCTCAGAATATATCAAATCATTGATAAAGAATCTTGATTCATCAACTGTTAAATCTTTCATGATTTCTACTGATTGAGCGTGATTGATATCATTAATATCTACCAATGATATCAGAAAAGACGTATCAAAAATATAGGAAGTCATATTATTTTTTTCCATATAAAATTTTATCATGATTTGTACTAGCCTTGTTTTTATTAGTTCCTATCTTATCTAATCATAATTCCCTTAATATACTTCAAACACTTACTTTTTTTGGTTCTTTTTTAGATACGAAAAATCCTGTCCTTATCATATATTCGACAGCTTTATCTGTATACAAGGCTTGTGTTGTAGTAATTGTAGTCATCTTTTTCTTATTACTCATATAAAACCATGAGTATTGTACTCATTCACACCCGAATTTCAACCCCTGTTTTATCACAATTCGCCTTTTTGTCGAATGATTCTCATTCTCCGCTTACCCCCTGTCGAAGTTGACAACTAACATCATTTTCACAAGTTTTCAACAGTGATTTTCCTCGACTTCTAGACATGCCGTGAGAAGCCAGTTTTAGACATGTCTACATCACTTTCCCTTGATTTCACCTAGCATTTCGTCATATAATCTCGTGCAAATAAAAATATTGATTTATCTTAATGAACTACATTTTGGATTGTATCCGAAAATCTAAGCCCGCCTTCTGGACGGGTAAACCTGCCCCGTTAAACCGTGGGTCAGAATTCAGTATTTATGGTGCTACGCTTGGTAAGATCGTTATGTAAGACGTGCTATGTTTTGCATATTTTTTTATTTTTTTGAAAAATGTCAACCCCCTTCTTCATTAAAAGTCCTCAAATATTTGCCTTTTTGTTGTTTAGTATGTAAAATAGTTCAGTTTGTCCTGCTTGTCATTGTATTTCTTTGAACGGCTGGGTTATTTGTCTCCCTTTCGTAAAGGGAGAGGTCCGCAGGACAGAGGGATTTAAATCCTCCACCACTGTGTGGTCCCCCTATTTTTTGACAACCATAAAAAGAACACTCCCGGGCTCTTTTTTATCTTCACATCATAATCAAAATCAAAGGCATATGCTTTTCTGCTGTTCAGCATGTAAGTGGGATTTTTTTAAAAGAATTTAATCTGATTTTATTTCAACAATCATATATTTCATTTATATTTTTCTATTTGCTTTTCCCGATCTCCTGGATATCACGGAACTTTTTTTAAATGGAAATTCCTTATAGTTGTATCTTTTCTTTTTGTCTCCTTTCTAACACTTTCTCATTCTATCCGATGTTTATAAGATTTTTTAGTTATTTTAGCTACGACAGAAGCAGGTACTATCCAGAAATCAGGTTCTCCCTTAAACTCTTTCAATCTTACAAAAGCATAATAACTATCCGTATCTGACTTATTTTCATCTTTTTTTCATAACCAGAATATATTTGGTGAATATTTTATATCATATCTCGTTTTAACTGATATTTTTACTGTTCTTCACTTTGGACTTACTGCGAGTATATCGTAACGTTCTGCTCTACCCAAAGTAATTGTCGCAATAAAATTTTCTGCAGATAATCTTGCAGCCATATAATATTCTCATGCATTTCAGACGTTATTTTTATTTGTTCTTTTTGTTTCCATTTTTTTACAAAAGATAAAAATTACTTTATATTATTAATCATATTATTAAACACAGGCATCACTATTCAACTAACATTTTCTGCCTTATTATTTGCTCGTATAGATCAAATTTTTATTATAGATTGAGTAAAAAATGGGGTAATTTTAAACCAAATTTTAGGCAAAAATACTCATAATATAATAATCACTACCATAATAATTATTTTTCGTTTCATCTTATATGTTCTTATTAATAAACTCCATCGCTTTCTTTTCATCTTCTTCAATAAATATT
>Ga0100389_1000782_pt1 | contig 24938 bp, 17 predicted proteins | sample CryGeymeta201513_FD_81537 | JGI IMG/M metagenome (GOLD analysis project Ga0100389, IMG submission 81537) | Groundwater microbial communities from Crystal Geyser aquifers in Utah, USA - Crystal Geyser metaG 2015-13 | ecosystem: Environmental > Aquatic > Deep subsurface > Groundwater | place: USA... | reverse complement strand
CATACTCCCTGACTGAACGATGAATGTTTTGATACCGGCCACCGGCACCATCGAAGCCAAGAGGAAAAATGCCACCACCGCAATCGCAATGTAGAAAGCATACGTCAAAACTTTGAAAAATATATCGGTCATTTTCTGCGTCATAGTTTCCTTCTTCTTTATTATGAAACCTTCACCCCCACACCAAATGAGTCACCACTGATTTCGAAACTCATCTGGCGTAGGGATGAAACCCTACCGCCAACCCCGAGACACCTTTTGGTGTTGGGGTTTGTCCTCCCGCCTTCTCTGTTTCACAAATGAAAGCGGAGTGAAAGGCCTAGCAATGCTAGCTTTCAACCTACTCTACCACTCTCCCTGTAAGAACAGGGGTTGTTTCTAGTGCTCTCGATCCTCCTCTATCAAGCCGCCACAAGTGAAACCACTATTGTTCCTCTGTTGCACAGCGGTGGCGACGAAGTCTGCGATGACCTTGTCAGTCTGAGCGATGTTGCCCATACCATTGCCATCACAACTAACAGCTGGAGTATCAAGAGTAGTCGTCGGACCAGTCTGATCACCAGCACACCAAGTCATACCGATGAAATCGATCGGTGCCGGGCTTGCAAGCGCTAGCGGAATCATTACGTTCTGCATAGTGCTGAACGGCGTACCTGCATCAACCAAGACATCCTCAGTTGCTGGGTCAAAGATACCGTTGTTGTCCTTGTCATTCCATACGAAGAACTCAAGTTCACCTGAAAGTTCACCATTCGGAACACCTAAAAGATTATTATCAGGGGTCGGCAGTGCTGTTAATTCTGGATCAACAACACCATTCTCATCATCCCGAATGTTGGTCGGGTAGAGACAAACATAAGCATCATTGCTGTAGACATGGAGCGAAATGACATTCGTTCCACGGTCGCCTGGCTTCACATCAGTGAAGTTCCAAAAAACATCGCCCTGTGTCAAATCCTTCTCACCCCAGAGGGTGCAAGTTCCACCATCCGTGTATTGATCCGTCGGGCAGTCCAGCATCTTCACTGAAACATCATCAAGGTAACCACCAAGCGTGTCTTGCTCGCTACCGGCATCAGCAAACCTGATTGTCGTCTGCGTAGTCAAGGCTACGAAATCACGGGTGTACTTAGTCCAGACAGTTCCAGAATCACTAGACGAAGGCGAACCTATCACTTCCGTTAAAATAATACCAATTGGACTCGTGACTAAAACACTGAGCTCAATAGCATTATCTGTATCAGGACCATTGTTTGGTCGTGGTGAATGATAGAATTCGAGGCGATATTTCTGTCCAGGAACCGTCACAATGGTTTGTTCCATAGCTGATGAGCTATTCGGCCCATGACTATCGAGTTCAACAAGATTGTCACCACTATTTGGATTTCCTGCCGCATGATCCTGCACCTCTATTCCAGCACCAAAACCAGTCCATCCAAGAATAGACGAGTACACATGCCACTGGCCGGTCGAGAGATTCGGATCTTCAAATCCCCCATTGGTAAGTAGCTCGCCTCCAGTTGGTGTACAATGATCACATTCCTGACCATTGTACGAAGCGTAGGTGTGATCGACTTTGAGGTCGATGGAGCCGGCGGTGAAGATGTTCCCATTGGACGTCTCCGTATCGCTGAAGAGCGCCATCGTCCCTCCGACTGCAACTGCAGCGACCGCTGCAATCACCGACACGCTCATTATTATCTGTTTCTTCATAATCATTTCATTAGAAATTCAGAACAATTTTCTTTTTATTAATGGATCCTCAGAATCTACTGCTCCAACTATAGCTCAATCAACAAACCTCTGCACACATAACCTGCATTGTTTCTTGCTTGCACGACACGGAAAGCCACACTTGCCTCCATAGAATCCGTCTGAACATCATTTCCCATCGAAGTGTTATCACAAGTGATTGTATTCGTGTTTGTATCAACTGTCTGCTGACCTGCACACCATGCCAATCCAATGTAATTTGTCACACCACCGGTCATAGGAACTCCTCCGGTCGTAACATCAGCAAGGGCATATGTCTTGCCACCGAGCACATCGCTCGCAGGACCTGATTTATTCGAGAAGAGCAGTGGCTCTCCTCCCTCCCAAATGTTATCTCCATCATCAGCCCAAGCGGTAAAATAAACATTTTGAGCAAGCTCTCCATCAAATAGGTTCGATGTGTCGGCTACATCACCTGTATTATCCAATTCTGGTTCTGTTGAACTCACATCATCGTTCTTGGTCACAGCAACATCAACACAAGCCCATGCATCATTATTGACGACATGGAGGCTAATGGTGTTTTCACCGCTATCTCCCGGCTTCACATCACCGAAGTTGAAGAACGTCTGCGCTCCCAGATCCGTTTCTGTCCATGTTCCATCACACTGACTACCAATACGTGGGTACTGCGGAACCGTGGCTGTTTGGCCTGGTGCAAGTTGCCACCAGTAACTAACAGGCTTATCTGGATTCGCCTCATGTACTACGCAAATGGCATTATTGTAGTGTTGCTGACTATCTACCTTGAGATCGATCGCGCCGGCGGTGAAGGTATTGCCGGTCGAGGTCTCGGTGTCACTGAAAAACGCACTTGTTCCTCCTATGACCACTGCGGCTGCTGCCGCGATCACAGACAAACTCATTACTATTTTCTTGTTCATACTATTATTGTATCTATTGAATTACGCCTTTCTCTCTCCGCATCGACTCGGTTGGTCGGGGAATGACCTGCGGATCTTTACCCCGTTAGAGAACGCTGTGCCTTTGTGCGCGACTTCAGTTGCTTGCCCTATTTAGGATACCCATTCTAACGGGGCTTGCAACGACTTTTCTCTAACGGGGTGAACTGCCCCCAAATAACGGGTATTTACCCCAGAGCAAGCTCTGAACTCAGAAACGGACTGATGTTCGTTTCTTTCCGTGGCAAGCCACGGGGTGTATTAACCCGATTTTACCGGCACTCGCTCAGAAACGAAAGTTTACTTTCGCTTCGATCGCTTCGTTTGGCAATAAATCATTTTTCCGAAACTATTTTTCCAAATTTTTCATCTGCTGATTGACAAACAAAAAACCGGCGGAAGTCACACAGAAAAAACTCTGTGACTTTCGTCGGCCTTTTCGAACGCAAAAGAAATTCCTCTGCTCACCCGTCCTTCAAACACTTTCATAAAGTAAAACTAAGAATAAGAGTCAACTGATTAGGAAACAAAGAGGGAAACACCCAAAGAGCAATCATAACACCAACATCAGCACTGACTTTATGCGAGAGTTTTTCCTTAAAAAAGTTTTTTATTTTTCACCCGCTTCAGAGCCCTCCTCCGAAGTAACTGACTTCATTTGTCCTTTACCGATAGGATATACCCCCCCCTATTTCCAGTCAAGAGTCCTCATTTTTTACGATACAGGCTCATTTATGGCGTACTATGACAAAAAAATAGAACACTGTTTGTGTTCCATTTCTTATTTCAGTAGATTACTTCCTTTTTTGCCTCATCCAGGCCGAATATCGCGTATCAGAGGCGCTCCTGATTGCATATTCTGATGGATACCTCCGAGAGGTGACGCTGACAGGACTATCGGAACCGATACCTCCCCTCGGTGCATATCCCTCTCTTTCACAGCCTGGACGATCAATTCCACCGCCTGGTAGAGGAAAGCGAGCGGACTCATAAGAACGACGAGCATCAGGAAGGCTACAGCAGTCATCTCTGTTACTTCATTCCACCGTACATTGCTCAATAGTACTTGTGTGCGGTGTACCTGCTGTGCAAGGACAGCTACCAGTGTCTGTACATACGTCTGTGCCTGTGAGAGAGCTCGTGAGGCATCATTCGAAATGACAGGTGCTGTTTCTTCTGTAAGCGGTATCAAAAGAGGAGCGATGATAGCCTCTGTCCCTTTCACTTCCGGGATGATTGCTTCTGCCGGTTGTACGACAGGCGGAGTGACGGACACGCTCTTGTCGGCGACTACATGCATCTGTGTACCGAAGAGTGCCACCGTAACGAGAGATGTCTCTCCATCTATTTTTCCTTCCACGGTCGCCACGCCAATTTCTCGGTAATGAGTATTGAGTATGTTGGCACGATGCGTCGAACTCTTCATCCAGGCACTCTGTTGTTCCTTGGCGCTGGTATAATTGATCGCCAGGTTTTCTCCGGCATATTTGTACTCATAACCTGCTTGCTTGATCCAATACCACGGCTCTATCCCTTTGGGAGAGGTATGGGCGAAATAATCATTCTGGAGCATATCTTGAGCCTTGTCTCTGGCCGCGATGGCGAGCTTTGCATTGGAAACAAGCGGACTGAGGCCTTCTTTCTCGCGAGCAGTATTCGTGAGGGCGATCACCTCGAATGCCGAGATGCCATTTGCCTCTACTCTATAAGTGAAGAGGAAAGAAGACAAAAAGCCAAACACCAGGAAAAAGCTGACGAGAGCCCTTTTCGCGCGTATACTATTGTATGTTTTTTTTGGCATATCTAAAGCAATATCTGAGATAAAAAAAGAAAACGGGTTCACCCCGTTGTTTTCTTCCGAAACTACTGGGGCAACACCCGTTTCGCTTATCTTTGGCTATTTCAAGCCTCTATAGAACCATTATAGCAGTTTTTTGCCCTTTTGTCCAGCTTTTTCAACTGAATTCTATTCTGAAACACCATTCTCTTCAACAACCAAAAGCAATCTTTTGTCTCTACTCCAGACTCACCGGCTTTCTTTGCTTGCGAAAAATATTCCCTCACTCTACGGCATCCATAGGAAATTTTTCGAACAAAGAAAGCCGTCTCAGACAAGTGGAGCAACCAACAAAAAATTCTTTTGGCTGTTGAAGAAGATCAAAAGAGTGCACTACAGAGTAAAATATAGGTCACTGTTTGCGAGAGAAGTTCTCGACAAATGTCTTGATACGACGCTCTTCGAGGAACGAATAGAGGAAACTGAGCGCGAAGATGGTCAACACGGCACTGAGGAAAATACGGAACGTGAAGAGTACCGAAGCAGGAATATACGAAGCGATGGCGGCATAATATTTGCGCGGACCGGAGAGAGGCCCTTCGGTGAGAAGCGGGGCTTGGATTTCCACTTGGACAGCGGATGCGAAATTGGTTTCCGGAGATTCGAACTGTGTAATACCCCAAATATCGAGCAAAGCACGCCGGATGTTTTCAGGTTGCACGACTTGGGCAAGCAAATTGACCGTGTATATTCCCAGAGCCGGCTTATCAGCAAGGAAAGCGATCTCTCCCGTACTGCTTTCAGTTTTTGCTTCATCATCAACAGTCCATTCTTTCGTCGCGAGACTTCCGAGAAATCCCGGGATAAATATGGATTTGAATCCAAGAGTACTGCCGGAATAGGTCTGAAAGATCGATTCACTCAAATCATCGCAGAAGCCACCCGGACACGTGAGCTGACCCGTAAGCGGATTGATCGCTCCTGATACATCTTTGTATTGTCCCAAGAATTTCTGCCAGGCGATCGATTTGTCGACAGATTCTATAATGACTCTCGGATTGACGATGTTAAACGCGCGCGTCAAGGTGACCATTTTTCCCGATGCCACGTCATTCGCAGTCAATACAATCGTATACGTATCACCGACATTGCCCGTAACGGGAAAATAATTTATATTGCCTTGTGCTATTTTGTCAATCTTGCTTGCTCCGCCACCCTGTGCGCAATCGCTCGAAACTCTCGCCGTGCAGAGAAGCGGTGTGCCATTGATGGTCCAATTGAAGTCTGTCAGGCCTGTGCTATTGACTTTCAGTCCGACGATTTCGTTTTTGATGACACGACAGACCGTGCGTTCCAATGGATCGGTATCGCAGATTTTCCCACCGGAAGAATCGGCTGTGTCCAATGAGACTTTCATCGTATCACCGACGAGTGTTGCTTTCACCTTATACGCTGTAATGATGTCCCTCGAAGAGGTGAATTTGACGATGATATCGCTATTCCCTTTTCGAGTAATGATACCTGAGAAATTCTCTTCCGCATTGGCTTGAAATCTGAGATAACCCGTGCCGGCCGTAAGATAATGCGACAACTGCTCGCCCCCAAGCTTCACCGTGCTGTTATCCTTGATATCAAGTTTCAGTTTGATGCTATCGAGAGCATTACCTCTGGTATTACCCAGAAGTCCCAGCCTGCGCAGATCATCTGTTATATCTGTTGCCCCGTTGTTCGCAAATGCCGGAATATTGTCGCTTATGAAAACCTTCCACCCAAAAGATATGTTTGTCAGATTCTGCCCGCTATTGTCTACGGTCGCTTGAGCGATGATTGTGTCTCCGCTCTTGTCCTCTCCGGCATCATTGATAGGATCATTGGGGGTGGCCGTCACGCTCACGCTCAGGTTCGTCGCCTGACCGCCTTTGGTCGGATCGATCAGATTGTCAGGAATACAATTGTTGAGATCCATCTTAGCCGTCGGTATCTCAAATGAAAAGCCCTTTGCGGAAACCGTTTTCGATCCGGTATTTCTCGGCTTGCAATCCTTCTTGGGGAAAGCCCACATAATCATAGCGGAAGAATCATCATACTTGGTCGGATAAAGCGATGTCCCTTCGACAGCGACGCCTACCTCATCTCCAATAAGATAATTCCAGGTAAATCCTGATTGACCCAGTCCTGCCACATTGGCTTCATCTTTGGTTCCATTGTTCGCCGTACTCGGATCAGCAGGATTGGTTCCCCAAAACTTCTCTTCACTCGCTTTGAATCTCCCATCGCCAGTCGTCTCACCATCGGCATCGGGGAAGAGGTGATTGCAATCAGAATCACCGTTGCCTTTGATCAGCTCGTGATTGAGCCCCGTATCATTATCGTGAATATAACAATAGCTCGGCGTATTCACTTTGGTATCTCCTCCGAAGTGGGCGAGATAATCATCGTTATCGTTCGGATCATTGCTGTAATCGGCTGTCCTGTTATCATACCCATTCTCTGCTAGTATCCTCTCCGCTTCGACTTTCCAATCTTCAACAGTGATTTTCCCATTGTCATCCGCATCACAAAGAATTTTCTTTTCGGCACTCGGGCTGTTATCCAAATCACAACCCTTGTGTTTGATATACCAGGTATAATACATCGACGCTTCAGCATTAGAAAAATAAATAGGGTAGGCTTTCGCGGTAATTTTCTCACCTTCCTTCGGATCGCTCGGACTGAAAAAAAGCGAAACCTCCGGAGCGTAGCCTTTCTGACTGGAAACGTTCATCGCCTCCCCCTGATTCTGAAGAGATCCAACATTCAGATGATATCTCGCCTCAATCGCAGCCATCACTTCATCCGGTGAAAGGATATCGCTCGAGAAAAGTTCTGCTGAAACCGAAGAAGCGCTCATAACGAAAAAACTAAAAGCCAGGGCAAGCGCAAAAATGCTATTTTGTTTTTTCTGATGAAATTGCATAGTGGGTTTAATGATAGATAAGAAAGAAAACATCAGTCAAAAAAAGAAATATCCAACTCGCTACGATAGAATACCAGATGGACTGCGAACGGTAAGCGATCAACCCTGAGAGTGGGCAGAAAATGAGGGGAGGCGCTATCTGCCAGGAAATGTTCCGACTGAGAGCAATCAGTCCAAAGAAAAGTACACTCTGGATGAGGATGGACCACGCTCCGAACTCCCGTAACCAGAACAATTCCACCAATCCACGGAAGAATACTTCATAGAGGAGCACGGAGAGAGCGACCAGCACCAGTTCATAGAATGCAAACCAGAAGAAACTGTTCTCGACCGATGCCGGAAGAATGAACTGTTCGTGGAAAGACGGGAATACGAACGCGAGCCACACAACCACTCCACTCGCCACGGCGACAGAGAGGATGCTCGTGAAGATACCTCTCCCGAAATTTCCTTTCTGAAAACCGAGATTTTTCAAGGACTCACCCAACACCATTTTACTATACAAAAGAGGAATTACCAAGAAGAAGACGATGCTCACGATGAGTTTCTGAAGCACAGGACTGAAAGCATCGCTCTCGGTGAAAAATATGAGAAATCCCAACGAAAAAAACACCAACACCCCCGTGACAATGAACCGCCGATACATCGAGAGTATTTTGAGCATACCAAGATAACTACTTCTTTAAATTATTTTCTATAAACCTCTTTCTTTCAGAAATCTATATTCATAATACTCTAGACCCCCTGGAAATACCACCTTTTTCTATCCAACCTTTACTGATTGTTCTGCATAAATTTCTTCTTCTAGGAATTTGCAATACATCGTCAACATGATTATCCTATATCTGCGAACGAATAATGTAGAATTGTTAATAAGAAGTAATGCAATTGCATACCTAATCGGGATCGGGTATTTCTTCCTGTTTTAAGGATTGTACCGGAGTAAACTTTGATTTTTCCTCGTCAGTAAGCAAATGTAACACACTGTCAAAAACTCGACCGACCGCTGCTTTTTCTGCGTCAAATCCGATATGTTGTTTATAAATACCTGGCATATTCTGAATATCTTCCGGAGTTAGTGATCTAGCAACTTTGAATGTCCGTTTTTTGATATCAATATCATGAATAAGGTGCGTCTGATTATTAGTATCAATCACAAAAATAGGAATATTTCTATCCATCACATCTTGCATACTTGCCCACCAGCTATCATATCTAACACCATTACCGTTTTGAAGCGAAGTCTCTTCAGTAAGAGGTGGCATTTTTTTAGACCAACGACAATAGACACCTGCCACTTCAGGCTGTTCAACAACAAGTTCATTATAATGAGTACCTTCTCTACCTTTAATCGCATCTTCTATCGCTTCTGTTGTTGTGTCTTTCTTAGACATAAAACGTCGATCCCGAAGACCAGTCGCTACAGTTCCAAGATCATCACGCCCACCACCAAGGACACGTCCACCAGAAATGAAAGCGCCCCAACTCCCTTCGCCACCAAAAGTTCGATGCGCACTCCCTTGATCAATAGTAGAGACAGAGATGGACGGATGAAGTCCTATTAAAATATCCAACTGATCGTTCCAAGTAAGATTTTTTGTATTGATTGCTCGATTATTCGCAGAAGGCTTCCATTCGGCATCGATAATATCGTGAACAAAATAAGTGTTATGAGTACGAGCGAGGTTACTCACATCCCTCTTCTTTTCTTCTTCAATAAACTCTAGGCGTTTACGTTCATTCCACTCAACTTTTTCTTTTTGAGCCTCTTCTGCTAAGAGAGCAAGTTTTTGTTGTTCAAATAAAATAAGCTCATACGCTGTAAAGAGTTCTTCACGAGATTCCATCATTTGTTCTGCAGATTTCTGAGAACGTTCAGCAATTCGAAGCTCTCGCTCAAGCCCTTGAATTTCGCGTAAATTCATTACACGCCCAATAAGACTTGACTTCTTTTCATCAATATGAGACCGGAGCCCCTCTACTCTTTCGCGATATTTTTCAAAAGATTGTTGCTCACTTCTAAAGTCAGTTTCTGCAAACTGTTTTGCACGACCAGCTTCAATAAGCGGGTTCTGACCATTTTCCACCCAACGTGCTTTCTCTCTATTCGCAAACTGTTGATATTTTTCATTCATCAAAGGGACCGGCGATCTTTCTTGCATTAATGACTGCTCTGATACTTCTCTTTCTGGTGAAGATTCTTCCTGTTGTGCTCGTGCCTCTGCTCTCGCTTGGCGCACTTCTTCCGAACGCTCTCTTTGTAATGATGCAGTTGAAGATTGCCCCTCTTTTTCAGCTTCTTTCTTCGCTTCTTTCCACGCCTTTCTGGCCAACTGATACATCACAAACACCATTGCTGTCTCGATGGGAAGGAAATTGAGACCGAAACCGAGCGCCTCGACCATTCCAAGAAATATGACCACCAAACCGCGCGTTATCATCATATTGCTTCTCGTTCCACGAGAAGAGCTGTCAAATACGGCAAGCAGAATCCAGATGAGGAACGTGAAACAAATCGTAATGATCGTGCCTATGCCCGGCAAAGAACCGATACCGATCAAATCGAGCAAATCCTTGAGGAGAGCGATCATTCCAACCCCTCCGTACAAAAAAAGCGATGGTTTTTCTCCCGTAAATCTCGCCTTTTCAAGACTTCCCTCTCGAGCATTTCCCCGTACCCGTACTGCCATATATACGAATGATTAAAATCTCTCTTCTATCCCTTATCAATTATCATATATCACTTATCTTCTTATCGTCCCGCATCGAAATCCGCTTTGGCCTGTTCAATTTCGAGGAGTTGTCGCGGGTCGGACGTGATGATCTGGTCTTCGCTGTACGATGCGACGACTTTGATGGCGGCGTGCTTGGATCCGGCAAAGAAAATCCCCTCTCCGACATTGCTCTCAAGCAAGAGGAATTTCTCATGATCCGTGAGATAGAATGTTTCCGCGATGAGGTCGATCGATGATGGGGATTGACGGAGCAAGAGTTGCATCGAAGAGTTCGTGATAATCGGCTTGCCATGTCGAGAAGAGGCAAAATCGCCGATATCCTGCGTGATAGTCGTGAGGCCGGTATAGTATTTGCGACAACGCTTGGCGATGCCGAAGAGGAATGCGGCGGCATCTTCGTGTTGCATCATCACCCAGGCTTCATCCACGACGATTACACGTTTCTTCATATGCGTACGGATCTCATTCCAGATGAACTGCAGGATGATATACATAGCAATCGGACGGAGTTCGTCTTCCAAATCCCTGATATTGAACACGACAAGCTGATTGTCCACCTCTATATTCGTCTGCCTATTAAGGAAACCGCCAAAGATGCCCTCGGTGTAACGTTCGAGACGAGCAGCCAATGATTCCGCTCCTTCCATATTTTCGAGAACGGCATAAAGATCGGACATCGTCGGAAATGAAGAAGCAGTCAAGACAGTGAAGTCGCTCGACTCCGTGATATCTCGGATGGCGTACGTCTCGCGGATGGCTCGATCGATGATGGAATCTTCTTCCGGTGTGATGGAACCGAGCATCAGATGGAGCAACCCTATCAAGTTCGCCACAGTATTGCGGAAAATGTCCGCCCCTTCCTGTTCGCCTATCTTGGTCGGCAAGTCGAAAGGATTGAGATGAACCTCCGAGGAAAGCGATATTTTGAGAAACGTACCACCGACAGCATCGCAAAGATGTTTGTACTCATTTTCCGGATCGATGATGATGACACTCGCTCCGAACATCATCGAACGCAACACTTCCAATTTCACGGTGTAACTCTTGCCGGCACCGGATTTGGCGAACACAACCATATTGGCATTTTCCATTTTGAAACGATCGAACAATATCAGACTGTTGTTGTGCCGGTTGATACCATACAGAATACCTTCATTCGAGGAGAGGTCGGAAGAAACGAACGGAAATGTCGTCGAAAGCGGTTCGGTGTTCAGGTTGTTCGCCACATCCAAAGTATCAGTAGCGAGAGGGCGTGTCGTGGCAAACCCCTGATCCATACGCATCATGGCCGGTTTCGCATAGACGAGCTGTGCTTCCAGTATGGCTTCTATCGATTGGCATTTGTCATTCAAGTCTTTCTCATCATTCCCGTACACCGTCACATAGAGACCGAAACGGAAAAATTTCTCTGTTCCTTGCTGGAGATTGGTACGCAGGGATTCGATGTCTCCCAGTGCGGTTTCCAAAACAGGATCGCTGATCTTCCCTCCTTCGGATTCGATGTGCATCTGCGACTGTACCTGTGTCGATGACTTCCGGAGATTCTTCAGAATTTCTGCCGTATCGATCGGGTGGATGAACAGAGCTGTATCCATCGCAAAATCGATATTGATGATAGGCGAAAACCAATTCGTCGAGAGAAATCTCGGGTAAGCGACGACAAAATATGTGCGAGAAAGCACACCGCCTATCTGCATCACGTTGGAACCGAGTTTGATGGCCGGCGGAGCGATGAAATCACGGATAGTGGTGATGCCCCGCTGATAAAGCGCTTCGCTCTCGCTCATTTCCGGACGTCCGAACATCGACAGTACGCTTTTCTTTTTCAGAGCGTCTGGTTTTTCTGTCTCAGTATCGAGGAGAGTGATTCCTTGTGGCATGATTTTATATTTTTACTGAAATTGAGAGAGTTCTATGTTCTCGACATTCTTGATCACTGCCGTGGTGAAAAGCGACGGGTTGTAACTGTTGAATAAAAGCTCGATGACTTCTTCTGTCTGAAGCGGTGTGATATTGAGCCCGGTACCACTCAAAGCCTGCGCCACGTGTTCGACTCGTTGCAGGAGTTGTGATTTGTATGTTTCGAAGAGATGCCCCGTGTTATTGACCGCTTCTCTGGGACGGAAAATCCCGAAGAGTTTGTGCAAAAGTCCGTTCTTTTTGTCTTCTACCGGAGAGAATGGGACGACGACATAAAAATACTTCGACATAATATTGGAAACTTCCGTCAGGTTCCGGATGAACGCCTTGTATTCGGAAATCTGAAACCTGAGCAATTCATTCTGCTGTTGTTTTTCTTCGTTCTCCAGAAGACTGATGTACGAGCTGATGTTGAAACGTCGTGAAGAAACGACGATTTGCACAGGAAAATCGAGGGAATTCAGGAATGATTGATATGAAGCGATGATGGCATCCTGTTCTCCCGTCGACTTGAGGTCGAAGTTGAGAGAAGAGACAAGCAGAACAGAACGTAGTGCGCCACTCTTCAAAGTGATGATGCCGTCACGAATCTCATCGACTTCCACATACTTCTGCGTACTGGAGGTATTCGCTTTTTTATTTTTTGGTTTCAAAAATTCCATTTTTTTCTACTATTACTTATCAATTTTCTTTTCTTGTCTCTTATCAATTATCATGCATCACCTATCCTCTTACTCTGCCTCATCAATCATCACTTATCCTGCATCAATTATCGTTTTTCTTCTTCACATCATTTATCTATGAGTCCCCCGACTATCGAGAATACGCGCTAGTTCTTTCAATTTTTCCTCATTTATTTCCTTCGGTTGCGCAACGATGTCTTCATTTTTCTTCTCCGGCACCAAAACTTTCGGCCTGGTACTGACTGGACGTTCCCATACGGCTACCTTGGGACGGAAAAGGAAGAGTATGGCATAAAAAATAAATGTCGTAAGGGAAAACCCGTCAGGCTTATAAAAGGCAAAGGCGGCGAACAGAAGCACCGTCGGAATGGAAAGAATGATAAAAAGTGAAATGTCGAAAAGATTGAAGAAAAAAAGAAGAACCGCCCCCATCCCAATCATCCACAGGAGCTGTTTCCATGTGAGCGGACCGGCGACCTTGTCCTCAACATCAATGAATTGTGGAACGCTGAACATCATAGATTGGGGAGAATACGAGATTTACCCCGTGTAATCCCGCCTTGCGGGTGCTCATAATAGTGAGCAATTACACTGGGTGAAGATAAAAGAAAGACTAGGATCACTCCATTATAACATATTGATCATTTATCGTCTTCTTCTCTACGACTCACGGGACGGATGCTAAATGGATTGAACAGGTGTGGTGCTGATTGCGGTTTCTGCTCCTTCACATCTTTCTCTGCGGGAAACGTATGACTGGAAGAAAAACTCATCCCGCCTGAATTGTTGTGCAAATCGTGGCGGGCAGGCTCGCCTGAATTGTTGTGCAAATCGTGGCGAGCGAGCGGGACACTCCCTGTTTCAGATAGGATGTCTGTCTGAATCGTCACACGAGGTGTTTCGGCCTGGTCTATGGAGTGAAAGAATGTCTGTCGCTCGTTCGAAGCAAGAGGAACGCTCGGTATCGCGACAATCGGCATATTGCCTATCCCATTGCGGATTTCCCTGCCCGCCACATTCTGTTCAGTAGTTTGGGAGAGCCTGCCAGAACCACTCTCTCTGGGTGATACCAAAACTCCTTGAAAGGCAGGGAAGATGATCTCCTGCTGTTTGGTATCGACTGTGAGAGGAAGATTCTCTTCGATGGATTTCAAGATAAGGTTGACGCGCTCACGTTCTTCCGGGGATAGGCGCTTGCCATTCTCAGAACGAAACAGGAAATCGCCTCGTTCGACGCTATTATGCTGTCCGATGCCGAGTTCATCACGATAATATCGGAGCCAATAAAAAAGCGATGGCCGTACTGACTCTCCTTGCGTTTTGATTTTGATGCGTTCCTGTGTGATCAACTGGTTTCCGAGATTCTCGTATTTCGAAAGGGCTTGGAGTATCGGAAGACTTACTGTTGCTACTGATGACATTTTCTCTTCTCTTTCTTCAGGTTCAGTCTTTCCAATTTCAAAAATCCAGGAGTCTCTCTCGAGAACTTTCTGTATAGTCTGATCTTCTGACATAAGCCCGGCACTTTTCAATTGTTGCCATTCCGATACAAGTTTCTCGGCGTCTTTAAAATGTTCTCCAAGCGGCTGAAATAAACTTTTACCTATATGGTGAGCTATACCATATGTCACGTCTTGTGCCAATGACATTTCCTCCGCTATTTTTTTAGGCAAATCTGATAAGGTCACATCACCTACAAAAATAAGTCCAACAACATCCGCTATGGGAGACCCTTTATCTGGATCCACTCCATACATGAAGCAGGCTTTTTGCACCTCCACATACGGCTTTTCAGAAGAAAAAAGACTCTTTACAGCCGGTGGTAGTTTTTGTTCTTTTTCCAAAAAGCCCATAGCTCTAGTACTTACACGACTTACACAATATGTGAGATTTCTGGATCTCCGGTAGCAATTCTCGTCAGGGTGGCTCCATTCGCACCACCAACCCCTCCGCCTTGAATATTCCTATTCAACACTGCGGCCTGATTCATATTCTGAATAATCGCTTTGTATTGCTTAGGATTCACAAATGATGCGATTTCATTTATATTCGCGTTTATGGTGGGTACCGTGAGTCGTCTAGCAGTATCTTTATCCATATATTTGAAAAGTTGTTGTTGCCACGCCGCATTGCCTGTTACACTTGCATTGAGGTTTCCAGTCTGGGCCATATGCGCCATTTGAACATTCTGGTCTGCCCGATTGGCGACATTGGTAAATGTAGGTGCGATTCTCCCCAAAGTAGCAACGATACTTGTTTCATGTTCTACACTCTTATTTCGTAACTCCTCAAGGTCTTTGTTACTAACGGCCTGTTCGGTAAAGGCTCGGCTCATGAATTGATCATTTCTGAGAGTGTTGACACTCAACTTCTTCGCGTCAAACTGATTGCTGTTGACATGCGTTTGAATGGCTTCTTCTTGTACACTCAGACGGCCGGCTCGTAGTGCATTACTCAGATGTTCAAACGCAGCAGCGGGATCATAAGCACGCAGTTTGGCATTAATCTGCCGAAAGACTGTTCCTGTATCACCCATCTCACGCACCATGGTGTCATAGGCCTTTCTTTGAGCTGGGGCACTAAGATCAAGAGCCTGTTTATTCGCTAGTTCTTTGAGGGCAGCCGCTCGTTCATACTGATTACCAGTAGTGGCTAAGTCTCTTAAGTCGCTCGGATTCATAGATTCAACCCCGCGACTCTTGCCCGCCTCATCTACTCTTGGAGTATCTACTATGTCCCTTTGAGCTTGAGCCCCTGCCCGACCACCAACGATACCTCCCTCAATCGTAGCCCCAACTTTTCCTTGTTCATTCCACCATTTGGGCCGAAGAAAAGGTGTATATTTTGTAAGATTCACACCACCCAACTTACCTTCGTATCCTGCCTTTTTGAGACCTCTTCCAACAGGATTATCATACAGCTTCTTGCCAGCCCATTTGGAAAACTGCTGACCCATACCGACGACAGAGGAAGCCCCTGCAATGGAAAACTTCTGTGCCAGACCCATCGCCATCCAGAGCATAATGATCGGAACCGTGAACAGTGCCATCGATGCAAAAAATGTCGGGTCGCTCGCAACCTTCTCAGTCGCTACAGATTTCAAACTGCTGAACACGCCTGTTTTTTCGTCACCCAATGCTGCGAAGAAACGTATAGCGATGAGGAGCATCAGCATCGCTGCCGGACCGAGAATCGCATATTTCCAGAAGTTATCCCACCACATTTTCGAATAGGTGTTGAGTCCCGGGATGATCGAGGCAGCAAATCCTACCGGTGAGAAAATAACAAGCATCACCAAAGCCACCAACCGGATGGTAAACATCACCGCCAAGACAAGCAGTGTCACAGAAAATATAAATATGAAAATAATCGCTATGAAATATCGTGCAAGACTATTATCGACTGTTTTGACACTGCCTCCATTTTCGGCTCCAGGAATAAGGACACCTTTGATATGCGAAGCTGACAACGCTGAGCTGAATACGGAGCCGGGTGAATCAGCCGATGCTCCATTGCTTGCTGCCATCTGGTTGGCGAAAAAATACATCGGTACATTGGCGACGTCGATAAGTGCGCGCGATACGGGATAACTGAAGTTCACGAAGAGGGCTGCCAAGACCAGGCTCAGGATGGTTTTCTTGAAATTTTTCTCGATCTGGAAAACTACTGAGAAGGCTATATAGAGCAAAACAAGAATGAAAAACAGATTGAAAAAATCACGGATGAATTTCCACATTTCATATACGACTGGTTGGTTCAATAATCCCGTAGTTCCGGAATAATTTTCTGGCTTGATTACCCACTCGAAGAGAGTGATCGCGATAGAAGCAACCCAACCCAACACAGTAAAAATACCGAGAAGGAGCCACTTGAATCCGGCTACAATAATATTATCAGGGCCATTCATTTTTTCTCCTCCCGAACTCCAACATTCAAAAAATCCAGAGTAACCAGGCTTACAATCGCCTCGATCGACTGCATATACGGATTGAACATCAGAGAAAGCAAAAATCACTCCTGAAAAAAGAAAGAGTGCTACGAATAAGAATGTCAGATTTTTTTTTCTGTTTTTTTCCGTGAAAAACATACTGCTCTCGAATAATAGAGAGAAAGAATTATCTGATGATAGTATACCCCATTAAACTTACAGACGCTAGTACAATATTGTTCCGAAATAACAGGTATTCACCACAGAGCAAGCTCTGGACTCAAAAACGAACTGATGTTCGTTTCTTTCCGTGGCAAGCCACGGGGTATTCACCTGATTTTACCGGCACTCGCTCGGAAACGAAAGTAAACTTTCGTTTCACTCACTTCGTTTGGTAATAAAGTTTCATCGCCTATCGGCTTTTAATGTTCCTTCGAACAAAGTCTCAGACAAAAGTTTAACGGGGCAAGCCACATAAAACAAAAGAAGGAAGCAAATTTCTTCGCTCCCCTCTCTCCTTTTCCTTCTTGCTAAAAAGCTATCGAAGTTAATGAAGCTACAAGCTAATAAATGAATCCTTTGATGAAACGACTGCTGGCAGAGAGGGTGCGACGATCCGTCCTCGCCCATCCGGTGTAGTTCATTTCGCTCACCGTGATCGTGTCCCCGCTCACCTTCTCCACGATGGCCACGTGTCCATAGAAACGATTCTCAGTCGTCACCATAATAGCCCCGACAGCCGGCGCACGGCCTGTCTTGTAGCCAGAAGCTTTCGCGTTGTAGAGCCATGTACCGGCATTCCCGCCCCAAGGAACGAAACGTTTCGAAGCCACATACCACGTACAATACCCATACGGAAATCGATGTCCTGTGCCAGCCTTTCCATCAAGTTTGCGGAAACCAGAAGAAATATCGGTGGCTGTCCCTCCTGATGGAGTGGCATACTGACGCCGTTCGAGCGTGCCAGGAGTGGTCGCGACTGATGGACGGGATACTTCTTCTTTCTTTCCATCCGGAATGATGATGACATTGCCTGCCTCGATTTCTCCGTTGGCCGGCAATCCGTTGTAAGCGATGATCTTGTCTTTGTCCGCTTTGAATGTTCCGGCGATACTTTCGATGCTGTCCCCTTGCTTCACCACGTACGAGATACCGGCGACCGGCAGAATGAATATCTGGTCACCAGGTTTGATCTGATCGACATTGCTCAGGTCATTCGCCCACAATATCGTATTGACCGTGATGCCGTTTTTGGCGGCAATACCGCTCACGGTGTCCCCTGATTCCACCGTATAGATTTTCACACCGCCATCCTCTTCAGGATCACGCGCGATAGAACTCGTCTGAGGGGAAAGCATCGTCTGATTCGAGATGGTCTGACCCTGCATATCGAGAAGGGAAGTCTCATCCTTCTGACTGGGGTCGATAGCTCTCGTCGTGCTCGCCAGTGGTACAAGGGAAAGGTTTTCCTTCTTGCTCGTCTGAGCCGCGATACGATGTTTAGAAGAGGATGACTGCTCACTTGACGTACTGCCGTTCACATACCCGAGGAGCAGACTGTTGGAGTCTTTTCCTTGGGTGAAATTGCTCGCTGAAACGAGGAGCGTACTCGAAGCAACGATAGAAAAAGCCGAGTAATTGCGAAAAACTCGCACCACCCGGTAGCCGGAAAACTCTTTGATACATTGCAAGAAACGTGTCTGGGAATGATGCACGCTTGTATGCAGATCCTTCAAACGGATACGTATATCCTTCTTCTCTCCTGTTCCGTTGGTATGGAAAAACAAAGACTGGATACGTCTTTTGCTCGCCGAAAAACGAGCCTTCAAAAAAGAGAATGTGGATTGAGTAAGTATAAAACTCTCGCCTTTCAATTGATACAATGCCCTAGGTACAGCTCTTCCGAAGAAAACCGGAGAAAGATGCCCATCAGGAATTTATCCTAATTTTTACAAAATTCAGTATAGCTTGTCCACAGCGTGAAGTCAATGAGAAAAGGCGAAAAAATCAATTATTATGGCTTATACAAAACATTTCTTGTGTGGACAACGTCTCATTTCCCCTTAGATAAAGCTTTTTATTTTCCGAAGAATTTTCAGCATAATTTCACGATTGGTATTCCTTATCTATTCTAAATTATAAAAATCCGACAAATCCTATTGTCATACCCGTGAAGACGGGTATCCATATTTTGTTCTTCTTTCTTCAAACTGGATCCCCGCATACGCGAGGATGACAGAAATACGAATATCCTTTATCATCCCTAAATATGTTATACTTTTTTTATCCCCGCCCAGTGTAATTGTTCATCATATGAACACCTCGCAAAGCGAGATTACACGGGGTAAATCATTTATCATTCTTCCCTCCCTATATGCGTCCATTCGAAAAACCAAAAAATGAAATAGAGGCTCTGGCAAAGCGTTTCTGTGACCACTTGGAGATAGAAATGGGTCGCTCCAAACGAACGCTCGACAGCTATGCGAGAACCCTCTCGTACTTCTTTCTCTGGGGAAATATCCGAATTCCTGCCGATATCACTGCCGAAAAAGTGAGGGAATACCGTCTCTATCTCAACCGCAAAATAACTCGAAGCGGATCTTCTCTGAAGAAAGTGACCCAATCGTATCAAGCCATCGTCCTTCGGACGTTTCTCAAGTATCTCGCCAAACAAGATATCCCGACACTGGCCGCTGAAAAAATCGAGGTGGGGAAATCCCCCGATCGCCAAGTCGATTTTCTCGAATATGAAGAAGTAGAAAGCTTGATACAGGCTACTGTCGGAACCACAGAAAAATCATTCCGTGATAGAGCCATCCTCGAGCTCTTCTTTTCTGCCGGACTCCGTGTTTCAGAATTGGTCGGCCTCGATCGCTATCACGTCAATCTCGACAAAGAAGAATTCAGCATCCGTGGCAAAGGCGACAAGCTCCGTATCGTTTTCATTTCACCCGATGCGAAAACCGCCCTGAAAAATTATCTCGCCAAGCGTGTCGACATCGATCCGGCTCTCTTCATCGCTTACAGAAAGAAAGGATTGATGAACAAGCAAGGAGCCAAGAGAGAAAGCAATCGTCTCACGGTACGGAGCGTCGAACGTCTCGTCAAATACTATGCCAAGAAAGCCGGGATCGTCAAAGACGTCCATCCTCACACCCTCCGTCACAGTTTCGCTACCGATCTTCTCATCAATGGTGCTGATATCCGTTCAGTCCAATCGATGCTCGGACACGCTTCCATCACCACGACGCAGATCTACACGCACATCACCAACGAACGCCTGAAAGAAGTCCACCAGTCTTTCCACGCGAAACGGAAAAAGAAGGATAGTAATAAGTAGAAAGTAGTATGTAGTAAGCAACTCATTTTAAAAATATGGAAGTAAAACAAAAGATTCAATCTTTTACAGATCTAGTTACGTGGCAAGAAGGGCACAAACTTGTTCTTGATATTTATAAATCAACAAAAAGTTTTCCTAAAGAAGAGATGTTTGGATTAACAAACCAAATACGCCGTGCAGTAGTTTCTATTACATCCAACATTGCAGAGGGTTTTAATAGAAAATCAATTAAAGATAAAACACATTTTTATGTTATGGCACATGGGTCCGTAGCAGAAGTACAAAACCAACTTCTCATTGCCAGAGATGTTCAATATTTGGAAAAATCTGAATTCTCCCAAATTGCAAATCAAACTGTTTTGGTTCATAAACTCCTCACTGGACTTATAAAGTCTCTTTCGAGAAGCTAGCTTCTCGTCCTTTCTGCTTACTACTTACTACTTACTTCATATCTTTTTCAAAGGTGCGACTCCGAGCATCATTTTTTTTACGCCGGTGCGTTTGAATGCGATGGTCGCCAGCGTGCCGGCGATGGAAACGATCAGTCCTCCTCCGAATTGCGGATGCTCCACCATATCACCCGGTCGGACATCGTCTACGCCGAGCGGTTTGATATGTTCATTTCTTTCGGAAGCATTTTCTTTGCTCTCATTATCCGCAGAAGAATGTTTCTTCGGTACCGTTGGGAAATGATGGAATGATTTCTGAAAATGTCTTTTGCCAAGCATCCCTGATGAAACACGTTCCAATTCTTCGATCAAATGCGAGGGGATTTCCTGTAAGAAACGTGAAGGCGGATTGACCTGCGTCGAACCGAAAATCATACGCTGCTGTGCATAGAGGAGATGCACTTTTTCTTTGGCGCGCGTGATACCGACATACATCAGACGTCGCTCTTCTTCCATTTCAGTAGGAGAGAGAGCGCTCCGAGAATGCGGGAATATCCCCTCCTCCAATCCCAGCATAAATACAAAAGGGAATTCCAGTCCTTTGGAACTGTGCACGGTCATCAGGTGCACCACATCGCTTTCCTTGCTTATTTCGTCCGTATCAGAAGAGAGCGAGACTTCTTCAAGAAAACGATGAAGCGCTTCTTCCAAACGCATATCACTATATTTCTTAGCAACAGAGAGAAGCTCCAAAACGTTTTCTTGACGCGTTTCCCCTTCCGTTGTTCCATCATCCAGACTCTTGAAATAACCACTCTCTTTCCTTATAATATCCAGTAATTCTGGGAATGACATATCTGTCCGACGATCCATTTCTGCCCTCAGTTTAAGAAAAATATCCACGAAATCTCTGATGGATTTTATTTTCACTTCACGCAGACCGCTTTTCTCGAACGTCATCTCATATCCGGCATCAAAAAGGTCGAGTCCGTTTTCCCGTCCGAACGCTATCCATTTGTCCAGCGTCGCTTTGCCCAGTCCTCGTTTCGGTTCATTGATGATTCTTTCCAACGCCAATACATCACGCGGATTCTCGAGCAACCGCACATACGCGATCATATCTTTGACTTCTTTGCGTTGGTAGAATTTCAATCCTCCGACGACACGATAATCGATGGAATGGCGGAGGAACATCTCTTCGATGATGCGAGACTGGGCATTGGTTCGATACAGAACAGCGAAATGGCTATACGGTCTCTCTGCGGAATGTTCTTTGGCGATGGTCTCCGCGACGAAACGCGCTTCGGCTTCTTCATCTTCCGCCGGGCAGAGCGTGATCAACTCCCCAGCCTTGATATCCGTCCACAATTTCTTGTGACGTTGATTCACGTTCTTGGAAATGATGCCGTCCGCCGCATCGAGGATAATCTGTGTCGAACGATAATTCCGATCGAGGGTGATGACCGTTGCATCAGCATAGTCTTTCTCGAAATTGAGGATATTTTTGATGTCTGCCTGACGCCAGCCATAGATAGACTGGTAATCATCACCGATCACGAAGATATTGTTGTGTTTTTTCGCGAGCAGATGGACAAGCAGATACTGCGGATAATTGGTATCTTGATACTCATCGACCATAATGTACTGGAACATCTTCTGATATTTTTCGAGCACCTCCGGATGTTCTTGAAAGAGCTTCACCGTGAGCATAATCAGATCGTCAAAATCCAGAGCATTGGTTCGTTTCAATTCTTGCTGATACCTGCCAAACACCTTGGCGATCGTTTCTTCGAAATAACTGCCGGCCTGAAGGGTATATTGCTCCGCATCGGTGAAAGCATTCTTGGCACGCGAGATGGCGTCAAGGATGGCTCTCGGTCGCATCTGATCAGGATTGACTTCCAACTCCTTCATCGCTTTTTTTATCGTTGATTCCTGATCCTGACTATCAAGAATATTGAAACTTTTTCCATATCCGAGCACCTCGATTTCCCGTCGCAAAATACGGCAACAAATATTGTGAAATGTCCCTATATATTGAGGAGGTACCAATCCCCCATATTCCACCGCCTCACTTTGTGACAGCAATTTTTCGATACGTTCACGCATTTCTCCTGCCGCTTTGTTCGTAAACGTTACCGCGAGAATGGCATTCGGTGATACCTTCTTCTCATCAATGAGGTAGGCGATACGATGCGTCAGTGTTTTCGTCTTGCCCGATCCGGCGCCAGCCAATATCAAAACAGGCCCCTCTGTCGTGAAAACGGCTCGCAATTGCTCAGGATTCAACCCTTTTTCCCAAAAATGCATAAGAAGAGGATAATAGATACATAATAATTGATAAGAGATAAACAAAAGCCGGGAGGAAGAACAAGGATTGCCTCATTTTTCTCCATCACCTATCCCTTATCTTACATCACTTATCTTTTTACATCTGTGTCATTCTAGCATAATTTCCCCGAACACTCTATCTTCGTAATGATACGAGGTATATGCTATCATAATAGCGTATGAAAGACTTTCTTTCCCGTTTTGTACGAAGCCTCGAGAATACTAAAATTACTCTGCCATTTTTTGTGATGGCTTTTTTCGCCCTTATTATTACACGCCTCATCATCGAAAATACCCTCGGGCTGTTCCAGGAACGCACCTTTTTCTTTTTCTTCTTCGAATTCACTCACACATTTCTTTTCTTCTTGTGTTCGTTCCTCCTCCTCATCTTTCTCGTCCGCTCTGCCGGTGCTATCAATTTTCAGAAGACTGTCAATGTTCTCCTTTTCGGTTTTCTTATCATTCTCACGCCACCTTTCATCGACAATGCTATTTTTCATAACAGTCATTTCTGGAGTTTCTATGCATTTGATGGATTCTTCGGACTTCTCCATCGATTCGTGACATTGTTCGGTGATAATCCTGATATGGGTATCACATATGGTGTCCGTGTCGAAGTCGTCATCGTCACGCTCGCTCTCGGACTCTATACATACATCAAGTCGGGGTGTCTCAAAAAAGCACTTATCGTTTCTTTCCTCGCTTACACTCTTCTTTTCATCCTCGGTACATTCCCTGCCTGGCTCACGCTCGGTATCCTCTCATTTCAGAAAAGTTTCCTCGCAATCAATGCCAATGATGTGGCCGGACTTTTTCTCACACCAGAAAATATCTTCGCACGCAATCTGACAGATTTCCGTAGCGTACTGAATGTCAAAATGAGTATCGTCTATGGAATACTCGCCCTTATGTTGACAGGGTTCCTACTCTGGCGTGAATATCCGAAATATTTCATCGCGCTCTGGAAGAACGCCCGCCTGACACAGCTCATCTATCACGCAGGGCTCCTCTTCATCGGTATGGCGCTGGCCTATCTCTTCACTGACGCACCGCTCCGTTTTGATTTTTTTCATATCATCGGCGCCATTGTCCTCCTCGTCGCCGTCGAAAGCGCCTGGATCGCTTCCGTCATCGCCAATGATTGTTTCGACAAAAATATCGACAGTGTCACGAACACAGATCGACCGCTCATCGAAAATGCCATTCCGGAGAATCTCTACAAAACTTTCGGCGTCCTGTTCTTCATCACCTCGCTCCTTTTTTCCGGTATTATGAGTTTCTCTGCAATGCTTCTCCTCCTCGGATATCAAGCCATCGCCTGGCTCTATTCCGCTCCACCGCTCAGGCTCAAACGTTTCCCCGTCATCGCCACAGTGCTTGCCGCTTTCGCCGGCATACTGGTTCTCATCGCAGGCTTTCTCACCGTTTCTCCAGACGACAATCTAAGCAACCTTCCTCTCCCCCTTCTTTTCTATCTTTTCACCGCGTACGCCCTCTGTCTCCCCATCAAAGATTTCAAAGATATCGTCGGTGACAAAAAAAACAAGGTTTACACCATCCCCGTGTTGCTTGGAGCAAAAAAAGCACAGCTCTTCATCGGGAGCCTGACTTTTCTTCTGTATGCATTCAGTCCGATCATTCTCAATGCCAGGGTGCTTTTCGTACCGGCACTTTTCTTCGGCAGTCTCGCCTTTTGGGCCATACAGAAAGGAACAGATGCGGAAGACTCTTTCTTTGCATATCGCAAACTTCCTGGCATCACCATTCCTATCCTCATCGCCTACGGACTCGTCATAGTCCTCCTTTTGTTTTAAACCACCAGAAAACTAGAACCTTCCAATAAAATCATAATTCTTGTCGCTATGGTTCAACAAGCAAAAGAATTTTTTGATGTGTTCTCCTTGTCTGAAACGGCTTTCTTTACTCTAAAAATTTCCTATGGATGCCGTAGAGTGAGGGAATATTTTTAGCCAGTAAAGAAGGCCGGTGAGTCGAGAACAAAGTCAAAAGATTGCTTTTGCTTGGTGAACAATCATTACTTAAAAGAACAGGAGAAAGAAACTGCTTTCGGTTGCTACACAATGAGGATTAAAAAAGGTTCAAAAAATCTTCTGTAAATTTCCCCAGTCCGCCACGGAAAGCGCTTGTGCCCGGATATCAACACGCAAACCCAACTGTACCAATTTTGCTTCGACTTCTTCTTT
>Ga0100389_1000768_pt1 | contig 25141 bp, 25 predicted proteins | sample CryGeymeta201513_FD_81537 | JGI IMG/M metagenome (GOLD analysis project Ga0100389, IMG submission 81537) | Groundwater microbial communities from Crystal Geyser aquifers in Utah, USA - Crystal Geyser metaG 2015-13 | ecosystem: Environmental > Aquatic > Deep subsurface > Groundwater | place: USA... | reverse complement strand
TCCCGCACATCCGGCAAAGCGCGCTGGACAATGACGCTCATGGCATAATCCAGATAGGAATGGCGCATCTCGTCGGTGATGGGTTGAGGCTCAATCAGGCCAAAATCGGTTTTGGTTTTTTCCGTGTAAATCAAACCGGGCGTTCCGGCCTCAGCCTTAGCCTTGGTTAATGCTTCTTTTTCAGCCGGCCTGGCCGGAGCGGGCGCGGGGACGGCTTGGAATTTTTCCGGTTCGGGCTGCCGGGCAACAATTTTTTCCGGCGTGATTTTTTTTGGCGCCGGTGCGGGACGGACGGATTTCTTTTTATCCGGCTTTTTTAGGATTTTTTTGGGCATAAATAAAATAAAAAAATTTAGGTGGCAATAATCCTATTCGCTGAGCGAACTGGAAGCCAGGATTTGTTCTTCCAGATGTTGTTTTAAGATATCAATTTTTTCCGTTTCCGGATCTTGTTTGGCCGCGGGCGCGAGAGCGGCTGAAGAACTGGAGGCAAGACGAACGCCCTCTTCTTTGATGATCGCTAAAGCGCTTTTGATTTCCGCCATCTTGTCTTGCAGATTGTCGCGTAAGGCGGCCAAATCCGGACTGACGGACACGCGTTCTTTTTGACCGACATCCAAGGCGATTGGCCGGAGGAATTGAATGCTGAAAAACCAGACAACCAAAATAATCATTGCCGTCAAGCCCACTCCGAACCACAGGAGACGGACTTTTTCTTTTTCACCCAAACGATCCGTCCACCGGGTCGTATTTTTTTCTTTTGGAGCCGGCTTGGACGGTCTGTTGATTTTAACCGGTGCCGGCAACCAGGCCGGAGTAGAAATGGAAAGTTTTTCCGCCGGCTTTTCCGCCGGCCGCTTCAGCTGGTCAACGGCCGGCATTTGAGAAGAAAAAACTTTCACCGCCAAACGAAGCTTTTTCTTCGCCGGAACGCTTTTTCTTCGGCCGCGGACATTCCGCGCACGGCCCGCGGGAAGAGAATCACGCTTATTCATAGAAAAAAATGCCTAATATTCTTTTATCAAAGATAAGATAATTTTAACAAATTCGCGCGGAAAAGTAAAGAATATCAGTCAGTTAAATCATTTTGGACAAATGGCGGTTTTTCGCCGGTTAAACTGATAATATTCAAACGAGAAAAGCTGATGCTAAAGCAGAATAGTCCACAGAAAAAAATACAGCCAAAGGCGGATTTCTTTCTGATCGCCTCTGGCTAAATTTATATCTAGCGCAAATTTTTTCGGTCCTTCATGGCCAGCTGCCGATAAATAATAATGGCCGGCGAAAATTTATATCTTCAGAATCACTAGCTCCGTATTTTCTTGAGGCAATTCTTTCTTGCTGATTTTCAGCCTTTCCTCATAAGTCGGCTTCAGGCCGACCGCTTTGATAAATTTTTCCACACCGTCCAGCTCGATCGCCAGGCCCGGAACTTGATAGTGCATGGGGATCACCAGGCGCGGCTCCAAGCTGGCAATGGTTTCCACGGCATCATCAATGGACAGGGTGTAACGACCGCCGACCGGTATCAGCAGGACGTCCGTGCCGGTCAGTTTTTCCAATTGTTTATTATCCAGCTTAACGCCCAAATCACCCAAGTGCGTGATGGTGATGTCTTCCATTTCAATGCGGAAAATAATATTCTTTCCCCGCTCTGCGCCCTGCTTCCGATCATGGTCGGACTGCAGGCCGGTGATCAGCACGCCTTTGATGTCGTATTCGCCGGCGCCTTTGACAACGAAGGGATTATTGCGCAAAGCGGAAATGTTATTGTGGTCGTAATGATCATGGCTGACTGTTACGATGTCCGCTTCAAAATTCGGCATTTTCAAGCCGATTTTCTTGTCATAAGGATCAGTTACGACCGTCAAGCCATCCGCGCCGACCTTGTCTTGCAGTTTGAAACAAGAATGACCTAGCCAAGTAATATACATATATTTAATAATTTAACCGGCCGAATAAAAATAAGCGCCGGACAGATAATAAAATAATATCTAATGTTTAAACGAGCGCCTGCCTTTGCCAGTCTCAATATTCACCTTTAGCGGGAAAAATATTTGTTGAAATCCGGCGGGTTGTCCGGCCGCTTGGGGGCCGCTGATCGCCGGCTGACTGTCCCGTTGTTGGCTTTTTTCCGGGCGTCATCTTTTGCTTCTGGCTCAGGGCGGTCGTCCTCTTCTTCATCTTGATCGTGGCTGTCCGGCTCTTCGTTATCATCCGCGCTTTCTTCATCTTGGCTATCATCGTTATCATGATCATCATCCTCCTTTTCGCTATTGTTTTCCTCTCCGGCGCCCGGTAATTCTTCTTCTTGTTCATCCGCCGCCGGTAAAAATTCCGCGGGCGCGACAAATTCTTCCCGATTATGCAAAGGCGCGCCGCTCATGACTGGACCGCTTTGCGCTTCATATTCTTCCGGAGAAATCAGCACTTCCCGCGGTTTTGATCCGTCCGGCGGACCAATGACGCCCGCTTGTTCTAAGGCGTCCATAATGCTCGCGGCCCGACTGTAGCCAAGACGGAGCTTGCGCTGCAAAAGGGAAGTTGAAGCTTTGCCGGCCCGGATGACGACCGCCTTGGCTTCTTCCAGCAGGGCGTCATCCTGGCTGTCATTATCTTTCAAACCCGCGCCCGCGAAACCGCTGACTTTTTGGTTGTCGGTCACTTCTTTCAAATAATTAATCCGATGGCATTTCCTCTTGATCTCGGCGACAATATTTCTGATCTCCTCTTCACTGATAAAAGCGCCTTGCATGCGGCGCGGCTTGGGCAAAGAAAAACTGGTGTAAAGCATGTCGCCGCGGCCGAGCAATTTTTCCGCGCCCTGGCTGTCAATGATCGTGCGGGAATCAATGGAAGAAGCCACGGAAAAAGCGATCCGCGAAGGCATGTTGGCCTTAATGACGCCGGTGATGATGTTAACGCTCGGCCGCTGAGTGGCGAGAATCAGATGGATGCCGACCGCTCTGGCCATCTGCGACAAACGGGTGATACCGGCCTCGATATCCCGTCCGGCGACCATCATTAGGTCGGCTAATTCATCAATGACAAAAACGATATAAGGCAGATGCCCGGCTTCCTGATTTTTCAAGCCGTTAAAAGCGCTGATGTCCTGTTTTCCCCAGTATTGAAGCAAATTCAAACGCCGGTCCATCTCGTTTAAGCACCATTTCAAACTGTTGATGGTTTTATTCACATCCGTGATGACCGGCGTCAAAAGATGCGGAATGCTGTTATATTTGGTCAGCTCCACCCGTTTCGGATCCACCATGATCAGGCGCAGATCGTCCGGATTGTTTTGGAAAAGCAAGCTGACGATGATGGCGTGCAGACAGACAGACTTACCCGAAGAGGTGGCGCCGGCAATGAGCAAATGCGGCATCTTGGCCAGATTATCCACCCAGATCTTGCCGGCCACATCCTTGCCTAACGCGATAGTTAATTGGCTGCCAGCTTTCTTGAAATCCCGGCTGGCTAGAATTTCTTTCAATCCGACATTAGCTTTGGTCTTATTCGGAACCTCCACGCCGACATAAGGCTTGTTGGGAATCGGAGCTTCAATCCGAATCGGATGGGCCGCCAAGGACAAAGCCAGGTCATTGGACAACGCGGTGATGCGGGACAACTTGATGCCATCGGTAGGCTTGAAAGCGTACTGGGTGACCGTGGGTCCGACTTTGACTTCTTTCATTTCCACGGGAATATTAAAATTTTTCAAGGTTCTGGTGATAATTTCCGCGCTTTCCTTGATGTTGCCGCTGGACGGTTTGTCAATTTTACCGGACAACAAGCCCAAAGAAAAATTGGCCACTTGCCCGGTTAAAGGCCACCAAGAAACAAGCTTTTCCAAACTGTGATCTCCCTCTTCCTCTTCAGTTTCCGCGGTCAGCGGCTGGGCGAGCGAAAAGATTTTATTAGCCGCGAATTTTTTAGCGGTTTCTTCTTCCTCTCCATTGTCGTCGTCCAGATCCTCTTTGTCTTCCTCCTCCTCTTCTTCTTCTTCATCGCTCGAATCCTCTTTGTCCTCCTCTGCTTTTTCCTCCTCCTCCTCTTCTTCCTCTTCTTCAGGCTTATTTATATCCGGCGCGCGGCGGAAAATTTTCCTGGAAAGAAAAACCAACGGTGAAAATATCCTGGCCAGCAAGCTGTCCCGGCCGATCAGATTGGGCAGACGAGTATTAAAAATCAACAGCAGAGAAACCAACAGGCAACAGATGATAACGAGCCAACCGCCCCAATAACCCATAAATTTGACAATCAGCCGAGCGGCGTAATAGCCGATCTGCCCGCCGCCGCCGCCCGCCGCCAAGGCCAATGTCCATTTGGCGACTGGCACGAACAGCATCAGCATGGCCTGAAATGACAAAATGAAAAGCGCCAGGCCAAGATAGGTGGCGCCGGCAATGTCATAGCGTTCGCCCAAAAGAAAAAAAGCCAGCAAAAGTATAATCACTGGGAAAAACCAGTGCCCAAAACCGAACAGATAAATCAAGGCGGCGCTGGTCAACTCGCCGGCCTGGCCGGCCAAACCGAAGAAAGATAAAAAGCTGAAACCGCCGAAAGCGAAAAGAAAAACATTAAAAATGCCCTTTTTAGTTTCCGCGCTCACGCCCATATCCATTTTCGGCCAGGATAAATAATCACCTAAGCCTTTGCGATGCCATTTTTTCTTAGCCATAAATCAAAGCGTCAAATTAATAGCTATATTTTATCATAAAATCTGATTTTTAAGAAATAAACCGGCGATATTTGATTTTTCGGCTATTTACAAATAAAATCCGCTGACCAAGTGTGGCCAGCGGGGTGAGAGAACAAACGGTTAAAAAAGATACCCTTCCGGCGTCCAATCCAATTTGGCTTCTTACCACTGTCCCAGCTGGCTGTAACGCTGGCGATTGGTGCCATAAAAATCCGAGCCGGCGGTTATTAGCAATCCGTACTGCTAGGCTAAATTATATAAGGATAGGGTGGGGATCAGCTTCTGCCGTCCGGAAAAAACCTCCAGTCCGTCAAGTTCCAATCGCCCGGCTGAACGGGCCATTTTTTCTAAGAGGGCAAAGTTATTATGACTGGAGGCAATGGGATGCGCCAGCACCGCCAAACCGCCCGCGGCATGGACAAGGTCAATGGCCTTCTTCATGTCAGTCCGATAGCGATCAGCCACGGCCGGCGGGCGAGAAAAAATCTTTTCCAAAATCTGGCCCGGCCCTTTCAGGCCAAATTGGCAGCATAAATTATAGTTGGTCGGATCCTGCCAAAGCAGCCGAGCCAGATGAATGCGGCTGACCGAGCGATGGCGGCCGAGCGCTTGGCCGTTCAGTAAAAATCCAAGGTCAAGAGCGATTTTTTTCAACTTTTCCAGTCTTTCCCGACGGGCTTCTTGCTGGACAGACAATTCCGCCCGCAACGCGCGATGGCGTGGATTGAAATGGTAGGCAAGCAGATGCCAGCGCTGCCCTTTATGCGATACGGAGATCTCCGCGCCCGCCAAGACCCGCACGCCGGCCCGACGGCCGATTTTTTGCGCCGGTAAAACCTGGTCGACCGTGTCATGATCAGTGATCGCCACAGAAGCAATCTTTCTCTGTTGGCAAAGAGCGATAATCTGACCGATAGTCATTAGTCCATCGGAATAATCCGAATGGACGTGCAAATCAAAATTCTTCATCCGCCTCCTCCTTTTTGCTTGATTTTATATTTTATCGGAAAAACGAAGTTCCGCTTATTTTTTGATATGTTAGCAGAATCTGCAAAAATAGCAAGAAAAAATTCCCGGCTATTGTGTTTTTTTTCTGAATATGCCTAAATGTCCTTAACAATCTTATATAAAAAAGGAGGAAAAACAATGTACCTTAATAAAGAAGGCTGGTTTTTGGTCTATCGGATCTTTAATCCGCTCTTTGACAAAGAAGAGCCGGAGGCGATGGAGTATGTCTACCATGACCTAAAAAATAAAAATTACCTGGACAAAAATCTGGCAACGGATAAAGCCAGTTTGGCCTGGATCAAAATACTGGCCGAAAACGAAAAAGCCTTGCCGTTTATTGGGGATTTGCGTAAAACCCCGCAAAATCCCAAACTGATGTATATTTGCCGACTATAAAAAATATTTTCCCAAGCCTTTTTTAAAACAGACTTGGGATTTTTTTTACAACAAAAAAACTTGGACTATGTCCAAGTTTTTTATTTTTGACCGAAGCGATTATTCGCTGGTTCGGCCGTCAAAATCCGCCCCGTTGGCTTCGGCTTCCGCTTTTGTCGCGCGCACGATCCCGTCCTGATGATGGGCGGGGGAATAGATCGTATAAAGTTTCAATGTCTGAGCATCGGAAACATTAATGACATTATGTTCGGCCCCGGCCGGAACGACAATCGCGGAACCGTCCCGCACCTCATATTCATGGCCGTCAATGACGCATTTTCCCTGTCCTTGTTCAAAGCGGAAAAATTGGTCATTGTCCGGATGAACCTCGGAACCGATTTCTTCGCCGGGCTTCAAACTCATCAGAACCAGCTGGCTGTGCTTGGCGGTATAAAGCACTTGCCGGAAATTCTGATTAGCCAGAGTGGCTTCTTCAATGTTGGTGGAAAATCCTTTCATAGTGTTTATTTAATTAAATTAATTAGTATTCCATTTTCGCGCCCCGCCCTTGCCGGTAAAGGCGGAGAGTATTGGCGAAAAGCATGGCAATGGTCAAGGGGCCGACTCCGCCCGGCACGGGCGAAAGAAAAGCGGCTTGCTCTTTGACACTCTCTGCGTCCACATCGCCAAACACTTTTGCGCCTTCTTTAGTGATGCCGATGTCAATCAAAGCCGCGCCTTTTTTGATCATCGCGCCGGTTAAAAAATGTTTATGCCCGACAGCGCTGATAATAATATCCGCCGCTTTGGCAAAACGCGGCCACTCCGGCTGATCCGGCTGAAAAAAACGACTATACGCGCCGCCACGGCTAAAATAATCCGCGAACGGTTGGCCAAAAACTTTTGCTTTGGCCAAAATCACGATTTTTTTACCCTTTAACGGTTCGCCGGTTTCCTGCAGTAATGCCAAAACAGCCTGATAAACGGGCGGGAGGATTTGGTCCGCGCCGCCGCTATTTAAACGGGTGATATTTTTCGGATGAAAGCAATCCGCGTCTTTTTCCGGATTGAGCGCGCCAATAATTTTATCCGCGTCCAGTCCGGCGGGCAAGGGCAATTGGACTAAAACAGCGTCAATCAAATCGTCTTGGTTTAAATAAGCCAAGGTGTCCAAAATATCCTTTTCCGGCACGTCCGACGAAAACCGATATAAGTGGGTGTCAATGCCGACTTTTTGCGCTTCCTGCTGTTTCAGCTTCACATATAAAGCCGACTCTTCGGAATCGCCCGCCAAAATAATGGCCAAATTCGGCCTTTCACCGACCAAACTTGATTGCCCGTTAGAGAGCGGACAGTTCGAATTGAGAGCAATGATTTCTTGGACTAAACGATCTTTGATTTTTTCCGCCATGACGCGGCCGTCAAGAATTTTCATCATAAAAAATTATTTCTGGGCAGGCCAGCCGGGGATAGGAAAAAGGGCGCAAAGCTCTTTGATTTTTTCTCTGATTTCGCTTAACCGGCTCTCGTTTTGATGGTTTTGGACGGCCGCATCCAGGCAGTCGGCAATGAATTTTATCTGGGGTTCTTTTATGCCCCGCGTGGTAATGGCCGGCGTGCCCAAACGGACGCCGGAAGGATTTAATGGCGGTTTGGGGTCGTTCGGGATGGTGGAACGGGAAACGGAAATGCCGGCTTTGTCCAATGCGATCTCCGCTTCCTGGCCGCTCAAATTCCGATTGGACATATCAACGACCAAAAGATGATTGTCCGTACCGCCGGAAATCACCCGATAATCGCGGCTGATCAATTCCTCGGCCAAAACGCGGGCGTTTTTGATGACCTGCCGGGCATAGTCTTTGAATTCCGGCCGTAAAGCCTCGCCGAAAGCCACGGCCTTGGCCGCGTTGATGTGGTCGTGCGGCCCGCCCTGCATACCCGGAAAAACCGCCCGGTCAATCCGTTTAGCGAATTCTTCCCGGCACATGATGATAGCGCCCCGCGGTCCGCGCAAAGTCTTATGCGTGGTCGTGGAAACCACATCAAAAATCGGCACTGGGTTGGACATTTCACCGGCCGCGATCAAACCGGCCGTATGCGCGATGTCCGCGAAAGTAAAAGCACCGACTTCGGCCGCGATCTCCCGGAATTTCTCCCATTCAATCTCCCGCGCGTAAGCGCTGAAGCCGGCCACGATCATTTTCGGCTTTTCTCGCCGGGCAATTTGGCGCACCCGGTCCATATCAATCCGGCCGGTGGCCGGATTAACTTCATATTGGACAAAATTATAAAGCAGGCCGGAAAAATTGACCGGGTGGCCGTGCGAAAGATGGCCGCCGTGGTCAAGTTTCAAACCCAAAACTTTGTCGCCGGGTTTCAAAAACGCGAAATAAACCGCCGCGTTGGCCGGCGAACCGGACAAGGGCTGGACATTGACATGTTCGGCGCCGAACAATTTTTTCGCCCGGATCGCGGCCAAACTTTCCGCCTCGTCAATAATCTGGTTCCCGCCGTAATAACGATGGCCCGGATAGCCTTCGCTGTATTTGTTGGTCAGAACAGTGGCCATCGCTTCCAGAACGGCCGGGGAAACGTAATTCTCTGAAGCGATCATTTCTAATTCTTCGCTTTGACGAGCCATTTCGCGCCGGACCACGGCCATGATTTCCGGATCAGCCTGGCTGAGATTTTGATAATTAAGCATATGAATAATTACGTTAAGGTATTTTTATGGTATCACACGGGGAAAAAATGTCAAAAGAAAAAAGGCGCCTTTTTTAAAAAAGGCGCCCGGAAAAATTGTTTACGCGAACAGGCGGCTGACTGATTCGGCGTTATAACAGCGCCGGATGCTTTCCGCCAGAATATCGGCAATGCTGACCTGCACAATTTTCGGGCATTGCCGCGCTTCCTCGCGCAAGGGGATGGTATCGGAAACCAACAACCTTTCTATTTCCGAATCGGCCAGCCGCAAATTAATTTCTTGATCCGGCAAAAATAATCCTTTGGCCCATGTAGCGCGCTTTTTGCCGTAATGATTTTTGGTTTGTTGAAAAAATTCCCGAAGGTAAAAATCGTTTGTTTAGGATTAAAAAATTTACTTGTTTTTTGCGCTTAATCCTTTTACCATATAAGTGCGCGCTAAACGGTAGCCAAGCTTCCGGTAATATGGCCGCACGCCGACGCCGGCAATCACGATGATTTTCCGGCAACCAGCCGCGGCCGCGGCTTTTTCCGCGCTGGCCAATAATTTTTTGCCCAGGCCGGCGTGCTGGATCCTTTCCTGGCCGCCCACCGGCACTAATTCGCCATAAACATGCAGTTCGCGGACTAAAGCCGCGTTGCAAAAAAAATCCGTTTCCGGGCGCTGATGGGCGGCGCTCAGGCGCAAGCGGCAAAAACCATATAATATTTTCTTTTTTTTATCGGTATATTGAAAAAATATTTCCTGGCCGTCCGCGGCCGGATAAGAAATGGCGTCAAGCACCGGCGGGGCCGCGGCCAGAACCCGTCCGCGCGCCTCGCGGCAACGGATACATTGGCAGATCGCGCCTTGGTCCTGCAGGATTTGACGCAAATTCGTAATTTTATTGCCGGCCGCGATGGACTCGCTGGGAATGTCGCGGATCAAACGGAGGACGCGCACATAGGGCGGGATAATCTTTTTGCAGTTGATAATCAGACGGCGCAACACTGACGGGGAATAAGGCCGATATTTCCCCTGTTTCCACCAGCGATAAAGCAAACTGCCGCGCGTCACCACGGTCGGATAAAACTTGATCTGATCCGGTTGGAAACGCTGGTCGCGGAAAAGTTTCTGGAATAAAAAAAAGTCGCGCGCGGGCGTGGCCCCGGGCAAGCCGGGCATAATATGATAGGTGATTTTAAAACCGAAATGCCGCAAACGGACGGTCGCTTCGGCAATCGCGTCCACGCCATGGCCGCGCCGGTTCAAGCGCAAAATCCGGTCGTCAACGGCCTGAACACCCAATTCAATACGGGTGACGCCCAGTTCCCGCAAACGCCACAACTCCTTGTCGTTGATAAAATCCGGCCTGGTTTCCACGCTGATTCCGATCAAGCGATGCCGCGCCCGGGCATTCTTTTTCTGCTCGCGGGCTAATTGCGCTTTTATGGAACGGGCCGATCGGCTGATATCTTGCTGGGCTGATTTTTTCTCCGCCAAGCCGGCATTGGCGCCGCGAAAACATTCTTTAATGAACCAAAATTGGTATTTTTCCGGCAAAACCGACCAGGTGCCGCCAATCACGATCAGCTCAATCTTTTCCGGCGCGTGTCCGTTGGCGGTTAAGGCGCGCAAACGGGATTGAACTTGGAGCGCCGGCGCAAAGCCGCAAGCCAGCGCCCGCATCACGGCCGGCTCGTTGGAGAGATAGCTTTGGGGGATATTTTTTTCGCTCGGGCAATAGGCGCAGTGGCCCGGGCAAGGATAAGGCTTGACCAAGACCGCCACCGGCGCCACGCCGGAAAGCGTCCGCAAGGGCCGTTTGCGCAGAATCCTTTCCAAGCCGGCATTGGCTGGCAATTCTCCCGCGCGGACCATTTTTTGGTATTGGCTGATGATCGCCGCGTTACTGGCCACGCCGCCGGGCGCGGAAAACATTTTTCTTTTTAAGGCGGAAAAACTCCGGGCGTCAAAACGGACGCCGGCCGCGAGTTTTTTCACCGCCAATTTGCTTATCAAACATTTTTTTTCTTGACTAATCGCCATCTTAGTGATAAAAATAAATGTATTCGCTGGCTCTTTTTTTTAATTAAGGAGGAAAAATGAAAAAAAATTTCTGTACCATTGCGTTCGTCTGCGGCCGCTATCAAAACGCGGCTTGCCTATTTTTCAAGCCGAAAAACAATAAGACTGCGGAATGTTTTTTCCGGTCTATACCCGGTCATTGTCTAAACTGGGAAGCGATTGCCGAAGCTTTATTTGAATACAAAAAAAGCCGGCAAAAATAAAATAATCGCAAATGAGCCGTTTTTTATACGGCTCTTTTTTATTGTAAAGACGGATAATTTCTGTTAAAATAATTTTGAGGCCTGAAAACCCCCTGCGCGCCGCCGGCGGATGTTTTGGTTGAACGGCAAAAATTCATAATTTCTGGCCGTAATTTGCGCGCCGCGATTATTCAAATATTTAATCATATGTTTAACAAAATAACAAGTTTTTATTTGGTTGTGATTTGCTTTTTTCTTCTGCTCCCCAGCGCAGTCGGGGCTTTTTCTTGGCGCAAAGGCGAGCAAGTTACCACAGACAAGGAAGAAACGATTGAGGAAAACTTGATTATCTTCAGTCCGGAAATAACGCTGAACGGACGAATCAACGGCGATGTTTTTTCCTGGGCAGCCGTTTGCTGGTGGACGGTGAAATTAACGGCGATTTGATCGGGCTGGCGAAACAAATCATCATTAAAGGCCGCGTGAATGGCGATGTGCGCGCCGGCGCGGCCGAAAAAATCGAGATTCAAGGCGAGATTACCGGTCAAACCAGCCTAAGCGCCGCAAAAATTGACATCACGGAAACCGCTCACCTGAATAAAGACCTGTATTTTTTCGCGACCAGCTTGAATGTTGGCGATGCCCGCATAGACCGCGACTTATCCGGCTGGGCCCAACAAATCTCTTTTTCCGGCACGGTCGGCCGGCAGGCGCACTGGCGCGAACTGGAAGGAAAGAATAATTTTCTGACGGTTTTCCCCTCGGCCAAAATTGGCGGCGATCTTGCTTATAACTTCACTAACGGCGTATCTTTATCGGAAAAAGCCTTGATTGGCGGAAAAACAGAACAGCTGGCCAAACCCGAACCGGAAAAAAAATCCGCAGGAGAAAAATTTATCGCTTTTCTCTGGCCGTTGCTCATCGCGATTTTTTCTTCATTCCTGGTAGGTTTGGTATTAATCTATTTTACGCCCGCCTTGATCGCGGCCACCGATCGCGGCGGAAAAAATTTCTGGCCGACTTTCGCCCACGGCCTCCTGGTTTTTTTCGCTTGCCCTATGATTGCCTTAATATTAATCCTGATGATCATCGGCTGGCCGCTGGGGTTGATGTTGGGCGCGGCTTGGCTGGCCGCGATGTTTTGCGGACGCGTCCTGGTTGCCTTGGCGGCGGGACGTTGGCTCGGGAAAAAAATTCCCTGGTTAAAGAGGCGAGACGGCGGGCCGAACCGAGTAACGCGCGAAATGGCCGCGGGCGTGATCGTCGCTCAAATCCTTTTTCATCTGCCTTATTTGGGCTGGGCGTTTTCTTTGGCCGCGATCTGGCTGGGGCTGGGTATAATTTGGGAAAAAATCAAACCGCAGAATCAAAGCGAAAAACCCGCTTAACGAAATTATTTTATTAACCATTAAAAATTATTTAAAAATAAAGCATTATGGCCATCAAAATCATTAAAGAAAAATGCATCGGTTGCGGCCGCTGCGCCGAGCTTTGCCCGGAAACTTTCCGCTTGGGGGAGGACGGGAAGTCAATGGTTATTAATGAACAGAATCGCGATTGCGCCGAACGCGCGGCCGACCACTGCCCGGTGGAAGCGATCGTGGTGGAATAATAAAATCAGACTTGGCTTGAAAAAGAACTCTTGCTTAAAAATAATCCGCTTGAAAAAAGCGGATTATTTTTTTAAAAAATGACCGACCGCAAAAAATTGGTTCTGCTAAAAAACTCGCGGGCAATCCGCTTAGTAATGATTTTTCATCTTTCTCTTACACTCAAAACGGATTTTTTTACAAGGCTATGGCAGAAAATAGAGGGTTCGCTGATTAAATTACCCGGATTTTTATCAATTTTTTTCAACGCAAAGCGCGGGCCTTAGTTATAGAATGATCTCAAAAACCAAAAATTAATTCTGAGCGGCTTGTTCCTGCCGGGCCTGGAAAAAAGGCAATAAGCTCCGGCCGGGCAGAATTTTTTTGTCTTGGCCCAAATTTATAATATTCAGAATAGTGGGCGCGATGTCTACTAACATTCCTTCTACGCCGACGGGCAATAACTTGGCGGGTAAAGGCTGTTTATAACAATAGGGCGGGGACACCAGCCAGCAGGGCACCGGATTGGACGAATGCTTGGTGTCCGGTTCGCCGGTTTGAATATTAATCATTTCCTCCACATTGCCATGGTCGGCGGTGATCAGCAAGGAGCCGCCCGCCTGATGCACCGCTTGGATCAGAGTGTTAAGCTCCTGGTCAACCGCTGTCACGGCGCGGACGGCGGCTGAGAAATTACCGGTGTGCCCGACCATATCCGGATTGGCGTAATTCACCAAAATAAAGTCGTAACGGCCGGAGGCAATGGCCGCGACTAAACGAACAGTGATTTCTTTCGCGCTCATCGCCGGCAACTGGGCGTAGGACGGGACATTCTTGGAAGGGACGAGAATCCGGTCTTCATTGGGAAAAGCGGTTTCTTGACCGCCATTAAAAAAATAGGTGACATGGGCGAATTTTTCCGTTTCCGCAATCCGCAGTTGGCGCAAGCCGGCCGCGGAAATAATTTCCCCTAAGCGAGTTTTGATGCGGCTGGCCGGAAAAGCCACGGGCATCGTCAAGCCTTCTTCGTATTGCGTAAAGCCGGCATAATGGATATTGGCCGGCCGCGCGACCGGCGAAAAAAAAGTAAAATTCTTGTCTGTAAAAGCGCGAGTCAGCTGACGGGTCCGATCGCCGCGGAAATTGAAGCAGACGACCACGTCATCGTCCTTGATCCTGGCGACCGGCGTGCCGTTTTCGTCCGTGATGATCAAGGGCGTAAAAAATTCATCCGTGATTTTTTGGCGGTAAAACTGATCCACGGCCGCGTTCAAATCACCCGCGAATTCTCCCTGGCAAGCGGTAAGGGCGGAAAAATATTTTTCCGTCCGATCCCAATTCTGATTTCTGTCCATGGCATAATAACGGCCGCAAACCGTGGCCAGACGGCCGACTTGGCGCTCGGCTAAATACGCCGCGGTCCGGATTAAATAATCTTTGGCGCTTTGGGGCGGCACATCGCGGCCGTCCGTTACGGCATGGACAAAAACTTTCGTCAGTCCTTTTTTTTTGGCCAGATCAAGCAAGGCGAACAGATGCGGCAAACGAGAATGGACTCCGCCATCGCTCAAAAGCCCCCAAAGGTGCAGAGCGCTGTCGCGCGTCCGGGCTTTTTCCAAAGCTTCGTTTAAAATCGGGTTTTTGAAAAAATCCCCGCTTTGGATGGACATATCAATGGTTGGCGAAGCCTCAAAAACAATCTGTCCCGCGCCCATGGTCTGATGCCCGACTTCCGAATTGCCCATCACTCCCCAGGGCAAGCCGACGGCCAGGCCGGACGCTTCCAAAAGCAATTTGGGGCAAAAACTGTTTAACCAATTAATAGTGGGCAGACGCGCCACCAACAAAGGGTTGCCAATGGCCATATTCCACTCGCCCCAGCCGTCCAATATGCACAGAACAATCGGTTTTGCCATAAGTAAGTGATTAATTGCGGCCTTCTGTTAAAAAAAGATTAATTTAATAATCCGTCCGCCCCGCCTTTCTGCCCGGACGCAATAAATATAATGCGTTACGCTTGTGCGTCCGGGCTGGGGAGAATTATAGAAAAATTATAGCAAAAAAAAAGCCGCCTGGACATGGCTGCGATTTTCACCAAAAAAAATATTTATTTCACCACTTCTCCTTCAATCACTTTTTTCTCCGTGTCCGCGGGCTGGGCCAGCCCGCCGCGAAAGACGATTTTCTGCTGGGCAACCGTCAAGAGGGTTGTAACCAGCCAATACAAAGCTAAGCCGCCGGGGAAAGTGAAGCCGAAAAACACGGTCAAGGCCGGCATGAAATAAAGCATCTGTTTATTTAAAATAGCCGTCATGTTTTCATCTTTGGCTTCCGGGGCTTTGATGGCCGGTTTTTTGGCCATCAACATTTTGGTCTGCCAGAACTGGGCCAAGCCGGCTAAAACCGCTAAAATTTTGCTGGGGTGGGATAAATCAACAATGTTAAAGAAAAAAGTATTTAAGGTTTCCGGCTTTTCTAAAAAAGGATAGATCAAATTCAGAGACTGGTGGTTCAATTCATCGCGGAAGACCCGAAAAACCGCGAAAAAGAAAGGAATTTGTACTAATAAAGGTAAACAAGAAGAAAATGGGTTGATTTTATTGTCCCGATACAGCGCCAAGGTCGCTTTGCCCAAAGCTTCGCGGTCGCCCTTGTATTTTTCCTTAATTTTGTTCAATTTTGGCTGTAAATCCTGTAAGGCTTTCTGAGATTTTATGGATTGGCGCGATAAAGGATATAAAATCAATTTAATGACAATGGTTAAAAGAATAATGGCCAAGCCTAAATCATGGCCGGGAACATAATTATAAAAAAAGATCAGTAAATTCAAAATCGGCTGATAAAAAAAAGTTTGGAATAATTGCCCCATATTTTATTGTTGAATAGCTGACAAAAAATGATTTAAAAAATAATCAACCAGAACGAGCGGCTATTTCACCGGATCATAACCGCCCTTATTCCAAGGGTGGCAACGCAAAACGCGCCAGCAAGCCATTAATCCGCCTTTTAAAAAACCGTATTTCCCTAAAGCCATGACCGCGTACTCGGAACAAGTCGGACGAAAACGGCAAAATCCGTAAGGATAAAAAATTTTCAGCCAGCTATGGTCAAAAGATAAAAACTTTTGATAGATTTTGATCACGGTTATGGCGGAATAGCGCGGCCAATAAATAAGCAAATTTTTCATGGGCAAATTTTTAAGCGGCGCAACAGGACCGTAAGATCCTGGCTTAATGCTTGGCTTTTTTGGTCTTGGCTGGCCGGAAAAGCCAGAAATAAAAAATCATAGCCCTGCAACCACGATGAATTTTTTTCGGCTACTAACGCACGCAAACGTCTTTTAATTTTATTTCTCATCACGGCCTTTTTGCTGATTTTTGCGCCAACAACAAATCCAAAACGATTAAATGATAAGTTGTTGGCTAAAATGATAATCCTTAAAAAACGCCCGGAAACACGTTGCCCGTGCTGATAAATTGCCTCGTGCGCCTTTTTTTTTCTTATTCTGGCGATTTTCGGCAACATGCCATTATTTGGTAAGTTGTTGGCGGCCTTTTTGCCGACGCCTTTTAATTACATTACGTCCGGCCTTTGTCTTCATCCGTTCACGAAAACCCAAGGTTTTTTGTTTTTTTCTATTGTTGGGTTGGAATGTTCTTTTAGGCATATTTTTTTATGGTGATTAAATTTGCTTTTTTTACCATAGCATTTGTCTCGGCCTGGGTCAAATTTTATTTTTTTTCTTGTTTGTTAATAATCTGATGGTTATCAACAGCTTATAAACATTTTTTATCTTTTACACCTTTTTTATCCCTGCTATAATGCGATTATGATTTTTCTGATTAGTCTTGGCCGGACTCTTAAAAAAGGATAAAATTTCTTCAATATAAGATTAAAAAATATATTACTCCTATGAATAATGACCAAATCTGGCACGCGGTGCTCGGTGAAATTGAATTAAACCTTTCTAAGGCGAATTTTACCACCTGGTTTAATAATACTTTTATTTCTGATTTTAATGAGGAAAGGGTGGTTGTTTCTGTGCCAAATACTTTTACCAAGGCCTGGTTGGAAAAAAAATATCACAAAGAAATCAGCCAAGCCTTAGAAAACGTCACCAGCCAGAAAATCAAGGAAATTATTTATAAGGTGGAAGTAAAAAAAACCAATCCCGTTACGGATTTGCTGAAAAAAATTAAAGTTAGAAGGGAAGAAGAGCCGGCCGAACTGCCGAATGGCAACCACTTCGGGTTAAATAATCGCTACACTTTTGACTCCTTTGTGGTTGGCAAAGGCAACGAGCTTGCGCACGCCGCCAGCCAGGCGGTGGCGGCCAATCCCGGCAATGCCTATAACCCTTTGTTTATTTATGGCGGAGTCGGATTAGGAAAAACTCATCTTCTCCAAGCGATCGGCCACGAATTAGCTTCCCGTACCAAAAAAATCCTTTATGTCACTTGTGAAAAATTCACGAATGATTATATCCAATCGGTCCGGAACGGCCAAGCCAAAGAATTTAAAGACCGTTATCGCAACATTGACCTCTTAATGATTGACGATATCCAGTTTATCGCCGGCAAAGAGGGGACGCAGGAAGAATTTTTCCATACTTTTAATGAACTCCACCAAGAGAACAAACAAATTGTCATCACTTCTGACCGCCAACCAAAATCCATTCCGGCTTTGGAAAAAAGGCTGCTTTCTCGTTTTGAATGGGGAATGATTGTTGATGTGGCGCCGCCAGACACGGAAACCCGAGCGGCCATCCTCCAAACCAAATGCCGGGAAAAAAATTATCTTTTGGATGAGATTATAATCAAATATTTAGCGGAAAACATTATCAGTAATATCCGGGAATTGGAGGGCGCTCTTAACCGCTTGATCGCTTACCATGAATTTAATAATTCCAAACCCTCTTTGGAATCAACAAAAAATATCCTCAACAGCCTGATTACTGTCGCTCAAATCAAATCAATCACCGCCAAAGAAATTTTAGACGCGATTGGACGCTTTTATGATATAAGCATTAAGGACTTATTAGGCAAGGGCAGAAAAAAGGAAATGGTTTGGCCCAGACAGGTGGCAATGTATATTATGCGGGAAGAAATTAATCTTTCCTATCCGACCATCGGCCATGAAATTGGGGGCCGTGATCACACAACCGCCATCCACGCTTATAATAAAATCCTCAAAGAAGTTAAAGAAGAGGATAATGAAAAATTAAAAAACGAATTAAACGCCATTAAACAATTACTCTACTCCGCCACTCACGCCTGTTAACAATTTCTGTGTAAAAAAATCGTATAAACAATTTTCTATCCACAAGAAAAAAAGACAGCTTTAAAAAAATAACAAAAAGAACACAAGAAAAAAAATTTTTTCCCCCGCTCATAAACAGAAAAATAAAATTAAAAAGCATTAAAATAAAATTAAATTTCCAGTTTTCCAGTTTTCCCCCCGCCTTATTATTATTATTCTTATTTTATTAAATATATTACTTAAATAAGTTATGAACTTCTCTTGCTTACAAGAAAATTTAAAAAACGGCTTAAACGCGGTGGGGCGGATCGCGGGAAAAAATATTAACCTGCCGATTCTGAATAATATAAAAATAGAGGCGAAAAACGGGGAAATAAGCCTTACTGCGACTGATTTGGAAATGGGCATAATTGACCGGGTGAGGGGGAAAGTTGAAGTTGATGGCAATTTTACGGTCGATGCTAAAATTTTTACCGAATATTTAAATCTTCTGCCCAACAAGAAAATTTCTCTCATAAAACAAGCCGGGCATTTGGCAGTGGAATGTGATAATTATAAAACAAAAATTAAAGGCTTGCCGGCGGAAGAATTTCCCTTAATTCCCGTGGTGGAAAAAAAGGAAAAAATTGAAATCCCGGAAGAAATAATAAAAAAAATGCTTAGCCAAGTTTTATTCGCGGTGGCGAGCGGGGATAGCCGCTTGGAATTAAGCGGTGTTTTTTTTCAAGTGCTGGGCGACAATTTGGTTCTGGCCGCGACTGACAGTTATCGCCTTGCGGAAATAAAAATCAACAAGAAGGATTTTCAAAGCGATTTAAACGTGGAAAAAAGCTATATCATTCCCGCCAAAACTTTAGCGGAATTGTTGCGTATTTTAAGCGCGGGAAAATCCCTTAATGACAAACCGGTTTTGCGGGGGTATTTTTCTGAGAATCAGGTTCTATTTGTGGTTGGACAAACAGAGCTGGTTTCCCGCCTGATTGAAGGGCAGTATCCGGATTATAAACAGATTATCCCCGCGCTCAATAAAACTAAAGCGATCATCAACCGAGCGGAATTTATCCGGGCGTCAAAAGCGGCCGCCCTGTTTTCCAAAACCGGGATTAATGATATAAGCCTGGAATTTTTAAGCGCAAAAAAGAAACTTATAATCACCGCCACTTCCGGACAAACCGGCGAGCAGAGAACGGAAATCAGCGCCGCAATCACCGGCCAGGACAACGGCTTGGTTTTGAATTATCGCTATCTTTTGGACGGGCTGAATAATCTTAACGATGAAGACATTATCCTAGAGTTGGTGGATGGCAATACGCCCTGCACCCTGCGCTGCGCCAACCAGGAAGGCTATACTTATTTGATTATGCCGATTAAGCAATAAAAAAATGAAGAAGATTAGTGGGTATGTTCTTTTTGAAGGTAAAAATGATGCTGATTTGGGACAGGTATTCAAAGAATTCCGTTTAAATCAAAACAAAACTTTTTATTTTACCAGCCGCCCCGGGGGCGCGGTCAAAACTGGCGAAAGCGGTATTTTTCTGGCCGGCGAGGTTAATAATGAATATACTTCCGCCAATATTGCCAAAATTCTTCGTAAGTTAATGGGTTTGCCGATTGACCGAGCGAAAGACAATTTGGGATTGGAAAACGAAAATAAATTCTTTTTCGCGCAAGGCAGTGTCCAGCTGGGGCATTATTTTTGTTTGCGTTTTTTGGGGTTGGTGGATAAAAAAGAAAGAGAAAAGTTTTTCCAAACGCTCAAAAAAAAGACTTCCTATTTTTGTTGGCGGGAAAAGCTGTGGCCGGCTGTTGATATTATCGCCGATTCGCCGGCGGCCGAACTTTGGGTGAGGGCGTGGGCCGGCCAAGCCGGCTGGGAAACCGAACTTTTGTTATCCGCGTCCTTGGAAAGTTGGCCGGCCAGGAGGATGTGACCGGCCATGACTGGTTTTTCTGCGCCTAATAATTAGGCAAGTCAGAGGGGGAAAACAAAATCAAGGCGCAGAAATAATTTAGCCGGGTGAAATAATTTAAAATAGATGGCAGGTAATTTTTTCCATCGCCCAAACCAGAACGCAAAAAAACATGAATAGGAAAAAATTATTTTTGGTCGTTCCCAAGATTATTGAACAGCCGACCTGGGGCGGCGATTATATCTTGGGTTTGAAAAAATGGCGGGACAAAGCGCCGTTCCCAGGCTTGAAAATCGGCCAATCCTATGAGCTTTTTTCCGGCTCGTTCTTGCGGGCCGATATCCAAAGTTCAGCCGATCCTGCTTTTACCGGTCTGCTCGCCTACGCGGCCGATCCGGATCAGACGGTCTATCGCGGCGATAAAAAAGCGCTTATCCCTCTTGGCGATCTGGCGGCTCGCGATCCAATCGCTTTTCTCGGGGCCAGGGTGGCAAAAAGAGGCTCACGCGGACTTAATCTCCTGATTAAATTCACCCAAGCCAAAGACAATTCCTATCAGCTCCATATCGGGCGGAAAGTCAAATCAAAAAAATGGCAGGCCAAGCCGGAAAGCTGGTTTTACTTTAAGCCCGGGCTTGTCACTCTCGGACTGAAAGCCGGCATTGACGTAAAAAAATACCAGCAAGCCGCGAGCGCGCTGGATTTCGCGCTCCATGGATTAAGCCGACAAGCCAGGAGCGGCATTTTGAAACTGGCCGAGGCGAAAAAGCGGTCGGCAATTTTTGTAAAAAAATACCACCCGGGGCGCTTCGTAAACAAATTAAAAATTAAAGAGAGCGAGGTAGTGGATCTGTCCGGCGGCGGCTTGCACCATTCCTGGGAAGACGACCCCAAGCGCTTGCCTTTAGGCAATATCGTCTATGAACTCCAGTTTGATGTCATGGATCCGGTATCCACGATCAGGAGTTTTGACAAAGGTAAATTCAAGCCGGACGGTTCCTTGCGCCCGCTTGATATTGCTGATTATTTCAAATATCTTAATACGGATCCGGATTACAATCGGCCAAGTAGCCATATATTCAGGCCGAAAACCGTATTTTCCCGGCCCGGCCTCAAAATATCCCAATTAATAGCCAATCCTGATTACTGTCTGGATAAAATAACCCTCAAAGGGGAATACGCGGGCGAGCACGCAAGAACAAAACAGTCATTCCACCATTTATTCGTCCAAAGCGGGGCGGTGACAATTATCGCGGGCCAGGAAGAATTGGCCTTAACCGCCGGCCACTCCGCTTTCATTGCCGCCGCGGCCGGCGCTTATCGCTTGTCAGCGCGGACCAAAACCGAAATTTTAAAGTCGTTTATTATTTAGTTGTTTATTAATCCTTTTTTGATCAATTTGATACATGGTAAAAATAATAAAGCGGGCATTAATTGCCCGCTTTATTATTTTTTTCGGAAAAAAATGTTAAATTTTTTTCGCTTCGGTTTTTTTCAATAATTCGTGTTGCGGCCCAAGAAGCTCAATCTCGTGGGCAGAATTCAAAGCCGCGATGCGTAAAGCTTTTGGCAAATTATTTTTATGCATTTTTAGCCCGGCGATGAATCCAGAACCAAAAGCGTCGCCGGCCCCGGTCGTATCCGTAATATGTTTTTTACGTAAAGCTTTCTGGTAGTAAAAATTGTTACCGTTATATAAATGGGCGCCTTGCGCGCCGTCAGTCATAAGGAAATAATCTGGTCCCCAGCCGTGAATTAGTTTCATAATTTTTTCCTTATCAAGCTCTGCGTTGTAATCCGGCCGTACCAAATCGAGCGCTTCATCAGAATTAAGGATTAAGACCGTGGTTTTTTTAATATAATCAGCCAGATCTTTTTTCCCCGCTTTAAGTTGGGCGCCGCCGGGATTCCAGGCGATATTGTGTTTCCTGAGCGAATAAATCTTTTTTAACAGCTTTTTCCAGTCGCCGGAAAGTGAAGAAATATATACCCATTCAGCGTCTTTAATAACTTGCTCTTCTTGGCGGCCGATTTTAAGAAGGCCATTGGTGCCGCGATAAGTAAAAAGGATATGCTCATTGCCCGGGCCCAGAACAATAACCGAGTAGCCGCTCTTTTCGTGCTTATAACGCTGAACCATTCTAGTATCAACCTTCTTATGTTCCAGATTTTTTAGAATATCGGCACCGCGTGGACCGGAGCCAATCGCGGTAATCGGTAAAGCCTTAAAACCAAGTGAAGCGAAAGAGACAGAAGTATTTGCGGCGCCGCCGCCAAAAAAGAAATGAACGCTTGACACTAAACTCTTTCCCCCAAATTTAAACCCGAAATACTCGTGGCCATCTGCCAGATTTTTAAACATTTCCCCGCCTTCGGCGTAAAGATAAACATCCTGGGTACAGCCGCCGATGCTGACAAAATCGTACTTCATAATTTTTATGGATAAATTAATAATAATTTGAGAAATGAGGGAAAACCAGTTTATTATAATTTTATAAATAATTATCAAAATACAGCCGGTAGGCCTTTTCGTCGTGCAGATGCACCCAGGATTGGTCGAATTGGTAACCGTAGAGTTCGCCCTGTCCGGCCAGGGTCGGAAAAATATCACGCTCCATAGAAACGTCCGGCTGTTTGGCTAGGGCGAGAACTCCCGGTTCAAGAAAATACACACCACCGCTGATCAAATGGGACATTTTTTCATTTTCGGCCGGCTTTTCCCGAAAGCTGACGATTTTAGGCCCTTTCATGACGATCGATCCAAGATTAACCGGATTATCCACGATCGCTACCCCGAGTGTGGCCAGGGCGCCGTTACGTTTATGGTAATTATACATATCCTCAATATCTATCCCATCAAGGAGGATATCGCCGTTCATCATTATGAAGGTCTCTTTAAATCTCTTTCTAAAATAAGCCAGCATTCCGGCGGTGCCGCCTTTCCCCTCCTCGTAATATTTTATACTAATTCCAATGTGTTCACCACTCCCTACCGCCTTCTTTATCTCGCCTGCCCATTCGCGTCCGGAAATGACGACTTCACTGACGCCGAATCGTTTTAAGGTCTCGAGGTTCTTTTCCAAAAGGGTCGCTTTTCCAAGAGGCATTAGCACCTTTGCTATAGTCTTTTCGCCTAATTTTATACCCTGGCCGCCGGCTAAAATAACGGCCTTATTTAGAATATGGTGCTTAAAATGCTTAAGCACGATGGTTTCGATGGCATTGGACCGGTTGCGCACGGTTTCACCGTCGATAATGGTATCAATCTTATTAACCACGTCAGAACGAATAGTAATAGTAATTCTTTTACGGCGCATAAATAATTAATTTTATCTAATATTAGATAATCATATTATATCATACCATATAAAAAAAGGCAAAATACTTGACAATTAATTAATAGTATGATACTATCATATGTTATGGTACTTTGACAATCCATTCGGTCTTTGGCCGGTAAATGTAACCTTATAAATGGGGAGGAAACGCAATGAATATAAGTTTTTTCTTGATTCTAGTTGGGCTAGTGGTTGGGATGGTATGGCGGGTAAAAGCAGGGGATGTGTCAAAAAAATTTTGGACTATTATGGGAGATATGTGCTTTAAAAGTCTGCTGCCGCTAGTAGTTTCGATTGAAGTGTCATCGATGAATCTTAACGAATGGTGGTTGTTCGCCTACGGCGCCGCCTTCGTATTTATTCTTTACTTTATTGGTTTTACTCTTACGAGGGATAAATATCTGGCGTCATTACTAGCAACGGCCGAGGGCGGCACACTCGGCTTTATGTTCTACAACAGTATACGTGTCGAACCGCTATCCCGTTTTTTTCTGATCGATATGTTGGGGAACGGCGGAGCGTTGTTCTCCTTCATCTACTGGCGGATTTCCGGAATTTTCAAATTTTGGGAATTCACCGTAAAGAATCGGCTGATGCTAGCCCTGTGGACAGGTCTTGCCCTAAATATTCTAGCGAGCACAGGAATAGAAATTTTACATCTAAGAGGCCTGCCGTATATAGCAGACATTTCCTGGTCAATCGGGCTGGTAATCACTTTGCTGATCTCGGTCATTGTCGGTACCGAGGTCAAGCTCCGTCTTTCCAGAAAAATTTTTTTCTCGAAATTTTTCTGGACATTCTGGGGGATCAGGCTAGCTGGAATGAGCGTGTCGATGGCATTGCGTCTGCCATTCGCCTTAACGATCCTGTTCATCTTACCCCCTTCTTTTCTGCTGCCGGTCATATATACCGATCAGCAAAATAAGGAGAAGGAACATGCCGCAAACTTCATCGCAGCATGTCTACCCATTACGTTTCTGATATTTGTCGCTATGAAAACAATATATTAAAAGGAAAAAGGAGGATAAAAGATGGGAAATGGTTTGATTTCGGCATTGATTTTCGATGTAGACGGATCGATTATGCCCCAGGGAGGGCCGATTGATCCGAAGGTGGCGGAATTTTTCCGTCGGCTCCAGACCGCAGGGCTGAAAATGGGCCCAGCCACAGGAAAAAATGCCGATTACTGCAGGGGGTTAGCCTGCGGAATCGGAGTGGTCTGGGATTATATCATCGCGGAGACGGGAGCTCAATTCCTCGAGCTCATCTCCGCGAATCCGCCTTCGTTTCGCCAGCGGAAACTTCAGGGGGTCGACGATGATTTATCGCGTTTCCTCGATATCATCGATTATAAACAATTTGGCCGGACGTTTCGATTCTACGATCGAGACGAGAACTTTAGGCCTGAGTTGAAGGAGGGCATACTCACCTTATTCCCCGCCGGTTCGGAAATCGATGTTACCCTGCCCTGGGTGTCATATTTTGAAGGGATAGTCAAGCACTTCCGACTATCCCTCAATATCCAACGGCACAGCGACGGGTGCATCGATGTTGTGCCGAAAGTAGTATCAAAAGCACTCGGCATCCGAAACGTTTGCGATCTGTACGGGATAGGAGAACGAAATATCCTGACGGTCGCGGATGGGAAAAACGACGACCAGTTGGTCGAAGGTCGGTTGAACGCGATTGTGGTCGGAAACGGCAACCAATCGCTCAAGGACGCGGCTAGAGCTATCGGCGGATATGTCGCTGGTGCTCCTTGTGGCGACGGTTTCATCGAAGGCATGAAGTACTTCAACACTTTGGGATATTTCGAACCCAAGGTGGCTGAGGAAATTTTGCACTTTTAAGGGTTTTCAAAAGGCGCTGGAGTGAATAACTTCAGCGCCTCTTTTATTTGTCTTGGTTCAATCTGGCTAAAGCGCCGTATATGCCGGCCAAATCGCCTAAAGCCGCCCGCTTTATCAGGGGCGGTTTTTTATATATTTTTAAAATTCTTTTCACTTCCTG
>Ga0100389_1000744_pt1 | contig 25474 bp, 21 predicted proteins | sample CryGeymeta201513_FD_81537 | JGI IMG/M metagenome (GOLD analysis project Ga0100389, IMG submission 81537) | Groundwater microbial communities from Crystal Geyser aquifers in Utah, USA - Crystal Geyser metaG 2015-13 | ecosystem: Environmental > Aquatic > Deep subsurface > Groundwater | place: USA... | reverse complement strand
TGGCTTGCGGATTCCGTAACAAGGTCAGGTTCAGAACGGTGATACTTTTTCACCTAGGCGGCCTCGATCTGTACCCTGTTACCCACTGAAAACCCGGAAGCACCAATTTTATCCTTGCTGTCCCTGTTAATCGGCGCTGTCGCCGCCCCGGTGCTCGGCCGGTGGCCCCGGAGAAGCGCCCTGGCCGGCTTCGGGTTGGCCGTGCTCGGTTCCCTGGCCGGCCTCTGCGCGGCCGCCCTGGTTCTCCTGACCGGCCAGACCATCGCCTTCTCCCTGCCCCTCACCCTGCCCGGGGCCTCCTTCGCGATCCTGGTCGACCCTCTGGCGGCCTTTTTTCTTGCGCCGCTTTTTCTCATCAGTCTGCTCGGCGCCATATACGGCAGCGGTTACCTGGCAAAGGCCGATGGCCCGGCAACGGGCCGGCACTGTTTCTTCTACAATCTTCTGGTGCTGTCGATGGCGCTGGTGGTCTGCGCCGCCAATGCCATCCTCTTTCTCTTCGCCTGGGAATGCATGTCCCTGACCTCATTCTTCCTGGTTATCTCCGACCATCAGGAGGCGCCGGTGCGCCGGGCCGGCTTCACTTACATCCTGGCCACCCATCTCGGCGCCGCAGCCCTGTTCGCCCTCTTTCTGCTGGCCGGGGCAAAGACCGGCAGCCTTGATTTTGCGGCCTTTAACGGTCTGCATGACCTGCCGCCCCTGTTTGCCGGGATTCTCTTCCTGCTCGCGCTTGGCGGTTTTGGCAGCAAGGCCGGGCTTTTTCCCTTTCATGTCTGGCTGCCCGAGGCCCATCCCGCCGCTCCGAGCCACGTCTCGGCCCTGATGAGCGCGGTGATGGTCAAGACCGCCATCTACGCCCTGCTCCGAATTCTGTCCTTCCTGCCGCCGGCCCCGGCCTGGTGGGGGGGGCTGATGCTCGTGCTGGGCGTGGCCGGCGGGCTGTTCGGCATTGGCATGGCGGCGACCCAGAAAGATCTGAAACGTAGCCTGGCCTATTCAACCGTCGAAAATGTCGGCCTGATCTTTATGGCCTTGGGTTTCTGGCTGTATGCCCAAGCCACCCACCACTATTTTACGGCGGCCCTGGCCCTGGCCGGAGCACTGCTGCATATCTGGAACCATTGCCTGTTCAAGAGCCTGCTCTTCATGGGGGCCGGATCCCTGCTGCACGGCGCCGGCACCAGAGACCTGAACGAGATGGGCGGCCTGTTGCGACGGATGCCGCGAACCGGCCTGCTGCTCATCGCCGGGGCCATGGCGGTTACCGCCCTGCCGCCCTTCAACGGCCTGGTCGGCGAGTGGTTCATCTACCGCGGCCTGCTTGAAGGCGGCATTAAATTTCAGGGGCTCGCGGCGGCGCTGCCCATAGTTCTCGTGGGCCTCATGGCCATGATCGGGGCCATGGTGCTGGTGGTTATGGTGCGGATTGTCGGCATTGGCCTGTCCGGCGAGCCCCGGCATCAAGGCGCGGCCGCGGCCCATGAAGCAAATGGCCGCATGGTCGGCAGCATGGCGGTCATCGCCCTGCTCTGTCTGGCTGGCGGACTCATGCCGGCCCTCTTGATCAATCCGGTGGTCGCGGTGGCCGGCACGATCTCCCCCGGCGCCAGCGATCTGCTGCAAAACTCGGGGTGCCTGCCATACTGGATCGGTGGGATGGGGATCGGGGTCGTCTTGCTTATCCTGCTTATCTTTGTCGGATCGCGACTCCTGGCCTCGCGGCAGAAGGCCGCCGCCCCGACCTGGGGCTGCGGCTTCCTCTTCCCCACCGCCCGGATGTCCTATAGCGCCGAAGGGTTCAGCGAGCTGGCTCACCGCAGTTTCTATTGCGACTGCCTGCGGCCGAGGGTGAGCGGCGGGCAGCCCGTAGCCCTGTTGCCCGGCCGCGTCGTTTTTGCCCATGACGCCGGCGATTTTTTCCTGCAGGCCGTATATCTCCCGCTGTTTCGGACCGCGGGCGGATTCTGTTCGCGGATGCGGGGGCTGCAGTCCGGCCTGCTGCAAATTTATCTGTTCTACATCTTCGGCGCCATGACCCTGCTTCTGGGCTGGCTGGCGCTTGATTAAACGAGGTCGAGGGCACAAACATGATTACTCGCCTGTTCCTTCATCTGCTGGTGCTTTTCGCCCTCGCCCCGCTGTTGCCCGGGGTTATCGGCAAGACCAAGGCCCTGTTCGGCGGCCGCAAGGGCGCCCCCTTTCTGCAGCACTATTTCAATCTGTGGAAACTGTTCGGCAAGGGGCTGGTCATCAGCCGAACCACCACCTGGATCTTCAGGACCGGGCCCGTGGTCGGCCTGGCGGTGCCGGTGATCGCCTCCCTGTTCGTCCCCTTCGGCTCCCTTACGGCGCCGCTTGGCTTTAACGGCGACATGATCTTTGTCATCTATCTCTTCGCCCTGTCCCGTTTCTGCACCGCCACCGCCGCCCTCGACACCGGCTCGGCCTTTGAAGGCATGGGCGCCGCCCGCGAGGTGACCTTCGCCTGTCTCGCCGAACCGGCGCTGTTCTTCTCCCTGATTGTCATCGCCCGGCTGACCGGCTCCCTGTCGCTTACCGAGATGCTCGGCCCCGGACTGCTGGCCGGCTGGCATGGCGCCGCGGCATCCCTGATCCTGGTCCTGGTCTGTCTATTTGTCGTCGTGCTGGTGGAAAACTGTCGCATCCCCTTTGACGACCCCAACACCCACCTCGAACTGACCATGATCCACGAGGTCATGGTCCTCGATCACAGTGGCCCGGATTTAGCGCTGATTTTTTACGGGGCCGCGATGAAACTGCTGGTCTTGGGCGCCGTGGTCGTTCGGGTGGCCATTCCAGTGAACCTGGGAAACCAGGCGCTTGACCTTGGCGTTTTTATCCTTGGGATGATCGGCCTGGCGGTGCTGATCGGGGTGATCGAGTCGATCATGGCCCGGCTGCAACTGCTGCGCATTCCGCAGTTTCTGATCGGCACGATCCTGCTCTCATTTTTTTCCCTGATTATGCTGCTGAGGTGATTGCATGGTAGATGTCGCCAACATCCTTTTACTCTTGGTCATCCTGCTGAACTTCTTCGTCCTCGGCAGCAACCGGCTGGGGGCGTGCATCAGGACGGTCGCCCTGCAGGGAGGCATGCTGGCCCTGGTGCCGATCTTCTTGCACCCGATCTCCGGCCACCTGCTCTTGCTCGCCGGCACCGCCATGGTCCTCAAGGTTTTTTTCATGCCCTGGCTGCTGTTCCGCGCCATCCGGATGGTGAAGATCCGCCGGGAAATCGAGCCGATGATCGGCTATGTGCCAACCTTGATCCTCGGTACCCTGGCCACAGCCAGCGCCTTCATCTTCAGCGATCGCTTGCCCCTGATTGAAATCCACCAGGGTTCGCTGGCGATCCCCTGCAGCCTGGCCACCCTGGCCACCGGTTTTCTGATGCTGATCACCCGCCGCAAGGCCCTGACCCAGGCCCTTGGTTATCTGATCCTCGAAAACGGCATCTATGTCTTCGGGGTTCTGCTGGCCGAGGCCATGCCTTTCATGGTCGAAGCCGGGGTTCTGCTCGACCTCCTGGTGGCCATCTTCATCATGGGGATCATGGTCAACCAGATCAGCCGCACCTTCTCGTCACTCAACATGCAAAACCTGTCATCCTTAAGGGAATGAAATGATCGCTCCGCTTATCATCGTGCCGCTGCTGTTCGCTCTGGTTGCCTTAAGCCTGCCCTCCGACCGCCTGCGGCCATGGCTTTTGCCCATCGGCGGCACGGTCCAGCTTGGGCTGGTAATCACGGCGCTGCTGAACCATGCTCCGGCGCCGCTGGGTAACTGGTTCGGCATCGATCCGCTCAGCCGCCTGATTCTCCTGCTGGTCAGCCTGCTCTTCTGGCTCTGCTCCCTCTACGGTCTTGGCTACCTGCGTCTGCGGCTCGACTGGGGCAACCGGATCTTCGTAACCTGTCTCTTGGTCTTCCTTGGCGCCATGAGCATGGCGGCGATGGCCAGACATCTGGGCATCCTCTGGGTCGCGGTCGAGGCCACCACCCTGGCCTCGGCGCCGCTCATCTATTTCAACCATAACCGGCTGTCCATCGAGGCCACCTGGAAATACCTCATCCTCTGCTCCGTGGGGATCGCGCTGGCCATGCTGGGGATTCTCTTTGTCGCCTACGCGGCCCTGCCGGCGGCATCGATCAGCTTGCAGTTGGACGACCTGCTGGCCCGCGCGCCCGGGCTCTCCACCCCCTGGTTGCGGGCCGGTTTCGTCTTTCTGCTGGTCGGCTTTGGCACCAAGGTGGGATTTGCCCCCCTGCACACCTGGAAACCGGACGTCTACGGCGAGGCCCCGGGGATGATCGGGGCGCTGCTTGCCGGCGGGCTGACCAGCGTCGCCTTCCTTGCTCTCCTGCGGGTCATGCAGATCATGAACGCCGCCGGGCAGGCCGCCATCGCCCATCAGGGTTTTCTGATCATGGGGGTTGTCTCGCTGCTCTTCGCCGCCGTCTTCGTCATCCGCCAGCCGGACTTTAAACGGTTGCTGGCCTATTCCAGCGTCGAGCACATGGGTATTCTGGCCATCGGTTTTGGCATCGGCGGGGTCGCCGCCTTCGGCGCCGCGCTGCACATGATGAACAACGCCCTGACCAAGGGGGTGCTCTTTCTCGCCGCCGGCAACATCCATCGTCGTTTCGCGAGTAAACGCCGCGAGGAGGTAACCGGCGTTATCGCGGTGCTGCCAGTGTCGGCTTCGCTGTTCATCGCCGGTTTTCTCGCCATCACCGGCTCACCGCCCTTCGGCCCGTTCGTCAGCGAATTCACCATTCTCAGAGGGATATTCAACAGCGGCCATTATGGCCTCGGCGCCTATCTTATCCTGATGCTGGCGATCATCTTCATCGGCATGGGCAGCACGGTGCTGGCCGTAACCCTGGGCCAGCCCTCGGCGAAAGAGGAGCTCTCATCCTACCGTGACACCCTGCTGACCGTGGGGCCGCCAATGGTCATGTTGCTGCTGGTCCTCATGCTCGGGCTTTACCTGCCCGAGTCGGCCAGGAAATTATTCGCCGATGCCGCCGCCCTCGTCGAGGTGAAACCATGAGTGCCAGCGATTCCGTAAAATTGTTCAATGGCGGAGTGGCCGCACTCGACTCGATGCCGGTCCTCCCCTACGATCTTTTTGCCGACCGGGTGCTGCGGGAATTCAGCACCGCGGCCCGGGTCGCCGCCTATTTCGGCGTTCTGCCCGAAGAGCCCGGGGAGGGGGTGGAATTGTTCGCGATCATGGCCCGCGAACGCCACGGCAATTTCGTGATTTACCGAACCCGGGTCGGAGAGACCTTTCAGTCGCTGACCCCCAACTGCCCCCAACTGCACCTCTTTGAACGGGAGATCGCCGAGCAATTCGGGGTGGTTCCCTCCGGTCATCCCTGGCTCAAGCCCGTCCGTTTTCAGAGGTCGCTGCGTCCCGGCCACGACGCATGGGGCCGCGATCCCGCCCTCCATCCGGTCGTTGGTGACATGGCGTACTTCCAGGTCGAAGGCGAGGGCATCCATGAGGTCGCGGTGGGGCCGGTGCACGCCGGGATCATCGAACCGGGGCATTTTCGTTTTCAATGTTACGGGGAAAAGGTGCTGCACCTCGAGATCTCCTTGGGCTACCAGCACCGGGGCCTGGAAAATCTCCTTATCGGTGGGCCGCATCCGGGCACGGTCATGCAGATGGAGACCATCGCCGGCGACACCACGATTGGTCACATGACCGCCTACAGCAAGGTGATCGAAGGCCTCGGCGGCGGTGAGGCCCCGCCCCGGGCCCAGGCCGTGCGGGCCGTGGCCCTGGAACTGGAACGGCTGGGGAACCATGTCGGCGATATCGGCGCCATCTCGGGCGATATCGGTTTTCTGCCCACCGCCTCCTTCTGCGGCCGTCTGCGGGGCGATTACCTCAACATGACCGCGGCGGTCTGTGGCAGCCGTTTTGGGCGGGGCCTGGTGCGTCCCGGGGGAGTGTACTTCGATATCGATGCCGCCAGCGCCGATCGCCTCCGTGCCGCCCTTGATCGGGCCAGGAAAAACACCATCGGCGCCCTCGAACTCTTCCTGGATACCCCCTCGGTCCTTGCCCGTCTCGAAGGCACCGGCAAGGTTTCCCGCGCCGACGCCGAGGATCTCGGGCTGGTCGGGGTCGCGGCCAGGGCGTGCGGCATTGCCCGCGATGGCCGTTTTTTCTTCCCCAACGGCATCTACCGGGACATCTTCGACGACATGATTATCGACGAGAATGGCTGTGTCTATGCCCGGACCCGGATCAGGCAGCGCGAGGTCGATGTCTCCCTGGCGCTGGTGAGCCGGATCCTCGATAACATGCCGGCCGGCCCGGTGAGAAACGCTCCGCAACCGCTCCGGCCCGAGGCGTTGTGTCTTTCCCTGGTCGAGGGGTGGCGCGGCGAGGTGGTCCACACCGCCATCACCGACCCGAACGGCCGTTTCCGGCGCTACAAGATTGTCGATCCCTCGTTCCACAACTGGAGCGGTCTGGCCATGGCCCTGCGCAACACGCAGATCTCCGACTTCCCGTTGTGCAATAAAAGTTTTAACCTGTCATACTGCGGTTTTGACCTGTAATATGTTGAGCAGCCGATGACGTCAGCAAGGAGAATCTATGTTCAGGGTGATTGCTGAACGATTTCGCCAGGGTTACCGGACCGGGAAGTTCCCACGGCAGGAGCCGGTGCTGCCGGAGCCTTTCCGGGGGCTGCCGGTCGTTTCCCCGGGCTGTCCGGAGGGCTGCCGGGCTTGCGTGCAAAACTGCCCCTTCGAGGCCTGCGCCATCGACGCTGCCGGCCAGGTCACCATCGATCTGGGGCGGTGTCTGTTCTGCGCCGACTGTCCGGCCTGCCGCCACGGCCGCATCGGCTTCAGCCGCGACTATCGCCTTGCGGTCAGAAACCGGGATGATCTCATCATGAAACCCGGCCAGGAACTGGCCCTGGCCGAGCGCCTGGGCCGGGAACTGCACCGACTTTTCGGTCGTTCCCTGCAGTTGCGGGTGGTCTCGGCCGGCGGCTGCAACGCCTGCGAGGCCGACTGCAACGTCCTCGGCACCCTGGTCTACGACCTCGGCCGCTTCGGGATCTCGTTTGTCGCCTCGCCTCGCCATGCCGACGGCATCCTGGTCACCGGTCCGGTCACCGAACATATGCGGGCCGCGCTGCTGGCCACCTACGAGGCGGTCCCGGCGCCCAAGATCGTTATCGCCGTCGGGGCGTGCGCCATCGGCGGCGGCCCCTTCCGCGGCAGCCCCGAGGTGAGCGCCGGGCTCGACTCCCTGCTGCCGGTTGATCTGTTCATCCCCGGCTGCCCGCCGCAGCCATACACCATCCTGGACGGCCTGCTGCGCCTGCTGGGGAAACGCTAAGCGAACCGATGCTAATCAAGGTATATGCACTTGCCGTAATCGTTATGCTGTTTTCCGGCTTACCGGCCTGGCTGATCGGCCGGCGCTCGGCCATCGGGGAACGAAGCAGCGCCATGCTTCTGGCCGCCGGCGCCATGGCCGGGCTGGCCGCCACGGTCGGGGCCGTCATCGCCCCGCTTACGGAAATCGACCTGGCCTGGTCCCTGCCCGGCGGCCATATCCTCCTCCGACTTGACGGCCTCGCCGCGATCTTCCTGCTGCCCGCCTTTCTCGTCAGTGGCCTGGGGGCGATCTACGGCCTGGGCTACTGGCCGCATCATAAGCGCTATGCCACCGCCGGCCGGCTGCGGCTCTGGTACGGTATCCTGGCCGCGGTCATCGTCCTGCTGCCGGCCTGCCGGAACGGGGTGCTCTTTCTGGTAGTCTGGGAGGTGATGGCCATCGCCGGCTTCCTGCTGATCCTGACCGAGCAGGAAAAAAATGAGGTCCGCCGCGCCGCCTTTGTCTATCTGGCCGCGACCCATGCCGGCACCCTGGCCCTGTACGCGATGTTCATTCTCCTTGCCCGGCAGTCGGGCAGCTTCGATTTTCCCGCGGTCGCCGCCCTGAACGGGACAACCCCCATCGCCGCCGCCATCTTTCTGCTGGCCCTCTTTGGCTTCGGGCTCAAGGCCGGGATCATGCCCCTGCACATCTGGCTGCCCGGGGCCCATGCCGCGGCCCCAAGCCATGTCTCGGCATTGATGAGCGGCGTGATGATCAAGATGGGGATTTACGGGATCGTCCGGCTGGCGAGTTTCTTCGGCGATATTCCGCCCTGGTGGGGCTGGACCGTGCTCAGCCTGGGGGCGGTCTCCGGGGTGATGGGAGTGGCCTTCGCCATTGCCCAGCACGACATCAAGCGGCTGCTGGCCTATCACAGCGTCGAGAACATCGGCATCATCCTCCTGGGTCTCGGGGTCGCCTTGCTCGGCAAGAGCTTCGGGCAGCCCGCCCTCATGGCCTTGGGCCTGGCCGGCGCCCTCCTGCATGTCATCAACCACGGCCTGTTCAAGTCTCTCCTGTTCCTGAGCGCCGGCTCCCTGATCAACGCCACCGGTACCAGGCAGATCGACCAGTACGGCGGCCTGCTTCGCCGCCTGCCGGCCACCGCGCTCTTCTTCCTCGGCGGGGCGGTGGCCATCTGCGGGCTGCCACCCTTGAACGGTTTTGTCAGCGAATGGCTGATCTACCTGGGGCTGCTGCACTCCCAGGCCCCTGGCGCCCCGCTCGGCATGTCCATGCTGGTGGTGGCGGCGCCCATTCTGGCCATCATCGGCGCCCTGGCGGTGGCCTGTTTTGTCAAGGTTTTCGGGGTAACCTTTTTAGGCGAACCCCGCAAGCCTTTGCCTTCTTTGCCAACCGAGGCGCCGCTGACCATGATTTTGCCGATGGCCGTCATTCTTGGCTGCTGCGGGGTCATCGGCATTATGCCATTGACCGTGGTCGATCTTCTGGGCGGCGGCATCGCGGCCTGGGGGGGCGCGGCCGGCCCGGCCGCTTTCCCGGCGACTCTGGCGCCGGTAGGCTGGATCAGTGTGGGGGCCTTGTTATTCCTGGGCCTGACCGCCATTCTCGCCCTCCTGCAACGCCGGGCGGTTATCGCCCCAAAACGTCCGGCCACCTGGGGTTGCGGCTATCCGCAGCCCACCAGCCGGATGCAGTACACCGCGGCATCCTTTGCCGAAATGCTGACCGGGCTGTTCCACTGGGGCCTGTGGACCGACATCGAGAAAGGGGAGGTCCGGGGTTTCTTCCCGGAGCGAAGCCATGGCGCCGACCACACCCCGGATGTGATTCTCGACCGGATGATCTATCCGGGCTGCCACGCCCTCGCCTGGGTCGCCTTCAAAACGCGCTCCTTTCTCCAGCACGGCGTCCTGGGGATCTATCTGCTTTATTCCGCCCTGACTACCATTGTTCTGCTTTATATTTTGCTATAACGCTGAACTATCTCGACGAAAAGACGAGTTGGTGGAAAGGGGGCAGGGTGACAAAAGGGCAAAGCAGATTGCACTGACTCCGTTGTTGCCCCTTGCTATGCCAGGTGATGCCGGCTCGGCAAGAATGTCGTGCGGGCCCAGGCAGGGCGAGGGAAAACCCGTCCGTAACCCGTTTCCTTCCGCGCGATTTCATGGGCTTTCTCGCTTGACAAGCGCCCTTTTTCCAGGTAAGCAAGAAATCTTTTTTTCGATTTTACCGGATACCCGGATACAATGACGCGAGGTGTCGCCATGGACAGTAAGCAGTGTACCTTGTACAGCGGCGGGTTGCAGGGCGCCGAGAGCCGGTTCGGGGAAATGGCCGAGAAGTGGGGCGCCCGTGAGGTGCAGTACGCCTTTGCCGGACAGCAGCCAGCCAGGAACACCAATGTGCAGGTGCTTGCCGAGGCGGAACTGCGGCGCGGCGACATCAGCATGGAACTGGTCTCGAAGATGATGGGCCGCACCTATTACCAGGCCGATAAGATCCGCAAGGTGCTGCAGACCATCTTCCATATGGTCAACAGCGGCGTCCAGATATTCTGCGTAGGTTCCATCCGCGAGGACGGCACGGTGCAGGGCGGCACCGGCTGGGCCGTGGAACTCGGCAAGCTCTTCAATCGGCCGGTGCATGTCTTCTGGCAGGACAAGGCGCAGTGGTACACCTGGCGGGAAGGGGCCTGGCACGAAGACACGCCGCGCATCGCCCACACCACCTTTGTCGGCGCCGGGACCAGGCATCTGACCGCGGCCGGCGAGCAGGCCATTGCTCAGCTCTTCCTCGACTCTTTCGGTCCTGCCGCTTCCTAGGACCATGTCCGGTCGGGTCCGGACATGGTTGCCATGATCTTTTTCTTGACAACGGCTAGGCGGAAAGGTATTTTTCGCGATTCGCATACTGCGGGCAGACAACCTCTTCGCTAACTGCCGAGGCTGTCTGCCCTGCCGTTTTCATTGCAGCCGGAAGGCATTATCTGTTTCCGGCCTTTCTTTTTTTCAAGGCCGGCTGAAGACGACTTATCCCGCAAGGGACGTTGAGGAAGGAATTATGTCAAAAGACCTGGAGAAAGTCCGGAATATCGGCATCAGCGCCCATATTGACTCGGGCAAGACCACCCTGACCGAACGGATCCTGTTCTATACCCAGCGCATCCACGCCATCCACGAGGTGCGTGGCAAGGACGGTGTTGGCGCCAAAATGGATTCCATGGAGCTGGAAAAGGAGCGCGGCATCACCATCCAGTCCGCCGCCACCTACTGCACCTGGAAGGATCACACCATCAATATCATCGACACGCCGGGGCATGTGGACTTCACCATTGAGGTGGAGCGCGCCCTGCGGGTGCTGGACGGCGCCGTGCTCATCCTCTGCTCGGTGGGCGGCGTGCAGTCCCAGTCCATTACCGTCAACCGGCAGATGACCCGCTACAAGGTTCCCCGCATCGCCTTTATCAATAAGTGCGACCGCAGCGGCGCCAACCCCTTCCGGGTGGCCGGCCAGATTCGCGACAAGCTGGATCTGAACCCGGTGTTCATGCAACTGCCCATCGGCCTGGAGGCCGACCTCAAGGGGCTGGTGGATCTGGTCATCATGAAGGCCATCTACTTCGAGGGCGACAACGGCGAGATCATCCGCGAGGCGGAGATCCCGGCCGACATGGCCGAGGAGGCCGCCAAGTACCGCGAGTTGATGCTGGACGCCGCCTCCATGTTTTCCGACGAACTGATGGAAGCGGTGCTCGAGGGCACCCCGACCCCGGAGATGATCTACGACGCGGTGCGACGCGGCACCCTGGCCCTGGCCATGGCGCCGGTACTCATGGGCTCCGCCTATAAAAATAAGGGGGTGCAGTTGCTGCTGGACGCGGTGACTCGCTTTCTGCCCCAGCCTGGCGACACCGAGAACACCGCCCTGGACCTGAATGATGGCGAGAAACCGGTGATCTTGCAGTCCGCCCCGGATGCCCCCCTGGTCTCCCTGGCCTTCAAGCTGGAAGACGGCCGCTACGGCCAGCTTACCTATATCCGCGTTTATCAAGGCACCTTGAAAAAGGGCGATGCCATCGTCAACAGCCGCTCCGGCCAGAAGGTGAAGATCGGCCGTCTGGTGCGCATGCATGCCGACGAGATGGAAGAGATCGATACCGCCACGGCCGGCGATATCGTCGCCCTGTTCGGCGTGGACTGCGCCTCGGGCGATACCTTCACCGCCAGCGACATCTCGATGTCCATGAGCTCCATGCACGTGCCCGCCCCGGTCATCTCCCTGGCCATCATCCCCAAGGACAACAAGTCGCAGATCAACATGTCCAAGGCGCTGAACCGTTTTACCAAGGAGGATCCCACCTTCAAGAGCTTCGTGGATCATGAGACCAACGAGACCATCATCTCGGGCATGGGCGAGCTGCACTTGGAGGTATACGTGGAGCGCATGCGGCGGGAATACGGCTCCGAGGTGGAGGTGGGGCAGCCCCAGGTGGCCTACCGCGAGACCATCACCCGTCGCGCTGAATTCAATTACACCCATAAGAAGCAGACCGGCGGCTCCGGCCAGTACGCCCGGGTGGCCGGTTATCTGGAGCCCCTGGAAGAGGGTGAATACGAGTTTGTCGATAATATTGTCGGCGGCTCCATTCCCCGCGAGTATATCTCCGCCTGCGACAAGGGCTTCAAGAAGAGTATGGAAAAAGGCCCCCTGGCCGAGGCGCCGGTCACCGGGGTGCGGGCGGTAATCAACGACGGCGCCTCCCATGCGGTGGACTCCTCGGACATCGCCTTCCAGCTCGGGGCCATCGGCGGCTTCAAGGAGGCCTATGGCAAGGCCGCCCCGGTGCTCATGGAACCGATCATGAAGGTGGCCGTGGAAGGGCCCACCGAATTCCAGGGCGGGATCATGGGCAGCCTGAACCAGCGGCGGGGGATTATTGTTGGGACTTTCGAGGAAGGCTCGTATACTGTGGTGGAGGCCGATGTGCCGCTGGCCGAGATGTTCGGTTATTCCACGGTCCTGCGCTCGTTGACCCAGGGCAAGGCCGAGTTTACCATGGAGTTCAAGGCCTACCGGCATGTTCCAAAAAATGTGGCCGAGACCTTGATGGAAGAGGCCAGGAAAAAGAAGGCGCGCGAACCGAATTTTTCAGATGGGGACGCTGCTAGGCGTAAAGAAGATTTCATTGCCAAGAATCCCTTGCGGATTCTGATCCCGGAGTCCGGCCCGAAGCGCATGGGCCTGGTCATGGCCCGGGCCGGACTGGGCAAGACCGCCATTCTGGTACAGATCGCCCTGGACGGCCTTCTGCGCGGGAAAAGGGTGCTGCACGTCAGCATCGGCCAGAGCCTCGAGAAAACCAGGGCCTGGTACTACGATATCTTTAAAGACATGGTGGCGGCCACCACCATGGAGGACGCCGCCGGTATCCAGGAGGATATCCACCGGAACCGACTCATCATGACCTTCAACGAGGATGGTTTCTCCAAGGCCAAATTCGAGGAACGCCTGCACGATCTGGTTTCCCAGAATATCTTCCGGCCCGATTGCGTGGTGGTGGACGGTATTGATTTCGCCACCATGGAGCGGGCGGAACTGGAGGGCCTGCGGCAGGTCATCGAGGCCCAAGGCCTGCAGGCCTGGTTCTCCGGGCGCTACCACCGGGACGAAACCGAGACGAGCGAGGTCGAGATTCCCCTGTCCTGTCGGGGTTATGCCGACCTGTTCGACCTCGCCATTCTGCTGCGGATGGACCCTGAGCAGAAAAATCTGGTGCTCACCGTGGTGAAGGACGAATCCGGGGCTACCAGGCCGGGCAACATCCTCCACCTCGACCCGGCGACGCTCATGATCAACCCGTAGGGCATGTCGGCCTGGCCAGTAACGCATGCAGTCAAGGAGGGGATTTCCCCTCCTTTTTTTGTCATAAGCGCTGCGCTCTTTCAAAATTCTTTCCAACCAGGTACTCTTGCAGCGGATGCACCGGGCGGGTACCCCTCTGTTGCTGGACGAGGCCATCATGCGCTTCAGACCCTGTATTGACCTGCATAACGGTTGCGTCACGCAGCTTGTTGGCTCCACCCTTACCGGGGACGGGGGCCGCAACCCGCGGGTGAACTTTACCTCGGCGCAGCCGTCTTCCTTCTTCGCGGCCATGTACCGGCGTGACGGCCTGACCGGCGGCCACGTCATCATGCTGGGCCCGGGCAATGAGGAGCCCGCAGCCGCGGCTCTGGCCGCTTACCCTGGCGGCCTGCAGATCGGTGGCGGCATCACCCCGGAGAATGCCCCGGCCTGGCTCACGCGGGGGGCCGCGGCGGTTATTGTCACCTCCTGTGTCTTTCGGGATGGGCGGGTGCGCGAGGACCGCCTGCGGGCCATGGTGGACGCGGTGGGCCGCGAGAGGCTGGTCCTCGACCTGAGCTGCCGGAAGAAGGGGAACCGCTATTATGTGGTCACCGACCGCTGGCAGAAGTTTACCGAGGTGGTGATCGCGCCTGATACGTTGCAGTATTTCGCAGGGTTTTGCGCCGAGTTTCTGGTGCACGGCGTGGATGTGGAAGGCAAGTGCGCAGGCATTGCCGACGACCTGGTGAAGGAGCTGGGGCAATGGTCGCCCCTGCCCACCACCTACGCCGGCGGGGTACGGAACCTGGCCGATCTTCTGCGGGTGCGAGAACTGGGCCAGGGCCGGCTGGACGCTACCATCGGCAGCGCCCTGGACATTTTCGGCGGGAGCGGCATCACCTACGCCGAGGCCGTGGCCTTCAACCAACGCGAGGCGACCTAAAGGATCGTTGCATGCGGCCTGTTCCGGCGGGCGTTGCCGTGGTATGGTGTATGAGTCATGAGGAGAAGAGGGCAGGGGAGGGCGGGGCGCCGACGCCGGCCGCCACCGAGATTCTTGCCCTGCACGTCAGCCCCGACCTTGTCCGCGCCTTTCAGCGCTGCAAGTGGATCATCATCGCCGAAACGGGGCAGGACCAGGTTGAGGTCATGAACGAGATGGTTCGTGACTTCCTGGTTAAGCACGGTTGCTGACCCGCCTTGCGGGACGCGGCTATCAGGGTGTAGTTTTTGGCTTTCAGCTTTTACTTTATGTTGCTGATGGCTGATCGCTGACAGCATACAGCCGAAATACAGTTTCCGGCTGGATACCAGGTGGGGAGGGCATGCCAGTTTCCCAGAACGTCCAGCGCTTGCGCCAGCTCCACGAGTACATTGACCGGATGCCGTCCCTTTCCACCACGGTTACCAAGGTCCTGGAGATCTGCGACCGCACCACTACCTCGCCCAACGACCTCAATCGGGTGATCTCCCTGGACCCGGTCCTTACCGGCCAGGTTCTTAAGCTCATCAACTCGGCTTATTATTCCCTGCCCAACCAGATCACCACCCTCACCCGCGCCATCATCATGCTGGGCCTGAATACCGTCAAGAATCTGGCCCTGAGCACCGCGGTCCTTGGGAGTCTCAAGACGCGGGCGACCGGCCATACCCTGCCCATGGACGCCTTTTGGACCCATACCATCTGCGCCGGGGTGACGGCCAAGGCCATGGCCGCCCGTAAGGGGGTGCCAACCAACCTGCTGGAGGAGTATTTCGTGGCCGGGCTTCTGCACGACCTGGGCAAAATCCCCCTGGCCGCCCGTTTTCCGGTGGAGTACGGCCAGGCCCTGGAACTGGCCGGGCTGGAGCAGGGTCCTCTGGAGCGCGCCGAGGTTCTGGTCTTCGGGCTTGATCACGGCGAGGTGGGCCGGCTCATCGCCGAGAAGTGGAAATTGAGCCCCACCCTGATCGAGACCCTTGCCCATCACCACGAACCGGAAAAGGCCGATGACCCGCACCGGGAGCTGGTGGCCATGGTGGCCCTGGCCAATCTCTATGCCAATGTCTACGAGTTCGGCAGCGCCGGTGACCGGTATGTGAGCGATCACGCGGCCGGCTATCTGCTGAAGACCGTGGGCCTCGACTGGCGGGAACTGGCCGACATGGGCAGTTCCATCGAGGCGGAGATCGACAAGGCCCAAGTGTTTTTGCGGGTTTCCGGGGGAGGGGCGTGAGATGAGGATCAAATTCTGGGGGGTGCGCGGCTCCATTCCTTGTCCAGGGCAAGATACCGTGCGTTATGGCGGCAACACCGCCTGTATTGAACTGCGCTTCCCTGATTCCGGCCGGGTGATCATCATTGACGCCGGCTCCGGCCTGCGGGAACTGGGCAACTTCATGATGGCCCACGATCTGCCCAAGGGTCCCATCCGGACCGAGATCTACCTCTCCCATACCCACTGGGACCACATCATGGGCTTTCCCTTTTTCACGCCGGTGTTCGTGCCCGGCACCCGGCTCAGGGTGTTCGGGCCCGTCACCTACGAGGAGGACTCCCTGGATAAGATCGTCGGCGGCCAGCTCACCTACCGTTATTTTCCGGTTCGCCAGGTGGAACTGGCGGCGGCCATTACGTATCATCACCTCAAGGAGGGCCGCTTCGACCTGGGCGACGGCATTACCCTGGTCACCAAATATCTGAATCATCCCATCCTCTGTCTGGGGTACCGGTTTGAGTGGCAGGGCCGGGTGTTCTGCACGGCCTTTGACACCGAACCCTTCCAGAATCTTTTCTGCACCAACCCGGCCGACCCTTCCTACGACGCGGCCATGGCCGCCGAGGGGGAGCTGGTGGCCCGCGAGCAGAACCAGGCGGTGGAGCAATTCTTCGCCAATGCCGACCTTTTGGTGCATGACACCCAGTACACCCAGGCCGAGTATGAGGCGGGCAAGGTGGGCTGGGGGCATTCCTCCCTGGAATACGCCGCCGCCGCCGCCAGCCGGGCCAACGTCAAGGCCATGGCCCTGTTCCACCACGATCCCATGCGCACCGATGCCCAGCTCGATGCCTTGGCTACCACCTTTGCCCGGCCCAGGGCGGATGGCGCCCCTGCGACCTTTTTTGCCCGTGAGGGCATGGAGATTGAGCTCTGAGTGGACTTGGTGGACGGGGTGGACCCAAAAATCGTCCACTCTTCTGTCCACTCCGTCCACCTTGTCCACCAAGTCCACCCCCAACCGCTGCAAATAATTCACCCCCAGCGTTCATGCTTCCTGCCCTGCTGCCGATAAGCCAGGAAAGCCGGCCGTCCGGTCCGGCGCAAATGGCAAAGAGGCACAACCATGGTGATCTCCGACGAGATGAAGTTCCCCCCGCCCGTCCGCGTCGAGCCCTACAAGGCCGGCGAGGAATTGGAGGTAGTGGAGGGGATTGCCCCCCTCAAACGGATCGGTGACTTTCAGCAGGCGTGGCGTCGCGCACGGGAGGAGGCGGGCCGGCGGGAGCGCCGGGAGAAGGCTGCCGAGTTGCCGGGCGGCCCGCGGCAGGTCAAGGAACTGGTGGAGCAGGTCAACAGGCGTCTCGACGACCAGGGCATCCTGCTTCATCTGGTCCTCGTCAAGGATGAGGAGGGCTATACCCTGGATGTATACGACTGCACCGACAACCAGGTGTGCACCGTGATTCGCGATTTCATTGTCCAGGTTGACGAACTGCCCATGCTGGCCTATAAACTGGAGAACAAAATCGGTCTGCTGGTGGATACGGTATCCTGACCCCGCATGCCGACCGGGTAAACGGCCTTGCCTTTGTCGTGGCTGTGTCTGGATTTTTCTTGTTGAAAAATGTTGGGAAACATGCTACGAATTCTCACCAATTCCGAATGAATCGTCATTCATAGTCGTTGTCGTTTTTCTTAACTTACTGATTTAATTATTTGGATATCATGAAATTCGCTGATTTTCTGGTCGAGAAAGAGGGCGGCATCCTGGAGGCCTGGGTGGATCAGGTGCTGGGGCAATATTCGGCCGCCGCGGTGCCTTTCTTTAAGAACGGCAAGGATCGTTTCGCCAATCCCTTGGGCCATACCCTGCGGCAAGGGCTTGGTGATCTGTTCACCGCTGTGCACGCCGGGGGTGATGTCCAGGCCATGACCGTGGCGCTGGAGCGCATTCTGCTCCTCCGGGCCGTGGAGGAGTTGGCGCCCTCCCAGGCTTTGGCCTTTGTCTTCGGGCTGAAGCAGGCGGTGCAAGCCCAGCTCAAAGGGGTCGAGGTCGTGGATCTCGTAACGGCGTGGCCAGGCTTTGAGCAGCATGTCGAGTCCCTGGCGCTGCTGGCCTTTGATCTCTACATGGCCTGCCGGGAAAGGCTTTACCAGACCCGAATAAATGAACTGAAAAGCGGCAGGTACATCCTGTCGGACGGCGCGGTCTGCCCGTCCGCCCTGATGCGGAAAGAGATGCGGAAAGAGCAGGAGACCGCCATGGCTCTCCAAACGATGAGTAATTCTTGTACACAGGAAGCGAGGTAACAGTCAATGAGAGTCCTCTATCCCTTTCTCGCGGTCATCGCCTTCATTCTAATTGCCCTGGTCGGGGTGCGGATCCCCGGAGGGCAGAGCCTGATCGGCATCGTCCTGCCCTATCTGGCCATCCTCGCCTTTACCGGAGGCTTTGTGTTCAAGGTCCTCGGTTGGGCAAGGTCGCCGGTGCCCTTCCGCATCCCCACCACCTGCGGCCAGGGGGTCTCCCTGCCCTGGATCAAACAGAACAAGCTGGACTGCCCGAGTACGTTCTGGGGCGTGGCCGGCCGCATGCTGCTTGAGGTCCTGCTGTTCCGTTCCCTGTTCAGGAACACCAAGGCCTCCATTCACAAGGGTCCGCAACTGGCCTATGGTTCCAGCAAGTGGCTCTGGCTGGTGGGCCTGACCTTCCATTACTCCTTCCTGGTCATCGTCATCCGGCACATGCGGCTTTTCACCAACCCCATGCCCGCCTTCCTGCATGCCCTGGAGTTCGGTGATGGCATCCTGCAGGTAGGGGCTCCGCAGCTTTATATCACCGACCTGCTCCTGGTCGGCGCGCTCCTTTTCCTGTTCGTGCGGCGGCTGGTGATGCCCCAAGTGCGGTACATCTCGCTGGCGAACGACTATTTTCCGCTCTTCCTCATCCTGGGCATCGGCATTACCGGTATTCTCATGCGCTATTTCATCCGGGTGGACGTGGTCGGCATCAAGCAGTTGGCCGTCGGCCTGGTGACTTTCTCGCCGAAGATCGTTGGCGACATCGGCTCTCTGTTCTTCATTCATCTCTTCCTGGTCTGCCTGCTCTTGATCTACTTCCCCTTCAGCAAGCTCATGCACCTGGGCGGCGTCTTCCTCTCGCCCACCCGGAATATGGCCAACAATTCCAGGATGAAGCGGCACATCAATCCCTGGAACGATCCGAACATCACGCCGCACTCCTATGCGGCCTACGAGGACGAGTTCCGTGAGTTCATGGTGGAGGCCGGGATTCCGGTGGATAAGGAACTCGCCAAACCCGCCGAATCCGCAGCAGCAGGGCCTGCCGCCGAAGCAGCGCCGGCCGAAGGCTAAACTCCAGCCCCAGAAGGAATAATGACCATGGCAGTCCCAAAAGCAGATAAACTAGGCGTCAGCGTGACGAGGGAGCCGTCCTTGATGACCGGGGCCGTGCCGTCCAAGTCCTGGATGGATACCCCGGTGGAGTTCAAGCCCGGCAACTTCTGTTACCCGGCCAAAAAGAGCATCGTCGAATACCATAAGTTTCCCAATCCCCGCGACTGGGAGCCGGTTGCCGACGACTGGAAGCTCCCGGCCAACTGGAAGGACATCATCCTGCAGGGCATCAAGGAGCGTCTTGACAAATTTCGTTCCTTCAAGATTTTCATGGACTGCTGCGTCCGTTGCGGGGCCTGCGCCGACAAGTGCCATTTCTTCCTCGGCACCGGCGACCCCAAGAACATGCCGGTGATGCGCGCCGAGCTGTTGCGCTCCATTTACCGCAACAACTTCACCACGGCGGGCAAGATTCTGGGCAAACTGGCCGGCGGCCGGGAGATGACCTTCGGGGTGCTGAAGGAATGGTTCATGTACTTTTACCAGTGCACCGAGTGCCGCCGCTGTTCGGTCTTCTGCCCCTACGGCATCGACACGGCCGAAATCACCATGATGGGCCGCGAACTTCTGCACCTGGTGGGCGTGAACATCAACTGGATTCTGGAGCCAGCCGCCAACTCCAACCGCACCGGCAATCACATGGGGCTGCAACCCCACACCATCAAGGATAATATCGGCTATCTCTGCGACGACATCGAGGAGATCACCGGGGTCAAGATCACCCCGACCTTCAACCGCAAGGGCGCCGAGATCCTCTTCATCACTCCGTCGGCCGACATTTTCGCCGAGCCCGGCATCTATACGGCCATGGGCTATCTGCTGCTCTTCGAGCATCTCGGCCTGGACTACACTTGGTCCACCTATGCCTCCGAGGGCGGCAACTTCGGGCTTTTCACCAACAACGAGATGATGAAGAAGCTGAACGGCAAGATGTACGCCGAGGCCAAACGGCTGGGGGTAAAGTGGATACTGGGTGGTGAGTGCGGCCACATGTGGCGGGTGATCCATCAGTACATGGACACCATGAACGGCCCGGCCGATTTTCTGGAGCAGCCTACCTCGCCGATCACCGGCACCCGGTTCGAGAACGCCGCCTCCACCAAGATGGTTCACATCAGCGAGTTTACCGCGGATCTCATTAAGCATAAAAAACTGAAGCTGGATCCGTCCCGCAACAACCACCGTATCGTGACCTTCCACGACTCCTGCAACCCGGCTCGGGCCATGGGCCTGATCGAGGAGCCGCGGGAAGTCATCAAGGCCGCGGCCAATAATTTCTTCGAGATGCCGGCCAACACCATCCGTGAGCAGACCTTCTGCTGCGGATCGGGCACCGGCCTCAACACCGACGAGATCATGGAACTCCGCATGCGGGCCGGCCTGCCGCGCGCCAACGCCGTGCAGTACGTACACGACAAGCACAAGGTCAACACGCTCGCCTGCGTATGCGCCATTGACCGGGCCACCCTCACCAGCCTGATGAACTACTGGGTGCCGGGCGTGGAGGTCTGCGGGGTTTCCGAACTGGTCGGCAATGCCCTGGTGATGGATGGGGAAAAGGAAAGAGAAACGGGTCTGCGTTTTGAGCCCCTGGCAGGGGAGGGTGAATAACGATGTATGACTTAGGAAAGATTATCCCCGGGCTTATTGTTTTCGTAGGCCTGGTTTCGTTCCCGATCTGGTACAACGGCGGCGACGCGGGGGCCATCCCCAAGCCGGAGAAGCCCGTTCTTGCCAAGGAGTGCGTGGCGGACATTCAGTACATGCGCACCACGCATATGCAACTGCTCATGGCCTGGCGGGATGACATCGTCCGCGAGGGCGGCGCCCGCACTTGGGCGACGGCCCGCAGCACCGAGTACAATCGGAGCCTGCAAAGCGGCTGCATGAAGTGCCACACCAGCAAGAAGAAGTTCTGTGACACCTGCCACGAGTACGCGGCCGTCACTCCCTACTGCTGGGATTGCCACATCGCACCTCAGGAGACCAAGTAAATGGATGCCAAAAGAAGAGATTTCCTGAAGATGGCCGGCCTGTCCGCCCTGGCAGGGCTTACCGCTCCCGCCGCCGTGCACATGCTGGTCAACAAGGGGCCATTTCAGGCCAACGCCGCCACCGCGGCGCCCGTCGGGGAAGCGGGCGAGGGTGGCCACGAGGCGGCGCCGGCCACCGGCGTCCGCCTGGGCATGGTCATTGATATCAAGAAATTCGGCGAGAACCAGGAACTGGCGCGGCAGTGCATAGAGGCCTGCCACTCCATCCACAACGTCCCGGACTACGGCAACGCCAAGGACGAGATCAAGTGGATCTGGACCGAGGACTATGAGCACGCCTTCACGGATCAGAGCCAATACAAACGCAACACCACCCTGCACGAGTTGCCGATCATGACGCTCTGTAACCACTGCGACAACCCGCCCTGCGTGCGGGCCTGCCCCACCCAGGCGACCTTCAAGAGCAAGAAGACCGGCGCGGTGCTGATGGACTATCACCGCTGTATTGGCTGCCGCTTCTGCATGGCCGCCTGTCCGTACGGGGCCCGCTCCTTCAACTGGCGGGATCCGCGGGGGAAGGACGCGAAGGGCCAGCCCTTTATCAAGCACCTCAATGCGGACTTCCCCACCCGCACCCGCGGGGTGGTGGAGAAATGCAATTTCTGCGCGGAACGGCTGGCCGTTGGCAAGCAGCCGGCCTGCGTGGAGGCTTGCGGCGATACGGGAGCCCTGGTGTTCGGCGACCTCAACGATCCCTCTTCCCCGATCTCCAAGGTCCTGGCCGAGAATTTCACCATCCAGCGCAACGCCGCGCTGGGAACCAAACCCTCTCTCTTCTATATCATCTAAGGTGAAATGTCATGATTGAAAAAGCGCTATCCGGCAGTAATCGATACTGGGCGTGGATCATCTTCCTGCTGGCCATCATGGGGGTGGGGGGCATGTTCTATGTCCAGCAGTGGAACTACGGTCTGGGCATAACCGGCATGAGTCGTGACGTTTCCTGGGGTGTCTATATCTCTCAGTTCACCTTCCTGGTCGGCGTGGCCGCCGGCGGTCTGATGCTGGTCCTGCCCTACTACCTCCACAACTATAAGGTCTTCGGCCGCATCACCATCCTGGGCGAGTTCATGGCCATCGCCGCCGTGTCCATGTGCCTCATGTTCATCATCGCCGACCTTGGCCAGCCGACCCGCGCTTTGAATGTCCTCATCCATCCCACTCCCCATTCCATGCTCTTCTGGGACATGATCGTCCTGAACGGTTACCTCTTCTTGAACGTGGTGGGCGGCTGGGGGGTTCTGCACGCCCAGTACAAGGGTTTGAAATACGCGACCTGGCTGAAGTGGATTGTCTACCTGTCCATTCCCTGGGCGATTTCCATCCACACCGTAACGGCCTTTTTGTACTGTGGTCTGCCCGGCCGCCATTTCTGGCTCACCGCCATCCTGGCGCCCCGCTTTCTGGCCTCGGCCTTTGCCGCCGGCCCGGCCCTGCTGTTGTTCATCGCCCTGATCATGAAGCGGACCACCAAGTTCGACGTGGGCCAGGAGGCTACCAGCAAACTGGTGACCATCATCGGCTATGCGGCGCTCATAAACTTCTTCTTCGTGGCCTGCGAAATGTTTGTGGCCTATTACAGCCAGATTCCGGGCCATATGCATACCCTGGACTACCTGTTCTGGGGCCTGGAGGGCAAGGACAACCTGGTTCCCTGGATGCGGTTCTCGGTCTTCGGTGGCGCCATCGGTATCGCCCTGCTCTTCCTGGCCCGAGCCCGGAAGACCGAGGTGGGGATCATGGTGGCCTGCGCCCTGATCTTCGTATCTCTGTGGATTGACAAGGGGCTTGGCCTGGTGCTGGGCGGCTTCGTGCCCAGCCCCCTGGAGCGGGTCACCGAGTACTATCCCAGCCTGCCCGAGATCGGCATTACCATGGGGATCTGGTCGGCCGGCTTTCTGATCCTCACCATCCTCTACAAGGTCGCCATCGAGGTCAAGCTGGAGAAGGAGGCCTGAGCGTTCTGTTCCCCCCTGCTTTCTTGATGCGTTTGCAAAAGCAAGCTTCCGGTGTGGCCGGGAGCTTGCTTTTTTTATGGGGGCGGGGTAACAGAAGAAGCTCAAGGAGTAGGGTGCGCCGTGCGCACCATGTGTGCCTGTTGGTGCGCACGGCGCACCCTACTTAAGGATTCTACGGCTGGGGCATGGATACGACGACCATTCTCGATAGAATCGGGCACACCCCGATTGTTCCTGTTCGCCGGCTTAATCCGCATGCCGGGGTGATCATCCTTGCCAAGCTCGAGTCCTTCAACCCGGCGGGCTCGGTGAAGGAGCGCGTTGCCCTGTCCATGGTGGAGGCCGGCGAGGTGAGCGGCGCCCTTACCCCGGACAAGATCGTCCTGGAGGCCACCAGCGGCAACACTGGCATCGGCCTGGCCATGGTCTGCGCGGTCAAGGGCTACCGCTGCCAACTGGTCATGCCCGAGTCGGCCTCCATCGAACGCCGCAAGATCCTGGCGGCCCTTGGCTCCGAGATCCTGCTCACCCCGGCCAAACTCGCCACCGACGGCGCTATCGAACAGGCCTACGCCATGGCCCGCGAGCACCCGGAGCGCTATTTCCTCACCGATCAGTTCAATAACCCCGCCAACTGGCAGGCCCATTATCGGACCACCGGCCCGGAGATCTGGGAGCAGACCAACGGTACGGTCACCGACGTGGTGGTCACCCTGGGCACCACGGGCACGGCCATGGGGTTGTGCCGCTACTTTGCCGACCACCACCCGCAGGTGCGGGTCACGGCCATGGAACCCTTTCTTGGCCACAAGATCCAAGGCCTCAAGAACATGAAGGAGTCCTACAAGCCGGGCATTTTCGACAAGAGCCTGCCCCATGCCATCGTCCACGTGGCCGACGACGTCGCCTTTGACATGGCACGGCAACTGGCAAGGCAGGAGGGGCTTTTCGTGGGCATGAGTTCCGGCGCCGCCCTGGCCGCGGCCCTGCAGGTTGCCGCTAAGCTCACCTCCGGGGTGATCGTCGCCATCTTCCCGGACGGCGGTGAAAAGTACCTGTCCACCGCGCTCTTCTCCCCGGCCGGGCCTGCGCCGGAACCGGCCACGCCCAAGCTGCGCTTTTTCAACACGGCCAAACGGCGCAAGGAGGTCTTCCAGCCCCGGACCGGCAATCAGGTCACCTTCTACGCCTGCGGCCCCACGGCCCACAAGCTCGCCACCCTGGCCCATTGCCGACGCTTCGTGGTGGCCGACCTTATCCAGCGGATGCTCACCCAGCAGGGCTATGAGGTGAAATTCTACATGAACTTCACCGACCTGGACGACAATACCATCGAGGGCGCCGCGCAGAGCGGTCAACCCCTGGCAACCTTTACCAGCCACTACATCGAGGAGTTCAAACGGGACATGGCCGCCATGGGGGTCATGGCGCCGGCCGGCTATCCCCTGGCCTCGGATTATGTGGAGAAGATGTTCGAGATCGCCGGGCAGCTCCTGGACCGCGGCTTCGCCTATGAAAAACACGGCTCGGTTTACTTCGATATCGCCAAGCTCCCCAAGTACGGCAAGCTCTCCGGTGTTGACCTGGAGGCCATCCAGGTGGGCAAGACCGTGGACCTGGACGCCTACGAAAAGCAGAACCCCCACGACTTCACCCTGCTGAAGCGCTCGACCCTTAGTGAGCTCAAGACCGGCGTCTTCTTTCAGACCCGCTGGGGCAAGGTGCGGCCGGGCTGGCACATCGAGTGCGCCGCCATGACCCTGTCGCTTTTTGGCGACACCATGGATATCCACACCGCCAGCCACGACCTGCTCTTCCCGCACCACGAGAACGAGAACGCCATTGCCATGGCCCTGACCGGCAAGCCTTTGGCCCGCCTCTGGATGCACTCGGGTCAGCTCACCGTGGACGGCCATAAGATGAGCCCGGAGCTTGACAACGTCTTGAGTCTGCGCGACGTCCTGGCCCGGGGCTACACGGCCCGGGAGGTGCGTTTCTTCTTCCTCGCCGCCAACTACCGGAAACCGGTGGACTTCACCTTCAAAAAGCTCGACGCCGCCCGCCAGAGCCTGAGGCGTCTCGATGAGTTCTGCCACAAGCTCCTCTGCTTGAGCCCGGACCTGCCGCACCCCGAGGTGGCCGCCTACTTCTCCGATCTCGAGGCGCGTTTCCACGCGGCCATGGACGACGATCTCAACGTCTCCCAGGCCTTGGGTGCCCTGTTCGACTTCGTGAAAAAGGTGAACCCGGTGGTGGCCGCGGGCCAGCTTGACCGCGACCAGAAGAGGTACATCCTGGCGGCCTTTGAGAAGATCAATCGGCTGCTGAACGTCTTCAACCTGCGGGAATGTCCCCTGGACCCCACGGTCTGCCAGCTCATCAAGGAGCGGGAGGAGGCCCGGCAGAAGAAAGACTGGCGGCGCGCCGACGCGGTGCGCGCCGAGCTGGACCGCCAGGGGATCATCATCATCGACACGACCAAGGGCCCGGTCTGGAAGAAGAAGGACACCAACCTGGTGTGGATCGAGCCCTGCCCCACCCCGCAAGGGGAGGAGGGGGGCTGAGGGGCGGAGTGCGGGGCTGGCAAACAAC
>Ga0100389_1000724_pt1 | contig 25862 bp, 28 predicted proteins | sample CryGeymeta201513_FD_81537 | JGI IMG/M metagenome (GOLD analysis project Ga0100389, IMG submission 81537) | Groundwater microbial communities from Crystal Geyser aquifers in Utah, USA - Crystal Geyser metaG 2015-13 | ecosystem: Environmental > Aquatic > Deep subsurface > Groundwater | place: USA... | reverse complement strand
TGCTTATATAACCCATGGAGGCGCATTTTGGCAGGCCGTGCCTGTTTATATCAAGATGATATTACAATGATTTTAAGTGGTTCCCAAAAGATCTACACCCAATAAAATTTATGAAATCTGCAAAGAAAAACTAGGGTGGTTGGATGATTAATATAAGTGTTTTGAATAAAACCATAGCTGCTCTTTGCGGCCAAGTTGCTTTGGGGAGAGATACGGTTGCAAACTGGGAAAGGCTTACCGAAGAAGAGCTTTTTTTCGAGGTAGCTGTCTGCATTATCGGTAGCCAGATGGTTTATGAGCATTCACTGGCAATCGCAAATAGATTAAAGGAAACCGGCCTGCTCAGAGATACAGCTTCTTATGCGGCAGCAGAATACCATCAGCAACTCAGTACTGTTTTGGCTAATCCCGTTAGTGTTGAAACAAGCAATGGTCATCGTGAAATCTACCCCCGATTTAAAAATCGTTTAACTGGGTTGATTTCTAATACGGCTAACAATATTTACGGGGCTGGTCTTTCCGTACATGACATCTTGGCTTCGGCAAATTCTCCTCAAAAGGCTCGAAAGCTATTGGTGGAATATGTCTCTGGTTTTGGCCCAAAGCAAGCAAGTCTATTTCTGAGGAGGGTTGGTTATTGTACCGAAATGGCGGTGCTAGACACTCATGTCTTGGATTATATGAAAATTGCTTATGGCCTAGAGGTAAAGCCAGCAACTTTATCGCACCTGACTAAGTACGAAAAATTAGAATCAAAACTCAAAGAGTTGGCGCAAGATTTTGGCTATAGCGTTGGGTGTGTTGATTTGGCCATGTGGGTTACCATGCGAGTAGCAAAGCGTGAGTTTGCGTTATGAGTTTTGTGAATTTAGTCTCAGGCGGACTTGATTCCACATTAATCGGAGTGATGGCCAAGGAAGAGAAGATCGTTTCCTATCCATTATTCATCGATTATGGGCAAAGAGCGGTTGAAAAAGAATGGGCAGCATGTATCAAGGTCCACGAAGTTTATAACCTGCCGAAACCGCAACGTATGAATTTGTCGGGTTTCGGAGAGATTATAATTTCTGGCCTCACATCCAAAGCCAAAGATGTCAAAAATGATGCATTCACTCCCGGGAGGAACATGTTGTTTATCCTCGCTGCGTCAGCTTATGCATTTCAAAGAAAGTCTGATGCTATTGCTATTGGTTTACTTGCAGAAAAATACAGCCTGTTTCCAGATCAAACCCAACGATTTGTGATTGCAGCAGAAGAAGCAATCAGACTTTCAATGGGAAGAACAATTAAAGTTACTGTTCCACTGGCAGAGTTTTCAAAGTCTGATGTTATTCAAGCGGCAAAAGAACGCAACATTTACGGCACATATTCTTGCCACTTTGGGAATAGTAACCCATGCGGATACTGTATTTCATGTGCCGAAACTCTGGGGAAAATTCAGCAAGGCTAGGAGGAGTTATGGGTGGTAGCGGTGGTGGCGGAATAAGTTATTCCCATCTAAAACAACTTGAGGCAAAAGCAAAGAAATCCCTACAAGATGCGGCTTCCAGTGAGGGGAGGCATGTTTTTATCAGTTTTGCCCATGAAGATTTGAACGATGTGAATTTGCTTCGGGGGCAAGCAAAGAACGAAAAGAGTGACCTTGTATTTGACGACTATTCAGTCAAAGAGCCCTTTGACAGTGAAAATGCTGACTATATTCGACAAAAAATAAGAGAAAAAATTGAACGCACGTCTGTCACTGTTGTGTATTTGACAAAAGATAGTGCCTCTAGCTCTTGGGTTAATTGGGAGATCAAAGAGAGTATAAAGCTGGGTAAGGGTGTAGTCGGGATGTACAAAGGGGATAATCCTCCCTCAAAACTCCCCGCTGCCATTGTTGATAGTGGCTGTAAGGTCGTTAAGTGGTCTCATGAAGAATTAACCAAGGCTATTGAGCACGCTTGTAAGAACAGATAACTAATCAGGCACTTATTTTAATAAATATGACCTCAGCCAATATCGTACAAAAACTCTGGAACTACTGTAAAAGGCCAAGGGGACGGAGGTAAGTTATTAACTTAACGAACGCCACTGGCAAGCGAGTTTTTGATATGTCAGAACTGGCTCAATGGTGGCCAAGCGGGACGTCCATGAAATTATGCGTTGATTCCTGGCCCTTGAAAGGAAGGGGCATCCACACTGGTCCGCCCTCTTGGCGTGTGCAATTTTCTGCTGCCCGCCTGATGCTTACCCCCTCCCTACTGCCCGTTTATTCCGGGCAACATGGGCAACCGAGGAGAAGGGGCATGGGCGACCTGAACCGCCGTTTCCGTACCTTGCCATGATTATCCACTGTTCGCAAAAGCTCGCAGCCAAACTGCCGGGGGTCTCCAGCGTTCCCCTTGATGAAACCAGCCCGCTGGGCAGTTGGCACGGCCACTTGCTCACCCTCGACCGGCGGCAGTGCGTGCTGTTCTGCCATGACACCAGTCGCGCTATCCTCTTTATTCCCGGCCTGCGCAAGGAGGATTTCGCCAATTTGGGCAAGCTGTTCCGGCCGCTCTGTCTCGCCATGCTGGCGGTCTTCGACTGTGCGCCGGGGCAGATCAGAAAGGCGGAGCTGGCCATGGGGCCGCTTAGCTTCGACACGGCCACCGACCGTTCGGTGCAGGGGTCAATACGCATTGTGCAGCAAGAGCTGGAATGGATGGCAGCGGATGTTCCAGTGATGGACCTGGACCCCCTTGCTATCTCCTGCCGCCTCACCCATCGGCCGACAACGATCCATGGCAAATCGCTGTGGCCGGACCTGGCAATGCTTGATGCGGTGGCGCGCTTATAGACATGGATGTTGTTTGAAAAGCGCATGAAGAAAGGGTAACAACCCTTTAGTAGAGGTAACAGAGAGGGTACTAACAAACCTATGAGCCTCTTGCAAAGGTCGTCATTCCCGTGAAAACGGGAATCCAGAAAGCTCATAACCAATTTAAAAGACTGGATTCCCACTTTCGTGGGAATGACAAAAAAAACATTTTTGAAGACTTTTGCAAGAGGCTCCTATGAATACCTCCACTATCGTTCAAAAACTCTGGCATGACCCATACAGGCGAAACTTAATACACAGTTGTGCAAGAATAACTAGTTGATATATAATTATATTTTTTAAATTTGTAATATAAGATTACTTTGTTGAGCTTATTTGCTATATTTTGAGCTCACTTCACTGACGGTAACGACAATCATGCTCCAAGTATCTGAAAAAGAAATAGAAAATCGCATGCGCCTCGACAATCCCTGGTGGCAGACCGGAGGCGGGATCGAGCCGGACTACCGGGATTTTCCCCGGCGTGCATATCTGGGGGATTTTTCCAAACTGGTGCGGGAGATGGATGTGAACCGGGCGGTGGTCTTGCTGGGGCCACGCCGGGTAGGCAAGACAATCCTCGTATACCACGCCATTCAGGATTTGATGGAACGACACGGTGTCAGCGGCCGGGACATCATGTACGTGTCGCTTGAGACGCCCATTTATACGGGGCTTGCGCTGGAAAGCCAGATCAATCGTTTTCAGCGACTGTTCCAGCGCCCGGATGGAACCCGCCTGTTCGTATTTTTCGACGAAATTCAGTATCTGAAAGGGTGGGAAGTCCACCTGAAATCCCTTGTTGATACCTACCGGGGTATCCGCTTCGTGGCCACGGGGTCAGCGGCGGCGGCGCTGAAGACGAAGAGCGCGGAATCCGGGGCCGGACGTTTCACCGAATTCGTGCTGCCGCCGCTGACCTTTGCGGAATACCTGCGCTTCGTCGGCCAAGAGGATGACCTGATCCGGGAAACCACTGGTGATGGCAAGGTGCCGCGATACGTCACCGATAACGTGCATGGCCTGAACGAGGCATTCATCGACTACCTGAATTTCGGGGGCTATCCCGAGGCGGTGTTTTCCGAGGTGGTGCGCCAGAACCCGCGTCGCTATATCAAGAGCGATATAATCGACAAGGTGTTGCTGCGCGATCTGCCCATCCTCTATGGCATCACCGATATCCAGGAACTGAACAGCCTGTTCAACACCCTGGCCTACAACACAGGGCAGGAGTTGAGCATCGAGGATTTGTCCCAGACCGCCCATGTGGCGAAGAACACCCTGGTGAAGTATCTGGAATACCTGGAGGCGGCCTTTTTGATCCGGCGTGTCCGCCGGGTGGACCAGGATGCGGCGCACTTCAAGCGGGCGACGACCTTCAAGGTGTATCTGACCAACCCGACCATGCGCGCCGCCTTATTCGGTCCGGTGGACGAGCACCATGAGGCGGTGGGCAATCTCGCGGAATCGGCCGTTTTCAGTCAATGGCTGCACAACGCGGCTTTCGTGGATTCCCTGTATTACTCCCGCTGGCGTGGCGGGGAAGTGGACCTGGTCAGCCTGGACGCCCAACAGCGGCCACGCTTTGCGGTGGAGGTAAAGTGGACAGACCGACCTTTCGATGATCCCAAGACCATCAAAGGTTTGCTGGAATTCGCCAAGAAGCATAAGCTGAGCCGCACGCCACTGGTGACCACCCTTTCAAAAATGGGGTTCAAGGAAATGCTGGGGGTGACAGTGGAATTCATGCCGTGCAGCCTGCATTGCTATACCGTCGCCAAGAACACCCTGGAGCGCCGACGAAATCGGTAAGCAGATGAATCCCGCAACCATTGTCCGGAAGTTGAAAAGTCAAATTTTCAGAAAATGAGCTTCGAACATTTAAATCAGGACTCCGAACATTACCCCTCGAACTCCGAACATTACACGCCTAGCTCCGAACATTAAATATGACACCTTCGAACATTGTACAAAAACTCTGGAACTACTGTAACGTCCTCCGCGACGACGGCATGAGCTATGGCGATTACGTCGAGCAGTTGACGTATCTGCTGTTTCTCAAAATGGCGGATGAACGGAGCAAAGCGCCATATAATCAAGCGAGCCCGGTTCCTGCTGGTTATGATTGGCCGAGCTTGCTCAAGAAAGACGGCGATGAGCTGTTTGATCATTACCGGCATCTCCTGGACGAATTGGGAAAAGAAAAGGGGCTGCTCGGTCTCATCTTCAACAAATCCCAAAACAAATTCCAGGACCCGGCCAAACTGCGGCGATTGATTGTAGACCTGATCGACAAGGAAAACTGGTCCATCATGAGTGCGGACGTCAAGGGTGATGCCTATGAAGGCCTCCTTGAAAAGAACGCCCAGGATACCAAGTCCGGAGCTGGTCAATACTTCACGCCCAGACCACTCATTCGGGCCATGGTGGATGTGATCCAGCCCAAGCCAGGCGATACTATCTGCGACCCGGCCTGCGGCACCGGCGGCTTTCTCCTTGCCTCCCACGACTACATCGTCAACCACTTCCCGAACATGACCAAGGAGGAAAAACGGGGCCTCAAGGGTGCCACCTTTTCCGGCTGGGAACTGGTACAGGACACGGCCCGCCTCTGTGCCATGAACCTCATGCTGCATGGTATCGGCACCAATGGCGGCAAATTGCCATTGCATGTTTCCGACTCGCTGGCCGGTGATCCCGGCGACCGGTTTGACATCGTGCTGACCAATCCACCCTTTGGCAAGAAGAGCAGCACCACGGTGATGGGCGCGGACGGCAAGGCCGTCAAAGAAAAAGATACCTACGAGCGGGACGACTTCTGGGCCACTACCTCAAACAAGCAGCTCAACTTTCTGCAGCACGTCAGAACCCTGATGAAACAGCAGGGCCGCTGCGGCATCGTGGTGCCGGACAACGTCCTCTTTGAAGGCGGCGCCGGCGAGACCATCCGCCGCAAACTCCTGCACGACTGCGATGTCCATACCCTGCTGCGCCTGCCCACCGGCCTCTTCTACGCCCAGGGCGTCAAAGCCAACGTCCTCTTCTTTGACCGCAAACCAGCCAGCGAAACACCCTGGACCAAAAAGCTCTGGATCTATGACCTCCGCACCAACATCCACTTCACCCTCAAGACCAACCCGCTAAAACGCGAAGACCTGGATGAGTTCGTAAAGTGCTACAACCCCAAAAATCGCCACGACCGCACCGCAACCTATTCAGATGACTCCCAAGACGGTTGCTGGCGCTCCTACGACTACGAAGAACTCATCAGCCGTGATAAGTCCAGCCTCGACATCTTCTGGCTCAAAGACGATTCCCTGGAAGATTCCGACAACCTCCCTGCCCCGAACATACTTGCCGCTGAGATAGTCGAAGACCTCCAGGCCGCCCTTGCTCAGTTTCGGGAGATTGCCGAAGATTTAAGCGAACCAGCAACAGAGGAGGATATATGAGAGAGAATGATATGGGTGTAGATCTTTTAGGCAGGGAATGGGGTCCAGGGAATGGGGTCAGGCTTGACAAGTGGGTGTTACGGTCAGTCTCCGAATTAAAGCCTCTCCTGGAAACGGGAGGGGTTTTTTTTGTGCTGTGGACGAAGTGATGGGGAGAGAGTGAAGCAGTCAAGATATCTCCAAAAAAGAGGTAACGATCCCGTGGCTGCCAATGATCATGATTAGCTTCGTATTTCTCGTAGATATGCAGTCTGGCGGCAACATTTATCTGTCTTGACACCTGATTTGCCCTCGGGTATTGTCCCTATCTAACGTTTGTTAGTCTGGCGATCGTGGATCAATGCACGTGGGGAAAAAACCAATGTTACGATGGTACGGCTCTTTTCTTGTCCTATGGCTTGGCGTTTTTATCGCTCAGGGTTGTTGGGCTGCCGACGATAATCATCGCGGCACACCGGTGACCTCGGCGGCTGTTGTTCTGGATACGGTCATGATTACCGAAGAAACCATGGGGTGGATTGAGGCAAAAATAAACCCCGAGGTGGCCGCCGAGGTGCCGGGACGGATAGAAAAAATTCAGGTTGATACCGGGCAATTGGTCAAGGCCGGCGATCTTTTGGTCACCATTGACAGTGAGGAGCAGCAACTTGAGAAAGAGGCCATGCAATCCGAGGTTGACCGGCTGCAGGTCCTGATCACCAATCAGGAACGCACGGTTAAGCGGTTGGAAAATCTTCTTGCCAAGAAATCCATCTCCCAGGAGCGCCTTGATAACGGGGCCAGCGAGCTTGTTGCCTTCAAGAAACAGTTGGCCGGCGCCATGGCCCGTTTAGGGGATAATACCAGGCGCCTGGCCAAGACTTCGGTTTATGCGCCGGTTGGCGGCTGGATTGAGAAACGGTTTGTTTCCAAAGGGGATTTTGTTAAGCAGGGCGCTCCTCTTTATCTCATCGTAACTGCTCAGTCTCTGCGCATTGTCCTGCCCTTTCCCGAGAATGTCGCGTCCAGGCTGCGCCTGGGACAGAGTGTCAGACTCACCTCTCCCCTCACACTCGACCGGAGCATGGATGCCAAGATCAGCCAGATCAGGCCAGCGGTCAATGTTCACAGCCGGGCGCTTGAAGCCATTATTTATCTTGAAAATCCCGGGGCGTGGCGGCCCGGCGGCACCATCAACGCAACGGTAACTATTGACAGGCATGAAAACGCCATGCTGGTTCCGGCCCAGGCCGTGGTCAGACGCCCGGCTGGCGAGGTGGTCTATCAGATTGACAACAATATCGCCCACCAACGCCAGGTAACCACCGGGCAATATCAGGGAAATCTGGTCGAGATTATCAGCGGGCTGCAAGGCAACGAACGAGTCGCGGTTGATGGCGCCGGTTTTCTTACCGAAGGGACACCCGTGCTGGAGAAGCAGCGATGAACTTGCCGGGACTCTCCATTAAACGCCATGTGCTGGCCATCATGCTCAGTGCGGTGATCGTCCTCTTTGGTCTGGTTAGCTATAACCGGATCGGGGTAGACGAATTTCCGGAGATCGATTTCCCCATGATCTCCATCACCACCACCATGATCGGCGCCGACCCGGACATCATTGATACTTCGGTCACCAATGTCATTGAGACTGCGGTCAATTCCACTCCGGGCATTGAACATATCACCTCCAACTCGGCCCCGGGCGTTTCCGTGGTGGTGGTCAAATTTCAACTGAATCGTGACGTGGATGTGGCCTTTAACGAGGTGCAGGCCAAGGTTAATCAAGCCCTGCGGGATCTGCCCCGCGAAGTAGACCCGCCCGTGGTCGCCAAGGTCGAAATTGGCGCGGCGCCGGTGATGTGGCTGAGCCTGTTGGGTGATCGCACCCTGCAGCAGCTTAATCAGTATGCCAAAAATACTATCAAGAAACGCCTTGAATCCATTGAGGGAGTCGGTGAGGTCAAGCTCGGCGGCAAGCGGGATCGAACGATCAGAATCAATCTGCAGCCTGCCGCCATGGCCAGTCTTTCCATCACTGTCGGCGATGTTATTCATGCCTTTCAAGTCAATCATGTGCAACTGCCGGGTGGTTATCTGGTGGGGGGCATGACGGAAAACCTCATCAAACTGGATCTTGAATTTCATAATGTCCAGGATCTTGCCGACCTGATCGTGGCCCACCGGGGTGAGACCACCATCCGGTTAAAGCAGATCGCCGTAGTGGAAGACGGCCTGGAAGATTATCGTAAGCTGGCCAGGTATAACGACCAACCCTGTGTCAGTATCGGCATTGTCAAGGTGTCCGGTGCCAACACCGTGGCCATTGTCCAGGCGGTTAAAGAAAAACTGCAACATGAAATTACCCCCCAGCTTCCCCCGGGACTGCGTCTGGAAATCGCGGCAAACGACAGTGATTTCATCGAGGAGTCGGTATCGGCGCTCAAGGAACATATTGGTCTGGGGACGTTATTCGCCGCGCTGGTGGTCTTTGCCTTTCTCAAGTCATTCCGCTCCACCATGATTATTGCCGTTGCCATTCCGGTGTCCCTCCTTGGCGCGGTCATGGTGATGTATTTTGCCGGCTATACCTTTAACAAAATGACCATGCTGGCCCTGCTGCTGCTTATCGGGGTCGTGGTTGATGATGCCATTGTGGTGCTGGAAAATGTTTTTCGTTTCCGGGAACATCATCCTGGCATGGATCCGCAGGTGGCGGCCTTGGAAGGTACAAGTCAGGTGATGTTCGCCGTGCTTGCCGCCACCTTCTCGCTGGCCTGTATCTTCGCGCCGGTTATCTTCATGGAAGGCATCATTGGCCGTTTCTTCACCGCCTTTGCCGTGGTGGTCACGGTTGGCGTCATTACTTCGCTGTTTATCTCCATCACCCTGACCCCCATGTTGTGTTCCCGTTTTCTGGTGGTGGAAACCAGACATGGGCGGCTTTATCGGTTCTGGGAGTCGTGTTTTCAGGCCATGGACCGTGGTTATCGAGCTACCTTACAATTCGGCCTGCGTTTTCGCTGGACTACCATCCTGCTTACCGTGGTGGCGGTGGCCGCGCTTTTGCCCCTGGCCGGCAAGCTTGAAAAAGATTTTTTGCCGGATGAAGACAAGGGGCAATTCCTGATTACCCTGAAAACACCGCTGGGCTCATCCATCGACTATACCAATGACCGCCTGGCCGCCGTTGAAATGGTGCTGAAATCCCATCCCGAGGCAATTGCCTCCTACCTTTCATCCATTGGCACCGATGCGACCGGCCAGGTTTCAGTGGGGCAGATTTCCGTCCGCATGACCCCCATGGCGGCTCGATCAGTCAGGCAGTATGAATTAATTCCCGTCTTGCGCCAGGAGCTGGCCAAAATTCCCGGGGTTCAGGCCTTTCCGGCCCCGACTTCGGTTGTCGGCGGCCAACGCGGCGAGCCATTGCAGTTTAAATTGTCCGGGCCGGAACTGGGCAAGGTGGCTGAACTGGCGCATGCTTTGAACGACAAGCTGGCTATCGATTCGGAGCTTGGTCGGGTTGACCTTGATCTGCAGCTTAACCTGCCTCAGGTCAAACTCATCGTAGATCGGACCCGGGTCGCGGACCTCGGATTATCCTCCCAGGATGTGGCCATGGCGGTCAATGCCTTGGTCGGCGGCCTGGATGTGGCAAAGTATAATGACGAGCCTGGTGATGGTGAGCGTTACGATATTCGCCTGAAGGCGGCGGCAGGAAATTTTGCCACTCTCGAGGACTTGCGGCGCATCTACCTGCGGAGCCAAAACGGGGAGCTTGTCCGCCTCGATACGGTGGCCCGACTTGAAAAGGTTCTGGGGCCGGCGGTCATCTCCCGGTACGACCTGCAGTACGCGGCTGATTTTTTTGCTACTCCTGAGATCGGCCTTGGCAATGCGGTGGACAGGATCATGGCCGCATCCAAAGGGTTGCTGCCCCTGGGCTACGCCATCAAGCTCACGGGGCGGGCGGAAGAATTCAGCAAAACCATGCGCTATATCAGCTTCACCTTTGTGATGGCGATTATCCTGGTCTACATGGTGCTGGCCAGCCAATTCAACTCGTTTATTCAACCGCTGATCATCATGGTCGCTCAACCCCTGGCCATTGTCGGCGGCATAGGCGGCCTGTGGCTCTTTCATCATGGCCTGAATATTTTTTCCATGGTGGGGCTGGTGCTGCTCATGGGACTGGTGGCCAAAAATTCCATCCTGCTGGTGGATCTTACCAATCAACTCCGGGCCGGGGGGCAAGGAATATATGAGGCCTTGAGTAAGGCCTGCCCGTTAAGGTTGCGCCCGGTGCTCATGACCTCGTTCACGGTGATCCTGGCCATGTTGCCGGCGGCCCTTGGTTATGGGGCAGGCGCCGATACCAACGGCCCCCTGGCGGTGGCGGTGATCGCCGGCATGACCAGTTCCACCCTGCTCACCCTGGTGGTGGTGCCGGCGGTTTATTCGCTGGTGGAAAATGGGGTGGAGCGCCTGCGGTTATGGTCCACTCTCCGTTTCAAAAGCACCCGAGGATAAGGATCATGAAACTGACAACCTTGCTGCTTATGGCGGCGATGCTAACGCTCGCCACAAGTGGCCCGGGTTTTGCCGAAACCCTCGAAGAGGCCTGGCAAATCGGGCTGGCCGCCGACCACATCATTAAGGCCGCCGCCCAGGATACAGAGGCCAGCCAGGCAAACCTTGCGGCCGCCGAAGGTGCCAGACTGCCATCCGTGCATCTTGGCGGTGGATATCGCCTTCTTGATAATGAACCGGTCTCGATCGCTGGCATTGGTCAATTCACCACGGCCGACGATGCCTCATTGTCATACCAGGCGATGATGCAGGTGCCGGTTTTTAGCAATTTTCAAATCAGCTCGAACATTGAGGCGGCCAACGAAATATGCGCGGCCAGTAAACAAACGGAACAATCGGTCATGCAGTCCATAAAGTTGCGGATTGCCGAGGCATATTTTACGGTTTTACTCCAGCAACAACAGGTGGAGGTGGCCGTCAGTCATGAACAGAGCCTGGCGGCCCATGCCAATGATGTGCAGAATCTCCACGATGAAGGCATGGTGCCGGTAAACGATCTCCTGGCCGCCAGGGTTGCCCTGGCCAATGCTCGGCAGACAACCCTGCAAGCCCAGAATGGCCTTGATGTCGCCAGATCGGCCTATAATCGCCTTTTGGGTCGCCCCATGGATTACGGGTTGCAACTTGTCCCGCCCTCCCTGGTTTTTTCGGAAATCGATTTCGATGCCTTAAGTGCCAAAGCACTGGCAAACCGCTCAGGGCTCGCCGCCCTGACCAATCAAATAAATGCCCTGCTATTACAGGCAAAGGCCGCGAAATCAGGCAACGGTCCTAAAATCGAGGTGCGGGGCGGCTATGATTACAATGAAAATTCCCATCAACTCCACGAGGGTGCCTGGCAGGTTTTGGTGGGAGCCTCCTGGGATATCTTTGACGGCAATGTGGCACGGCACAAGGGGGCGGCTCTGCACGCCCAGTCGAGGGCCGTGGCGGAAAACCGGCAAGATCTGGAAAGCCTCATTCTGCTGCAGGTGCGGCAGGCCGGGCTGGATATGGACGAAAGCAGAAAAAGGATTGCCGTGGCCAAGGAAACCCTGAGCCAGGCGGATGAGAATTTGCAGGTGACCCGGAATCGCTATCAGGATGGGATTGGCACCAATACCGAGGTGCTTGATGCGGAAAGCATGCGCATGGCGAGCTATGCACGCTACGATACCGCTCTCCATGATGCCGGACTTGCGGTTATACGACTCCGGTATGCGGTGGGAGATTTGTAGGAATGACAGTAACTATCCAGCTCGTGTCGGCAGTTAAGCGTTCCCTGTCTGAAAATACCTTGCGCTTATGCTCGGCGGGCGTCCCGCCCGCTTCCGAGGCGTCCGCGCCCTCCCGCGCAAGAGGCGCCCGGTCGCGGACGAACCCGCGCCACGCATTAGCAGTCCAGGAACTCACCCGGGTCGCGGTTTCGCTGGATAGTTACAAATGACTTGCACCAAACAAAAAACGAAAACAGAGGTATTGGCCATCGCCATCCCGCTGTTCGCCAATGGCGGCTATGACGGGGTGACCATGCGCCAGATCGCGGCAGCCGTTGGTATTAAGGCCGCCTCGCTTTATTACCACTTCCCGGACAAGCAGACCCTGTATATTGACGCCCTTGGTTTTGCCTTTGCGGAACGAATCAAGCCTTTATCCGAGGCCTTCACCCTGGCCGCGGAACCGCAAGAACGTTTGCGGATGTTGCTCGACAAATTCTGTATCCTCATGGCCGAAGACGTCGATTTCGCTCGCCTTATCGAGCGTGAAATCATGCATGGCGATGCCACGCGCCTCCAATTTCTGGCTGACCATGTGTTTACTGAATTCGTTAGAGATATGATGGACCTTGGTCGCGCTCTCGCCCCTCACCGGGATCCCCATCTTCTGGCAATTTCGGTTGTTGCTCTCGTTGTCTATCATTTCCAAATCACGCCGTTACGGTCCTTTCTCCCTGGTTTTAAAAAATCCCATAATGATCCTGGGGTGGTTGCTCGACATATCTTTTCATTATTAGAGAGTGGTTTGTTCGCGAGGCCCGCCAGCCTTGGCAATCGTGATGTTATTAGGGATCGTAACAGCTCGGATTATTTAGTCCGTTAGGCTATAGACTGTTAGGCGAAAAAACGGAGCGTATGCGGAACACAGTACGACTCATACCGCAAGGGCATAAGTTTCGTATGAGCAGACGAGCTGCTCAACTCAGCTTTATATCTCGTGTTTCGCTGTTGCCAACAGTCTAAATGCCTACAGCCTATAGACCTGAGTAGTTACTAAGGCTCAAACATTGTCCTTAAAGTAAGCAAAAGGAGAACGACATGAATCGACCATGGTATTTATGCCGCAAGGGCATAAGTTTCGTTAGCACCCTAAAGGGCATAAAAGCAGGCAAGCTGCTCAACTCAGCTTCATGCCTGGCAGTTCTGTTCCTTGTTTTCACCAATGCCTGTACAAGTGAGATAGTTAAATACGACCCAATTAAAGACGGCCCAATACACAACATGTCTGAAGACCGAACATGCTACCCGTCCGGCCGTTCTCTTTATATGATCCACAGGGCGGACAATCAGCAAAGTGGTTACAGGGCATTTCATAAATTCTGCAAGAATTGCCATCACCGGGGCGAAGATGCCAAGGCCCGCTACTTGACCATGGAATCCAAGAGCAGAGAAGGCTGGGACGCGGTTTTCGATAAAAGGATGGTCTCCTGCGCCAAAGACGGCACTTGGGATTCCTTAACCGAACTTCAAATGTGGAACCTGCGCGATTACCTCTTTACCACAGCCGCGGGTCTTGAGGATCCCAGGGATGAATGGAAGGCCTACGAATGCCCGCAGGACTGGCGCCAACAAGTGAAGGAAAGCGCACCGGATGCGAAGAAGTAAAGAACCCGGGCATTGAGGACCCGGCTTTGCTTTGGCCCATGCAGGGGCTGCTGCCGCCAAACGGTCTGAGCCCTCCAGGCACAAAGTGACACAAGCAGAAAGGCATATTGTTTTTGAGACTGATTGTTGGAATTTTGAGGTGAGGGTATGAAAAGGTCTGTATGGGTGTTGGCTGTGATTATGGTTGCGAGCGTATTCGCCTTTTCCCTGGCCCATGCAGAGTCCAAGATACGTTATGACGCCTCAACCAAGACCTGCCGTAAGCTCGACCCGGATGATGTACTGCTGGGTTATAAATTGTTCAAGGAATTCTGCAAAGGCTGCCATAATCACAGGAACTCGCAGGCCAAATTCCTTTACAATGAATCAAATACCCCCAAGGCCTGGGATCGGGTGTTTTTCGAAAAATATCCTGAATGCGCCAGGAATGGCTCCTGGAATAATTTGAGCCTGGACGACCAGTTGATCTTGAACGACTATCTTTACAATACCGGCGCCGACACCTATGCCCCGAACGGTTGTGGCTGATAAAGCCGCCCGCGCCCGGTCCGGGTGCCGCTGCTCAGCAAAATGTAAAAAGGGCCAATGTCGTTGTGCGCGGTCAGTTCGGTGGTCTCCGATCGCTGGCATCGCGAACAGGAACTGGCCAGCGGCTGGCGGGATGATTGATGTCGATTGCAGAAATTCAAAATTCGCTCCTCCCAGGCCCCCATCACGCCGATTCCTGCACAATGGTCGTCCGGATATCGACATGCAGTGCCTGCTTGATTGCCAACAGGATTGCCGAGAGGTTAACCAGTGTCGGGTTGCCGGAAAGGGAGAGCATCCGGTGCAGGCTTTTACTTGGCTTGTGGAGTCCCTGGGCTAGAAGTTCAAAACTTATAGTGGCGTTGACGAGGTCGCGTAAAATAAGCTTTAGGGTCAGGGCCTCGTCGAGGAGCCCCTGGGCAAATGCCGGGTCATTCTTGATACGCCCGACCACTGTTTTCTTGAAATGCCTTGTCAGAGCCATGCCTTTTCCCCCCTTACCGTCTGTAATCCCGCCACAGTGCAACGTCGCGATCCATGTCCTGCTGCTGCTGCTGATGCTTCTTGACGCCGCGGAACCACTTAACCGCCGCAAGGTTGCCCTGCTCCATTCTCAACTTGGCGACCGTCACTTCGGCGGCAGCAACCGGATCGAGGTTGTTGAACCATTCGGCATATGGGCTCCTGTCATGTGTCATGCTTATCGCACGGCAGGTCTTTGCCAATGCCTGCAAAATCAGCCGGTCACAACATCCGGGGGAACACCAAGGGCGCGGGCAATGGCGCTACGGGTTGCCGTCGTCCCTTGTCTTTTGCCGGTCTCGATCTGAGAAAGATAGGGCTTGCTGATGCCTGCCAGTTTGGCCAGCTCCTGCTGGGATAAACCCCGCTCTTCTCGCCAGAGTTTTATCGGTGACTCGCCGGCAAGTTCGCGGCGCAGGATTTCTTCGGGTACCAGAAACTCGCGGCCGGCGGTGTAGGCGGCATGGAAGTCGGAAACCGCGTGGGCATCGGCCTCGTCGGCAAGCAGGTCAAGGAAATGTTGGTAATCGGCATAGGGGATGACCGCGAATTCAGGTTTGCCGTCTTTCTCAACAATCTGGGCCTTCATTGATACACACCTCCCCTTGGCTCTATGCGCACTACGGCAATCAGTAGCTCTTGCTCGTGAACAGTGTACACAACTCGCCAATCTCCAACCCGCAGGCGATAGCCCGGATGGCCGGTCAACCTCTTCACGTTGTTGTTGATGGCGAATGGATTTGCCGCAAGTACTCAGATCTTATCTATTATCCGCTCCGCCAGATTGCGCGGCATGGCTTTTAAGGCCTTGCGAGCAGAGGGTGAGTATTTGATCGAGTACATGAGTTATGTTAGCATATCGCTAACCGGTTAGCAAACACATTTATGGATGGGGGAAAGCCTTGGCTTTTTACTGACCTGACTGCTACGGCCTAGCGGCCACAAACCACCGAGATGGCCTCAACCATCCGTGGCAGGCAGGCCGGCAGGATCATGCCCAGGGTTAGCACCGCGAGGCTGACCTTCTGGACCAGGTCAAGGCTAAGGACCGGTGGTTGGCTCTCGGGCGCGACGATATAGGCCTCCTTGAGCAGCAGCAGGTAATAGTAGAGGGAGATGGTGGAGTTGAGGGCGGCAAAGGCCACCATGAGGTAGTAGCCCTGCTGGGCCGCGGCGGCAAACAGCAGAAATTTCCCCAAAAAGCCGGCCAGCGGCGGCATGCCGGCCAGGGAAAAGGCGGCCAGCATGAGGGTGGCGGCCAGCACCGGGTGGTTGGCGCCCAAGCCTCGCAAGGCCGAAAAGTTCTCGTCCTGCTTTTGGCCGACGATGGAGATGATGAAAAACACCGTGTAATTGGCGGCGGCGTATACCAGAAAATAAAAGACCAGGGCGGTAAGGGCCAGGTGGCGTTCTCCGGTCAAGGCCAGCAGGATATAGCCGGCCTGGGAGATGGAGGAATAGGCCATGAAACGGCGCAGATTTTTCTGCTGCAAGGCCCCCAGGTTGCCCACCGTCATGGTGATGGCGGCCAGCAGCAGCAGCACGGGTTTGAGCGTGGCATGCAGCGGGGCCAAGGGGCCATAGAGGAGCAGGGCGAGAAAAACGGCACCGGTCGCCTTGGAGGAGATGGCCAGCAAGGCGGTGACCGGCGTGGGCGCGCCTTCATAGACGTCCGGCGCCCACATGTGGAACGGCACCAGGGTAAGCTTGAAGCCAATGCCGGCCAGCACGAAGAAGATGCCCAGCATAAGCAAGGGGGCGTCCGGGTTGGCCTGGGCCGCGGCCAGGATCTGCTGGAAATGCAGACTGCCCGCGGCCCCGTAAAGGAACGAGTAGCCGAACAACATCAGCCCGGTAGACAGCGAGCCCATGATGATGAACTTGGTGGCGGCCTCGGCCGACAGGTCATCGCCCTTGAGATAGGCGCTGAGCACGTACATGGGGATGGTGGCCATTTCCATGCCCACGAAGAGGGTGAGAAGATCAACGGCACTGACCACGACACACATGCCCAGGGTACAGACCAGGATCAGGGCGTGGAACTCGCCGTGGTTGCCCATCAAGCGACGGCGGGTGCCGCCCGCCACGAAATACGGGCGGGCCAGGAGCACGGTGCAGAGGGCGGACAGGACAAACACCTGCTTCCAGAGCAGGGCAAAACCGGTGACTCGGAAGCCGCCCACAAAGATCCTGTCCACGTCGTAGGGCAGCAGCCAGAGCACGAGCACCAGGGTGAGCAGCCCCAAGCCGGCCAGCAGGGTAACCGCCTGGCGCCGCCAGCGGACCGGCATGGTCAGATCGGCGGCCAGCACCAGCATGGTCAGGACAATGAGACCGATATCCGGCAGGATAAGCAGGTGGGCGGGCAGGGCGGGCAATTGCATGGCTGGGTTCCGGATCCTTTCAGCGGTGCAGGTTATTGAAAATGGGAGCGATGGCGCCATTCAACAGGGTGATGATCCAGCCGGGCGCCAGGCCCATGGCAAACAGGCAGAATACCAGGATGCCGACGGGAATCTTCTCCACCAGGCTGGCATCCTTTAGTTCCGCAAAGGACTGCCGCAGGGGGCCGCCCACCACGGTGTTGGCGGTGCGGACCACATACACGGCCGTAACCACGATGGACAGGATGGCCAGGACGGTGCAGAGGCGGGCCATGGGGTCGGGGTTGGCCCAGGCGCCGAAGAACACGGTGAATTCGGCCACGAAACCGGACAGGCCGGGCAGCCCCAAACCGGCCAGGCCGGCGATGACGAAGCTCACGCAGAGGAAGGGCATGACCTTCATGAGTCCGCCCATCTCCTTGATCTCCCTGGTGTGGGTGCGACCGTAAATCATGCCGATCAGGCAGAAGAAGAGGGCGGTCATGAGTCCGTGCGAGATCATCTGCAGGACCGCGCCCTTCAGGCCCGCCCAGGTCATGGCCGCCATGCCGAACAGCACCAGCCCGCAATGCGACACCGACGAATAGGCGGTGATGTACTTGAGGTCGGTCTGGCGGATGGCCCCGAAGGCGCCATAGAGCACGTTGATGGTGATGAGGATCATGAAAAAAGGCAGCCAGAGCTGCGCCCCTTCGGGCATGAGAAAGATGGCCATGCGCAGGCAGCCGTAACCTCCCAGTTTCATCAGCACCCCGGCGTGCAGCATGGACACGGCGGTGGGGGCGGAGGCGTGGCCGTCCGGGGACCAGGTATGGAAGGGAAACAGGGCGCCAAGCACCCCGAAGCCGACAAAGATCAGGGGAAAGACCCAGGTCTGGAGGGCCAGGGGCAGCGCGGTCCGGGAGAGCCGGAGGAGATCGAAGGTAAAGAGGCCCGAGGCGAAGTACAGGGCCAGGATCCCCACCAGAATGAGGGCGGAGCCGGCCACCAGCATCAGGGTGAGCTTCATGGCCGAGTACTCCTTGCGGCCGGTACCCCACAGGCCGATGAGGAGATACATGGGCAGCACGGCCACCTCGTAGAACAGGAAAAAGACGAAGAGGTCGAAGGACACGAAGACGCCGTACACCCCGGCCACCAGGATGTTCAGCAGGATGAAAAACTCCTTGGCCTGCTGCGCAAGATGCCAACTGGCGAGAATGCCGCAGAAAATGACGATGCCGGTCAAGAGCATCATAAGCACGGAGATGGCATCCACGCCAATGTGGTAGTCGATGTGCAGCGCCGTAAACCAGGGGGTCTGCGCGGCAAAGTAGAGCCAGTTGCCGGCAGCGTCCTCGCCGGTTCCCGCCGCGGCTGCCGCGGTCATGAAGCGCACGGTCAGCCAGACGATGAGCAGCAGGTTCATGCCGTTGCCAGTAAGCGCGATGGCCCGGAGCGCCCGGAGGTTCTGGCGGGCCACGGGCAGGCTGCAGCCGGCGGTGAGCAGGGGCAGCAGCCAGATGGTGGTCAGGAGGAAGGGTCCGTCCATGGTGGTCCTTACTGGCGCAGGGCGTTGATAATGAGGAGCAGGATCATGCCGAGGACCGTGGAGCCCAGGTAGAAGGGCAACTGGCCGTTCTGCACCCAGCGGACCATGGCGCCGCCGGCCTGCAGGAGGCGGCCCAGGCCGTTCATCGTCCCATCCACCACTTGGCGGTCGAACCATTTGATCGGCGCGGCCACGCCTAGAAAGATGATGGTGCGGGTCACGAACAGGCAGGCCTCGTCGATATAGAATTTGGCATACACCAGGCGGTACAGGGGCGCGAGCCGGGCGGTTATGCCGCGCACCCGGGCCAGGTCGCCGCTGCCATAAAGCAACCAGGCCAGGAGCAGCCCGGCCAGGCCCGCGCCGGTGGAAGCGACCGGCAGCCAGGCTGGATGGGCGGCATGCAGGGCCGCAATCGGCATGGGCGGCAAACAGAAGGAGGTGAACCAGTCCTTGCCGAGATAACCGGCCAGCAGGGCGGGCACGGCCAGGATGACGATGGGCGGGGACATCCAGGGATTTTCGTGGCTGACCGGATGATTGGCCGGTGCAGGACCGTGAAAGATGAGGAAGAAGAAGCGGAACATGTAGAAGGCGGTCATGGCGCCCACCCCGAGCCCGATCATGGCCGGGACCACCTGGCCGGACTGCCAGGCGGCCAGCAGGATGGCGTCCTTGGACCAGAAACCGGAAAAGGGAAAGATGCCGGAGATCGCCAGGCAGGCGGCCAGCACGCCGCCGTAGGTCCACGGCATGGAGCGGCGCAGGCCGCCCATGGCCGCAAGGTCGTTACTGTGCACCATATGGATAACGGCGCCGGCGCTCAGGAACAGCAGGCACTTGAAAAAGGCGTGGGTGAAGATATGGAACATGGCGGCGCTGTAAGCCAGGCCGTTCACCGCGAAGGCGGCCGGCTGGTCGACCAGACGGGCGGCGCCCAGGGCGAGCATCATGAGGCCCAGTTGGGAGAGGGTGGAAAAGGCCAGGATGCGTTTGATGTCGACTTGGGTGATGGCCACCAGGGCGGCAAAGAAGGCGGTGAAGGTTCCGACGGTACTTATCGTCGTAAGCAGGAAGGCGGAACCGGCGAAGAACGGCAGCATGCGGGCGGTCAGGAAAACGCCGGCCACCACCATGGTGGCGGAATGGATGATGGAGGAAACCGGGGTGGGCCCCTCCATGGCATCGGGCAGCCAGATATGCAGGGGAAACATGGCTGACTTACCCCAGCAGCCGGCAAAGACGAGCAGGCCGGCAACGGTCAGCAGATGGAAGTCATGGCCGAATATGGCGATGGCTCGGTCCAGTCCGGCCGCGGTGCCGGTGGTGGCCAGTATTTCAAAATCAAAGGTGTTGGTTAAAGAGGCGGTGAGGATGATGCCCAAGAGAAAAAAGGAGTCGGCAAAGCGGGTAACGATAAAGGCCTTCTTGCTGGCCGCCACCGCTGCTGGCTTCTGGTACCAAAAGCCGATGAGCGCATAGGAACAGACCCCGACCAGTTCCCAGAAGATATAGGTCTGCAGGATGTTGGGGGCCATGACCAGTCCCAGCATGGAAAAGGCAAACAGCGACAAGAGGGCGAAGAAGCGGCCGTAAGCGGGGTCGTGGTCCATGTAGCCCACCGAGTAGACGGTGACCAGGAAGGCGATGGTGGTGATAAGTACCAACATCATGGTGGCGATAGGGTCCAGAAACAACCCGAGGCTGGCGGTAAGGGTCGGGGTCAGGTTTAACCATTGGCCGGTAAAAACCACCACCGCGCGGCTGGGAAAGTCGGCCGGCGCAAGCAGCACGGCTTGGTAATAGCGGCTGGCGGCGGTATAGGCCGCGACCATGGAGAGGCAGGAAAAGGCCAGGGCCAGGCCGGTGATCACCGGGCGCGGCAGCCTGCCCTGGCTGAAGGCAAGCAGGAGAAAGGCCGTAAGCGGCAGGAACAGGGCGAGAGCCGTGGGGAGTACAAGGGGGTCAACCATGCAGACCTCCTGGCCGACGACTGTCCAGATGTCCCTTGCCGCGGAACAGGGCGATGAGGATGGCCAGGGCGACCGCCATTTCACAGGCCGAAACCGCCATGACAAAGACCGGGAAAAGGGCGCCAGCGGTAGGATCCTGCGCGCTGAAGTGGGCAAAGCCGATGACGTTCAGGTTGGCGGCGTTCATGATCACCTCGATGGAGAGCAGAACGCCGATGAAGTTTGGACGCGTAAGCATGCCGTACACGCCGATGGCCAGCAGGATGAGTGAGAGCGCCACGCAGTGGTAAAGGGTCATGGGTTGTCCCTCCGGGATGGGGGATGCTTGCGGGCGATGACCACGGCGCCGATGAGGGCGATGAGCAGGAGCAGGGAGATCAGTTCAAAGGGCGCCAGAAAACCGCCGGCCGATGGCTGCAACAGGCGGGTGCCGATGGCCGTCAGTCCTCCGGCCTCGGCCGACAGGGGCGTGGCCCTGGGGTTCGGCAGCAGGGTTGGGTCGAGATAGGTCAGCGGCAGGGCCAGGAGGGCGCCGGCAATCAGCAGGCCCCAGAGGCGTTGCCTAGGGGTTGGTGGCACATGCCTGTCGCCCAGGCGGGTGGTAAGCAGAATGGTAATCACCACGAAGATAACCACCCCGCCGATGTACACCAGCACCTGGGCGATGGCCACGAACTCCATCCGCAACAGAAGGTAAAGGCCGGCGGTCATGAAAAAGGACGCCACCAGGGCGATGGCCGCATGCACCAGGTTGGGGGCGAGGACCACCAACAGGGAAAAGATGACCAGGAGCCCGGCCAGGGCATAGAAGAGGATATCGCTCATGATGATGTTCCTTGCCTCTCCTCATGAAGTACCAGGACCAGGGCCTGCCGATCGTAGGCCGCCAGTTCGAAATCCTGGCCCATGGCGATGGCGCCAAATGGACAGGTCTCCACGCACAGATTGCAGAGGGTGCACTGCAGGAGCCGGTAGATGTATTTCCCAAGAATTTTTTTGCCGCTGCCGTCCTGGCCGGGCAGCACGGAAATGGTGCCGTTGGGGCAGGCCTTTTCACACATGCCGCAGGCCGTGCAATGGTGCTGACCCTTGGCGTCACGGACCATGACCAGGCGGGCCCGGAAGCGGGGCGGCAGGACCAGGGTGGCCCGGTTCTCCGGATACTGTTGGGTAACCACCCGGGCCGGATGCAGGAGATAGCCCATGGTGAGGCGCAGGCCTTGGGCCAGGGAGATGACTCCCCGGAAAATTCGCTGCACCAGATGGCCGCCAGGGCCAGTGTTGCGGCGGGAGTTTGCGCGGACAGGCGGCGTGGTCATGGCGCTATCCATCCCAGGCCCAGGAAGAGGCCGCCCAGGGTGAGCAGGCCCAGGTTGATGGGCAGCATGATCTTCCACTCCAGGGCCATGAGCTGGTCCACCCGGGGCCGTGGAAAGGTCCAGCGGAACCACATGAAGCAGAGGATGACGCCATAGGATTTCAGAAAGAACCAGAGCACGCCGGGCACACTGGCCAAGAGTCCATCCAGGGCCGCCAACCCGAACCGGGGGGCCAGGAATCCTCCCAGGAAAAAGGTGGTGGCCAGGGCGGCGGAGGCGAACATGTTGACGAATTCGGCCAGAAAAAACATGGCAAAGCTGATGCCCGAGTACTCGGTGGTAAAGCCGCCGGTGAGTTCGGATTCCGCCTCCACCATGTCAAAGGGACCGCGGTTCAGCTCCGCGGTCGATGATATGAGGAACATGATAAAGGCCAGGGCGCCGAACCCCGGGAATTTGCAGATCCACCAATCCAGCACGGTGCCCTGCTGGGTCAGTACGATCTCCCGCAGCGAGGCGGTGCCGCTTAAAAGCACGACCAGCAGCATGATGAGGGCCAGCGAAATTTCGTAGGACAACATCTGCGCCCCGGAACGGATGCCACCCAAAAGCGAGTACTTATTGTTGGAGGCCCAGCCGGCCAGCAGGACGCCGAAGATATTGAGGCCCGAGGCGGCGATGACAAAGAGGACCCCGGCATCCAGGTCGGTGACCTGGAAATGGTGGTCAAAGGGGATAACGGTAAGGACCAGAAACGAGGCCGTGGCCGGCAGAATGGGCGCCAGGAAAAAGAGAAAGGTATCGGCGCCCTCGGGTTTCAGTACCTCCTTGAAGAGCAGCTTGATGCCGTCGGCCAGCGGTTGCATGAGGCCGTGCCAGCCTACCCGCATGGGGCCCAGACGGGCCTGGAAGTGGGCGCAGACCTTGCGTTCCAGCCAGATGAGACAGATCGGGGTCAGGGCGACCACGGCCAGCAACGCCATGATGGCCAGCAGGCCGTTGAGCAGGTCGCTCATGGGCGGGGCGAAGTGGGCCCGGATGAGATCGCCCAGGAAGTTGGTGACGGGGAAGGCGGCTGGGGGCATGGGCTGGGGCATGGCGGTCACCGGTCCATGTCCGGGATCACCAGATCCAGGGTGGAGATGATGGCCACCAGATCGGCGAGTTTATGCCCTCTGACGAGCTCATTGATGACCATGAGATTGGCAAAGCTCGGGGAGCGATATTTGATCCGGTAGGGTTTGGCCGAGCCGTCGGCGACGATGTAGACCCCGAAAAGCCCCCGGCTGGTCTCGACCTGGGCGTAGTGGCTCCCCCTGGGCAGGCGGTATTGCGCCTTTTCCTTGGAGCGGTATGGCCCCGTGGGAAAGGCGGCGGCCGCCTGCTCCAGGATGCGCAGCGATTGGGCCATCTCCTCCAGGCGGATCAGGTAGCGGTCATAACAGTCACCCGCCTGGCCAAGGGGGATGTCGAAGTCAAAGCGGTCGTAGATGGAGTAGGGGAAATGCCGACGCAGGTCGAGGTTCACCCCGGAACCGCGCAGCACCGGGCCGGAGCAACCGTAAGCCAGGGCGGAGGCTGCCGGCAATATCCCGATCCCCTTGGTGCGGGCCTGAAAGATGACGTTGTTGCTGAGCAGGGTATGGTATTCGTCCAGGGCCGGCTTCAGGTGGGCGATCACCCCTCGCACCCGGGGAATGAAGGTGTCTGGCACATCCATGGCCGAGCCGCCGGGCCGGAAAAAATTCATGGTCAGGCGGGCGCCGCACATCTCCTCGAAGATGTTGGTGATCGGTTCCCGTTCCTTGAAGCCATAGAGAAAGGCGGTGATCGCCCCCATGTCCATGCCCATGACCCCCCACCAGAGCAGGTGGGATTGGATCCGTTGCAGTTCGCAGACCATGACCCGGATGTATTCGCCGCGCTCGGGCACGCCGATGTCCAGGGCCTTTTCCATGGCCAGGCAGAGGCAGAGGTTGTTGCTGTGGGCGGAAAGATAGTCGAGCCGGTCGGTGAGATGGATGTTCTGGATGTAGGTCTGATTTTCCCCGATCTTTTCAATGCCCCGGTGCACGTAGCCCAGGTGCGGGACCACCTCCAGGATGTTCTCGCCATCAAGTCGCAGCACCAGGCGCAGCACCCCGTGGGTGCTGGGATGCTGGGGCCCCATGTTGAGAAAATACTCGTCCGTAAGGCCATCGCCGGCGGGCGACCGGATAAAACCGGCGGGCCGCATCGGGGGCGCGGCGCACGTTGTGTCTTTAATAGGGGCGCGGGATGACACGGCTGGCATCGCTGAAATCCTTGCGCAGAGGGTGACCGGGAAAATCGTCTTCCAGAAAGAGGCGCCGCGGGTCGGGGTGCCCGGTGAAACGGATGCCGAACAGGTCGTAGGTCTCCCGTTCGTGCCAGTCCGCCCCGCCAAAGACGGGGGTAAGTGACGGGATTTCGGGCTGGTCGTGATCCACCGGGATCCGCAGGAAAAGCGCATGGCCGTCAACGGAGAGCAGGTGCGCCACCACATCGAAACGGTCCTGCCAGTCCACGGCCAGGATCTGGACCAGGAGATGGAGACGCGCTACGGGATGGTTTTTTAGAAAATCCGCTAGCGCGAGCAGGCGGGCCGGCGGCACGATCAGATCAGCCACCGCCGCGGTCGGTGCCGGCGCATCTGCCGACAGGGGCTTGCCATCCGGCCCGGCCTGGCAGACCTCGGGAAACGCCGTGCAGACCAGCGCGGTGAGAGCCGCGGCCGATAGCCCGGGCCGGGTGGTGGCCGGTCGCGGCACCTCGGGAAAAGTTGGCCGTGCCAGGCGGGCCGGTTTGGGGCTGGGCTCGCCGGCCTGGGTCGTTGGGGCGGGTTGCGGTAGTTTGGCCCAATCCTGCCGGGCTCCGGTGAACAGATCGGTTGCCGGTACGTCGTAGGTTCCCCGGACCCGCCAGGGGTTACGCCGGCCCTCGGTGCGGATCTTTTTCTGCAGTTCCATGATCCCATGGAGCAGGGCCTCGGGCCGGGGCGGACAGCCCGGGATATAGACGTCCACCGGAATGAGGCGGTCGCCGCCCCGAATGACCGAGTAGGAGTCATAGTAAAAGGGCCCGCCGGAGATGGCGCAGGAGCCCATGGCGATCACATACTTGGGGCCCGGCATTTGCTGGTACAGGGTAACCAGGGGGCGGGCCATCTTCTCCACGATGGTGCCGGCCAGGACAATGAGATCGGCCTGGCGCGGCGTGGCTCGGGCCACCTCCACCCCGAACCTGGCCCAGTCATGGTGTGAGGCGCCGGTGGACATCATCTCCATGGCGCAGCAGGCCGTGCCGTAAACCAGCGGCCAGAGCGAATTAGCCCGGGCCCAGGCCACGACAAATTCGATCCCGTCGATAAACTTCTCGCCCCCGGGCAGGGGGTCAAGCAGTTTGGGGATGGTGCGGGTGATCAGGCCGGCTTTTCCCACGCCAGGACCCCCTTGTGCCAGGCGTAAATCAGGCCGACCAGCAGGATGCACACGAAGAACGCCAATTCGGCCGGCAGGACCGAGACCGGGATCAGGGCCTCCTGGCCGGCCAGGACGGAGCGGAAGATGCGCACGCACGGAAAGAGCAGCAGTGATTCGATGTCAAAGACCAGAAAGAGCAGGGCGAAGAGATAATAATCCACCTTGAACTGGATGCGGGCGTCGCCCACGGGCGCCACCGAACACTCATAGGCCTGCACCTTACGCACGCTGGGTGGCGTGCTGAAGGCCAGGAGCTTCGAGGCCAGGATGGCGCTGCCGACGAACAGCGCCCCCAGAAGGAGCGCACAGCCGATAATTTGGTGCTTCCGGGAAGTCAGTGGCTAAACGCATACCCCTGACTGGTTGCTACCACCATAT
>Ga0100389_1000721_pt1 | contig 25951 bp, 19 predicted proteins | sample CryGeymeta201513_FD_81537 | JGI IMG/M metagenome (GOLD analysis project Ga0100389, IMG submission 81537) | Groundwater microbial communities from Crystal Geyser aquifers in Utah, USA - Crystal Geyser metaG 2015-13 | ecosystem: Environmental > Aquatic > Deep subsurface > Groundwater | place: USA... | reverse complement strand
CCGAGCCCGGCGATGTAGCCGTAAATCAGAGGCCGGGGATCGAGATTGCAGAGCGCTGCCCTGAGCTCCTGGGCGAAGATCCCCCCCGCGCCGAAAGAGCAGTTTCTGTCGATGACGGCAACCTTCTTCGCCCTGCCGATCGTCTCTCTGAGGATAGCGGTGGGAAAGGGGCGGAATAGCCGGATCTTGAGAAGGCCGATCTTTGCCCCCCGTTCCCGAAGCGTCCGGACGACGAGACGCGCGGTGCTCGTTATCGTTCCCGAGGTGACCAGGATGATCTCGGCGTCGTTGCTGTCTATGGCCTCGATCGGGCCGTGGCGCCGACCAAAAATGCGGGTGAATTCCCCCTCGATCTCAACCAACTGCATCAGGGCGTCCTCCATCGCGAGGGCCATGTCGTGGCGCATCTCCATGTAGTCGCCGGGCGGGACGAGCGCGCCGAAACTGCACGGCTCCGCGGTGTCCATCCGGAACCGCGGCGCATAGGGCGGCAGGAACCGGTCCGCGTCCTCTTCGGTCGGGATGTCCACCGGCTCGTAGGTGTGGGAGAGGTAGAAGGCGTCGAGGACGACCATGACGGGAAGGTTAACCGTCTCGGCCAACCGGAAGGCAAGGAGCGTCGAATCCAGAACCTCCTGGCCGTCCTCGCAGTAGAGCTGGATCCAGCCCGTGTCGCGCTGGGAGAGGCTGTCGGTCTGATCGGTCCAGATGTTCCAGCCCGGGGCGAGCGCCCGGTTCACCTCTGCCATGACGATAGGGAGGCGCGCGCCGGCCGCCCAGTGGAGGAGCTCGTGCATATAGGCGAGGCCTTGGGATGAGGTGGCCGTAAAGGTCCGCACGCCCATCAACTGCGCCCCGATCAGCGCGGCCAGGCAGGAGTGCTCGCTCTCCATTCGCAGGAAGCGGGCCTTGAGCGCCCCCTTCTCGCAGTACTCCGAGAGGATCTCCACGATGTGGGTCTGCGGCGTGATCGGGTAAGCGGAGGTCACCTGGACCCTCGCCAGCCGCACCGCTTCGGCGACAGCATGACTTCCCTCGATGACCCGTCTCATCCCTCTCCCTCCCCCTCCCCCAGGGACATCGCGTTCCGCGGGCATTCCACGACGCAGATCCCGCACCCCTTGCAGTAGTCGTAATGGATGCGCCGTGCCTCCCCCTCCCGGATCACAGCGACATCCGGGCAGTAGAGCCAGCACTTGTCGCAGCCATTGCAGAGACCGCAGTTGAAGCAGCGTTCCGCCTCCTTCATCGCCAGTCCCGCGGAGATTTTCAAATCGATCTCGGCAAAGGAACGGACACGCTCTTCGACAAGGAGACGCGGCTGTGTGATCCGCGGGGCGAAGCCAAAATGGTCGGTGTTGATTTCGGTATAGCTTACGATATGGCGGCTTCGGAGTCGCCGTTCGCCGCCGAGGCAGACCTCCATCGAGAGCGCCGGACCATCGCCCACGGCGCAGGCCTGGAGTCGCGGGATGACGGCTTCAGAACCCTCACGAAGGAGGGCATTCAGGGCGATCGCCGCCTCCTTCCCCGAGGCGATGGCATGCGCAACGCTCTTCGTCGCATTCGCGAGGTCGCCGGCGTAAACGACAACCAGTTTTCCCTCCCCAGAGACCAGACGGCAGTGGCTCAGAGCCAGGACCTTCGTCCCCTCCACGGCAGGGAGCATCCAGGACTCTTCCGGCCCGGCCCCCGTCGCCCGGATGACCCGCCGGACGCGGACTTCTTTCATTTTATCGCCGTCGGGGATGACGCGCGCCCTCCCTGATCCCTCCATCCCCGCGACGATCATCTGCCGGAGCGAAAGGACGATCTCCTCGCCATCGCGCCCGGCGGTGGCCGGGGAGACGAGCTCCTCCAGCGCCACCCCTTCCTCCAGGGCCATTCGGACCTCGTCGGCGAAGGCGGGCATATCCTGCCGGCGGCGGCGGTAACAGATCACGGCTTTCCCGCCCAGGCGGATCACGCTCCGGGCTACATCGACGGCGGTGTTTCCCCCGCCGATCACGGCCGTCAGGCCATCAAAGGAAGAGAGCGCTCCCTCACCGATCTTCCCCGGGAATTCACTGCCTTCGGCGGCTGCCTCCCCCTCGCCAAGGGTATCCATGCTCCGGCCGCAACCCGCACCGTTGACGATGACGGCCTCTGTCCCACCGCCAACGGCCATCTCGCTTGCCCGGATCATTCTCAGGAAATCAAGCCCTTCGATTACGCCGACTTCCATCTCACCGGGGATCGAGAGGCTCTGCCCCCGACCGTGGCCGCAGGCCAGGATCACGGCCTGGTATCGTCCCGCGGCCTCCGCGAAAAACTGTCTGTCCATGGGACGGCGCGTGAAGATCCGGATTCCCTCCCTCTCGAAACGCCGCAAATCCTGGCGGAGCGCGTCGGCCGGAAGGCGGTATGCGGGGATACCCCAGCGCAGAACACCCCCCGCTTCGGGCGACGCCTCAAAAACGTCGCACGAATATCCCAGAAGGGTCAAGAACCAGGCGGCGGCAAGGCCCGCCGGACCTGCCCCAACCACAGAGATCCGCTCTTTCCGGGAGGGGAGGCGGGCAAATGAAGGCCTGAAATCGTAACGGGCGGCCGTGTCGGAAAGAAAACGTTCCAGGGTGTGGACGGCGACCGAGTCGTCATACTCGCCGCGGTTGCAGGACCCCTCGCAGGGATGGAAGCAGACCCGGCCGCATACGGCGGGAAAGGGGTTTTCCTGGAGGATCGTTTCCCAAGCCTCTTTGAAAAATCCCTGGGCAGTAAGCATCTCGATTTTGGGGATGTCTTCGCCTGCCGGGCAGCCGGCCGCGCAGGGGGCGGTCTTGTCTTCATAGCGGGGGCGGAGGAAACGCCACGATCCTGTTTTATTTCCCTCCGTGGTGAGGCAGGAGCGGGGAATGAAAAGTCTGTTTTGCATCGCCGCTTCGCTCATAGGCATACCGTCCTGTACGCCTCTTCCGCCGCGCGGATATTCGCATCCGCATGGGCGGGGATCTCCTCGCGAATCGCCTCGGCTACGGCCTCAAGCGGCGGCATCTCTAATAGACGGGCGAAGGCGCCGATCATCGCCGTGTTCACAATGGGGTGGGTCCGCGTGCCAAGGCCCTGACCCAGCGCGATTCGGTTGGCATTCACAAAAGCGACCCGAAATGAGGAAAACCGCGCCGCCTCCTCCGGGGGCGAAGGGCTGTTCATGAGGATCCATCCGCGCTGCTTCAGCCCCTTGGTCACATCAATGCTCTGCAGAAGGGTCCGATCCTGGACGACGACATGGTCGGGAGCGGTGACGTTCGTTCGGAGGAGAATCTTTCCCTTGTCCAGGCGGACGTAGGCCTCCACCGGGGCGCCGCGCCGCTCAACGCCGAAGAAGGGAAAGCTCTGGACCTCAAAGCCTGCCCTGAAGAAGGCCTTGGCCATGAGAATGGTGGCGACCACCGTCCCCTGACCGCCGCGACCGTGAAAGCGGAGTTCCAGCATAGGGTGCTCCTTCAGATTCGGCTCCAGACAACAACCAGCGCCCGCGCCGGCTTCCCGTCCAGGGAGCGGAAGCTGTGGTTCATCTCTGATTCGAAGTAGAGGGTGTCGCCCGGCGCCAGGATTTCCACCCGGTCGTCGGTCCGGAATTCCAGACGCCCCTCCAGGAGATAGGTGAACTCCTCGCCATTATGGCTCGTGAAGACCATCTCCGACGTCTCCGACGGCTGGAACTCCACGAGAAGCGGCTCCATGTGCTTATCGGGCTTTTTGATTTCAAGAGACTCGTAGAGGTAATCGATCTCGCCCTCGCGGTGGTGGGGCCGCTGCCGGATCGGGACGCGCTCCGCGCGGCGGGTGAGGGAGATTTGCACCCCCGGCGCCTCATCCTTGAAGAAATGGGCCATCCCCACCCCCAGGGCGCGGGCAAGGTTAAGGAGCGTGCCTACCGGCGGGACGAATTCGCCCGCCTCGATGTCCGCGAGAAGGACCTTGGAAAGGCCGGTTTTGGCGGCCAGGTCCTCCAGCGTGAAGCGGTGTTTTTCGCGGAGGGATTGGAGCTTGCGGCCGATCCCGAGTTCCGAAACGGCGGAGGCTGAATCTTGATCCTGAGTCATGGCGTCACCTCTACAAAGATCCGTGGTTTGAAGCAGTTCCTTTGTCCTCGCCCCACCGAGTAGAGGACATTCATGATATCCTTGTGAATTTTCAGCTCCCGGATGCGCCGCTTTCGACGGTGGAACGGGGGTGGCAAAAAACAGCGCTTAAGGGGCACTGGAACCGATGAGACGCTTGCTCATACATCCCGGACATAACGATGTCAAGGTATAAATATGAGGCATCGGACTCCGGTCGGGGAGCGCCGCAATAGGGTTCCGGCTGTCAACGGTGACGGGGATGGAGTCCGGAATGGCGCTCAGGTTCGCTGGCGCTCGAAGCCGGGGATGCGAAGATGCTCCTCCACGCGGCCGAGGATGATGGTCGCGACCGAGGTCATGACCAGGTAGCACGCCCCGATCATCAGGAAGACCTCCGTGTACCTGAACGAGTTCGATGCGAGGATCTTCCCCTGACCGGTCAGCTCGATGCAGGTGATCATGTAGGCCAAAGACGAGTACTTGATCAGGTAGATGATCTCATTCCCGCAACCGGGCAGCGCCCGCCGGATCGCCTGCGGGAGGATGATGGAGGAGATCATCCGGATCTTGCTGAAACCGAGCGACTGGGCGGCGAGCATCTGTCCCCGTTTGATCGACAGGAGCGCCCCCCGGATGTACTCCGAGTGATAGGCCCCGCTGCAGAGTGAGAAGCCCAGGATGGAGGCCACAAAAGGGCTCAGGTAGATCCCGATGTGGGGGAGGCCGAAGTACCAGATGAAAAGCTGGACGACAAGCGGGATCCCCCGGAAGATGGCCACGAAGGCGTTCGCGGCGGCCATGACGGGACGGTTCCCATAGACCCGGAGCACCCCGACCATGACCCCGATCACGAGGCCGCAGAGCGCAGAGGGGGCAATGAGCTGGAGACTCACCCAGAATCCCTTGAGCAGGGCGGGATAGACCTCGGCTTGGATGTAGAGCCACCCCTCCGTCATCCGCGTTCCCCATAGAGCTCGGTGATTTTGGAACAGAATTCCCGCGTCCGGGCATTTTCCGCATGGTTGAAGATCTTGTCGGGGGTCCCCCGCTCGAGGATCCGGCCGTCCTCCATGAAGACGATCTCGCTCGCGAGCGAACTTGCAAAGCCGATCTGGTGCGTCGCCATGATCATCGTCATTCCGTTGTTCCCCAGATCGCGGATGACCGCGTGGACCTCGCCGATCAGCTCCGGGTCGAGGGCCGAGGTGGGCTCGTCCAACAGCATCACCTTCGGATCCATCGCCAGCGCCCGCGCAATCGAGACCCGCTGCTTCTGGCCGCCGGAGAGCTGGGCGGGATACTTCTGCATGTGCTCCCTCAGGCCGACGCGCTCCAGTTCCATGACGGCGCGCTCCCCGGCCTCCGCCTTTCCCATCCCCTTCACCCGGACCATGCCGATCCGAACATTCTCCAGCGCCGTCAGGTGATCGAACAGATTGAAATCCTGAAAGATCATCCCCACCTTCTGGCGGTAGGCGCAGAGGTCGCGCTTGTGCGCGTAATGAACCTCCTGCTCGTCCAGCCAGATCCGTCCCTCATCAGGCTTGACGAGGAAGTTGATGCACTGCAACAGTGTGCTCTTCCCCGCTCCGGAGGGTCCGATCAGGATCTTGAGATCCCCCTTGAGGACGTCGAACGACGCCCCCTTGAGGACGTCCTTCTTTCCGTAGCGCTTCGATATGTTTTCGATCCGTAAAATGGGCGCTGTCATAAAGTTTCTACAATCCCTTCGGGGAATACCCCGGAATCCGCGCCCTCTCCTCCAGAAGTCGGAGGCCCTTCGTCCCCACCCAGGTGAGGACGAGGAAGATCACCCCAGCGGCGAAGTAGAGGGGAAGATGCTGATAGGTCCTGGTCGCCACGAAATGCGCCCGCGCCATGATCTCGGCCACGCCCAAGGCGTAGGTCACCGCCGAATCCTTCAGCAGGATGGAGTACTCGTTCGACCAGCCGGGGATCGAAAGCCGGAGCGCCTGGGGGAGAATAATGAAGGAGATCGCCTTGAAATCGCTCATCCCCAGCGCCCGCGCGGCCTTGAACTGCCCCTCCGGCAGCGACAGGATCGCCCCGCGGAAGATCTGGGACTGGTAGGCGGAGCTGATCAAACCGAGGACAATGATCGCGACCGCGAAGGCCGAAAGGTTGATATCGAAGGCCGTGCAGAGACCGAAGTAAAACAAAAACAGGAAAACGAGCAGCGGGATGCCCCGGAAGAACCAGACATAGACGGCGATGAAGCGCCGGAGCGCCGGGTGTCCATAGACCTGCCCCACGGCGAGGGGCGCTCCGAGGGCGAATCCCAAACCCATTGCCCCCACCACAACAACCAGCGTCACCATCGACCCCTGGAGGAGGTACGGAAGGGCGTCCATAATGGCGATCAGGCTTTCCGGCATCCGTTCTATGACCTTAAAAACGTGGGGAATATGGGGACACTTTTGCGGCATCGTGTCCCCATATTCCCTGTCCTTCATCGAGAAGAGGGAAGCGCCGCCCACAGGGCCGGGCTTCCTCTCCATTCTGTCTCCTGGCTCCTGGCCCCTGGCCCCTGAATAGTTATTTATCGACGTACTTCTTCTTCAACTCGGACCAGTAGGGCGATTTCATGAGCCTCTTGAGGCCTTCGTTGACCTTCTTCAGGAATTCGGTGTCCTCCTTGCGGACGGCGTAACCGAAGAGTTCATCCGCCATCCCGAAGCCTCCCAGGATCTTCACGGGCTTCTTCTTCGCGGCGTCGAGCGCCGGGGCGTCGTCCATCGCGGCGGCCACGATCCGGCCGTTGATCACGTCCTCGATCGCGAGAGGGGCGGAGTCATACTGAACCAGTTCGAACTTCTTTCCCCCTTTTTTGATCAGGTTCTCATCGATCCACTTCGCCTCGGTCGTTCCGCGCTGGACGCCGATCTTGTTCCCGTCGCCCAGGGCCTTCTCCGCGGTAATCTTCGCATCCTTCTTGCCGACCAGGACCTGTTTGATTTTCCAGTAAGAGGTCGTGAAGTTGACCTCTTTTTTGCGTTCGTCGGTGATGCTCATCCCCGAGGCCACGATGTCGATCTTCTTGGCCTTGAGGCTGGGGATGATCCCGTCCCAGTCCATCGGCTGGTGTTTCACCTTGAATTTCATCTCCTTGGCGATCCAGTCCAGCGCCTTCACGTCAAAGCCGTCCGGAGCGCCGGATTTGTCCACATAGGCGAAAGGCGGAAAATTCGCGTCGATTCCATTGATATAGACCTTCTCCGCGGCGATGGCGAACGTTGCAGACAAAAGCAGCAACGCCGACAGCACCAGAACCACACCCCAAAGCCTTTTTCTTCTCATAAATACCGATCTCCTTTCTTCCCGTTGTTTTGTTATCCATTCCTCGCAATCAATCGATCCCCGAATACAATCGCCGTTACGACACAGGAGGCGATCTCTAATCTGCAAAAGACGGAGCAGCATAAACAAATTCGCAGGGAGTGTCAAGATGAACGCGGGAATGTTATGAAATAATGTCGCCGGAGAGGCCGGAACGGTTGCAAGGCGGCAGTTCAATCACCGGGGTTCAATCGCAGGGGTTGCTATTTTGCGGCGACATGTTTATGATAGCGCCATGAAAACAGGGTTTGCATCCAGATTTTCCCGGACGCTGCTGCTCGCGGCGGCGTTCCTTTTTTTCACGGCGTCTGCGCTGGCGGCCGGCGAGACCTTTCCGAAACCCGCCGGAGCGGTCAATGACTTTGCCGGGGTGATTCCCGCCCAATACGCCGGTCCGATGGAAAACCTCGCCCGGGAGGTTTTGGAAAAAACCGGAACCGCCATCGTCGTGGCCACGGTGAAAACGGTCGGCGACAACGACCCGAACGACTACGCCAACCGCCTCTACCAGGCGTGGGGGATCGGGAAGAAGGGTGAAGACAAGGGGATACTGATCTTTCGCGCGGTAAAAGAGCGGCGGATCCGGATCGAAACGGGTTACGGCGTGGAGGGGATTCTTCCCGACGGCCTCGTCGGCGAGATCCTCGACCGTCATGCGATTCCCTGGTTGAAAAAGGGCGATTATGGACAGGGGCTGGCAGAGGCAATGACCGCGGTCTCCGTCGTCGTCGCAAAGGCGGCCGGGGCGACCCTCACCGGTGCGCAACCGCCGCAGCGGAGGCAAGTCAGAACCGAAAGGGGGCTCGGGATCGTCCAGCTCGTGCTTTTGATTCTGGCTGCCGGTTTTCTGCTCGGCACCCGCCAGGGCCGGGCGATGCTCCCCTGGCTTCTCCTTCTGCTGATGAGCGGCGGGGGCGGCCGGCGCGGCGGAGATGGTTTCGGCGGGTTCGGCGGCGGCGGATTCGGGGGCTTCGGCGGGGGTTCGAGCGGCGGCGGCGGGGCGGGCCGCGGATTCTAAAAATGAGGTGAACGAATGGCCAGAATACCCAAGAAACCGGAAGAGATCTTTCCCGAAATCACCGGCGATTCCCGGAAGATCTTTGGAGAAGAGCTGATTTCCATCATCCTGTACGGGAGCGGCGCCGGGGAGGATTACATCCCCGGAAAGTCGGACCTCAATTTCCTGATCACGCTCACCGATCGGGGCATCGAGGGGCTCGATGGCGCGCTTTCGACAGTCGGAAGGTGGCGGAAACGCAAGGTCGCGATCCCCCTCTTCATGACCCGTTCCTTCCTCGCCGGGTCGCTGGACGCCTATCCCGTCGAGTTCCTGAACATGAAGCGGCGCTACAGGGTTGTTTTCGGCGAGGACGTTCTGGCGCCGCTTGCCTTCGACCCGCAGCACATCCGGCTCCAGCTCGAACGGGAGCTCCGAGGCAAGCTTCTCCATCTCCGGAGCGGTTACCTCGCGACGGAGGGCAAAGCGAGCAAGATCCGCGATCTGATCGGCGCGTCCCTGACCGCCTTCGTTTCGCTCTTCAGCGCCTTCCTCTATCTGAAAAAGCTGGAAATCCCGAAGGGAAAACGGGATATCATCACGGCCGCGGGCGCGGCCTTCCGCTTCGATGCCGCGGTTTTCCTGAAATGCGAGGAGATCCGGAGAAAGGCGGACCATTTTTCGTCGGCTGAGGTGCAGGCGGTCTTCCAGGACTACCTGAGAGAGGTCGGTCGCCTCTGCGAGCTGATCGACCGGATGGATGTTCAATCGTAAAAAATCGTAAAAACAGGAGGTAGAGCATGACCAGCGGAAAGAAAATTTTACTCATTGCCGTCATCGTGATTGTTGTTCTGGCGGGTTCTGTCTACTCCTTCTTCAAGGGGAGCTACAACCGGTTCGTCACCCTCGATGAAGGGGTCAAATCGGCCTGGGCGCAGGTGGAAAACCAGCTCCAGCGGCGCTACGACCTGATCCCGAACCTCGTCGAGACGGTCAAGGGATATGCGAAGCAGGAGAAGGACGTCCTCGTGGAGGTGACCAACGCGCGGGCGCGCGTGGGCGGGGCGGCGACGGTCCCGGACAAGATCAACGCCAACAACGAGCTGACCGGCGCGCTGAGCCGGCTCCTCGTCGTCGTGGAGAGATACCCGGATCTCAAGTCCAACCAGAACTTCCTCCGGCTCCAGGATGAGCTGGCAGGAACGGAGAATCGGATCTCCGTCGAGAGGAAGCGGTACAACGAAGCGGTCCAGGGCTACAACGTGGCGATCCGCAGCTTCCCGGCGAACTTGCTGGCCGGGATGTTCGGCTTCGGGAAGGCCGCCTTCTTCGAGGCCCCGGCGGCCGCCAAGGCGGCGCCGCAGGTCAAGTTCTGATCTGTCTGTAACAGGAACAAAAAATATAAAACAGGGAGGAGTTATCTCAATGGACAAGTACGTTTATACATTCGGCGGCGGTTCCGCCGAGGGCGCGGCAAGCGACAAGAACCTGCTGGGCGGCAAAGGCGCCAATCTGGCGGAAATGTGTTCCCTGGGGATTCCCGTGCCGGCAGGTTTCACCATCAGCACCGAGTGCTGCACCGCCTATTACGACGGCGACTGCAAGCTCCCTCCCGGACTGACCGACGAGGTTCTCGCCGCACTGAAGATGACCGAAACGGTCATGGGCATGACATACGGCGACGCCGACAATCCGCTTCTGGTCTCCTGCCGCTCCGGCGCCCGTTCCTCGATGCCCGGCATGATGGACACCGTCCTCAACGTCGGGCTGTGCACCGCGACGATCCCCGGCATGATCGCCAAAACGAAAAATCCCCGTTTTGTCTGGGATTCCTACCGCCGCCTGATCATGATGTACGCCGACGTCGTGATGGAGAAAGCGGAGGAGATCGATCCGCCGCTGGGCAAAGGGATCCGGAAAATTCTCGATGAGGAGCTCAATGAGATCAAACACGCGAAGGGCTACACCACCGACACGGATCTCGGCCCCGACGACCTCAAGGCACTGGCCGAAACGTTCAAGGCGCTGGTCGCAAAACACATCGGCAAACCCTTCCCCGACAACCCGATGGAACAGTTGTGGGGCGCCATCGGAGCCGTCTTCAAAAGTTGGAACGGTAAAAAGGCCGTCTCCTACCGCCGCATCGAGGGCATTCCGGACGCGTGGGGCACTGCCGTCAACGTCCAGGCGATGGTGTTCGGCAACATGGGCGACTCCTCCGCTACCGGCGTCGCCTTCACCCGCGACCCGGCTACCGGCGACAACAAGTTCTACGGCGAGTGGCTGGTGAACGCCCAGGGCGAAGACGTCGTGGCCGGCATCCGCACCCCGAGCCCGATCAACGATGACACCAAAAACGAACAGAACAAACACCTCGTGAGCATGCAGCACGCGATGCCCGAAACCTACAAGGAGCTCGACGCCATTCGTACGACCTTGGAAAAGCGTTTCACCGACATGCTCGACATCGAGTTCACCATTCAGGAGGGAAAGCTCTGGCTGCTGCAGTGCCGCGTCGGCAAGCGCACCGGAACCGCCGCGCTGAACATGGCGCTCGACATGTTAGACGAGGGGCTCATCACCGAAAAGACCGCCGTCATGCGCATCGAACCGAAGCAGTTAGATGAACTCCTCTACCCGATCATCGATCCGAAAACCGAGAAGGACGCGCATCTGATCGTCAAGGGTCTGCCCGCCGGCCCCGGCGCCGCCTGCGGCGCGCTGGTTTTCACCGCCGAGGACGCCGTGGCCTCCTTCCGCGCCGGCCGAAAATGCATCCTGCTGCGCGAGGAAACCAACCCGGAAGACGTCGAAGGAATGCGCGCGGCCGCCGGCATCCTCACCGCCCGCGGCGGCATGACCTCCCACGCGGCGCTCGTCGCCCGCGGCTGGGGCAAGTGCTGCATCGTCGGCGCGGGCGGTCTCCACGTGGACGCAAAAACAAAAACAGCCCGGATCACCGGCGCCGACCTCGTGCTGAAGGAAGGCGATGTCGTCACGCTGAACGGCACCATGGGCCATGTCTATGTCGGTTCGCTGCCGATGATGGACGCGACCGAGAATCCCCGTTTCCAGCGGTTCATGACCATGACCGACACGTTCCGCACGATGGGTGTGCGCACCAACGCCGACACGCCGCAGGATGCGAGGGCAGCCCGCAACTTCGGCGCCGAAGGAATCGGCCTGGTCCGTACCGAGCACATGTTCTACGGCGAGGGTTCCGACGAGCCGCTGTTCTACCTGCGCAAAATGATTCTCAGCAATACCGCCCAGGAGCGCAAGGCCGCCCTGAGCGAACTCTACCCGTTCGTCAAGGCCTCCCTGAAAGGCACGCTGGAGGCGATGGAAGGGCTGCCGGTGACGATCCGCCTCCTCGACCCGCCGCTGCACGAATTTGTGCCGCAGGGGGCCGAAAAGCAGGCCGAGCTGGCCCGGGCGCTGGGGATCGCGGTGGCGGACGTCAAGAAGCGCGGCGAAGACCTGCATGAGACCAATCCGATGATGGGCCACCGCGGCGTCCGCCTCGGCGTCACCTATCCGGAGGTGAGCGAGATGCAGATCCGCGCGATTTTCGAAGGCGCCGCCGAATTGATCCTCGCCGGCAAGAAGTGCATCCCGGAGATCATGGTGCCGGTGACCTGCGACGTCTCCGAGATCGTCGTCACCCGAAAGATCGTGGATCAGGTTCACGCCGAAATCCTGAAACAGTTCGGCATTGCGGAGTTGGAGTACAAGTACGGCACGATGATCGAGATCCCCCGCGCCGCGCTGCTCTCCGACCAGATGGCGAAGAGCTGCGAATTCTTCTCCTTCGGCACCAACGACCTGACCCAGTTGACATTCGGTTTCAGCCGCGACGACATCGGCGGCTTCATGAACGAATACCTCGACCAGAAGCTTCTCGCCGCCGATCCTTTCCAGACCATCGACCGGGACGGCGTCGGCCAGCTCATCCGGATGTCCGTCGAGAAGGGCCGCGCCGCGCGCCCCAATCTCAAGATCGGCATCTGCGGCGAGCAGGGCGGCGATCCGGCCTCCGTCAATTTCTGCTATGAGATCGGCCTGACCTACGTGAGCTGCTCGCCGTTCCGCGTGCCGATCGCGCGCCTCGCGGCGGCCCAGGCGGCAATCAGGGCCGGCAGCAAGAGGTTACACATTCGTCCCAAAGGCGCGAAGAACTCAAAGTGATTCATGCACCAGTCGGCAGGTTGATAAAACAAAGGCGGCGGAGTCCTCGCGGCCCTGCCGCCTTTTTCGCAGTCTGACTCATTGAAAAGGCCTGGAGGCGCCAATTCTGCTATCCAGACTTGAACTTTCCGTTCAAGAGTGAATGCAACGGGGAACAGACGGCTCTGAGTGGCGGATGTTTACCGGAGTCTGGTCAGGGGGAGCATCCGCTGTTGATGGAAGCGACCTGCTCTGAGCAGGAAGGTTTCGAGCTTGGCGCTGATCAGTTGCGGGAAAGGCGAGCCGTCGCTCTCTATCGCTAAAAACGGCAAATCATCAACGCTGGTAAGCAATTCTCGCAGCTTCCGGTTTGTCGGATCGGTTGCCAATTTCCTATTAGCCGTCATAATTTCGCCAAGAATGGCCTCTGAAATGCGATTCGGCATGCACCCGAATGGCCCGATGGCGATAACCCCACAGGAGCGGGTGACAACCTCGCTTAGGGAACCGCCTATCGTGAGGATGGCCTCACCGGGAAGAGCGGGCGAAATATAGGGACTGGCATTTTCGATAATGTTGGCCACATCAAGCACTTCGGCATGAACAAGGCAGGACCGGGAGAGTATCGACTTGATCCGTTTCTCGTCATGCATCTGAATGATGCTGCGGATTTTAAGCCTGAATTTCTGAGCAACCCCCAAAGTATCATTGTTTTCCCCCCGCGCAATCAGATAATTGCAATAGCTCACCCATTCAGCGACTGGGGCGCAGACAACGGCAAACCCATTTTCTGCGAGGTGCTCCGTCAGAGATTGACGGGAGAGGGTGTCCCGACGAACAAAGATTTCACCGGTTAAGGTTATGATGGGCACCGCATGGGGTGAGCGCTTGAGCTCTATTGTTTTCAGATGTTTAGCACATTCGGCAAGTCGCGCTGTCAATAGTTTGAATTCCCCTTTTTCCAAGGATAGAAGGATTTTCTGCCATTCTTCATCATATATGTTGATGGCGGTATGGGGATTGACGCTATTGGCGAGCAGCATCGAACGGATATCTTCCATGACATCGGACACGACCACCGCCCACCAGGCATGGCGTTCGAAATGCTTCCCCATGCCCGAATAGGAATTTTCCGAGGAGAGCGAAAGCAGCGCCACATCCGTTATTCCCAGCCGTCGAATCAGATCCTGCATATAGATGGCATACTGGCCGAAGCGGCAGGGACCGGAACCGGTCGGCATGAAGTAAACCAGGGTCTCGTCCGGTCGTTTGTCGTTGTTGATATAATTCAACATGGTTCCGGTGGTCAGGATCAAAGGCAGACATTCCTTGCAGGAGGCGTTTGCACGACCGAGCTTGAGGATCGCCTCATCGTTTTCCCGGTAAGCCCTGGCATGAAACCCATATCCCCGTAAAATTGCGGCAAGCGCTTCCGCTCCGAGTCGGCCCATCGAGGGAACAAGCACCTTTACCCGTGGGTCGGTCATGGGTAGAGTCACGCCCGATGAGGTGATCACTTTGGCGGTTTCATTGTCGAGAATGGTGCGGGCCGGGTTGAACGTGCGTTGTTGCGGCGAGATCAACCGGTTGGCCGTCAGATGACGGTATGCTTTGACGATATCCAGAAAAGCCTCCACCCGGGTCTCGATGCCGGCATCCGCGGTGTGGCTGTCCAGTTCCAGTGTAAGGGCTGGCTTACGTCCCATGATATCGCGGACGTAGCCAAGGATAAAGGAATCGGGTCCACAGGAAAAATTGGTGATATAGACGCCGAAGAGTTGGGGGTGCCTTTCCACAAAACGCGCGGCCTTGATAATGAGTGCGCCCATACCCCAGTACATGTGTTTTTTGGAATGCTCCTGTTCCAGGTCGAGGAAATCGAGAGGAATCACGGGAATTCCCCGGGAAGCAAATTTGTGGGGGATGCCCATGTTCGCTTCTTCAGTAAGGCCGTTGTATGGCCGTGAGAAGAGGACGACCCCGAATTTTTCCGGATCCGATTCAAGCTCGGCGAGCATCCGCCTGCCCGTCTCCTTGATATGTGAGAAACAGTCGCGCTGCTTCTTCAGGGCAACGGCGAAGGCCGCTCGCGCCGCCCGGCGGCCAATGCCTATTTGCCTCACGGTCTCTATGAAAGGCCCTTCAGCGCTTTCGATCCCGCCGGATAAGTCCAACAGCGGCGTTAAGAGCCGGGCGCCGCGTTGAATGAGCTGATCTAATTTCTTATGAAAGGCGGTCTGAAGGTAGAACGTCTCCCCCTGCACCAGGGGACAAACCTGGGATTGGGAGCCGCCGCCGTCATCCTGGTTCGGAATGGCCTTGAAGTGGGGCAGGAATAGAAAATCCGGCGTATTTTCGCTCTCAAGAAGCGAAGCGAGAAACCCGTGGGCCAGTTCCGTCGGGTAGCAAAAAGCGGCGCCGCATTGATCAATCCCTTTCTGGCTGGGGTGATCGGGCAAGACCACATCGAAACCTAATTCATGAAAAAAATTGGAGTATAACGGATAATAGGCATTGACAAGAAAACTGCGGTTAATCCCCACGAGGCCTTTGGAGGCTTGATCGTTCTTTGTGTCCGGTCGCACGCCATAGGTTTGAAAGATGAGCTGCTGGCGGATCCGCACCAGATCGAGTTTCTCAATGTCGTAGCGAACATCCTGGCGGATGTTGTAATAACGATTACAGGCGCCGCCGAACGGATATTTTTGCCCTTCCATTTGAATAACGGCGATGGGGCACCGCCGATCGCATTTCTCTTCCCCTCCCCGACAGGTAAAAGGCTTGCCGTAAGTGACCTCACGCCGGGCAAGGGTTTCGAGGTTAAAAAGCTTCTCGGTCATGAGACCGGCTTCAATCCTTTTCCGGACTTCCAGGGCGACGCCGAATGCCCCCATCAAACCGGGTTCCGGCGGAACCACGATGGGTTTCCCGATCAAAGACGCCATCGCCAGCGGGATGGCGCCGTTATAGCACACGCCGCCCTGCATGAAGATTTTTGCTCCAACCGGTCGGTTGCCCTTGACGCGGTTGGCATAATTCATACAGATCGAGTATACAAGGCCGGCCGCAATGTCCTCGCGGGCCACCCCTTCCTGGATCGCATTCTTGACGTCCGAGGCGATGAAGGCGGCGCACTGGTCGTTGAAATTGGGTGGATGTTCTCCCCTGAAGGCGACCTCGGCAATATCCTCCATTCTCAATCCCAACGCCTCGTACGCCGATTCTTCCAGGAAAGAGCCCGTGCCTGCCGAACAGGCTTCGTTCATGGCGTAGTCGGCGGGAACGGAATTGATGATGTAGGTGTACTTGGCATCCTGACCCCCGATTTCAAAAATGGTGTCCACCTGAGGATCAAAATAGGCGGCGGCGGCGGCGTGGGCGATGATTTCGTTGATGATCCCGTCCGTGAGGGCGTGCAACCCTGCAATTTTCCTTCCTGAACCACACACGCCCAGCCCTACGATGCGGATCGTTTTCGGATCGATCTTCCGCCGTATCTGCTCGAGAATCAAACGGTAGCAATTGCGGGAGGCGTCCACGGGGTCTCCATGGGTGCGCAAATAGACGGAAGCAAGAATGGCGCTGTCTGATGGACGCACGAGCACCGCTTTTGTTGTGGTGGAGCCAACATCGAGCCCCAGGATGCAGGTATCCCCAGGCCTGATTTCGCCTCGTTCAATCGTTTTGAACTCAACCTGGCCGCTGAAATTCCGCAGCGGCGGCAAGCTGTCGAAGGAAGTCGCCCGCGCGATAAAGATGTCGGCAAATCCGGGGAAAGGAGCGGTATCATTGGACAGAGCCCATAAGGCGGCGCCCAGGGCTTCCAGATAAGACGCCTCCTTGGGCACCACCAGGCCGGGGATCTCCTGGCGGAGGTATTCGACCATCATGCGGTTCTGAGCTGTTCCACCCACAAGCATGATGTTGCGTCGCTCCACCTTCTTCAGCAGCTCCATGACCTTGTTGGCCATCATCTGACATAGGCCGGCGGTCCCCCGCGATTTGGGGATCCCTTTATTGGTGGCATGGGTGCAGTCCGACTTGCAAAACACCGAGCAGCGACCTGACAACTGATAGGGTTTCTCTTCTGCAGCCCACTGGGCGGCAGCCTGCAAGCTCACATCCATGCGGCGCAACTGCTGTAAGAAAAATTCACCGGTTCCGGAGGCGCACTTATTGCCTGTGGCCACATTTATTATCCGTCCCGAATGATTCAACACATACGCCATGAATGTTTCGCCGCCGGCGGAAACGACGGCCGGACAGTCGATTCCGGAGGGCTTCACAAAGGCGTACGCGCACTCAACCGCCTCCGGTTCCGAGATGGACGTTAAATTGACGAACCTCCGGAACTTGCGGCCGGTAGCGGCAATCCGATCAAAGGATCGCACATCCATGGCCTTCAGCGCCTGAATCAAGCTGCGTCTGGGATCACCCTCATGAGCGTGTATGGAATAGGCAATTATGCGCGGTGGAAGCCTTCCGTCACACTCCAGTTCCTGCTCCGCCTGAACGAGAGAAACATTCGTTGCTCCAAGACATATACCAAGCGACTTCAGCGTATTGGCCATCCATGATCCCCCTTTGCCGGAGCGGGTTGATCAAAATCATATGGTTTTCAGACCGATCGGGTCTTCCAGATCCCGCCTTCCATGACGATCCGCGTGCTCCCGCCGGTAGGGAACGGTTGTTTGCCGATGTTCAGCGTGTATTCCGAATCGTGGGGAAGGCGGATGCCGAAACCGTCCGCCGTCCGGAAGGCCTCGGGAAGGATCGTCCCGATCCGTTGCGACCGGGCGGCCGCAAAGAGCTGCGCGGTATTGGAAAATGATAGCAATCCTTCAATGGTCTTCAGGGTGGGGGGCATCAGAATGATCCGGCCCGCCGCGTTCTCCGCCAGTGCAAAGGCGGGCGTCATCCAGGAGGACTCCGTCAGTTCCATCCGGTCGTGGACGGGAATCTGCCCCTCCGGGAGGCGCGCCAGGAAGAAGCGGGTATTGAACCGCCGGGATTTGATCTCCGGGGTGATCCAGTGTGCGTAGGGGATGAGAAGATCGGGGGCGAAGATGAGTCCTTCCCGCCGGACCAGCTCCGTTAGCGTGAGCCGTTCCTCATGGAGTTCCAGACGATAGGCGGAAAAGCGGGCGGCCGTTTCCGAAGCGGACAGATCGACCGCACTTCCGCAGGCTTCGCGGGCGAGGAGCACTCCCGCCTCCTCAAAGGTCTCCCGGATCGCGGCCACAAAGAGGCCGAGGGCGGTCGCCTCCGGAAGGTCCGTTTCCTGGAGAAGACGCTTCGCATCCGCCGCGCTAAACCCGCCGATGCAGACCGCAAGTTCCGGGTCCGCATCGGCGGCGTCCAGGCGGCCTCCGGGAAAGACATAGGCCCCGCCCATGAAGGCCTGGTTCCGGTCGCGACGCATGAGGAACACCTCATACGCTCCCTCTGTCCGATCGCGCAGCAGGATCACCGTTGCGGCATCCCGCGGCGCCTGGTTCCCCTCGTCCCTTGCCCCATTTTTAGTGAAAAGGCTGCCGATCTCCAATGATTCCCTCTCCATGGTCACTTCGCCAGCAGGCCGCCGTCGTTCACCAGGATCTGCCCCGTCATGTAGGCCGAGGCGTCGGAGGCAAGGAAGACGGCAAGCCCCTTCATGTCGTCGCAATCCCCGATCCGCCGGAGGGGGATGTTTGCAAGCGTCAGGTCATAGGCGGCCTTGAATTCCGGCTTCTCGATGTAGGCCATCATGTCGGTCCGGAAGAAGCCGGGGGCGATTGCATTGACGCGGATCTTGTAGGGCGCGAGCTTCACCGCGAGGTTCATCGTGAGCAGGTTGATCGCCGCCTTCGTCGAGTTGTAGGGAACGGCCGGATGAACCATCTCCTCCGAACCCCGGAACCCCATGACCGACGAGATGTTGATGATGTTCCCGCCGCCCTGGTTCTTCATGACGTTGGCGACCTTCTGGGTGAGGACCCAGACGCCGCGGACGTTCACGTTGAAGAGCTGATCCCACTTTTCCAGAGGAAATTCCAGCGTGGGCGCACCCCAGGTGGCCCCGGCGTTGTTCACCAGGATGTCGATCCGGGGAAATTTCTCCAGCGCCGCTTTGAACATGGCGGCGATCGCCTCCGGATTTGCCATGTCGCAGGCAATCGGAAGAACCTTCACGCCGAATTCCTGCGAGATCGCCTGCGCGGTCATCTCGAGATTCTTTATCTTCCGGGAGGTGAGGATCAGATCGGCGCCCGCCTCCGCCAGCCCCGTGGCGATGAACTTCCCGATCCCCCTGCTCCCGCCCGTCACGAGGGCGACCTTGCCGCTCAACCGGAACAGATCGTACAGTTTCATGCGAACCTCCATCAATGGGATATTGGACCCGTGGAAAACGGGCGAATCTCATGTCAACTTCGGAGATGGGAAATACAATGACGAACCCAAAGCAGGGTCGGATTCACTGGTGCCGGAGGACGGAATCGAACCGTCATGCCCTTGCGGACGGGGGATTTTGAGTCCCCTGCGTCTACCAGTTTCACCACTCCGGCACGGCGGTGATTATTAGAAGCAGGAATCTAAAATGTCAAGAAAAATGTATTGACAACGCCCGGAATCCCGTGTTAGGAGCAGATCCCTTCAGCGAAAGCAGATCGTGTGGGGTTGTAGCTCAGCTGGGAGAGCGCTTGAATGGCATTCAAGAGGCCGCGAGTTCGATCCTCGCCAGCTCCACCATAATCCAGGAAAGGGGTCAAGCCGTGTGCTGGACCCCTTTCTTTTTTACCGGCTGCCGCCCTCCTTCAAATCCGCTTTACTCCCATGCCTCACCCTCATTTTCGCCGACGCAGAAGGGCTGATCGTTGCCGGTCAGCCCCCTTGCATGTCCCTTCGGATCAGGGGCAGGTTTACAGATCTTTGAAATCTCTTGTGAACTCCAAACGGCCGTCTTTGACCAGCGCGGCCTTGCTTCCCTCGATCCATGCCTTGATCGTCTCTGTTTTTTTCGTCCGGGCCAGGTAATTGACAATGGCGTCCTTCTGAGCGACGAACTCCGCGTCGTCCACCTTCCCTCTCTCCTTAAACTTCAAAATCACATAATTCCCGTCGATCCAGTAGGCCTGCTCCGGATAGGGTTTCTTCTCGGAAATCTGGAACAGCGCTTCCGTCAGCTCCACGGATGAACCTAACTTGGGAACAGCTCCCCCGGGCTGAAAGAGTCCCGTTTCCGTAACCGTCAACCCTTTTTCCCTGGCCGCGCCTTCCAGATCGCCGCCCTTCTTCAGACGGGCAATGAACTCATCCGCCTCCTTCTTCGCCAGGCGCTTCGCCTCTGTCTCCCGATACTGTTTCTCCACCGCGGCCTCGATCTCCTTCAGGGCGGGCAGGTAAGGGGCCTTCCGGGAAGCCGCCTGGACGATGTAATACCCCGTCTCCCCCTGGAGCACCCGGCTGATCTCCTGTTTCTCCAGGCGCGAGACGATCTTGACGAAATCCGCGATCGGTTTGAACTCCGGGGGCGGTTCATTGAGTCGGAAGAGACCCGTCGTGCGGGGCGTCAGTTTCTTCTGGGCCGCGTAGGCGTCGAGGTTCTCCTCCTGGTAGATGGTATCGTGGGCCTTCTTGGCCTCATCCGCGGCCGCATACATCCCGCCGACCTTCCCCAGCTCGGCGGTAATGCGATCCCGGACCTCGGCAAGAGGCGACGTCTTGTCCCCCTTCTTCCACTGGGACCTGTTCTTTTCGTAGTAGTCGTTTATCTCCGCATCGGAGATCTTTGCCGTTGCGGCATAATCCTGACCCATGAACGCCAGGTATCGGATCTGCACCTGCTCCGGAACGCGGAACTCTCTCTCATGGGCCTTCAGAAACACCTCCAGATCAGCCGGCGCGGGACGGATCCCCTTCGCGAAAGCCTGCTGAGAAATCTGGATGAAATCAATATTTATTTTTTCCTTCTGCATCCGGTACAGGTCAAGGGCCTCCTGATCGGACACCTTCACCCCATCCTGGATCAGGTCCTCCAACCTTACGGTAACCAGCATCTTCTTCTGGATGGCCTCGAACTCCTCCGGGGCCATCTTGCTGGCCCGGAGGGTCTGCTCATAGATCCGTTGGTCGAAAACGCCGTTCCGCTGAAAAGCGGGATAGGAAAGGATGGCAGCCTTGACATCATCTTCGGTCACCTGGATGTCCATCTCCTCCGCCTTCTTCAGAATGACCGCCTGGTTGACCAGATTGTCGAGCGCCTGCCGCTTGAGATTCAACCCTTTGAGCATCTCCTCCGTCAGCCCCTGGCCGAGACGCTGGCGGTACGCGTCGATCAGATTCTGGTATTCCCGCTGAAAATCGGCATAAACGATCGGTTTGCCGTCGATGATGGCAATTCGCTCCGCCCTCTGCCTCCCGCCCATCGAGCCAAAATAGAAGACAAAGACGACGATGATGATCCCCAGAATGAGCTTCATGAGCCAGTTTCTGGCATGCCTTCTCATGATGTTGAGCATTACATCTTCCCCCGTAATTGATGAATTTGGAGGCTTAGTAATATAGTCACCCTCGAAATGCAATGATTTTTTGGAAAAATGGATTGATATGGGGTGGAAAATACGGTATAGGGAACCACACAATCGAAACTATCCTTTCGATTGTGAATGCAATTTTACCGAATCATCAGGAGGAAACGACCTTGCTTTTCGATTTCATTTTGGGGAAGTTTTCCAACGATCTGGCCATCGATCTGGGAACGGCCAATACCCTCGTATATGTCCGGGGAAAGGGGATTGTGCTGAACGAGCCCTCCGTGGTCGCCGTCCACAAGAACGCCAAAGGGGAAAAGAAGGTCCTCGCCGTCGGGACCGAGGCGAAGAAGATGCTCGGCCGGACCCCGGGAAACATCGTCGCCATCCGACCCATGCGGGACGGCGTGATCGCCGACTTCGACATCACGGAGGCGATGCTCAGGCACTTCATCCTGAGCGTCCACAACCGCCGGGCCCTGGTCCGGCCCCGGATCATCGTCTCCATCCCCTCCGGGATCACCCAGGTAGAGAGGCGGGCCGTACGCGAAACGGTGGAATCGGCCGGGGCGAGGGAGATCTATCTGATCGAGGAACCGATGGCGGCGGCGATCGGCGCCGGGCTGCCGATCACCGAGCCGATCAGCTCGATGGTCGTGGACATCGGCGGGGGAACAACGGAGGTGGCGGTGATCTCGCTCGCCGGCATCGTCTATTCAAAGTCCATCCGGGTCGCCGGGGACAAGATCGACGAAGAGATCGTCCAGTACCTGAAACGAAAGTACAGCCTCCTGATCGGGGAACGGTCGGGAGAGATCATCAAAACAACGCTTGGCAACGCCTATCCCGATCCCAGTCAGGAGATTCGCAAGATGGAGGTCCGAGGGAGGGATCTGATCTCCGGCATCCCGAAGATCCTGGAGATCAATTCCGATGAGGTCCGGGAGGCGATCAACGAACCGATCAGCCTCATCGTGGAGGCGATCAAGGACGCCCTCGAGAACGCACCTCCCGAATTGGCCGGAGACATTGTTGACCGCGGGATCGTCCTCACCGGCGGCGGCGCCCTGCTTAGGAACATCGATCTGCTGATCCGGGCGGAAACGGGTCTCCCCATCACGATCGCGGATGACCCCCTCACTACCGTGGCCAGGGGCGCCGGAATCGCGCTGGATCAACTGGATGTCCTGAAAGAGGTGACCTTCCAGGTATAGGTGGCAGGGCGATGAAGTGATTGTCGAGCTAATGAATGTTGATCCCCCATAAATACCACCCCCCCGTCGTGGCAGCGGTTCTGCTGATCATCTCTCTAACCGTTATCTCCTACAGCGCGTCCCGGTTGTCCGAAACCGGATTCCTTCGGAAGATGGTCCTGGAGGCGGCAGCCCCCGTGGAGGATGCCGTAAACGTTTCCCTCAAGGGGCTGCACGACTCCTGGAAACGGTATCTCTTCCTTGTCGGCCTGGAGGATGAGAACAGACGGCTCCGGCATGGGAACGCCGTCCTGAGCGAACAGCTCAACCATTACCGCGAGGGGTACATCGAGGGGATGCGCCTTCAAAAACTCCTCAACCTCAAGGATAGCCTGACCAACCGGGTCGTGGCCGCAAGGGTCGTCGACCGCAACCGCGCCTCCCTGTTCAAGACGATCCTGATCGACAAGGGAACCGCCGACGGGATGCGGGTTGGATTTCCGGTGCTGTCCGAGCAGGGGGTCGTCGGACGGATCATCGAAACCGCCTGGCATGCCTCTCAGGTTCTGCTTCTTGTTGATGGAAACAGCAATATCGACGGACTGATCCAGCGGAGCCGGGCCCAGGGGATTCTCCAGGGCGCCGGATCGGCGGGTTGCAACCTGAAATACATCTCCCGGGTGGAGGAGGTCCTGCCGGGAGATGTGGTTCTCTCCTCCGGCCTGGCCGGGGTGTTTCCCAAAGGGTTGCTTCTCGGCGTCGTTACCAAAGTTTCGCGAAAGGGGGAGGGCCTTTTTCAAAAAATCGACGTGGCGCCCGCCGTCGATTTCGGAAAACTCGAGGAGGTTCTGGCCCTGATTCCGGACGCGGGGGCCGAAAAATGATCCATTATCTTCTTCTCCCGATGCTCCTGCTTCTTCTCGTGATCGTCCAATTCACGATCCTGGAGCTGTTTTCTTTCGGCTGGATCGGGATAGAGATCTCCCTCATCGTCGTCGTCTATCTCGGATTCCATCTCGACGCCCTCCGCGGGGGACTCCTTTCCCTGCTGCTCGGTTTCTTTCTGGACTGTCTGACCAGCGCGATTTTCGGGCTCTACATGTTTCTGTATGTCCTCATTTTTTATCTCTCCAACATCGTGGGAGGAAAGATCTACGCCGGGAAACCGGCCCTGATCGCATCCTTTACGGCTCTCTGCGCGCTTCTGGAAGGCTTGATGATCGTTCTCTTTTACCGTTTTGTCTTCGGCGCCGACATCCTCGGTGCGATCCCGAAGATCTTCGTCCCGCAGGCCGTCGTGGTGGGGTGCCTGAGTCCCCTCTGCTTCATCCTGCTCCACCGTTTCGAGGTTTTTTGGCATGTGGAAGATCGGCGACCGGCTCGGCGGATATGAGCCGGGTCAGTTCAAACACAGATTCCGGATGTTGTTCATCATCGTCTCCGTGGCGCTGTCGCTTCTCGTGATGCGACTGTGGTACCTGCAGGTGATCAAGGGAGATGAACTGCGGCAGCGCTCCGAAAACAACAGCGTCCGCCTGCGGAAAATCAAGCCGATGCGCGGCCTGATCATGGACGAAGGCCGGCGCGTTCTCGTGGACAATCAGCCCTCCTACGACATCGTCTTTATCCCCAACCGGACAAAGGATATCCGGAAGGTGATCGAAAAGATCAGGGCGCTTTACACCGAACGTTCGCTTACGTTTTCCACTCTTACGTCTCCTCCGGACCGCGTAAAGCCCTTCGTGCCCGTTCTCCTCGAACGGAACGTCAGCATGGAAAAACTTGCCGTGGTGGAGACCCATGCCCTTGAACTTCCCGGCGTGGCGACGGAGGTGACGCCCGTCCGGCAGTACCTCAACGGGGAGATGACCGCACAACTCATCGGTTTCACCGGAGAAGTCAGCCCAGAAGACATGGAGCGGGACGCCACGGGAAAGCTCTCACCAGGCGATATCATCGGTAAATTAGGCATCGAAAAATTCCTCGATGGCCACCTCCGGGGAAAAAATGGCGCCGAACAGGTTGAGGTCAATGTGGCCGGCAAGGCGGTCCGTTCCCTCGGCCGGATCCCCGCGGAGCTGGGCGACAATGTCGTCCTGACCATCCATTCGACGCTCCAAGAGGCAGCCTGGACGGCCATCGGCGACCGGGCGGGCGCGGTTGTGGCACTGGACCCCCGCAACGGGGCGGTGCTCGCCCTGGTCAGTTCACCCTCCTTCGACCCGAATCTTTTCAACGGGGGGATCTCCTTCGACGACTGGGAGAACCTCTCCAGCGACATTCGGCATCCCATGGAAAACAGATCGATTTCCGGGCAATACCCACCGGGATCGACCTACAAGCCTGTCATCGCCGCGGCCGCCCTCGAAGAGGGGCTGATCACGCCGGAGACGACTTTCTTCTGCAACGGCGCCTTCGAGATGGGCGACCGGACCTTCCGCTGCTGGCAGTCGAAGGGACACGGAAACGTCAACCTCCACCGCGCCATCGTGGAGTCCTGCGACGTCTATTTCTATAATCTTGGAAAGTTGCTCGGCGTGGACCGGATCGCCTACTACGCGCGGGCCTTCGGCCTTGGCGCCCCCTCGGGGATCGACCTGACCCAGGAAAAGGGCGGCCTGATCCCGACGAAACAGTGGAAACTTTCCCGTCTCCGTGAGCCCTGGCAGATGGGCGAAACCATCTCCCTCGCCATCGGCCAGGGGTTCAACCTCGTGACCCCGATCCAACTCGCCAACGTTTATGCGACCCTGGCCAACGGCGGCACCCTTTACCGGCCCCGCCTCATAAAACAGCTTGAATCTTCGGACGGACATGTCGTAAAGAGATACGGCCCGGAGAAACTGGGCGTCCTGCCGGTCCGCCCGCAGACCATTGCGCTCATCAACCAGGCCCTGTGGGGGGCGGTCAATGAGAGGGGCGGAACGGGGTATATCCTGAAGCGAAAGGAACAGGACGTCGCCGGGAAGACGGGAACCGCCCAGGTCATCGGGCTTCCGCAGGATGAAAAGGCGCGCAAGAAGAAGCGGATTACCGCCGATCTCCGGGACCATGCCCTCTTTGTCGGTTTTGCGCCTTACGGGAATCCGGAAATTGTAGTGGCGGTCATCCTGGAGCACGCCGGTCACGGCGGGTCGGCCGCCGCCCCTGTGGCCAGGAAGGTTATTGATACCTACTTCGCCCTGAAGAAAATGACGCCAACCCATGAGCAGGCGCAGAGCGCCGCGGAGATCCGGGGTATTGCGAAGCCATGATCAAACTGGACCGCCGTCTCATCCTGAATTTCGACTGGACCCTCTTCATCCTGGTCCTGATCATCAGCGGCATCGGCTTGCTGAACATCTACAGCGCCGGCTTCAGCCTTACGGATTTCCGGCAAACGCCGCTCTACATCAAGCAGCTCGAGTGGATCCTCATCGGACTGGCGGGCATGGCCATCGCCTTCTTTATCGATTATCGTTTTCTGAACCGCCATGCCTACATCATCTACGGCATCTCGATCGTTCTTCTTCTCGTCGTCTTTACGGCCGGTTATGCAACACGAGGTTCCCAGCGCTGGATCGCCGTCGGTGGATTCACCTTCCAACCGTCGGAATTAGTCAAACTGACGATCATCCT
>Ga0100389_1000719_pt1 | contig 26025 bp, 28 predicted proteins | sample CryGeymeta201513_FD_81537 | JGI IMG/M metagenome (GOLD analysis project Ga0100389, IMG submission 81537) | Groundwater microbial communities from Crystal Geyser aquifers in Utah, USA - Crystal Geyser metaG 2015-13 | ecosystem: Environmental > Aquatic > Deep subsurface > Groundwater | place: USA... | reverse complement strand
TGTCTAGTCTTTGCATAGCTTTAAGGCTATGCAAATTAGTCTTATACCACAAGGCTTTGATATGCATATTGGAAACTCCTTAGTTATTTGCAGGAGTCTCAAATGTTTCGTAACTTATTCAGGTTTTTTAGACACTGTTATCCTTCGATTGGCGGAACATCTTTATCAGTCACATTATCGGATGGTGTTGGGTCAGAATCGTCTCTTTTGATCTGATAAGTACCATTGATTCTAATTGTAATACGGTAATAATAAGAATTACTATTGTCTGATTGAGGATCTTCAGGATAACTGGAACCAGACAAATAATCACTTGGCTTTTTGCCATTATTATCCGCTTTGTTAAAAGGAGATCCAATATTTTCCAAATCATCTTTAGTTATATCATAGGTTGTATTAGTAATTGGAGCTATTATTTCTCCACCATTGACTTTCCATGATTCTATAGCTGACCTAATCTGAGTTGTATCAGCCTTGCGCTTAACATTCCTGGGTTCATAATCACCCCTTGAAACAATATTTGTTTTGCTTACTGTTAAACTAATTAATACAGCAATAATTAATATTCCAATAAGTAATACAATTAACGTAAAACCTTTAGATTTTTCCATTGTATTCTAATATTTAAACCTGAATAATAATTATAAATCAAATAAAAAAAGGAGCAAATTCTCCTATGAATTGAGTACTCCTGTAGTGTGTTGTTATAGTATATATCCTGATACTTTTATTTGTAGTAATCCTTTTTTTATATCCTCTAGTGTTCTTTTCGCTTCTTTTAGATCATTAATGCTCGAGTACCTACTCCTTACATATCCATTATTTCCGTTTAAAATCTCGATTAATCCACTCTCAACAAGAGTTAAAACTTCTTCTCTTAAAACATAACCTGTATTTATATAATGGAAAATCACATCGCGAATAAAATAAATGTGTCCTTGGGATATTAGATTCAAAAATGGATAGCATTCATACCTTGCTTTAAATTGTTTAATTACTAAACCATTGAATCCCTCTTTTATCAATACCTCTAAGATTCGATCACAAAGCCATCCAGCGTTGTATAGAAATTCAATAGCATCAAAGCAAAAAATACTTTCATATGTTTGATCTAATAAATTAATAACTTCTAAGGCTTCGTTTTTGGTTTTATTATTAGAAGCTGGTCTTACTGTTGATGCGTTTAAAGCTGCCAATCTTACCACCTCTGTATCAAATAAATTTGAATGAACATGTTCCATACTTTACACTAAATTGTCTTTCCTGTCAATAGTTAAAAAGGGCAGTAGTGGAAGTTAGCACTACCTCTAGAATCTTTTCGTAAACCTTGAAACGTAACCAGAGGGGTCTCTCCACTAGCATCTATTATCCGGTAAATATAAATTAATCAACATACAAATTACAAAACCAGTTATTCCAATACCAGATACATAGAAAGATTCAAAGACTGGTTTTATTATCAATGGAAGTGGATTAACTCCAATAACTAGGATAATTGACATACATACGGAGAAAAAAATAACTACAGGCGATAAAATCAACACAAAGAATATAGTTATCAAAAGATCGATAGACAATTCGCGTAATATGTTTTTCCTTATATTTGATAATATTTTGCGACCCTTATTTATCATAACGAGTATCATACTTAGATAGCCTCTCCCTTCTCTGTATCTGACAAAAATTCTATAAAGTTATCTGCATTTATAACCGTAATATCTCTATTCGCCTTATCGGCTATTTTTTAATAGAATTAGTCAGGGTCTTGCCCGGAGAAAGTTCAATAAATGTATCAACATCTTGTTGCAATGTGTACTCAATCATTTGTTGAAATCGTACAGGAGCTGTCATTTGGCCTAGCATACTCAGGTAAACAGGATCGCTACACAAAACAGCTTCGGGGTTCCAATAATTGAGAACATAGAAAATGGAGGCTCTACCCCACTTCAAGTAAGTATCGTCAAGATTGTTCCTAAACTGTGACGCAGCATCATTCATAAGGCTTGAATGAAATGCGCCAGAAACTCCCAACCTTCTTATTTTGTTAACTCCTTCTATCACCATTATTCTTTCTCTGTATTCCATAAATGTATCTTCAAGACCGCTTATCACAACTTGATCATGGCTGTTGTAATTTGCTATTGATAACGTGCTAGTTGATCTTAGTTCATCTTCTATTGCCTGTACATTTAGATCTTTGCCCAAAATAGCCCACATGCCCTGACCTTCGCCCGTGCTTACTTCATACATAAACTCTGCCCTGTGTTTAACTAGCCTTAGAACGGTTTCAAAATCTAGAAAACCTGCTCCGAAAATAGCGGAAAACTCTCCCAAAGAATGCCCTAAGATATAGCGAAAATCAAACTTGGGTGTGTCAACTTTCTCATCAGGTAACGGACATCCATTTTTTGGCTCATTAATTTCACGAAGAGCTCCAAGTACCATGGCTGTGGTAAGAAAGATTAAAGGCTGTAAATATAAAGTCTGACTTAATTTTTCTTCATCATTACTAGCTTCTATTGGATCATAACCCATTATCGACTTAAAAGAATTGAGCATACAGAAAAGAGGTGAGCAATACGGGCCCGCATCAAAGAATCTTTTTAGATATCTAATCTTTTTTAACTCGTCTATTGTATGTTGAACCATTCCTTTAAATTGACCGCCTTGACCCGGACAAACAAGCGCTATTTTACTCATTAATCCCGTCCCCTTTCGATACTAAGTCTCTATCATTGCTTAATTCCTGAATAACAGATTCTAATTCCTTCACTAACCGCAGACTCATAGAATTTATCTCATTTATCAAAAAATTTACTTTACTTAATAATTTAATTTCTTTACTGATAAGCGGACAATCTGAATCTCTGCAAACATCACAATGAGACCAAATATGATTATTCAGACACTTTGGTTCACTTTGAGGCTCTAATCCTAACAATAACCTTCTTAATAATGACGAAAGACGGATATTGGCATCAAAATTCTCTAATAGCCAATTCTGCTGACCGTTTTCTTCAATAATCGAGCAATAAATAGCAAAACATCCTTTTGCCCACTCTATTTGTGAATTATCAAGATGAGTATTATTGAATAAATCAGACTGTTTAATGTTCTCTTCGTATTGACCGGAAAATAATAAATTTCTAAGCTTCTCTATTCTATCTGTATCATCTTTGTATAAATCAGTTATAGCTTCCCTTACTTTATATATTTCTTCACTGTCTAAACTAAATCCTACTTGATCTGTAGGTTGGTTCACAATATATTACCCCCTTAATCAAAGAACTATAATAGAACAATTAAAAACTATTTATAGCGATATTGCAAAACCTTGTAAATCAACATAAACTTTGATATTAACAAAGATTGCGGTACAATAACCTGACTTGCTCATTAAAAAGGAGGGATGCATCTTGGGAAACCAAAAACCTAAAGCAGCATTTATTTATATTCCTGGAAAATTATTTATAACTCAGGACGAAATGCTAAAAATCAGGAATAATATAGAAACCTTACAAATGGTAAACGAAATAGTGGTTGTCTCCAAATATGGAGCAGCAAGCATTGATTCAACAATTAAAATAGTTACTGCAGAAAACAGAAATGGCTTCGGAAAAGATTTAGAAAAAGCACTATCAGAAACACAAGCTGATATTATTCTTTTATCCTTCGATCAAAAGTATCTCCTGGATATGGATGATGACATATTTCTAAAAACCATAAATCTTCTAAGTAAACATTTACTGATCAAATTAACTACACCGATCTATTCCTTTACAGATGAATGGTCAGGTCTATGGCTTATAACAAGACAAGCGCTGGAATATTTTCTCCAGAATAATAATAAAGGAATATATTCCAAAAAAGAATTCCAAGGAAAACTTTGGGCATTCATATATAAAAATACCCAGGACAATCATCTTGCAGAGAGTGTAAAAAACAAAATCCTACTTAAAATCTTAGACAAAACTTTTCTACTCTAATTACTAAATACAAAAACCTCAGACTTTCAATTGAAGGTCTTTTTTTTGCTATTTGCTTTCTACTAACCGTTTACTGATCTATTTCATTTTTGCTAAATATGCCAAAGCCTTATTGGCTTCTGCCATTCTGTGCGTATCTTCTTTTTTCTTAAACGCGCCGCCCGTTGAATTATAAGCATCGATGATCTCTTCGGCTAATTTTTCGCTAAATGACTTGCCTTTCCTGGTTCTAGCAGCTGTAATCATCCACTTAAATGCTAAGTGTTGCTTTCTTTTAAATGATACCTCAACTGGAATCTGATATGCTGCTCCTCCGATTCTTTTAGGCCTTACTTCCAGTATAGGCGAAATATTTCTCATTGCCTGATCATAAACTTCTAATGGGTCCTTTTTGGTATTTTTCTCTACTATTTCAAATGTTTTATAGAGTAATATCCTAGCGGTACTTTTCTGACCACGAAGCATCATCTTATTAATAAATTTCGAAATATCTGTTCTTTTATATTTCTCGTCAGGTCTGATTTCTCTTTTTTTTACTTTTAGCTTTCCTCTTGCCACTTTTTATCTTTCCTTCCTTAATGCTTATTGTTTACCTTTTTTAGTTCCGTACTTCGAACGACCCTTTTTCCTATCTGTAACTCCAGCGGTATCAAGAGAGCCCCTTACAACATGATATCGAACCCCCGGAAGATCCTTAACTCTCCCACCCCTAATTAAAACTATGGAATGTTCCTGAAGATTATGACCAATTCCTGGTATGTAAGCAGTAACTTCCATCCCATTGGTTAATCTTACTCTAGCTATCTTTCTTAAAGCTGAATTCGGCTTTTTTGGTGTTGTGGTAGAAACTTTTATAGCCACGCCTCTTTTTTGAGGTGAACCTTTTTTTAGCTTTTTCTGTCTATTTTTCAAAGCATTAAAAGTGCTAACTAAAGCTGGGACTTTAGTCTTTTTCGCTACACTTTTTCTTCTTTTTCTAATTAACTGATTAATTGTTGGCATTTATTCTGTAAATATCCTTCCTATTTTGTATCTTAACTTTTATAATCTATACCTTTTCTGTTATTTTTTCAATACTTTTAATCTGAAATCTTATGTTAAACCTGCTCTAGCTCTTGCCAGATATCTATCAACGCGCTCTTTTTTAAACCCGGTTCCTGCGGGTATAAGCTTACCAATTATAACATTTTCCTTAAGACCTCTTAACTCATCAATCTTTCCTGTTGTTGCAGCTTTTATTAGCTCACGGGTTGTTTCCTGAAACGATGCAGCCGATAAGAAGCTTTCTGTATTTAGTGAAGCCCTTGTGATACCCATCAACAAAATTTCACCTGTAGCTGTCCTTTTACTTTCTTTTCTTAATATCTGATTTACAACATCAAACTTATACTTTTCTATTACCTCACCTGGTAGATATTCTGAATCACCGCTCGTCTTTATCCTAACTTTCGAAAACATCTGTTTAACTATAGTTTCGCAATGTTTGTCGTTAATTGATTGACCCTGAGATGCATAAATCTGCTGTACTTCTTTGATAATATATCTTTGAACTGCTCTTAATCCTGAAAGCTTCTGCAAGTCGAATAAGTTAATACTTCCTTCGGTTAATTGAGCGCCAATTTCAACTCTCTCGCCTTTTTTTACTCTTAATGTTGAAAATCTCGGAACTTTATATTCATTTGTTTGTCCTTCAAGCCGTGTCACTATTATCTCATTTTCTTCTATTTTAACTTTACCTGCTGATTTTGTCTTAATAAAACTTTTCTCATCTTTTGATTTGGCGATAGCCTCACCAGCCTCAACCCTCTGACCGTCTTTAACGATAACTTTGAAATTATCCTGAATAGCATACTTATCCGTTGGTATCTCTTCAGATATAATTTTAATAGTTTTATCGTTTTCTTCTTCTTCAACATCAACAAGTCCGGCAATTTCAGAAATCACTGCTTGAGCATGAGAGATTCTAGCTTCAAATAATTCTTCAACTCTTGGCAAGCCCTGTGTAATGTCTTCTGACGCAACTCCGCCGATGTGAAAAGTTCGCATTGTAAGCTGAGTGCCAGGCTCACCAATACTTTGAGCTGCTATAACACCAACAGCTTCTCCAAGTTGAATGGTTTTTCCTGTTGCTAAATCTCTACCATAACATTTTTGACAAACGCCCCAAGGAGTTTTGCATGAAAGGACTGATCTTATTTTTAACCTATCAATATCCTCATTTTCTTCTATGGTTTTAGCGATACTTTCAGTTATTTCCTGATTAACACTCACAATAACTACTCCTTTTGAGTCTTTTACGGATTCAGCGGTATATCTGCCTACTATTCTGTTAGATAAAGATTCTCCCATTTCTGCGGATTCTTCTTTAGTAACCAGCAAACCTTCAGTATCTCTACAGTCATCTTCGGTTACTATCACATCTTGGGCAACATCAACTAAACGACGAGTTAAGTAGCCTGAATCTGATGTCCTAAGGGCTGTATCTGATTTACCTTTTCTGGCTCCATGAGTTGCAATAAAGTATTCAAGAACTGTAAAGCCCTCTTTGAAATTAGCTTTAATAGGCAGCTCTATAGTTTTTCCTGCTGGGTTTGCCACCAAGCCCTTCATGCCAGCCATCTGAGTAATATTTTCTTCATTACCCCTTGCTCCAGAAGCAGTCATAAGATAAACAGAACTTGTAGTTGGCATTTCTCCAAGCATTGCAGCTGTAACTTGGCTTTTGACATGAGTCCACAAATCAATAACTTTGGCATATCTTTCATCATTAGTTAATAGACCTTTTCTGAAATGAGATTCTATCTCATTGGTTTTTTCTTCTGCTTCTTCAATAATCTTCTCTTTGGCTTTTGGTATATGCATATCAGCTACAGAAAAAGTAGTACCAGATTTTGTTGCCCACTCAAAGCCAATTTTTTTTAATCCGTCAACTAATTTTACAGTATCTACCTTGCCGCATTTATCAAAAGTCTCAGCAACTACTTTTTTCAGATTCTTCTTATTCATAGCTTCATTCTTAAAACCAATTTTATCTGGTAATAGTTCATTAAATATCACTCTTCCTAGAGTTGTATCAAAAACCTGATTATTATATTTAATTTTAACCTTCGCATGAAGATTTAGGGATCCTCCAATATAAGCCATCGTTGCCTCATCAATACCTGAAAAAATCTTTCCTTCACCACCTACCCCTTCCTGTTCTACTGTAAGATAATAACACCCTAAAATCATATCTTGTGTAGGAGAAACAATCGGCTCTCCGGCAGAAGGCTTTAATAGGTTCTGAGAAGATACCATTATATTTTTTGCTTCATCTTGGGCATTTTGGGAAAGCGGTAGATGAACTGCCATTTGATCACCGTCAAAGTCAGCATTAAATGCTGTTGTAACTAATGGATGAATTTGTATAGCTTTACCTTCAATCAAAACAGGGTTAAAAGCCTGTATTCCTAAACGATGAAGGGTTGGCGCCCTGTTTAATAAAACATATCTTTCTCGAGTAATTTCTTCTAAAATATCCCAAACCTCAGACTTAACCTGCTCAATCATTCTATTAGCGCTTTTAACATTATGAGCTAAACCATCTCTAATAAGCCTTGAGATTATGAATGGCTTGAATAATTCAAGAGCCATTTTTTTAGGTAATCCGCATTGATCCATCTCAAGATTTGGACCAACAACAATAACGCTTCTACCTGAATAATCCACTCTTTTACCAAGAAGATTTTGCCTAAATCTGCCTTGTTTACCTTTCAAAATATCTGATAATGATTTAAGCTTTCTCTTTGCTCCAGCCTGAGAGACAACTTTTTCTCTTCTAATATTATTATCTATTAGAGCGTCAACGGCTTCCTGAAGCATTCTTTTTTCATTTCTTTGGATAACCTCAGGAGCTCCAAGCTCTATGAGTTTTTTAAGTCGATTATTTCTATTAATAACCCTTCTATATAGATCATTTAAATCCGATGCAGCAAATCTTCCGCCGTCTAATTGAACCATTGGTCTTAAATCCGGAGGAATTACCGGAAGTACCGAAATTATCATCCATTCGGGTCTTATATTGGCCGCGCGCAAGCTTTCTGTAAATTCAAGTCTTTTTAAGGATTTTTTCTTCTTTTGGCCGGTACTTTCAGCTGATTCTTCACGGAGTTCCTTGCATAGCTTATCTAAATCGATATTTGTTAGTAATTTATTAACGGCTTCAGCTCCAATACCTGCTTTAAACACATTGCCATATTTCATTGAAAGTTCTCTATATTTCATTTCTGAAATTAGAGATAGCGGGGATAACCCTTTTAATTCATCATGTGCTGATTTCCTAGCTTCTTCCAATCTTTGAACTTCTTCCTGCAAATCTTTGTCTAATCTTTTTACATCTTTATCAAATTTTTGTTTTGCTTCAGTTTTTGAGCCTTTACCTTCTTTTAGAATTTTATCTAACTCTTTTTTCAGTTCAGCCTGTTTTTTATCATAATTTATTTTTTCTTCGTTCTTTTTCTCTTTTAAATCAGCTTCTAATTGCTCGATTGCTATTTTTCTACTCTCATTATCAACTTCTGTAATAACGTAATTAGCAAAATAAACAATTTGTTCGAGGTCTTTGATGGAAAGATTAAGAATTAAACCAATTCGCGATGCTGTTCCCCTAAGATACCAAATGTGGATAACTGGCACAGCTAAAGTTATATGCCCCATTCTGCTTCGTCTTACGATTGATCTTGTTACTTCAACACCGCACTTATCGCAGATTACACCTTTGTACCTTACTCGTTTATACTTTCCGCAATAACATTCCCAGTCTTTAGTTGGACCAAAAATGCTTTCAGAAAATAAACCGTCTTTTTCAGGCTTCTGGGTTCTGTAGTTTATGGTTTCAGGCTTTGTAACTTCACCATAAGACCAAGACATAATAGTCTCAGGCGATGCTAACTTTAGTCTGATTGCATCAAACTCTACATTTGATAAATTTCTTTCTTTCTTATATTCCATTTTACCTCTCAATATATAGATTAAATTTACTCTGCTTTTTCGCTTTTTGTTATCTTTTCTTTGCTTTTAGTTTCTTTGGTTTCTACAGATTTCTCTTTTTTAGATTCTTCCCCCGCATCTTTTGTCTCTACCGCAGCCTCTCCTCCTTCGTTAGCAACACTTTCAGCTTCTTCTGGCTTTTTCTCCTGTTCAATAAGATCAACATCTAATGCTAATCCCTGCAATTCCTTAATTAATACATTAAACGATTCTGGAGTTGAAGGTTCCTTAATTTCTTCACCTTTGATTATTGATTCATAGGTTTTTGATCTTCCCAAAACGTCGTCAGATTTTACAGTAATCATTTCTCGTAAAGTATACGCTGAACCATAAGCCTCCAATGCCCATACTTCCATTTCTCCGAATCTCTGACCTCCAAACATAGCCTTTCCTCCTAATGGCTGCTGAGTGACTAAAGAGTAAGGACCTGTAGATCTAGCATGAATCTTGTCTTCAACTAAGTGAATAAGTTTCATAATATATATACAACCAACGGTTACTCTTCTATCAAACATTTCACCACTTCGACCATCATAAAGCTCAGTTTTACCGTCTCTTGCAAGATCGGCTTTTTCTAATTCATCCTTTATTTCTTCCCAAGATACACCATCAAAAACAGGGGTTGCGACTTTATATCCTAACTTACTAGCTGCAGCTCCTAGGTGAGTTTCTAAAATTTGGCCAATGTTCATACGGGAAGTAACGCCTAATGGATTTAAAACTATATCAACAGGAGTGCCATCAGGCAAAAATGGCATATCTTCTTCTGGCAACACCCTAGAAATAACTCCTTTATTACCATGCCGACCAGCTAATTTGTCTCCAGCAGAAACTTTTCTCATCTGAGCAACACTAACCTGAATTCTCTTTATTACTCCTGCAGGTAATTCATCTCCTTTATCACGGCTAAAGGTTTTTATAGATACAACCTTACCATTTTCACCGTGAGGTGACCTTAGTGAAGTATCTTTAACATCTCTGGCTTTTTCACCGAATATCGCCCTTAAAAGTCTTTCTTCCACACTTAATTCTGTTTCACCTTTTGGAGTAATCTTACCTACTAAAATGTCCAAAGCATTAATTTCTGCCCCAACTCTTATAATTCCGTCCTCATCCAAATTTTTTAATGCTTCTTCTCCAACATTTGGAATATCTCTAGTAATAATTTCCGGACCAAGTTTTGTATCTCGAACGTCTATCACGAAATCTTCTACATGAATAGAGCTATACATATCTTTCTTTACCAGACGCTCAGAAATTAAAATAGCATCTTCAAAATTACCGCCATTCCAAGGCATAAAGGCAACTAGAATATTTTGACCTAAAGCCAATTCACCATCCTGGGTTGAAGAACTATCAGCTAAAACATCACCCTCATCAACTTCCTGACCTTTATTTACAATTGCGCGATGAGTTATGGCAAGTGCCTGATTTGATCTTTCGAACTTTTTCAGCTTATATTCGCTTATGTTGCCGTCTTTCTCCAATATAGTAATCTTATCGCCAGTTACAGATGTAATCTTACCCGCTTTTTTGGCAATAAGCAGATAACCCGAATCTCTGGCAATTTTTGCTTCTATTCCTGTACCTACAATTGGAGAGTTTGGCTTAACGAGAGGAACAGCTTGTCTTTGCATATTTGATCCCATCATTGCTCGCCCTGCATCATCGTGTTCTAAAAATGGAATTAGGGCTGCAGTTATACTCACAATCTGCTTAGGAGCAATATCCATGTATGATACTTCCTCTATGGGTCTAATATCCGGCTCTCCATGACTTCTAACTGGTATTCTTTCTTCTACAAAATAATTATTTTCATCTAAATCTACGCTTGCCTGAGCAATAACAACTCTTTCTTCGTCTATAGCATTCAAATAATTGACCTCATCGGTTACGACCGGCTTTATAGAAACTTCTACAGCACCGGATTTTTTTATTTTTGAAGCTATTTCTTTTGTTATCTTTGTGCCGGAACTTATAACTTTCTTGCCCTTAGGATCAAGAACATCCTCTTTTGTAGTTTTTTCAATTAACAATTTTTCGTCATTACCGTCAATTTTTTGTAAAACTTTCCTATAAGGTGATTCAATAAAACCATACTCATTAACTCTTGCATAAGAAGCTAACGAGTTTACCAAACCAATATTTGGTCCTTCTGGGGTTTCAATCGGACAAATACGACCATAGTGCGTTGTGTGAACATCTCTAACTTCAAATCCGGCTCTTTCCCTGGATAAACCGCCAGGTCCCATTGCTGATAATCTTCTTTTATGAGCTAATTCGCTTAATGGGTTGGTTTGATCCATAAATTGGGAAAGTTGAGATGAGGCAAAAAATTCTCTGACAGCCGCAACAACAGGACGAACGTTTATAAGCTGGGCTGGGGTCAATGATTTTATTTCAGCAATACTTAATCTATCCCTTGCAATCCTTTCCATCCTTAAAAGCCCTTTTCTAAAGCTTGCTTGAACCAATTCACCAACTGTTTTAACTCTTCTGTTACCTAAATGATCAATATCGTCAGATTGTCCGAAGCCGTTGTTTAAACGAATTACTTCTTTGATGATAGAAACCAAATCATTCAAGGATAAAACTCTATGCTCTTGATCGTTTGGTGTTTTAATATTTAATCTTTTATCTAATTTGTACCTACCCACCCTGCCTAAATCATATCTTCTAAAATCAAAAAACATGGCTTCAATCAATGACCTTGCGCTATCTACGGTAGCTAAATCGCCTGACCTTATTCTTTTATAAATTTCTATAAAAGCTTCATCTTGAGTCTTTGAAGGATCTTTCTCCAAAGAAGCTTTTATATAATCTCTTTCTTTGTCTGTGTTTACATCTTTAAAAAGATCATATATTTCTTCATCAGTTACCGCGCCAAAAATTCTAATTAATGAAGTTACAGGAATTTTTCTCTTTCTATCTATTTTTACAGAAATAACATCCTTATTGGATGTCTCAAACTCTAGCCATGCTCCCCTATTTGGAATAATTTTCCCGCCAAACAATTCCTGATCGCCAACAAGTTCTGAAACAAAAAAGACTCCCGAAGATCTAACCAACTGGGAGACAATAACTCGCTCAATACCGTTTATAATAAATGTTCCTCTTTCTGTCATTAAAGGAAAATCACCTAAAAATACTTCCTGCGAAGAAAGAGTTTCGTTTGTTTCTTTGCTTTTTAGGGTTACCTGGCAACGAAGCGGTGATTCAAAGGTAATATTTTTATCTTTTGCCACTTCTTCAGGATACTTAGGATCGTCAAGATAATAATCGCCTATCTCAAGCTGAAGTTTTTTGCTGGCATCCTCTATGGGAGAAATTTCATCTAGAAGTTCCTTTAATCCTTCTTTAATAAACCACCTATAAGAATTTAGCTGAACCTCAACTAAATTAGGCAGAGGAAGAACTTCTGATGTAGTTTTAAAAAATCGTCTCTTGTTCAGTGAATTTGAATACATAAAAATAATTTCTCCTCTGTTAGAGTTTTAATAACAATTTTACACAATTATTTAATTTTTTTATATGCCAATTGTGTCACGAATTTCCGATATTTGTTTTAAATATAATTAAAATTAATATAACTGTCAATAGTTATTGTTGTGACCAATTTAGTTATCTTTAAAAAATTAGTCGGCTAAATACTACTTTTACTAGAAAAATTTACAATTGCTCGTCTTGATAAAACTATTGATTTTTTGAAGAAGAAAACTTAACATAAACTACTTGATCTTTGACATAACAACATACCCTGTAACATACCTTACGAGAAGGAGATGATACATGTGACAACAGGACATAAATTTCCAGATAAGATACAACTAAACGAGATAGATAATGGGTGGCAAACACCCTTAGAGCATCTATCAAGACTAAGCTTGAGTCTAACTAGAATCACAGAGATCCCAAAAGGCATAATTTTTCCTACAATAATATCGGGACTTTGTGGAACACTTCTGAAGAAGACAAAAGAGACAAAAACAGAATGGGGAGCTAGATTTTACACTAATAGTAAAAATATCAGATATATTATTGAACAAGGTACAGAAGATAAAGTATTTGATTATGGTGAAGCAATCGATAAAGACAATCCCATAATGCTTGGAATACATACTCATCCAATATATGTATATTCATCCGATGGAGATATAAATAATATTATATTCGGGTCTCAATATGCATCAATTGTATTGCTGGTTGATGATCTTAGCTGTAATTCTCCAGAAAATGTCGCTATTCTCCTCATAAAAGACGACCGAGAAGAACCAACAGGATTATGGATTTACAAATCGTATAATAGACGATTCTTTCAACTTATTCCCAGAAAGGAAATCGATATTCAGTTTTGCGATATATTTGAATCTATATGGCACCCAATAATTAGAAACTACTAATAACGAAAAGATAAGGAAGTGATACAAGTGATTAATAATATCTCCAAGAATATTCCAGAACTTTTAGAGCAAAATGGTTGGTGTACCTGCTTAATAATTGAAAAAACCAAAGTAAATGATCTAGGAGAAAGTACATATACGCTAAGGATAAAAGCTAGAAAGAATATAAACGAAAGTAAAATATGGATTAATATATGGGTAAGAGAAATTAATGGAATCCAAAGTATGGAAATTGAGATACGCACTTTATTATTTTTTAAAACATTGATTAAAATACATAGTTTTAGTGAACTCAGAGAAATGATTGAATTTCCTGATGAACTATTACGAAGATCCCAAGCAAAATCGAAAAATTCTGATGGAAAAAATGGATTTTTTGCAAAGATTGAAAAAGGGATAGAGGCTGCTGATAAATTCACCAATGAAGTCTCAATCAAGTATATTAGACCACTGGTTACAATTACTACAATTATAGCAATAATTGATCTTCTACTTAGTAAGTGGGATTACTTTATGGGTACTAGTGCTGTAGTACTATTCGGATCAATAATGATGCAAAATCTCGATCTAAGAAAAGAAATTATGGAAATGAAAAAATCCTTTGAAGAAAAATTAAAAAATATGTCCAAAAATTCATCTTGAAACCTATTGTATCCTTTAGGAAGATTTTAAAATTATTCAGGAAAAGGAGTGATTATGAATGAATATTCAGGTTTGGAAGGGCGGTTTATTCCCCAAATTGATTGGGAGGAATAATCTGATAACATTTATCAAAAAGGGGGAAGTTTTTGCCTCTTGGAGATATCCTGCAGGGCAAAAAGAACTTATCCTTGTCAGAGAAGATTTAGCTAAACAAATACTGAATGTAAAATCTATACCGTGTCCCCATGTGGGCGAATATCCAGAATATGGATTCTTTAAATCAGGCTATCACTGCAACAGCGTTGTAAGACCCGACGATGAATCAGAAACAATTTTTGAATGCGACGAATGCGGATTCGAAATGTATCAACCTGGTAATGCGCGATTTAACAATGTATTAAATGGGCGATATGGCGAATCACACCCCCTGCGAACAATAATGGTTTCTGATAAAAAAACTTCAACCATCAAACAAGCTGATTGGAACGAAGATCAAAAGATGCTTATTCCATCCATCTCCACTGGAACACTTATTATTTGGATTTACGGTAGCTTCCTTGAGGGCAATCCGAGAAAAGTTTTCCCCAATGCACAAAAACTATATAAAACAAACAAATATATCATTCTCAAATCCTAAATTAAGTCCGCTGTAATAAAAAACAAAATCTCTTGGTCTACACCAAGCCAAAACCTAACATAAAAATCGGTGTTTTTTTATATAAAAAAGCGGAAATTCCGCTTGTGGTGTAATTGTTATTTATAAATATTTATTAATGCTATTCTAAGTCAAGATATTTACCGTTTTTAAAAACGATCTCATTATCAACGTATATTTCGCCGGATTGTCTCAAGTCTATAACCATGTCTTCATGAATTAATGATTTATTTGTACCGCCAGTGCCATCTATGGAACTTCCAAAAGCAAAATGAACAGTACCAAATATTTTTTCATCAAAAAGAGTGTTGTAGGTAAAATCAGTAATACCTTTGTTAAATCCGATACCGAATTCCCCTATAACTTTTGATCCTTGATCTGTTTTTAATGCCGTATTGAGTGTATCTAGATTATACCTAGCTCTAGTATGAATAATTTCACCGTTCTTGATTGTAAGCTCAGCTCGCTCTACATATTTACCACCTATTTCAATTGGCCAGCTGGGTGCAAAAAGACCATTCATTGAATTTTCTATGGGGGCGAAGCATAATTCACCATCAGGCATATTACGTTTGCCAAAACACTTTAGTCCTAATCTGTTCTCGAGACTGAATGTTATATCTGTATTTTTACCGATAATTCTAATACCTTTTTTGTTATCAAAAATACTTTTAATTTTATCAAGGTCTTGCTCTATTTTAGGCCAATCCTGCATAACAGCATTGAAAACAAAATCTTGATAATCCAACAAATTCATATCGGCCATTTCTGCCAAAAGTTCTGTTGGATAGTAACAAGCTACCCATCTGCGATTATCAAGCCTAAAACGAGCTACAGAAATAACAGCCTTCCTTCTAAGATCAAAATTATCAGGATTAATATCTGAATGGTTTTTTCCTCCGTATATGCCGATACATTTTTGGCTTTGCTTATAAGCATATAGCGTCAAATCCGGTTTGTTGTTAATTTGAGCCTTATTGCCCGAATCCATCAGAATATGCTCTAAGCTAGATAACTGGGCAAGACAAGCAGGATATGCACCAACAGATAAAACCTCTTTATAAACAGCTTCAATAAGGGGCGTACATTCATTGTTGTCATAGTGTATAAGTATATTTTCTCCGGTTTTTGCTTCCACTGAATGATGTACAAGGACTTTCGCAAATGCTTCTATTCTAGAATCCAATCTATTCACCTTTTTCAAAAAATTTTCAAAAAACGCCAGCAATTTAATTTAACATAAAAATAAAATTATGACCAATGGAAAAAGCTATCAGAGTGATAGCTATAGGTTATATTATGTAATTTACTCCTGGGGGGTTCTAAAACGTCGAGTATGGGTGCGGTTTGGCTTATTTCTAATAAAATAAACTACATTAGTTACTGATTGCTCATCTAAATCAGCAGCTACTTTTACCACAAGTTCTTTATTTTCTTCATAGCTCCTAGTCCTACCGACGTCACTTTGAAATATCTCATCCCATACCGTATATTCACGTGCACATATATGTAAGTATTTTTCAAAGTCAAAGTTTTCAATTTCTATAACAATAATGTCCCCGATCTGACAATCCTCAGGATATATATCCTCAGTTACATTGTGTGAAGCATTGTTTTGGCTTAATAGCTTTTTAAAACCACAAAAACATATACCATCACGATAGCCGCCTATCCTTGTTGTTTTATCAAAAACCTGTCCGTCTCTAATAATTGAAATCTGACCATCTAAAAGTCGGTATTCTTCGGCGGCAAACAAATAAACATTGATTCTATCAAACATAACTCCATCTAACTCAAAAAGTCGTTCTCCTTCATAATCCACGATATTAACCTTAAACTGGTTCAACTTTTTGTTTTCTGCTGTTTGCCCTGTTGTTTCCTCATAAGAATCAGGGAAAATACCAATCACCTCTGACGGAAAATCATAACACACATCTTTCACCTCCGGTATTAAAAATTGAACAAATTATATCAGTAATTTTCGTTTCAATTTCTTGAATCTTCTCAATTGTTATACCGCCAAATGCTAAGTTTGTATCTTCCAATGAGTGCATTTTTCCATCAAATAAACAGTTACGATACTTAACTATTTCTAAATCTGTCGGACGCAAACGCGGATCATCTTTTATAAGTTCCAACAATGTATTTAATTCTTGAATGGCTTCTCCCATATCTTGTCTTGCGTCAGCTAATTCTTCTTGAGTAACAATCGGTTTAGACCAAAAAGGAGAAAAAGGGAAGCCGGCAGGAAGCAAACCATGATCGCACATATTCTCTCACCTCCAAAAGCATATTTTCAAAATACGAATCTATTTTGATTTTTTTCATACGTATATGCAACTCTCAAACATTTTACGCATAATATATTTTTCTATTTTATCACCATATTCCTTAGTTCTTTGGGTGATTTTGTTAGGATTTCAACTCCCTTTTCTTTTATTAAAATATCGTCTTCTATTCTAATCCCACCTTTGCCTTCAATATAAATACCCGGCTCAACAGTGACAATATTACCTTGAACCAGCTTGTCTTCTGATTTTGGATTGAGACGAGGATTTTCATGAATTTCTAAACCAAATGAATGACCTAAACTATGAGAAAAATTGTTCGCGTATCCTTCTCTGTCAATAACATTTCTGGCTATAGCATCAATTCGCTTACTGTCCCTGTCTCCATTTTTTAAATCTTTGATTGCAAGCTTTTGCGCCTTTAAAACAATTGAATATATTTTTTTGAAAAATGGCTTTGCTTCTCCTATAAAAAGCATTCTGGTTATATCAGACATGTAATAATTGATTTTTGCGCCAAAATCCAGCATTACAGGATCACCTTTTTTGATTTTTCTGTCTGCGGGCTTGTGATGGATATTGGCTGAATTTGGTCCAGAGGCAATTATAGTATCAAAAGATAAATCTCCGCCATTTCTTCTTATAAAATCCTGGATTAAATATTCCGTTTCTTTTTCAGTAAAACCGACTTTGATTTTTTTCTTTACGTATTCAAAAGTTTTATCAGTAAGTAAGCAAGCTTTTTTGATATTTTTAACCTCTTCTTGATCTTTTATTTCTCTTAATTTTTCAATTAAATCCACAGTCTTTTTGATCTTAATAGTTCCACCCACCCCAGGGGTGTACAATCGTGTACACCCCTGGGGTGGAATTTTGGCTTTACCTAATAAAATGCATTCTTGTAGGTCTTTAAAAAAATCAAATTCATGAAGCGAAATATTCTTTGATTCAACTAAAATTTCTTTATTTTTTTCTTTTTTAATAATCTTTTCTAGATCGTCCTTAAAACTACCAGTAATTACAATGTTTATATCCTTATAAATACTCGGTATTTGACCTTTTTCCCTGGTATCGAAAATTAAAAAGACCGAGTCTTTATTAATAAAGACTCGGCCTTGCTTATCGTCAAAATCCTTAAAATTTGTCAAATATAAAATATTGATAGGATTAGTTACATAAATTCCTTGGTTTCTCTTTATAAGACCTTGAAGATTTGCGATACGTCCCATAAGTAATTTATTTATTTATTTTTATTCCTGGATATCCTTATAAAGCCGCCCATTGGAATGATTTTTATACCCTTTTCTTCAAGCTTATCCAAAAAAATATTCATTCCAAGAGAATCAGACGCAATATGGCCTGCAATAACTATGTTGATATTATATTTTTCGGCCTCTGTTCGTTCATCTTCCTTTATATGCATTGCGATAACAGTGCCGACTCCGGCATTAGAGAGTCTCTCATATATCTCTTTAGGACCAGAGGTACCGCCGGTAAATCCCAATGCGGCTACCTTACCTGCCCTTCTATCGCCTGAACCTGCAAAAATCATTGGTCCTGCGTTTATCTTTAAAGCTTCTTTATATTCAGGAATGCCCTTTATAATTTTTATTACATCATCAACTGTTTCTGGCTTATCTTTATCCATTTTATCCTGAATAAATTTATAAACTAAATTATCAGCAATAGTATGAGTACACATAAAAGCCAGACCTAAGATTTTTGCCATATCAACAGCTTCATTATGATTAATAGGGTTAATGCCTCTTGCTACTTCTGCGATTCTCTTTACCATAAGACCTTCAGCAACATTAATCGGAACGCCAAATTTATGCGATAAATCAGCCTGAACGCCCATAACTAAAGCTAAATTAGCAAGCGCTACTCCTTCTGGATGATGTGAAATAATAAGATCAATATTTTCACCTTTTTCATTTAATCTATCGGCAAGCAAAATACCAGCCGGTTCAATATCAATACCGCTCATAACAGTACGAATGTTCTTTTTGAGATCGCCAGTTAAAATTCTGGTATCTCCAAAGGGGTTATTTAATTTTTCTGTATCAAATTCTTGCTTTTCTTCTTTATCAAGCTTTTCGTATTCTTTTTTTGTTTTATCTAATATTTTCTGAATTGCATCCTTGTCCCTAGGATCAGCTTCAACACCCATTTTTACAGCTAGCTTATAAATTTCTTCTATTGTCATAATTTTCTTCCTTTTTACTAAATTATCTTGTCTATTAAACCGTATTTCTTAGCTTCTTCGGGTGACATAAAAAAGTCTCTATCGGTATCTTTTTCAATTTTAGACAAAGATTGCTTTGTGTGTTTAGCCAAAATAGCGTTAGTCTGCTGTTTCATTCTAAGCATTTCTTTGGTTTGAATTTCAACATCTGTTGCCTGGCCTTGAGCCCCGCCCATTATTTGATGAATCATTATTCTGGCATTTGGCAAGGAAAATCTTTTACCGTCTTTGCCAGCTGCTAACAATAAAGCCGCAGCCGAGGCAGCCTGACCAACGCATATTGTTGATATATCAGCTTTAACATATTGCATAGTATCATAAATTGCTAAACCAGCGGTTACAATACCACCAGGACTGTTAACATATAATTTTATATCTTTATCTTCATTCTCACCAGTTAAAAATAATAGCTGTGCTATCACTAAATTAGCTATATCATCATTAATCGGAGTGCCTACAAAAATAATTCTGTCCTTTAAAAGTCTGGAAAATATATCATAAGCACGCTCACCAAATTGTGATTTTTCAATAACCATTGGAACAAGCTGGCTGATAATTTTATCTGATTTACTCATATTATTCTCCTCTATATTTATTTAAGCTGTTGCGTAATCAATTAATTTATCTAAAGTTTTTCTATTTTTTAGAACGGTTTTTATATATCTTCTCATTTCTTCCGATTGAAGTTTCTTTTTAGCTTCTTCACTAAGTTTTTCCTCTGATTCTGACCTGGTTTTCTTTATTTCCTCATCAGTTTCCTGATCTGATACATCAATATTTTCTACTTCTGCTATTTTATTAAGAACAAGACCGGTCTTGATTCTTTCTTTAGCCCCTTCCTTTAATTCCTGATCAAATTGTTCCTCTGTTTTACCTAAATACTCAATATATCGGGAAATTTTTAATCCTTGGGTACTTAATCTGCTTTCTAGATCTTTTTTCATCTGCTTTACTTCATCATCAATTAATATATGAGGTATATCAATTTCGGCATAATTATTCAATTGTTTGATGACCTCTTGCTCAACTCTATTTCTTTCTTCGTGGGTCTTCTGCTTGAATAGGGCGTTTTCTATATCCTTTTTTAATCCTTCAAGATCTTTTTCCGCACCTCCAGAAATCCTTTTGGCAAATTCGTCATCTAATTCGGGCAGCTTAATCTCCTGAACCATATGGATCTTTATTTTAAAATGTATATTTTCTCCCGCAATATCTTTCTCAAAATGCTCTGGCGGAAACTGTACATCAAATTCCTTCTCATCCCCTGCCTTAAGACCAATTAGATTCTGTTCAAATTCCGGCATAAAAACTTTTTCTCCAACTATTAATGGATGATTTCTGCTTTTCAATTTCTCAAGCAAAATACCTTTTTTATGGCCATCGAAATCAATTTCAGCCCAATCACCTTCTTCAATCGAACCTTCTTTTGGTTTTAATATAGATTCTCTTTTCTGTAAATTCTTTAGCATTTCTTCTACTTCAAGGCTCTCAATATTAACATCCTTCCTCTCTACCTTAACTTTTTTATAATCACCCAATTTAACTTCCGGAACTACAGGAACAATAGCTTCAAATTCTACCGGATTATTAGGCGCAAATTTCTTTACTGAAATCTCTGGCCTTCCAATTGCCAGTATTTTCTCTTGGCCTATAGCTTCAACATATGCATAAGGAATTAAAAGCCTTACCGCCTCATCGTGAATAACTCTGGAGCCGGCTTTCTGTTCAACAATATTTTTTGGTATATGACCCGGTCTAAAACCGGGAATCTTAAGATGTTTTGATACTTCAATATAAGCTTTATCTATATATTGGTCAACAATATCTGAAGATACCTCTATATTTAACTTAATTTTACTTGCTGGAAGTTTTTCTATTTGTACTTTCATATGTATATTCTAACAAAAAATTATCTATTTTAAAATGATCTTATTTATAAAATTTGGGCAAGGGAAAAGAGGCAAAAACTTATACCTCTTGTGGTTGTGACGAGATGTTGATACGAGGGGTTAATAGCGATGGGTTTTATTAAAATTCTGGGGGGGGGTTGAGAGTAAAAGTTTGATAGTTAAACGGCTTTTGTTAATTGTGCAATATTGGCACGGATAGTCGCGAGGTTAAACTCAATGTCTACTTCATAGTAGTCTTCTGTTACTTTTGTTTTTATGTTTGGCTTGGCTATTTCTGGATATTCTTCACAGAGAAATATGCCTCTGCCACCTAATCCTTCTTCCTTTTTTTCTTCATTTTTCATTCTTTGATTCTGTACTACCAAGAGAATACATTCCGGTTTTTCAGAAATTTCATATTGTGCATTCTCTCCATGCTCAACCGCATTAGCGGCAAGCTCTGAAACCGGCAATCCGATCTCCATCCTCATTTGATCAAAAAGTTCTTCATTGTCTGGATATGCTTCTCCTAAAAGTGCAAAAACCATTTCTATAACTTGCTTTCTGATCTTAGTTATATCTTTACCATCGTACGATGTCATTTTAAACACCTCTCCTCTGTGGTGATTGACTTATTAATGTACGACTTATCTTACTAATTGCTTCCGTTCTTGTATTCTATAGCTTTATCTTTAAAATCAGCACATTATACTTCTTTTAGAGCAATAAGTCAAGTACTAAGCCTTTAAGGAAGGTTCTGCTAGTTTAGAAAGATCGTTTAAAATTAAATACATGCTCTCAATAAATAATCTTTAACTTTAGTTGAATCATAGGTTAAGATCACCACATAGAAACCATTTTTACTGAATGCTATGACTTCGGGATGATAAATTTCCGGAAATCTTTGAGCTAGCATAATCCCGTATCCGCCTTCTCCATTTACTTTTTGAGCTTCATGCTTTTTCTTCAGATTAGTAAAAGCTATCATTACTTGCCCATTCTCTTCATTAATAACATACTTTGGATCTATTCCATGCTCTATCGCATTAGTCGCAAATTCAGTTATTAAAAGCTTGATTTCAAAAATTAATGTACTAAATGCTGCTGATAAACCATTATCTCTATTGATTTTAATATCTTCATCTCCAATACTTAGTTTATTAATAATTGTATTTGCAACCTCTCCGCGTATCTGTGAAAGGTTTTCTGTTTGCAATTCTTTCATCATTACGCAACCCACAATAAATACCTCCTGATGCTTCTATTTTAAAGATCTATATTATATTAATTATGCTCCAAGCTATAAGCTTGTCAACAAAAAAAGCCCTTATATAAAAAGGGGTTAGTTTATTATTAATCTTTAATAACCAGATTAATTTACAAAAGATTTTCTCTTTAGAAATAAGTAAAACAAAATAATTATATCCAAACCAATACCTATAAATATTTTAGTATCAGTCATAGATAGCCTAAACAGACTACTAACAAATCCGAACATATTTATACCAACTAAGATAAATAATCCTCGTTTTTTTTAATTCCCAAGCATCCTTAGCACCAATCACTGCTAAAACGCCGAGAGTAAATATTATAATTGCTGTACCTATATTTTCAAAAGATAAATATGGATTATTCTTATCGGAAATTATATATAATATCAAAATCAAAAAAAACGAAAAAAAATTCAGAAAGGCAGATACTGCATATAATACCTCAGCAAAAATTATTAAAGTAAGTCCCTTTGGTCTCTCCATCACCTACCTCCTTAATTAATGGGGGAGATTTAATAAAAACTCTGAAAGTTCTGGATGCTGGGCTAAAAACTTATATTTGAACATAGAAGCAACAACTAAAAAATCATTTAATTCTGAACGAAACCCCTCTGGTCCAGTAAATACTTCTTCTAACTCCTTTAAGTAATTAATTGCGTAATTATGAAGAATCTCAGAGTCAGATTTGTCTTTTATATAATTTATGATTTTTTCAAATTCTCCTTTATCTACCCAAATACCATGACATTCTTTACAAGCATCAATCTTAATATCTGAGTCACTATAATTGAGCGTGTACAAATTTACATTGTCTTTAGGGCACCTTTTACTGCTTTCAATGGCTTTAAGATGAGAAAAATCTTTCCATAAATCAAAATCAAGCCACTTAGCATTTTCGAGTTTCTCGTCTTTTACTTTTCTCAATTCACCTGCTTCAAACCAATACCCATGGCATTTTTCACAATATCCAACTTCTATATCTCCTATCTTTACATTCGTTAATTCATTCTCTTTGCAAATAACACAATTTTTTTCCATTAGGTTCTCCTAAAATTATTTATCATTGAATATATCATATCATAAAAAATTCTCTGAAGAGAGATTTGGTGGTGTTTGTTGGAAAAAGTCAGAACTCATTTTGAACAAAATCCCGACTGATTGCCGAGCTTCGCTCGGCAGAACAAAAACTGAACGCTCGGGCGGGCAAAAAGGAAGGGGGTTGGGGGGAAGGAATTTTTGCTCGCCCTCGCTTTCGCCGTTTCTTTTTTCGCCGCCGCAATTTTTCGTATTTCGCTTTGCGAAATGCACCGCCAGAAAGGAAGTTGTGTTTGCCCCGCCCACCCGTGCGCACACAACAGGTTCACTCCCTTTATTTCGCTTGCTTAAATTTATTTTGTTTGGTAGCATAATAATAGAAGCAATAACCTTATATACTATAATACTACCAAAACTTTATTTATATGACAAGTGGAAAAACAATCAGCGAAAATATAAAGAAATTACGAAGTCAGCTTGGCTTAACTCAAGATGATTTAGCTAAGAATGCAGATATTAAATACACAACGCTTATGAAAGTCGAAAGCGGCACAGTTAATAAGCCAAGCGTTCAAACTATGGCGAAAATCGCCAAAGCGTTAGGCGTTTCAATTGAGAACCTGCTATGAAAAATGACTTACAAAAAAACATTGAGCAATTTGTAGATTTTCTGTTGCCTACACTTACACCCTATGAGGCAGGTCTTTATATTTTCTTTTTGCGAAATTCGTACATAAAAAACAATGCTTCAGAAATCAGGATTGGTAAAAGAACCATTGCCGATAATCTTGGTGCTTCTCGTGGCGAGAAGACGAATTACGCCCATGTTACAAAACTCGTTGACGGCTTAGAAGAAAAAGGTTGCGTCAAAATCGGCGACACCAATCGTGATGGCACACTATACACAATCTTTCTTCCCGAAGAAATTCCGTCAGTAAAAGAAAAACTTTCGATTGTCGCCGATCCCGTAGAAGAAGATTATTTTACAAATCAAGAAAAACGGAAAGAAATTTTTGAGCGTGATAAATACATTTGTCATTATTGTGGCGAAAAAGTTACCCAGGAAAACGCGACCCTTGACCATCTCATTCCACAACATAAAGACGGTAAACATACGAAAGAAAATCTAAAGACAAGTTGCCTAATTTGTAATAGTATTAAGTCGGGTAAAACATACGAGGAAGCAGCCCCGTTTTTATTGAAAAGTATTCAGGAAAGAAGACAAAAGGCAGAAAAGTAGAGAGATAGAGAGAATTGTAGTCCCAAAATACAAGACTGGCATTAGATATTAAAAATTGATAAAATTATCTTATGGATACACAATTTCAGCAAAAACTTAATAGCGTAAAAGATAATCCAAAAATTAAAAAAGCGTTGGAGGTCTTTGAAAATGCTCAAAAAACATACGAGCAAGCAATTGACGCGATGACTATTAAACAGAAGCCGAGATATAGGGGCAGTTATTCCAGCTCGCTTTCTAAAAAAGATTATTATGCCAACATTTCAACGACTACTAGATGAGTTAAATAAACGGCCTCAGCCAGAAAAGCAGGTTGAATATATTGACTCGTTTAGAAAACAAAAGATAAAAGAAATAAAGGAAATAACCAAACGAGATGTTTTGGTTTATTTTTCTGACTTAAAGAAAAATCACCCCGCCGGTGCTATTACTTGGGATGATAAAACTTGTTTTGCTGATATTGTTGAAGGTTTGGACAAAAATGGTGTTGATGTAATAATCCATAGCCCTGGCGGTTCCGCAGAAGCCACACAATCACTTGTTTGTATGTTGCGTGAGCATTTTGATAATATCCGCTTTATTGTTCCGAATATGGCAAAAAGCGCGGCAACAATGATGGTTTTATCTGGCGACGAAATTTTAATGGACGATAGGTCAGAACTTGGACCAATCGACCCGCAAATTCAAATCAACGGGAATTTCGTCCCAGCGCAAACTTTGATTGACGGCTTTGAGGAAGCTAAAAAAGTAATTTTGGAAGCCGGAGCCAATATTTTACCTGCTTATCTGCCGCTTTTGAATAAATATGATTTACATATTTTGCAAATTTGCGAGAACGCCAAGAAATTATCTGAAGAATTAGTAAAAGATTGGTTAACTAAATATATGTTTAAAGGCGATGTAAAAGCGGCAGAAAAAGCTGACGGGATTGCTAAAAATTTGGCAGACCATAAAAAATGGTTATCGCACGGCAGACCGATTGGAATAAACGAAGCAAAAACAATCGGAATTAAAGTTTCTGATTTGAGAGAAAATATGCCGTTGCGAGAAAAAGTTTGGGAATTGTATTGTGTGCTTGAAATTTTACTTGACCGTTCACCAATTATTAAATTATACGAGAATAGCAACGGCGTATTTTTGGTAAAAAATATTCCGTTCCAGCAGATAATGATTCCGCAAATACCGCCACAAGAACAGAAAACAGCAAAATAATTCAGGCGGCGCGCCAGTTTCACTGGCACGAAATTCGGCGGCGGCGGAAAAAAATTGGAATCGGAAAGCGAGGGCGGGCAAAAATTCCTTCCCCCCAACCCCCTTCCTTTTTGCCCGCCCGAGCGTTCAGTTTC
>Ga0100389_1000716_pt1 | contig 26078 bp, 2 predicted proteins | sample CryGeymeta201513_FD_81537 | JGI IMG/M metagenome (GOLD analysis project Ga0100389, IMG submission 81537) | Groundwater microbial communities from Crystal Geyser aquifers in Utah, USA - Crystal Geyser metaG 2015-13 | ecosystem: Environmental > Aquatic > Deep subsurface > Groundwater | place: USA... | reverse complement strand
TTGGCCCCGTGCGCGACCGCACATTCGGCGGATTGAGCCAATTCCCCGGAGAGCGCACAACCGGAGACTTTCGGGTGTTGGTCGTCGCTATTGAATTCCCGAACTGGGTAGACGAGAGTCCGGACACGGCCGAACCCCATTCCGCGGCCCCTGCCTGCGAGTTGGTTGGGCTGGGGAATCCTGCCTGGGCGGAAGCGCATGTCGAGGTTACCAGCGCCCAGGCACCGGCTGCTCTGCAAAGTAACGTCGCGTTTCGCTCGTCGTTCTACAGCCTGCTGCTCGACCCTGGGAACCCCTACAGCCTGCGGAACTGGCTGACACAGGTGTCTCACGGTAACGCTCGCATTCAAGGCGAGTCAGCGGACATTGTTCCTTGGATTCGGGACGGGGTCCTTCAGGCATCCAGCGGGCATCAACTGGAGACCGGCGTGAACTTCTGGATCCCGCAGCCGTTGAACGTTCCTGTTGGTCCGCACGTATGCGGGTCGCCCACCAACCTGAGCGTCTTCACATGGGGGGACCTGAAAAGTCGCGGCGTTGGCCCACGAGAGCGATATCGACTGAAGTCCTACGACTACTACACTCACTGGCATGACCTGCAGCCGGTCAGCACGTCATCCACGCGTTACGGATGTGGCAACCCCAGCCTCACGGAGGGGGTGGATCCCTACCAGTTGGCGAGCGTCACCCTGGACAGCAGTGGCAACGAAACCGAGCTGGCCAACTGCCAGATCGACCGTCCGGTGCCCATGGATTGCGACCTCAACGAGGCGATCTATCACGGGGGCGTGAGCTACGCACCGTTGAACCAAGGACAGATCTACTCCGAGTTCACAAACCTCCATTTCCACAGCGGCATGGGGCTTGTCCGTGATGTGTCTCAGATTCTCGTCGACAAGTCCATTCTTCCCGAGGTCCCGGGGCAGGCAGTCACGACGGCCGATTTCAGGAATCGGTACGATCTACTGGTGGTCGTGGTGCCCGATCAAGTGGACGAACCCTTTACTCCGATGCAGATTTCTCCTCTCGAAGCGATCCAGGAGTATCTCGGTAGCTCCAATGCCTTCGAGAGGGACCGGTTCAGCGCCGACGACTGGGGCACTCCCAGTACGCTGGGATACCCCGGAGCTCCGTCCGTTTCAGTTCCCAGTCTCATTCTGCCCGCCAGTGTTGCCCTCACTCCCACCACGGTGCCTGCCCCAACGGGTTCCGGACTGGCCACGGCCGCGCACCACCTCGGGCACGCCTTTGGCTTCGTGGACACGCTGGACTTCTTCGGGTTTCAAAGCGCGGCCGTCAGTCCCTACACAGTGATGCAGAATGGCATCCGGCTGGACCCGTGGCACAAGATTCAGGCCGGCTGGCTGAGTCCGTTCCTGGTCAGGCAGGACCGACTCAACGCTCAGGTGCCGCAGATGGAAAACAACCTGACCAACCCCATCGTCTACAAAGTCCCGGCGGACCTCAACAATGTGAACGGTCCCGAATACTTTCTTGTGGAGAACCACCAGTCCACTGGGGCAGACTTCTTTGGCGATGTCACTCCTGCGGGGATATACATCTGGCACATTGACGAGCGCTTTGGACCCGTGAATGCTCCTCTAATTACCTCCAATGTCGTCCCCATTCCCGACAAATACAACTTCTTCCTGAATCCGACGATGAACATTCAGGACTTCGGTGACGGCGGGGTGGGGTGGAGCGCCTACAGCAGCTCCAATCGTTCGGGTTCCCTGAACGGCGATGAGGCCAACTACTTCATGGGGCTGATTCAGGCCGACGGGTTGCGTCAGCTCGAGCGCGGGGTGATTGGCATGGAGGGCGACCCGTTCCCTGGGTCATCCGGACGGACTCAGCTTACGCAGCACGGTGACGTGGCAAATGGCGATGAGCCTACCACTCGGTTCAACCCAACGATTCTGAGTCAGCCACCTACAACAGACAATCTATCCCTGTCGAGGCGGTTCCGATCTGCGGGCGATACGTATGTCCGTTTCGGTGGGATCAGTGAATCAGCGTCGACGATGATGATCAACATTTTCACTCGCCCGCGTGAAATACTGATTGAGCCGACCAGCCTTGTTTTCATCGAACGCGTCCGGGCAATCACGGGCGCGGCAAATGACACGCTCACCGTCACCTTCGGAGTCACGGGCACGGACCATGCGGTTAATCCCGCAGTTCCCCTGACCGTCATCGGTTCGGACGGCCCCGGCAACGGTAACGGCACCGGTGCCGGAGACATCAACAATTACCTTCTGGAAAGCGGCATGGGAACTCCCGTCGACCTGCAAGGCGCGGTGATCCAGTACAACCGCGCCACACGCACCGCGACTCTTTCCCTTGCAGCCGGAGCTTTAAAGGACGTCTACAAGCTCACGGTTCGCAACCTGAATTATCAGCAGTCCTCAACCGATTCCACCGGACTTCCCTTCGGCATAGAGAATATGTCCCAGGGGATTGTCAATGATGTCGTGGGCGCCACGGCCATCGTCAAGCAGGGACAAACAAATGTCCCAATTTTCAAGCTGCATTTTCGCCATACCACGCAGGCTCAGGACATCGTCGCGTCCGAAGGCAATGTCACCATCAACGAGTTCCGCATCGACGAAGCCGGCTCCAGCAAGGACGATACTGACATCAAACGCGCAGTGCTCTATGAAGACAGCAACGGCGACGGTCTCCTCAACGCTTCACCGACTCCCTCCGGCGACCGTGCGATCGCGATTGGCAGCATATCCAACCAGTCTGTAACCTTCACCAATCTTCAATATGAGATTCCCCTGGGTGAGACACGTGACTGGTTCGTTACATACGACATTTCCGACACGGCCCAGACGAATCCCTCCATCACCGTCGGCGCGCGCGTCGACAACTCCGCGTACTTCAGCCAATTGGTGCCGGGCGCCGTGCGGGAGCGCAACTACGCGAACGGCAATTTCCTGTTCCCGTGGGGTTCGCTGCCCGCGACTATCATTGAGGGCGCCGATACTCTGACCGTTTCCCCCACCAGCCTTGCCCCCGCAACGATCGCCCAAGGCGCCGAGGACGTAGCCATGGAAGCGTTGCGTTTCACGGTCAACCGGGACGATGCGGTCATCAAGCGCATTCGCGTGCGTCAGCCCGACAGCGCCCTCGTGACGGAAGTGGGCCGGGTCAAACTGTGGGATGACGTTGATGCAGACGGCGCGTTTGATCCCACGGTGGACACAGTGCTCAAAGAGGGGATTCTCTCAGCCAGCGGCGGAGTCAAGTCCGTGGTCTTCGACGACTTGAACTACAAAGTCGTTTCCGGTACGGCTCGAAGGGTTTTCATCACTTACAGTATTACAACGGTTGCACGTGAAGGCGAGACGGCCAGTGTACGGATTCTCAATTCGCCGACCGCAAACCCTCCGGATATTGATGTCGAACTGGTAAATAACCTAAATGATCCCGTGACGGATATTGTCTCCACGGCCAGCTTCCCCATCCAGTCCGCCACCAGCACCATCGTTCGGGCAACCCACTCTCTGACGGTGACCGGACGCGATCTCGCTCTTCCCCAGATCGATCCCGGACGAACGACGGTAGTTGGCGGGACTCCTCCCGTCGTCACCGCCAAGGGAGTCGCGATGCTCAAGCTCATCATGACGCCGGAGGAAGGCAATATCAGTGTGCGATCGATCAAAGTGACCAAGACGGGTACGGCAGACCCCACCGCCGTCAGCCTTGTACGAATCTACGAGGATAAGAACAACAACGACGAGCTGGACACGGATGACCTCGAAACCGGCGGTGGAGCTCTCGGCACGGGCGTGTTTGATGGATCGGGTGTCGTGACCATCGCCTTGCCGTCCACGGGCGGGGTGCCCACGTTCACGATCACGGAAGGCTCTTCGCGTTCCGTGATCGTCGTGTATGACATTGCCACCACTGCGCCCGTGGGTGAGACTGTAGGCGCCAGCATTCAGGTGACGAGTGACGTGGATGCCTCGCCCGATGCCGCCGATTTCCCGACAGTTCCGCTTCTGTCGACCGAGTCACAACTGAGAGGGTTCCTCGACGTAACTAAGAACCCGACGGTGTACGCTCCCGCAAGTCTACTGCCGGGGGATACGGACAAGGTCATGCTCGCGTTCCGAATGCAGGACGTTCGCAATCCCAACGACACGTTCCCGGCCACCGATCCACAGGTTGATCCGGTTACGGTTACGTATCTGAGAGTCGATATCGCGGGAACGGCTCCCGCCGGCACGGTGACCGACGTCTCCATCTATGAAGACCTCGACGCCGATGGGGTGGTCGATGCCGGCGAGGTCGCTCTTCCCGCGGGGACTCCAGGCTCCGGTTACGTCGAATTCAGCGGACTCACCATTGACGTGCCGGTGGGCGTGACCAAACAGTTCCTCGTCGTGTTCGATATTGACGGCGCCGCGCTTCCGGGGGGCACCGTGAGCGCTCGCATGGCCAATACCGGCTATGTCGTGGGTGACGGTGTTGTGGTAACTCCCAATTTCCCGCTGGAGTCGGATTCCGACTCCGTCGCTGTTGGCAACCAGACAACCCCCATCATCGACGCTCCTCCGCAGGTGGTGTGTGACAGTACGTTCGTCCGCGAGAACGGATTCACGGTTGCTTTCTCCGAAGACCTCGATCGGGTCTCCGCCGAGACCGAAATCAACTACACGCTGGCGGTCAACAGCGTCGTCGTTTCGAGAACCGGCTGGACCGCAACCATGCGGACGGACAACCGAACTGTTGATGTAGACATCGCCATCCCGCCGGGGACGATACTGTCCCTGGGAGATCCCTACACGCTCACCGTGAATAACATTCGGGATGCGTCCGGCATCTTGGGCGCCGTCAACGGCGAGTGCTTGGGTACGGTCCGGGACAGCACCCCGCCGCTTCTGACTTCGTGTTCCGCAGACAACGAGAATGTGCGGATGAAGTTCACGTCTGCCGACGGACTCAATGAATCAACCGCCATAGACAAAGCCAACTACGCTCTCGAAAGCCCTGTGGGCACGGCAGTAGATGTGAGCGGCGCCACGATCAGTGTGGACGCCCCCGCGGCGCTGGATCCCACCGTGACGATCACCGGCTTGGCCTTGGCCACCGGCGCGACCTTCGAGGTGACCGTATCCAATGTCACCGATAACGCAGGGAATCCCGTCGCCGCCGGAAGTGTGTGTCCCGGCACCGTTGTGGACACGCTCCCTCCAAGAGTGGAAGCGTGCCTGGCTGATGAGACGCGTGTGGCGATCACCTTCTCGGAAGACGTGGTTGAGGCCGACGCATTGGACAAAAATAATTACGATCTGCAAAGCCCCGTCGGGACGGTATTGAATCTCTCGCAGGTTTCTCTCAGCTACAGCTCCGCGGCTCGCACAGTTCTGATGTCCAACCTTTCTCTGACGCCCACCCGGGACTTCAAGGTGACGGTGCGAAACGTCCGGGACCAATCCAACAACCCGATGGATAAAACCGGAATTCCTCCGAGGAACACCTGCACCGGGATCGTCGGGATCAGTCTGACGATCCCAGGGGGATCGAACATTATCAGCTTGTTCTCGATTCCATGGAACCTCACCGACAAGAGCGCTCTGAACCTGTTCCAGAATCAGCCGGGACTGGATTCGGACCCGGTGACACACAACTGGAATATCGCCCGGTGGGACCCGACCGGACTGGACGCGTCGCGGGGGCGCTACGTCTATCTCTTTGAGGACCCAGAGAACCGAGGCAGCTTCGTCCGGATCAATCTGGGCGAGGCCTACTTTGGCACTTTCCCGGCGGATACGTCGGTGAATGTCAGCGAGGGCAGCCCGTTGGGGGACACCACACCGCTTGACGTGGCGCTCCCAACCAACAACTGGTTTATCCTGGGCAACCCGTATCTCTTCAACTTCCGCTGGGATACGGATCAGATTCTTGTCGTGCGGGGGGGAAGCAGTGTGACGATGAAGTCGCTGGTGGGGAACCCCTCACGCCCCATGGAATACTACGCATGGGCCTTTGACAACGCAACCCAGGACTACAAGCTGGTCGGCGATATCGACACTTTTGGTTCAAGCGTCAACGATATCCTGGAGTACGCCAGCGGTGCGTGGGTGAAGACGAACACATCTGGCGTCACGTTGCGCCTGCCCGCCCCGGGTTCCGCCTCGCGTGCATCGGTGGCAGCTCCGCAATCCGCAATCCGCAATCCGCAATCCGCGACGGGATGGTCCGTGGAATTGATAGCGTCCCTCGGGCAACGGAAGGACGCCGGCAATCTCTTCGGCGTCAACGAGTCACTGTTCGGGGAAGGTTTGCTCATCACGGCTCCTCCCGCCGCGCCGAAGGGGGTTGATCCTTACGGGGTTGAGCTTTCGTTTGTGCGTCCCGAGCGACCACGGGACACGGGAGGCTATGAGATCGACCTTCGCACCCGGGCGACCGCCAATGAGACCTGGCACTTCGACATCATTACCAGCGCGCGTAACCAGGAGATTTCGCTCCAGTGGCCGAACCTGACATCCCTGCCGAAACAATACCGGTTGAGGCTGATCGACACGCAGACAGGGACGCGCCGGGCAATGCGCACTACGTCCAACTACACCTTCCGCTCCAACACAGATGGCGACACTCGGAGGAGGTTCCAGGTAGAACTCGTTCCGGCGTCTCAGGGCGGAATCCGAATTAGCAATGTCAGCATTGGTTCACCCAACAGCAGAAGCGCCACGTCGGGTGTTCGGGTTTCCTGCGCGGTCAGCCATGACGCCGCCCTGCGCGCCCGGATTCTGACGGCCTCAGGCAGAATCATTCAGGTACTGGGGCCTGTGTCGGTGAAGGCGGGGATCAACCTGCTGTCCTGGGACATGAAGAACCGCCTCGGTGCTCTGGTGCCGCGCGGGGTGTACGTGATTGAGCTGGTCGTCGAGGATGAAGAAGGGCAGGCGTTCAAGGCGGTTAGAACGGTGAGGGTGCAATAAGTCATTTTTTTGTTGACCTTTGAGGTGCGCGCTTCCGGTGGTCAGAAGCGCGGAATGGGTGCCCCTCAAGTGGTCAAGGATGAGTTCGCTAGAAAAACAAGGCTCCCGCAGAATGCGCAGGAATTGCAGAAGGAAAAGAGCACTTTAGAGCTACCATCCTGTATTGAAGCTATCGCGTATTCCGCGTGTTCTGCGGGGATAACCTTTTTTCCAGTAGAGTCAACGATGAGCAGTTAGCAGGCAACTCGCAGCAGAGCGCTGTCAATTGCTTACCCGCAACGGGAGTAGAACGATGAAATTTCGAGAAATGAGCGCCAGAGGGAGGGTAATGGTATGCCTTGCGGTTTGCCATTGTCTGGGGTTCCATCGGACAGCCGACGCCGTTCCGGCCGCACCGGGCGGCGTTACTGTAAGGCAGCCCGACGGCGCTTCTTTTGCAGGCTACCTCAAAGGCGATGAGTACGGCCACTGGAACGAAGATGCACGGGGATATCCCATCGTCAAATCCTCACAAACACACTTCTGGGTGTACGCTCAGCAAGCTGGAAACCTACTGACCCCTACAGCCACGGTCGTCGGCAGGGGAGACCCCGCCCGGGCCGGGTTGCGGAAGACCGTTCCCTCCTTGCTGAGAGCCGGTCGTTCAGAGATGCGTGCCCGGGGTTCGCGTTCTGCGAGAGTCGCCAACACTGGCATCCTGAAGAATCTCGTGATTCTTGTCGCATTCGCCGACAAGGCCGGGGATTTCCTCCCATCTGACTATTCTTCACTGTTCAACGACACGGGATACACGTCGGACGGGGCCGTTGGGTCTGTGAAGGATTTCTTCAGCGAGGTTTCCTACAACGCCCTTGCTGTGGATTCTACCGTGACGATTTGGGTGACACTCGACAATGGGTATGCCTATTATGGCGCTAACGTCGATGGATATGACGTTCGTCCACGGGAGATGGTCCAAGAGGCCTTGGCCGAACTGGATGCGACGGGCTTTGACTTCACGACGGTGGATGGGGACGGAGATGGCTGGGTCGACGGGCTTGATGTTATCCATGCCGGAGGAGGGGAGGAGTACTTCGGCAACGACCCGAACTACATCTGGTCGCACGCATCGGTATTGCCTACTCCGGTTACATATGATGGCGTGAGTATGCAGAGCTATCATACGGAACCGGCTCGGCGCGGTTTGGATGCGCAACCAGCAACGCAAGGGATCACGAGAATCGGCGTGATTTGCCATGAGACGGGCCACTTCCTTGGCTTGCCCGACTTGTATGACTACGGCTATGACAGCGCTGGCGTTGGGAGTTTCTGCTTGATGGCGAGCGGCAGTTGGAATGGCGAGGGCGGCACATCGCCAGCCCACCTGTCCGCATGGTGCAAGACCACCTTGGGATGGGTCACACCCACAGAAATCATCACCAGCGGCACATACCAGGCGACCCAGGTCGAGACGACCACGGGCATTTTCAGACTCCATGGAGATTTTAGCCGCACCAATGAATACTTTCTGCTGGAGAACCGCCAGGGCGTGGGGTTCGACGCCGGTCTGCCAGGTCCCCTTCGTGGGATATTGATCTGGCATATCGACGAGAATCAGCCCAACAATGATGATCAAACGCACTTCTCGGTAGACCTGGAGGAAGCGAGTGGAGTGCAGCACCTCGAACTCGGGGAGAATTCTGGCGAGGACTCAGACTACTTTCGGTCGGGCAACGTAACACAATTTGGTGATGCAACAAATCCAGACAACAGGAGTTACTCCGACGAGAAGCTGGGACTTGCAGTAACGAGCATCGGTGCCACGGGTCCGTTGATGTCGTTCGGGGTACTGGCCAACGACGATTGCAGCACATCCACCGTTATCGACGCCTTGCCTTATACCAACACTCAGGACACCGCTGGCGCTCAGAATTCGGGTGACCCCTTCCCCTCCTGCGCATCCAACTTCGGCAAAGGCGTGTGGTACGAATACACCGCCGACCGGAACATGACGGTGTGGGCTGACACCGAGGGCAGCGACTTCGACACGGCCATCGCTATTTACACCGGCGATTGCGCCAGTCCCACGGAGAGCGCCTGCGACAATGACTCCGGCACGGGCACGAACGCGCTGGTGTCGTTTGCCGCAACGGCAGGGACCACCTATCTGTTTTTGGTCGGAGGCAACGAAGGCGAGTCGGGCTCGTTGACATTCAACGTCTATACCATTGCCCCCGATCTTCAGATCAAATCGTTCACGGAGCCTGACGCTGCCTTCGGTGGCAACGACGTGTACCAGACGATCCCCTCTGGCAGCCAGGTTGAGACCCAGACGACGGATCCCACCGTCACCGTTAGCTACAGCGTGAAGATTGAGAACGATAGCGCCACCGCACAGACGTTTCTCATCAAGGCCACGGAGAGCGTCGACACCGGGTGGACGGTTGCCTACAAAGTCGGTCCGACGGACATCACCCTCGATGTCCTCGAGAACGGGTATACCACAGCATTGCTGAATCCCGGCGGCAGCGAGCCGATCACCGTCGAGATGACTCCGGCGCTCAGCGTTGCTGGTGGGGCAAGCAAGTCGACGACCATCAGCGTCTATTTGGATGGCGCCGACATCACCGTGCGAGATGTCGTGCAAGCCGCAACGACGGCCTCGGGCATCGCCGATCTGTTGATTAAGGCAGACTCCCAGCCCGACGCCGCCTACGCCATCAAGGGTGAATACCGGTCCACCCCGCAGGGAGAGCAGATCGAGACCCAGCACGTTGAGCCGCAGGTTCCGGCCACCTACCAGATCAAGCTGGACAATGACGGCACGACCGCGCGCAGCTTTGTCCTCAATACGACGGAGAATCTCAGCGCGGGTTGGACGGCCACCTATTTCGTGGACGGCAGCGATATCACGGAGGAGATAACCCAGCCCACCGGTTATCTGACAACTCTCCTCAATCCGGGACAAAGCAATGTGGTGACGTTGACACTCACCCCATCATCCGGTGTCGTTGGAGGGATTGAGAACAGTTGCGTTATTGAGGCGTTTCTGGAGAGTGATGCCACCATCCGGGACGCCGTGAAGGCCGTTGCCGTTGCCTCGCGCCCGGACTTGCTGGTGAAGCAGGGCACGGAGGACGACACTGCCTACGCGCTCGACGGGGTGTATCAGACTACCGCTGCGGGAGACCAGATTGAGTCGCAGGGCACGCCTCCGGATGTGGCTGCGGTCTATGATGTTCGAGTCGACAACGACAGCGGCGAATTGCACGCCTACGTGCTAAAGTCTACGGAACCAGCCGAGAGCGGTTGGACGGTTGCTTACTCGGTGGACGGCGCGGACATCACCAGCAGCGTTCGCGGGGCGTCGGGGTATACGATGAGCACGCTGGCCGCGGGCGCCAGCCAGGCGATCACTGTTGAGGTGACTCCTTCGCTGGCGGTTGTGGGCGGAGGAACGAACGATGTCGACGTGAGAGTCTACCGAACCTCCATTGACACCACCGTGAGAGACGCAGTAAGGCTGTCCACCACGGCCACCGATTTGGACAGGCCGGATGCGTCGATCAAAGCAGACGCGGAGCAGGACTCCGATTATTCCGGCGACGGCGTTTACCAGACGACTCCGACCGGCGACCAAGTCGAGGAGCTGTCCATCGACCAAGGCGGCATTGCCACTTTCCAGGTCAAGGTAGAGAACGATGGGAATACCACCAGAGGTTTCCTGATTCAAGCGGTCGAGAACGCGCCCACCGGCTGGACTTTAACGTACAAGGTGGGTGACACGGACGTTACCTCCGCGCTTCTGGGAAGCGGCTATGCGACCTCGGTTCTGGTTCCGGGCGCGGGCGTTGTCATCGACCTTACAACGACATCCGCTCCCACCGTCCTCGGTGGCACGGCGAAGACGGCAACATTCAATGTGTTCCTCGACGGCGACGCTGTCACGGTTCGTGACTCCGTGCAGGCGTCATGCACCGTAAGGGCGGTGGATCGTGTGGACGCCCTCATCCGGAGCGAGTCGGAAACGGATTTAGAGTATGCGCTGGATGATGTGTACCAGTCGACGCCTTCCGGCAATCAGATCGAGTTACAGTCTGTTGACCCGAATAAACTGGCGATCCACCTGGCGAAAATCCAGAATGACGGGAATACTAATCGAACCTTCGTCGTCAGGTCCACGGAGAGCGCCGGCAGCGACTGGTTAGTTGCCTATCTGGTGGGAAGCACGGAAGTCACCTCGGCTATCACCAGCGAGTCCGGCTACACCACCGCGTCACTTCTGCCGTCCGAGAGTATCGTTATATCCATCAGCATGAAGCCAGGCAGTGATGTGCCTGGAGGTGAGACCAAAAGTTCCACGGTCGGTGTCTACCTTGATGCGGCAGATACTACCGTTCGGGACGCCGTCCAAGCGAGCACCAGCGCCAATGGCACCGCAGACCTGATGATCAAACAGGACGGAGAAAATGAGTTCGCCTTCGGCACCGATGACGTTTATCAGTCAGCGCCCGGCGCCGATCAAGTGGAGCCGCAAACGGTTGGGGTCAAGGCAACCGCAACGTACAATATTCAAGTTCAAAACGATGGTGACGAGACGCAATCCTTTGTTCTGAAAGCCAGCGAGAGCTCTGAAACCGGCTGGACAAGTACCTACCGCGTCGGGCCCGCGGATATAACAAACCGTATTCTCAGTGGCCAGGGCTACAACACCGCTGATATTCTCCCCGGAGCCACTGAGATCATCTCCGTCGATGTGGAGCCGGGCACAACCGTGAACGGCGGGGACTCGAAGACCGTTACCATCAAAGCCTACCTCGACTCCCAGAGCGTGGTGGTACGGGACGCTGTGAGCGCGGTCACCACCCTCTCCAGAGCCGACCTGCTGATTAAAGCGGCGGCGGAAGACGACGCCGCGTTCGGGGAGGATGGGGTCTACGAGGAGACGCCGTCGGGAGCCCAGATCGAGTCTCAGACCTCCGACCCTTCGGTAACGACGATCTATCGCGTGAAGGTGGAGAACGATGGGCCCGGTTCGAGGAGTTTCGTACTCAGATCGGAGGAGTCCGCCGATGTGGGTTGGGCAGTGAGCTATTTGTCCGGCGGTGAAGACATCGCCGATTCCATCCTCTCCGCAGACGGTTTCGTCACCGACGTCCTGGCCAGCGGCGCCGGCCAGGTGGTTACCGTTCAGATTACCCCCTCTCTCCTCGTTCCTGCGGAAACGAGCAAGACCTGCACACTGCGCGCTTTTTTGCCCGGCGAAGAGATCGTGTCTCAGGACGCCGTGCAGGCTGTAGCAACGGTACGCGGGGTGACGCAGGCGGACTTGCTCATCAATATGATCGGCGATAGCGAGGACCAGTTCTCGGTCGATGGAGAGTACCAGCAGACTCCCTCCGGAGCGCAGGCCAAGGCACAGTCCGTGGATCGCGAGACGGCGAGTGCGTTTGCCGTCAAAATCCAGAATGACGGGAACACAACTCGAGCCTTTCTTCTGAAGGCGCTGGCAACGACGGAATCCGGCTGGCAGGTCCTCTACCGGCTGGGCGCTATGGATGTTAGTGAGCCGATCCGTCTGAACGGCGCTTTCACTCCCACACTTGAGCCTGGCGGGGAAGCGACTCTGCTGGTGGAGATGGTGCCCGGAAGCAGCGTGAAGGGACTGACCGGCAAAACGGTGGAGATAGAGCTTCTCTACGATCAAGACGCTGCGGATGTTGTGGATGCTGTTCAGGCTCGGACCACGGTCAACATCCTCAGTCAACCCGATCTGCTGATCAAGAAGGGAACCGATCCGGACTCCTCATACGCTATCGACGGAAGTGTCGTCTCCCCCTCAGGTTACCAGCCGGTGCCCTCCGGCGACCAGATTGAGACCAGTGTTGTCAATCGAGAAGAGTCCATCGTCTACCAGGTTAAGATCGAGAACGACGGCAACATCGATCGCGCCTACTACCTGACCGCAACGGAAAACGATTCGCCCGGGTGGAGCGTCAAATATGTCGTCGGGGGAGTGGACATTACCGACGGCATTGTGAAGGGCGCGGGATACACGACATCCACCCTTGCCCCTGCCAGCGCCGAGATTATCACGGTGCAGACGATCGCCGACAGCGCCGCGGTGGGCGGTTCGACGAAGTCCTGCACAATTCAGTCGTTTCTCGACAAATCCGTCACGGCGGTCAGGGACGTTGTCAAAGTGATGACGACGGTCAACGCAATTACCCGGGCAGACATGCTCATCCGCAAGCAAGGGGAGCCAGACTACGCGTTTTCGCTGAACAATGTCTACGAAGAGACGCCTTCCGTTAGCCAGTCCCGCAGCCTCACGGTCGCTCCCGGGACGGTCGGGAAGTTCTATGCCAAGATCGAGAACGATGGGAACACCAAGCGGAATTTTGTCGTTCGGGCGCTCGAATCCGGGGATCCCGGATGGGCAACAACCTATCGCTGGTACCCGGAGGATATTACCGGCTCTATCACCGGTGCGAATGGATGGACGACCCCGGTTCTGTTGCCGGGCGAGAACGCGATCATTCAGATTGAGTCATTCGCCAATCGAGCGCTCTCGCCCGGAAGCACCCGGTCCACGATCATCACTGTGGACGGAGGGGGATTCGACGCGGCGAAAGTGGAAGCCCGCACCGGCGCGGTGGAACAGGTGGACGCTCTCATCAAAAAGTGTGAAGACCCGGAGTCGCTCTACCATGAGAACGACACTTACGAGTCCTCCCCCACGATTATTCAGGAGGAGACGCAGTATGTGCCGTCGGGAACCACCGCCTGCTTCGACGTCCGGATCGAGAACGACGGCAATACCTCTCGCAGTTACTTTGCCAGGGCGGAAGAAGATGCGGGTGGCGGATGGACCCTCCGGTACCTGCTCGATGGAATCGATGTCACCGATTCCATCGCTCACGTCGGAATCGTCACTGCAAATCTTTCCCCGAGCGGCTATCAGTCCTTGAGAGTGGAGATGACCCCCGCAGGGAACCTCAGCGCCGGCATCAGGAAGAGCGTAGTCATCAAGCTGTCCCTGTCCGCCAACATTCTCACCGTTCGGGATGTCGTCAAGGCGACAGCGTTCACGGGCACAGGATACCCGCCCCTCATCACCAGCATCGACCCCCGGTCAGGCGCGTCGGGACGCGTGATCGAGATCGCCGACCTGCACGGCGCCGGGTTCAGCAAGGGCGCTCTGGTGAAGCTGGTCGTGCTCGGACAGAGCGACATCTACGGCCAGCAGGTGAGCATCGTCAGCGATCAGCAGATTGCGTGTCGGTTTGATCTGCGAGGGGGGGCTACCGCCGGTGAGTGGGACGTGGTGGTGCGCAACCTCGACGGACAAACCGGGTATCTCCAGAAGGCATTCACCGTCCGACCGGCCGAGACCATCCGGGATGTGGCGCTCACGCAACTGACCGCGTCTCCCGATACGGTTCGCAAAGGGCAGAGAATTACCTTTGCTTATGTCGTGAAGAACCTCGGAAATATCCCGGAAACGGGGTTGAAGTTTCGGCTATTGCAGGGAGAGAATCAAATCGGAAACCCGAAGATTCTGGCCACCGTCGAGGCCGGACAGCAAATCAACGGAACGCTCTCGTTTAAGGTGCCGAGGCGGACAAACCCGGGCGAGTACTTCATCACCGGCGAAGTGGTGCCTGTCACGGGTGAAACGAGTGTGGAGAACAACCGGCAGACGATCAAAGTGACTGTCCAGTGAGAATGGTTCGCCCCGATGTGTCGGGGCGCAACCTTTCGCGGGACATTTGTCCTGAGCGGGGGGAATCCTCCGGGGAAAGTCCCGTCGGGGATACCTATCCCCGACGATCGGTCAGTTCGCTGGTGAACGTATCTCCAACGAACGTTACACCTGCCCCACGGGCCGGCAGGCTGAATACCGAAACCTGAACACCGAACACAGAATACTACAACACCGAACGCGGAGGCTTTTCATGAAACGCTCAACAACCCAAGCATTGATTCCTCTACTGGCCGCTCTCACGCTGCCCCTGTTTGCCGGATGTGGCGGAGGCGGAGGCGGAGGCGGGGGAGGCGGAGGCGGGGGAGGGGGAACTAATGTCGCCCCCGCGTTTGTTGGTACACCGTCCGTCGCGCCGCGGCTGATTGACGTGGCAGGAGGGGACATTACCATCACCGTGACCGTCTCCGACGCGAATGGGGATGTCCTCACCGTGACCGCTGTGATGCAAAACGCCAGCAATGCCGCCGACGTGACAAACATCGTGCTGTCGTCGACCGGAGTAAACACCTATCAGGGCATCTTCCCCGCGCCTCCCAACGTGACGACCACGGAGGTGACCTACAACGTCTCGATTCGTGCTGACGATGGCACAACCACCACAACAGCCAACGCCGGAAGCATTACGGTGCAGGCGCTGCAAACGCCACCGGTTCCACCCCCACCAGGATAGACCGGTGGGGGAAATGGAGTGTTGTGGACGTTAGTTGTCAGCGGGAACAGGGTATAAGCAAGGCCGTAAACCAAAGGAGGGCGGAGATAACTCCGGGAAAGGATTCCCGTCCTACCGTAGGAGTGGAATCCCTTCCACGATAGCTGGAGACATATCCCCGGCTATCCGAGGAAAGGTTCCTCGGCGAACCGAGAGACGAACAACGGTCCCTCCGGGAACACGGGGGGGCGGGAAGTCGTCCAAACTCGTAATCGCTTTCAGATATTGCATGACTGCCCCGGGGTGGGTTTCCCGGGGGGGAGACACCTATTCATGACCAACAGAACGTTGCCGTCAATCGCGGCAGGACTGATTTACTCCGCATTCCAAGTTCCGCATTCCGCAAGCACGAAGGAGGGGTCCGCTATGCCCGGCCTTTCTTATCCGATTTCCTCGACCGACATCTCATCCTCGGGGAAAAGGAGTTCGTACCCCACCATGAAGCCCTGTCATCTCAACCTGTTTGTCTCCATTCTGTCCGTCGCCCTGTCTGTTGCCTGGGTGCAGGACAAAGCTGACGCTCGAGAAGTCACCATCAACATCGGACGCTCGCGGGACCAGGCTGTCAACCTCCTGATGGAGACTCGGAGGGTTAGCCGCACAGGCGCTCTGAAGATCATCGCAGATCAGGAGCGCAAATCAGGGACGAAGATTATTGATTCCGTGTCCGTGCCCGAAGGCGCTGTGATGGACTATGTGAAGGTCAACGGCGATGGCAAGGGGCCGCGGGTGGAACGGCAAGGAAGCGGCATCCTTGTCGGCCGCAATACCGACTATGGACGCCAGGTCTGGGCAAACACGAACCGGATTCGTGAAACCGACCCGGCAGGTTACCGCGAGCTGATGCAGGCGGTCGGTGAGAAAGGTAACAGGAATTACTTCGTTGCCAAGCTCACACCGGAGCAGTTGGACCGGCTCAAGAAGGGAGGCTCCCGGAAGAAGCCTGACTTGGACAATGCCCCGATATGGAAAATCCCGGAAAAGTTTCGCGACAAGCTGAAGCCCGGAGACAAACCCGAGGGAGACGGACTTGTCAGCATCCGTGGCGCGACGCAAACACGCATATTGGTGATTGGGTGTACCTTCCCGGCTTGGACGGACCAGTCACCCCGACCGGTCTATTCTTACTCTCCGGCGGCATTAGACGGCGCGGGCGGCGCCATGTACGCCAAACACGACCATCCCATCGGAACAACGGTCCCGACGGTCGCGGGCGCGGGCGGCGCTTTCGTCAACAACGGTCGGTACATTTCCTCATGGGCTGACGTCTCCACCACCAATGCCATCGGAGTGGCGGGTGGCCGCATCGGCCCGCCGACTGCGTGGGACTTTTCCGACGCAATCCGCGGTCCGCAAACCTACACGACGGACAACGACTTCCAGAACCACTGGTACAATCTCGTGTTCAACACAACCCCCGGTTACCAGAGTCTTTACAATTTCCTTTTCATCAACTCGCATTCGAAGGTCGCTTTGTCAGGCGTACTAACCGATATCAAGGGATGGCTCCAGACCCACAAGCATCCGCTGGATGTGCGCGACATCGGAGACCTCGCTCCCGCTCAATACTATGCTCCGTTCCCAGGAACCCCCCTCCTGACGAAAGACGACCCTGATTCTGCCCTCGCTTTGACCCTGAAAGGCGTCTCTTCCTCCGCAAATACGGTGGCCTTTTACTTCAACAAGGCCCCAACCGGTGTCAATATCAGCATTAATATCTACAAGACCGTCAGCAGCGTTCCGAATACCTTGAGCGCGGCCGGGACGAATCCCCAATCTTTTACCGACACTCCGAGGAGAGCCAAGGGGTTTTACAATCTCAGCATCCCGATCACCCAGACTTCGACGGATGGCAATGACGACAGGGCGGTGATTGCCACTTTCAGCGGGGTCGCCGTCAATTTCGGTACTCCGCCCGGAGATATTGTCGTCCAGTCGAATACGCCCTCCCCCGGTCAGACCAGAATTATCTGGCATAACCCTCGCGGACAGAGCCTGACGAATCTGTTCAACGGCGGTTCCTTTGGGGGTAGCGACCTTGTCTGCCGGCGGGCCGAGATCCTGCAGCCGAGCGGCGCCACCCCCTCGACCGCCCACTGGATGCTGAGTTTCAATTACTACTGGCACGATCACGTGTTTACCATCACAGGCTCCACGGCCTATCAGTTGAGACATCTGCGGAATAACTCCAATGGGGCGATAGTTGACGACCTCGCCGGCAGTCTCACCGACGTCAATGATCGCGAAGACCGACCCTATCCCTACGATTTCTGCCAGTCGGACCTGGGGTCCCCCAACGGCGGCTATTTTGAGAGTCCGAACAGCACCGGAACCCACAATTCAGCGAAGTGGAAAGGCGATGTCCTCAACCTCATCAATGCCTATGGATTCAGCACTGCCGGGTACGACTTAGTTTTTTTCATTTTCCCGAACGGCGGCGGCGGTGTGGGTGAAGCGGCCACCTCGAGCTTCATTCCCAACGCCGGCGGCGGCCAGGTCGTTTTGCCGGAGGATGCGGGGCTGGGTCTGGTAGCGCACGAGACCCTGCACACCTTTGGAGCGGTCGACCTGTACGACACGGACGGACCCTACTACAACGGCTATGGCTACCAGCCTCCACGCAACGCCAGTGACGGCGGCATTAAGAATTACAGTGTCATGGCCGCCGGGATGCGGGTCGACCCGGTCACCAAGATGCTCTGCGGCTGGCTGACACCGATCACGGCCACCGGTGACCAGTTGTCCCTGCAATTCCCGTCGGTTGAAGACTCGGGGTCCAATCCTGTCGTCTATAAGATCCCGGTCAAGTTGCCGCAAAATGTTTCAGGTCTCGATCCCGCAACAGACCCGAGCCAGCATGAGTATTTCCTGGTCGAAAACCACAACCAGCAGTTGTTTGGCGACGGCACTTCCAAGGGGTTGACGATCTGGCATGTCGATTCTCGCGCCTTTACCGCCGACAGCAAAGCGTCGGGTGGACGAACCGGCAAGGGCATGGGCGACCCGAACTTCCTGTACGTTGTGCCCATTCAGGCAGACGGACTTTACGACATTGAGAGAGCCAACTCAGGCGATGAAGGTGACCCATTCCCCGGCTCCACCAACAATCGTGACTGGATGTACCTCAATCCTCCTGTTGTCGGGACCAGCGGCGGCACCATCAACGGACCCAACAGCCGCAGCCGCGGCATTACGGACACGGTGTCCGGCCAGGTGATTCCCGGTACCGATTTTGATACCTACATTCGCCTGCTGAATATTCACGAGTCCACCGAAGCCGGACCGCCATATACGAAGATCAACGGGTCCGTGATGGTTACGGACCTCTACGTCAACCCTCGCGAGGTGGTTGTGACCGGAACATCAAAGGCGCCGGGGTCTGTGAGCCAGGGACAAACCAACACCGCCTTTGAGATGCTGACTTTTACGAGCAGCAGCCCCACCGACGGCGGTGGCATTTCGTTGGGCGATGTCAACATTCTCAGCATCAAGTTCAAGCAGAATGGCACCAGCAGTAACGCGGGCGACATCACCCGCGTAGCGCTTTTTGACGATGACAAGGTCAACGGCACCGTCGGCACGTTCGATCCCGGAATCGACCCGTTGGTCGCCCAGAAGACAAACCCATTTGCATTGGGGCAGACGACCATCCTGAGCAACCTGAACTACCTGATTCAGAATGGAGCGTCCAAGGCCCGCAATCTGTTCGTCGTTTACGACATCTCAGATACCGCCCAGGTGAACCCACAGGTAACTGTCGGGACGGAAATCTCCGTCTATACGGATGTTATTCCTCAGGCGCCGGGCGCCGTGCGGCAAGGCCCACGTCTGGCAAGCGGCTATATCCAGAAAAACGACTTTCCGATTCTCTCGAATCAAGCGTCGATTGTCGCTTCGACACACAGCCTTGTCGTGCACCCGGCGATTCCGAATCCCTCGGCACAGACCATCCGTCAGGGACAGCTTCGCTTCCCGATGCTGCGGTTGGACCATTCCGTTCCCGCGGGGCAGGTACTGATCAAGCAGTTGAACCTGATCCAGGCAGGCAACGATCCCATCCCCGCCGATGTGGTGCAGGCGCAAATCTACGAAGACACCGACGGCAACGGCACGTTTGATGATCCGAATCAGGGGGGAGTCGACGTGCTCCTCAGTTCGGCCTCCTTCAACACGGTCGGCGCCAAGACCATCGCCACTTTCAACAACCTGAATTATAGCGTCAGCGCGGCCGTGGGCAAGTCGTGGTTTATCACCTACGACATTTCGGAGACGGCGATCGTCGGCGCTACGGTCAGCGCCTACCTCCCGGGGACCAACTTGAGTCAGACCACACCTTTCACGACAAACGGAACGCCTGACATCGTGTTGACGCAACCCGTTCAGGGAGGAGCGGTCAGTGATACCGTATCCCCCGCCAACTTCCCCATCGATTCCGGCGCGCTTCAGATTTCCCGCACCGGGCACACCCTGACGGTAAAAGGCCGCGACGTTGCTTCGCCCTATGCGGACCCGGACGCCGATCCCTCTTTGACGGGCGCGCCGCTCTCGGGAGGCAAGTATACGGGTGGCAACGGCAGCCGACTGGTCAAGATGAAGAAGCTGATTCTCAGCGCGTCGCAGGGCAACATCACCCTGAACGGCATCAAGGTCGATCTGCCGACGGGTGGGGTGGCTTCGAACATCGCGAGTCCCGTCATCCCGGCAAACAACGATTCGGAAATGTACGGCGGAGTCACGATCTTTGAGGACCTCAACAACAACGATATCATCGATGCTTCGGACAAACTCGTTGGTGTGGCTAACGTTGCCGAGAGTTCGGTGACGGTCTCCGTCGATAACGACCTGACCACTCAGCCGACGGATCCGTTTGTGGTCTCAATGGGTACGACGCGCAATCTGATCCTCGCCCTCGATTGTGCTGATGGCGCGGTGGTGAGTGATACACTGCAAATCCTACTGACATCCATTGCCAATGTGGATGTCTCCCAAGTGGGAGTGCCTGAGGCGGGGCAGGACTCCGTGGAGTTCGTCGACCAATCCGGCAACCCGGCGACATCTCTCGCCTCTCCCTCGGTCACGATTCGCGGGTTCGTGCAGGTGCAGAACACCCCCTCCAATGTTGACAAGATTGCCTTGAACTCAACGAACGTTCCCATGCAGAACCTCACCTTCAAAGCGGTCAACAATCCCAGCGATGCAGGTGACAGCGTAGACAAGGTGCTCCTGGAGTCGCTGAAAGTCAACAAGTTCGGAAGCAGCACGGCTCCCGGTGACCTCAGCACCATTGCGCTTTACCTGAACAACGGTAAGGACGCAACCTTTGATGGATCGGAGGTACTCCTCCAGGAGAAGAACGCCTCGGCGCCCGGTTGGCCGAGTAGTGTCGTCTTTGACAATCTCAATCAGGAAATCCCCGCCGATGGCACGGAGGTCAACTTCCTGATCGCTGTGGACGTTCCCCTCACGGCGACTCCAACTGTCACCGTCGGAACCCAGTTGCTGAACAGCGGATTCATCAATCCGACCAGCAACCCGAACGGAGTGGTTGTCGCTAACAGCGTCTTCCCCATGTCTTCGTTTGCTTCAGGCTCTGTCCTCTACTGGGTGCAGCCAGACCTCCTTATCAAACAGGGAAGCGAAGCCAGCACCGCGTACGCCATCGATGGGAGCGCGGTTGCACCGGAAGGGTACCAGACCACTCCCTCGGGCGATCAGATTGAACCGGTAACGGCGGACCGCGCCGGCACCGCCACTTACAATGTAAAAATAGTGAACGACGGGAACGTCGCGGGGACATTCCTGCTGAAAGCAGCGGAATCGGCTGAATCGGGGTGGACTCTCACCTACATGGTCGGCACCACGGATGTCACCGCGGCAATGACGGGAGCCGGGTACCCCACTGCGAACCTGGGCAGTGGCCAAAGCGTGGTAGTGATCATCGCGATGACGCCCGAATATTCGGTGGTGGGCGGAACCAGCAAAAGCGCAACCATTGAAGCCTATCTGGACGCCGGCGATACCAGTGTCGACGATGCCGTCCAGGCGCTCACAACGGTGAAAGTCGTCGATCTGCCCGACGCCCTCATCAAGACAAGCGCCGAAGCAGACTCGGCCTTTGCGATCAATGACATCTATCAGACCACCCCCGCGGACGACCAGATCGAAGCGCAGACGGTCGATCCCGCTCGTACCGCCAGCTACGATGTGAAGGTCGAGAACGACGGCAATACGAAACGCACGTTTCTGCTGAAGGCGGCCGAAACCGGCGAACCCGGATTCAACCTGCTCTATAAGTTGGGCGCGCAGGACATTAGCAGCGCCATCAAGGGCGCGGGCTACACAACGCCCGCCCTCGACCAGACCGAGAGCATGGTCATCACCGTGGAGGTCACTCCGGGAATCACTCTCAACGGATCGACGGGCAAGGGCACAGCCCTGGGCGCCTTCCTGAACGCATCGGACACGACGGTGCGGGACAGCGTGTTGGCGCAAACCACGGCGAACGTCGTGGTGCTGCCCGATGCGCTCATCAAGACCGGCAGCGAACCCGACACGGCCTACGCCATTAACGACGAGTATCAGACGACCCCCGCCGGCGACCAGATCGAGGCGCAAAACGTGGACCCGGAGGCAACGGCCACGTACCACGTGAAGATTGAGAACGATGGCAATACGCGCCGGGCGTTCCTCATCAAGGCAACGGAAAGCGCCGAGACCAACTGGAGCGCCATTTACGAAGTGGGTGGGACAGACATCACCTCCGCCCTCACGGGAGCCGGGCACAGCCTGACTCTGTCACCCGACGAGAGCGCTGTCATTGTCGTGAACATGACGCCGAGCAAGCTCGTGCCGGGTAATGGCAGCAAAACAGCGACGCTCAGTATCTACCGGGACGCCTCGGATACCACGGTGCGAGACGCCGCGCAGGCAGTCACTGCGGTGAATCCGAAGCTTCAGGCCGACGCAATGATTAAACAGGGAGGCGAGACGGATGCCGCTTACGCCATCGACGGAACCTACCAGACAATCCCCAGCGGGAACCAGGTCGAGAGCCAGTCAGTGGAAACCGGAGCGACCGCCGCGTTCCATGTGAAGATTGAAAACGATGGCAACAACGCGCGGACGTTCCTCGTGAAAGCCGCCGAGAGCAGTGAGACGGGATGGTCGGTGACCTACAAAGTCGGCGGAACGGATGTTACCACCGACATCCTGGGAGCGGGACACACGACATCCTTGCTTCTGCCGGGCGAAAGCCGGGTCGTTGCCGTGACAACGGTCCCGGACACCACGGTCGTGGGTGGAACCGCGAAAAGCACAACGTTGAGCGTCTTCAACGATGGCGCCGACGCCACGGTGCGAGACGCTGTCGAGGCAATCGCCACCGTCGTGCGCCCGGACCTCCTCATCAAAAAAGCCTCCGACACTGATACCGGATATGCGAGCAACAACGTGTACCAGACCACGCCCGCGGGGGACCAGATCGAGTCCCAGGCAGTGGACGCGAACCAGACCGCCACGTATCACGTGAAGGTTGAGAACGACGGCAACATCGCTCGCACGTACGTCGTGCGCGCCGAAGAGACGACGGAGACGGGATGGACCGTCGTGTACGAGTTCGGGACTACTGATATCAGCGCCGACGTCCTCTCCACCGACGGGTATACCACCGGCAGTCTGAGTCCGGGCGGAAGCGCAGTGATCGCGGTGGAGGTAACTCCGGACGGCAGCGTCACGGGAAGCACCACCAAGACGGCAACACTCAGCGCGTCGTACAGCGCCGCGGATCTCGCGGTGCGTGACGCGGTGCAGGCCGTCACCACCGCCAACGCCATCCACCGGCCCGACCTGCTGATTAAGCGGCAAGGCGAAGCGGACACCGCGTACGCGATCGACAACGAATACCAGACCGTTCCCGTCGGTAACCAGGTGGAGGCGCAGTCGGTGGATGCCGACGCCGCCGCCACGTATGAAGTGAAGGTCGAGAACGATGGAAACACCACCCGCACCTATGTCGTGAAGGCCGCCGAGACGACAGAGACCGGCTGGACGATCTCCTACAAGGTGGACACCGACGACGTGACCAGCGCGATCAAAGGCGCCGGGTACACCACGTCCAGCCTCGCTCCCGGCGCGAGCGTCGTGATTACCGTGGAGATGACGCCCGGTATCGACGCGACCGGGGGCACCGGCAAGAGCGCGACCCTGAAAGCCTACCTGAGCGACACGGATTCCACGACCCGGGATGCCGTCAAAGCCACCACCACGGCAAACGTCCTCGGGCAGCCGGACGCTCTCATCAAGAAAAGCTCCGACCCGGACACGGCGTATGCGCTGGATGGAACCTATCAGACGACCCCCTCCGGCGATCAGGTGGAGGCGCAGTCCGTGAGTCCCGGCGTGGCAGCGACTTACAGCGTGAAGGTCGAGAACGATGGGAACGTCGTACGGACGTTCCTCGTGAAAGCCGTCGAGACCGCTGAGTCCGGCTGGACCGTGAACTACAAGAAAGGAAGCGCGGACGTCACCGCCGCCGTGAAGGGCGCGGGCTACACCACCGCATCCCTCGCCCATGGGCAGAGCGAAGCGCTCACCGTTGAGATGACTCCCACCATCGGCGCGGCAGGCGGAACCGGCAAAAGCTCGACCCTCAAGGTCTTCCGAGACAGCGAGGACACCACGGTGCGGGACAGCGTGAAAGCATCCACCACCGTCACAAGCCACAGCTATCCCGATCTGCTGATCCGCAAAGGCTCCGAACCTGACAGCGCGTACGCGATCGACGGAAGCCTCACCAACACCGCCGGCTACCAGGCGACCCCGGCGGGCGACCAGGTCGAAACACAAAGCGTCGATCCATCCACCGCCGCTACTTATCACGTCAAGGTCGAGAACGACAGCAACGTCACGCGTACGTTTGTCGTCAAAGCCGGCGAAACCGCTGAAGCGGGATGGAACCTCGTCTACATGGTGGGCACAACCGATGTGACATCCGCCCTCCGCGGCAGCGGCCACGCCACCACCAGCCTCGCCCCGGGAGCCAGCCAGACGATCGCCATCGAGATGAAGCCCGGCCCGCTGGCGGTTGGCAGCCAGACGAAGAGCACAACCCTCAAGGTGTACCTCGACACCGCCGACACAACCGTCCGGGATGCCGTGAAAGCCTCCACCACGCTCACCGCCGTCATCCTGCCGGACGCTCTCATCAAAAAGGGCAGCGAGGCCGACTCGGCCTACGCCATCAACAACACCTACCAGACCACGCCTTCCGGCGATCAGATTGAGCCCCAGGCTGTCGATTCGGGTGGGTCCGTCGTCTACAACGTGAAGGTGGAGAATGACGGGAACGTCACCCGCTCCTTCCTCGTGAAGTCGGTCGAGTCCGGCGAGAGCGGATGGTCGGTTGGCTACCAGACCGGCGGTGTCGATATCGCCGCCGCCGTGCGCGGCAATGGCTACACCACCGCGTCGCTCGCTCCGGGAGAGAGTGTGGTCATTACCATCCAAATGGCCGCCGCCAGCGCCGTGCGTGGAAACACCAGCAAGAGCGCAACGGTTCACGTCTACCTGGATGCCGCCGATACGACGGTGCGGGAAGTGGTCAAGGCCGTGACAAACGTCAGCGTCCGCACCCAGCCCGACGCCCTCATCCGCAAGGAAATCGAGAACGACAGCGCCTACGCGATCGACGGCGTCTACCAGGCCATCCCCGCGGACAGCCAGATTGAAACTCAGTCGGTGGTGATTGAGGGAACGGCAACCTGTCGGGCGAAGATCGAGAACGACGGTAACACCGCTCGCACCTTCCTGGTCAAGGCGACTGAGTCGGCGGAAGCGGGCTGGACGGTGACTTACAAAGTCGGCGCCACGGATATTACCGCGGAAATCCGAGGCAACGGCTACACGACGCCCACCCTCGACCCGGGCGGCAGCGTGGTCGTCACCATCAATGCGACACCGGGCGCGCAGGTTCCCGGCGGCACGCTCAAATCCGCCACGCTCAACGTGTACCTCGATGCCGGAGATACAACGGTGCGCGATTCGGTTCGGGCGACGACGGGTCTCGTCACGGTCCATCGACCCGACGCCCTGATCAAGAAGTCCGGCGAAGCGGATGCGGCCTACGCGCTCAACAACGTGTACCAGACTGTCCCCTCCGGCGACCAGAGACGCACCCGATCGGTGCTCGTCAACGAGGTGTCGACGTTCTACGTCAAGGTCGAGAACGACGGCAACTCCCAGCGGACGTTTTTGGTGGAGGCGGCCGAAACCACGGGCACGGGCTGGACGGTCGTTTACAAGGTCGGAACCACCGACGTAACCTCCGCCATCCGCGGCTCGGGGTACACCACGTCCACCCTCTCTCCCGGCGCGTCGGAAATCATTATCGTCTCGATGACGGCGGGCGCCACGGCGCTCGGAGGCGAAAGCAAAAGCGCCACGTTGAACGTCCATCTCGACTCCTTCGACAAAACCGTACAGGACTCGGTGCAGGCGACTTCCACGCTGCGGGTGGTCGACCAGCCCGACTTGCTCATCAAGGCGCGATCCGAGGCCGATTCGGCGTACGTGGTGAACGGCCCTCCGTACGAAGCGACCCCCAGCGCCGCCCAGACAAAGACCCAGACGATTCAGCCCTACGCAACCATTCAGTTCAGTGTCAAGG
>Ga0100389_1000706_pt1 | contig 26226 bp, 28 predicted proteins | sample CryGeymeta201513_FD_81537 | JGI IMG/M metagenome (GOLD analysis project Ga0100389, IMG submission 81537) | Groundwater microbial communities from Crystal Geyser aquifers in Utah, USA - Crystal Geyser metaG 2015-13 | ecosystem: Environmental > Aquatic > Deep subsurface > Groundwater | place: USA... | reverse complement strand
CTTGATGGCGAGCCAAAGACGACCGATGGGGTTGTTGACTTTGATATTGAGATCAACGATCGGATCATTTAAATTCTGCGCTTGTTTAAGGGAGACGTCGACTGCATGGACACCATTGAGAGAGACAGAGCGACCAACAGTCTTTTTGCTTTCACTGGCGCGCTCAGATAGATCAGTATTTATTGGCATTACATACTAATTTAGACTGATTATGGTAAATATTCAAGATCTTGGCGAATTAAGACTTTTAGAATTAGCCCTTAGAAGCAGCTTCAATTTCTTTGATGCTAAATCCAAATAATACTAATCCTTTTACAATATGTGTTGATAAAACGGGAAATATTTTGTGCGGAATGATGATAAAATCTCTCTGGATTCGGTTATCCGAAGTGTGTCTTGTAGGATGGGTAAATTTGTTGACGTGCTTCCCTCTCCCTACGCGTCTTTCTTCAAAACCGAGTCTTTTGAGAGTTTTTATCCATTCCCGAACATTTGTGGGCGGAAAATGGCTCATATCTTTTATGCAGTTACTACCATTGCCTCCATCGAATTAGATGGGAGAACTTGTCTACCATCATCGAAATTCAAAACAACAGTATCACTGATACGTAGCGCGGTAGACCTAGGGACATCAAAGTAAGTAAGCATGGCATCGAAAGTAGCAGACCTTAATTCTGCCAAATTACTGCCACTAGCAACGAGTCCTGGAAAGTCGACTGCTTCTAACCAATAACCGTGACTACCTTCTTTGTATAATTTAAGTTTTAAATTAAGATTTTTTTGGAATTCTTCTGGGACTGGTGGCAATGGGAGGTGAAGATAGTCGTATTTTAAAACATCAATAAGATCAAGTACTTTATTTTTCATAGTGTAGTGTGAGTTTATCACAATAAGTCAATAGTTATTTAGGAAACACTTGTCTAGTTTGTCCTAGACTCACAAAAATGGTTTTTAATCTTAGTTTTTATTTTTGCCTCAGTGTCGGCAAACATAAACCTGAGTTCATCTATGGCATATTTTACCCCAACCACCAAAAGCAAGTAGAGGCTGGGCAGGAGAGGGAGCAGGTAGCGGGGGAAGACTAGACGCAGACTAATGAAACCCAGGACCAGAAAGACCCAGACCAAGTGGAGGAAGAGGACATGGTGCTGGCGTACTTGGTGGCAGAGGGCGAGATAGAGAGCCGAAACCAGGCCGATGGTCCAGAGTGGCGTGTAAAACGGGGAAGGAACGAGTCCCTTGTCACCCCACCAAGTGCGCCACTGCCCAGTTGCGATGATACGAAATATTTCGCCTTTGGGGTACTCAGGTACGTATGAGCGGTAGAGCCGCAGAGTATTGACGTGGAGAGTGAGAAAATCGAGGAGGGTGTGACCAGCAACAAAAAACATAGTATAGCCAAAGAGATAAGTGATGACTGCAACTGCGAGAGGAGGTAGGCACGGGGGGCAGTAATCAGCCCCAGTACTGCCGCCAGGATCCCCAGGGAGAATGATTTGGAGAGGGCGAGAGCGCCGAGGATGATCCCCCCAAGGTACCACTTTGCCCGGTCCCTCTGACCAAGATACAACAGCCATAGTAGAGCAAAAAAGGTCACCGAGAGATCGAGGTAGGGACGAACAAGCTGGTCACGAAAGAGCGGGTCGAGAGCGAGTAAGATAGGCGGGATGAGTGAGAGATAAGGAGGCAGGAGAGAGCGTGCGAGATAGTACAAAACTATGAGAGTCAAGAGTGCCAGGACAAACTGGATGGGCAATGGAGTGCCAAAGAGAGCGGAGGAGAGGCCAAATAGATACTTGGTAAGTGGCTGGGACTCCCAGTTGAGCGAGGCGGGACTCTTGCCCTCCAAGGTAGCGCTCTCCGGCAAGAGTATAGAGCTCGGGATCGTCGATGTTGCCCAGGAACTGGGGGTTGGCATCACACTCTCTACTATACTCGGGGAGGAGTTGGTCAATCCGGTGCTGGGCCCGGTAATCAGAGAGACAGTACTGTGACGAGCGGTAAGCGGCAGAGAGCGTATTTAGATCTACTCCAGCCGGGTGGAAGATGGTAACGATTGCCGTGATGAGACTAGTTAGTATTTTCATAGTTATATTATGACAGCATTGCCTTTGAGATATAATCCCACCATGGGACATAACAATATCAAGAAACAGTTTATCGACAACCAGGTGAGAGTATTCCGAGAGAAAGAAAGATCTTTTTGATCTGTTTGTTTGGATTACTCAGCCACTTACAATCAGTCTACCCGCAATATTCTCCGCTCATATTTTTGGAGTACTAGAGAATACAAGCAAATTAGTTAAATATTGGTTAAATTTTGTCTAGTTTTTGAGTGGTTCATTGAATCGTTTCTTGAGCTCTAATTTTATAGCCTCAAATTCTTTTTCAGTCACATCTTTAAAATCCCACTTTTCTCTAAACTCATAAAACTCTTTTCTATTTTTGTCTGTTTCGGCAAAGACGAATCTGAGCTCATCAATTGCATAGTCTTCTGGCTTTAGATTTGTGTAAATTTCTACACGACCAAAGACTACATCGTTCACCCCGACATAACCCTCTTCGATAAACGATAGAAAGTAAGGATATTTTTTGCCGCACTCGGGACATGTATCATTTTTAGTTATTTTTGGATCAATTGTTTTGCCGCACTTCTCGCATGGTTTCATAGTTTTCCAGATACAGATCAGTCTAATATTAGTCCAATTATTGGTCTCATTTAGCTATATCATTATAGTGTTATCACGTCAAATATTTAAATTTTGCAAAGGGTTTCAATTCCGAAAGCACATGATTATATGTACTTATGGAATTGAAAATTTAGATCTAAAGTTTCCTTCTGTCAAGGAAACTTTTCTTGTCCTTGACCCCGACCATGCCTATCCACGTCAGATAGAGGATGGAGATGATGTAGAGTCCACCCCATAGATACCACCAGTTCCCTTTGGCGAAGGCTGGCTTGTACTGACTCGCTTGGGTGATAAAAGAGGAGATTGACGTGAGATCATAATAACTAGACAAGAGAGTGTACATACCAGCGATCTGGAGAGCTACGAAAAATAGCAAAACAATACGAGAAATCATGATTTGGGAATTTTTATTCCAACTATAGGCAAGCAAACCGTACAACATGATTGAAAGCTGAGTACTAATCACGGGGAAGTAATACCGTGCTTGTACACCGATTGAGTAGCCTACTCCTTTGGCGTACTGCCAATCGAACCAGAAGATAGCAAACATATAGGTCGCGCAGGCACCAGCGAGGAAAATAATGGGGAGATTGGCTTTCATCCCCTTGGTTTGCCTAAATGTCCTAAAGATACCAATCAATAGACCGATCCCAGAGAGTAAGGCTAAGCGGTTGGCGATCCACCACCAGATCCGGGGCAAGACTATACCTAACCACTTGAATAGTCCCCAGTACCAGACCATATTTTGAGCATAAAATTTGTTGATAGAGAATTTGACGAATTCGAGAAAGTTGGGAGGAGTAGAGGCTATTTTGGGGGAGTATGAGTAGGGAACTCTACCTCGCCAGACGAGCGCCAAAAGGGTCTGCCCTTCTTTGGGGAGGATCCCGATCAAAACAAGTATACCTAGAGCAAGGACCTTTTTCCATTTTACTTTGAATGTTTTATAAACTAGCCAGCGCAGAATAAAGGCGAGGAATAAGATGGGTGCCATGACATATGCCTGAGGCTTGGTATAAAAGTCGGCGATGATAACCAGAGTGAAAATAAAGAGATTGATTTTGGCCCATCCGGATATGATGAAGCGTAAACAATAATAAATAAAAATAGTGTAGAGCAATATATGCAAGTTGTCGGAGTTGACCCCAGCCGAGAGGAAACTAAACATAGGCTGGAATGTGGCCATGGCAGCAAGAATGAGAGCAAATGATTTTTTGGTAAAAATGAGCAGGCCGATTTGATAAATGAAATAAATAGTGGCAATGGAGAGCACAACATTGCCTAGTCTCATGACATAGGTACGAAGAATGATATCTTGATCCTGCAGAGCACGATAAAAAAGTCCAACAAAATCGTAGTAGAGTCGTGGATAACGAGCGGCTTCTTTGGCGACATAGTGATCACGGTTGCTGGGTGAGCGCAGAGCGATGATCTCTGCTTCGTACTTGCCAATCAGCGTGTCTGTATACTCTACGTGATATTCGGGGTGATAGGTGTATTTATTGTTCCCATAGTTGTCACGGAAGTTGCCAAGGAATGTTTGAGTCCGCATAGTTTCCTCTGTCATATCCCATTCTTTGCCAAAAGGCATGCGATTATTTTTGACCAAAAATTCGACTGATTCCACGTGGGCCTGCTCGTCGGGGAACTCGAAGATAGGCGTAGCGAAAGACCAGAATACAATGACTCCAGCGATTGCTAGTAGTAGTTTGAATTTATTTGACATAATTTATGTAATTGAGGCCCTGTCGTCTCCTATTACAACCTGTGCGTTTATATTTGACCACAAAAAAGAAGCAATCTCCCTCTCATCTGTGCTGGAGGTGCTTGTGAGTAATTTGAGGAAATTATTCTTCATTGATCTTTTTGATCTTTTGTCTGCCTCTTTAACACTATTGCCTTTTATTAGTGTGGTCATAACTAGATTGGAAGGATCCAAGAAGTGTTTGGCAATTGGATCTTTGAGTGGTTTTGTAGAATAATTTTCATTCCGAAAGAAAATAAAATCTTCCGTATACCCAATAAAGGCACTTGCACCATGATCAACTAGTGTAACTCCCAGATTATTTGCGCTTTGGCAGCTCCTAGCGTAGAAAATACAATTTTGATATCTTGATAAATCTTTGTCTGCATTGTTAATTATTTCTTCATCATCTTGACCGGTTATAACATCGGATGACCCATGTCCATTTAAGAAAATAGTTTTGGGTCGGCGCTTGGTATTGTAGCTCTCCAAGTTTGTACGCGTGGCCTTTGCGCCATATAGGTCATAGGTCGTAATATTCCGTTTTTGTGAAAATGAGATAATTTGCTCGGTCCAGTAGTATAAATAGTTGGTAGTTATGTCGTAATTTGGTCGGGTAACCAGGATTGAGTTACTCATCTAAATATATCTTCCCACTAGCCAAATCTTTTAGATAATCTAACTGAATGCCCATGATTTGTTGACCGAGTGTAGTGCCTTCCCTCACGCTTGAGACTAGCTCCTGGCTGGTATAACTATTATTGCCTATAGATATTTGTAGATGATTAGGCAATCGTCTAAGTCGCTCTACTACTATTTTTTGAAGGTCTGAATTTATGGTCATATAATTTTTAGTTGTGACAAAATAGCTAATCCTTTTAACCCTTTTGGAGTATTGTTCTCAACTTCGATACGTAAGACGTTCCAGGTCATTGGCTCATCATCGATTACTACAATTACTTCTTCTCTAGCAGCCAGAGGCAAGTTTGCATATATCTTGAGGAATTTGACTGAAAGATCACTGGACATAATGAAATTATACTACAGTTTCGCTTCTCCCCTATACATGATAATCTCTTGAGCGCAATTCAAATAGTTTCCACTGTCATTGGAAACTTTTATCGCTATTCCACCCATCTTTGACGATTAATCTGAGGGTACTGACTGGCTCCCAACCAAGTATTTCCTTTGCTAGTGTAACATCTGCTAGTGAGTAGCTGATATCCCCAGATTTGCGGGGACCGTATACAACTGGAATATTTTTACCGGTAACGATACTTACTTCTTTTATCAGTTCGCCGATTGTATGAGCTTCGCCAGACCCCAAGTTGATTGTAAAAGATGGTTTGTCAGCACGTAAGTGATTGAGACCGAGGGTAAAGGCAAAGGCAATATCTTCGACATGGACAAAGTCTCTCACCACTGTGCCATCGTGGGTGTCATAATCATGACCATTTATGACAATCTCATCCTCTATTCCTGCAGCGGCTGCAAATAACCGTGGCATGATAGCGCGACAGTCTTTGCTCTGACCTAGTCTCCCCTTCTCCTCCGCTCCGCCTACATTGAAGAAGCGGAAGATACCATATCTCGTATCAGGCTTAATTAAAGATTTGAGAGATTGTTCGCCAGCTAGCTTAGTTAGACCATATGGATTGGTTGGCATAAGTGAGTCTGATTCTTTGATAGGATAAGTTGACAAAGGATTTCCATATACGGCGGCTGAGCTAGCATAAAAGAAGATCTTTACTCCTGATGTAGTAGCAGCTTCCCAAACACGGCGCGAACCTAGATCATTGACTCTCTCATACTCATCAGATTTACCCACACTCTCAGCGGCATTGACGAGAGCGGCCATATGGATGACAATCTCGATGTCATGAGTCTCGAAGAGATACTTTAGTGCCACTGGATCGCAAATATCCCCCACAACTAGTTCCTCGTTGTGCAGAAGAGCTGACTTGTGACCCTGGGATAAGTTGTCGTAGACGATGACCTGTTCCCCAGCTTCACTGAGCAACTTGACTATGTGACTGCCGATATATCCACACCCACCAGTGATTAAGATCATAATAGAGATGTCGTATAATGATTACCGAACTAGTTTTTAGTTTATCATTATCCCTGGGAAAGTTAAAACCAGTTATATGAAAATAAAAAAATCGATAAAACTAATATCAATACTTGTTCCGGCACTTAATGAAGCTGACAATATCTCTCCCTTAGTGAGAGAGCTCAAGCATTATCTAAGTGATTACACCTGGGAGATAATCTTTATAGATGATGGAAGCACAGACGACACTTTAAAGTTGATCAAAATACTAGCTAAAAAAGATCGTAGGATAAAATATATTGCTTTTACCCGTAATTTTGGCCATCAGAGTGCGCTAAAAGCTGGTTTTAATTTGGCACTCGGGGACTGTGTGATCTCAATTGATGCTGATTTACAACACCCTCCGAGTTTGTTGCCGAAGATGATATCGCAGTGGAAGAGAGGCTTTTTGGTGGTTGATACTAAGCGACTTGATCTGCCACGAAATTCAAATTTTTGGAAGAGGACGACTTCAAGCTGGTTTTATGCTTTGATGAGAGTGTTTTCGAATGTGAAACTAGGTGATGGAGGAGCCGATTTCCGTTTATTGGACCGGTTAGTGGTAGATAAACTAAACAGTATGAATGAATCGACGTTCTTTCTGCGAGGATTGGTTACATGGTTAGGATTTAGTAGAACAGAAATAGACTATACACCTAACAGGAGATTTGCTGGCAAGACAAAGTATACGCTTATAAAAATGCTGGGATTTGCGATCGATGCGATCACTTCATTTAGTGTTTTCCCATTGAGGATTGCTACTATGACTGGACTCGTGATGTCTTTGGTAAGCGGGATATATGGACTCTATGCTATATATGCTTGGATGTTTAATGGAAGAGTCATTATCGGCTGGGGCTCAGTAATAGTAAGTATTCTGTTTATGGGTGGGCTACAGTTGGTAATACTGGGAATCATCGGGGAATATATCGGCAAAATATTTATGGAGACCAAAAGACGACCACACTATATACTAATGGAAACAAATATCCGTGAAAAAAAGTAAGAAAACTAGTTTTGTTTGTGATATTTGTGGTTATGATCTTTGGGATGATTATCAAATAATTGGTTTAGTTAAATGTGCTATCTGCGGTTTGGTGCGAGCTCAACTAAGTTTGGACGAAAATACATTGAAAAAATATTACAAGAAAAATTATTTCTTTGGGGATGAATATAGCGATTACTTTGCAGAAAGAAAAGCATTAGAGAGAAATTTTGAGTCAAGACTCACTAAGTTGGATCACTATATTGATGTGAATAAATCAAAGATAATTGAAGTGGGATGTGCTTATGGATTTTTTTTGAAAATGCTTGATGATCGAGGGGCTAAAGCAATCGGATACGATGTAAGTAGAGACGCGATTAAGTACGCCAAACAAATACTTAAATTGGATGCGAGATTAAATGATTTTGTTAGATCCAAAGACCATAACGTAGATTGTGTATGCATGTGGGATGTGATCGAACATTTACCCAACCCAGGCGAAGTGGTGGCGAAGGCGGGAAGTATATTGAAAAAAGGAGGGATATTGACGCTAACGACAGGTGATATTGGGAGTCTGTTGGCTCAAATCCAAGGTAGAAACTGGCGTTTGATCCACCCGCCGACACATATGTTTTATTTTGATCGCCAGACAATTGGCAAGCTGTTGCGAATGTATGATTTGGATATCGTTGAGATTAATTATCCCAGTATTAGTCGCAACGTAGGAACAGTAATACAGAAGGTATTCAAACCTAGAGGATTTGCTTGGTTTAATAACTTGCAACTTACACTAAATTTGCACGATATTATGGAAGTGATAGCACAAAAAAGATAATTTATGCAAACATTTACTAAAAATATAAAGTGGGTAATAGTTATGTTGATGTCGTTTAGTTTGGCGTTTTTTCTGTTTGGAAAAAATCTTAACGCTAAGTTTGGGATTATTGATGATCATGAAATAATTGCTTTTTTGGGAGTAGACAAAAAGATAGGCTTTAGTGAGTTCCCGTCGCTACTTGGTCAAACTGAGGTAGCCAGGTACGGAACAAGTAGTCGGTACCGACCAACGTACTACTTACTAAGACTTGTAGAGGCCAAATTGTGGGGAGACCATCCAGAACTATGGTATGGTGTACGGTTAGTAAGTTTGGCGCTGGCAATTGCAATTTGCTGGTATTTGATAGCCAAATTATCTGATGATGTAACAGCAACATTCTTTATATTTTATACTTTGAGCCATGCTTACTGGTCTGATATTTTTAATCGGCTTGGTCCTGGTGAAACATATGCAGTATTGGGATTAGCAAGCTACTGCCTGGGTTATTATGCGATCATGATCAGACAAGTTCACCACAGGTTGATATATTATTTTTCCTGGATTATGTTTATGATCGGTTTGGTAGTTTGTGTGGGAGTTAAAGAAAATTTTCTATTTTTGTTAATACCTACTTTGTATGTAGCGGGAAAATTTGTACGCGAAAAACGCATTCTAGAATCTATCCTGGCAACTCTGGTGAGTGGATATACTACCTGGATTGCATGGGGGATGATTCTGGGACTTAGACATACGCGAGTTGATGTTTATGGTGGAAGAATTGATGTAGTGGGTAGAATAATCACACTAGTTGGCGACATAAAAGGTAATACTTATATCGGCATGTTCTTGATAATCACGGTGTTGTTGGGGGTAGTGATTTACTATCTATGGAGGAGATTTGGAACAATAAGCAGGATTTTATTAATGAAGCAATACTGGATTTATTTGGTTGGGTGTTTACTACTATTGTTGTCGCAGGTAATATTTTATGACTCTAAGTTGCCGGCTGGGAACAGATATGACTATCCATTTATTCTTGTTTTTGATTTTTCTATATTGTTTGTCTACTTATACGCCAAACAGTTCTTATATATTTTGAAACTCAAACAAATAGCCCGTATTTTATCTTTGGCTTTACTAGTGTTTTTTACTTACTTTATAGTACGCAGCGGGTATATCAAAGTGAGGAGTGGAGCTCAAAGGAACGTTGAAAAAACAAATATTTTTGATGTGCAGATAAAGAAAGTGATTGCAAAGACTCTGGCTAACCCAGAAAGTCAGCTCTTGTTTGTGGTAAGTAATCCTAAGTATTATGAGCAGGTCGCCTCAGTTCATCGATATTTGTACTACTTGAATATAAAGTCTCCCATGTATCTTTGGTATAGAGAAGAAGAGATTGATCAAAAGTTAAACAAATCATTATCGGCTCTTTTGACGCGAGTCACAGAAGACGGTTCTACTGGGGACAAATGGGGTTTTAATCCAAGAAGTAAATATGATAAGAATCAAAACTGTTTTTCGCTAATTTTTGGAGAAAGTAGCGGGCCTAGCGAGTGTGTAGATCTGACAAATTTTTAGTTTTTAATTTTAAACATATGCAAAAACCATTTTTTTCAATAATTACATGCACATATAGCTCAGGCAAATATATTGGAAAGAATATATTATCTGTAGAGGAACAAACTCTTACTGACTACGAACATATTTTTGTAGATGGCAATTCTACGGATGATACTCGTCAATTGATTAATATTTATAAACTGCGAGATAAAAGAGTGAGCGTATACCAACTTGAGCCAAAAGGAATTTCGAATGCCATGAACGAAGGAATAAGGCAAGCTAGAGGTAAATACTTGATTTTTCTCAATAGCGATGACTGTTTCATAGATAGTAACGTCTTAGATGACGTACACAAATATTTATCTAGCCATCTATCATTGGAATGGATTTATGGGAAGATTTTGGTTGAGACAGAAGATGGTCGCGAGATTGGAACTTTCCCCAAGCGAAGATTTATGCAGATTAGTAGCAAGTGTTTTTATGGTAAGTGGTTGATTAAGATCTTTAATTTTGTTCCGCACCAAGCTGTATTTATGAGAAAAGAAGTATTTGATAAGTTTGGCTTGTTTGATGAAACCATAACTAGCAAGATGGATTATGATCTGTGGCTTAAAACTATATCCACGACTAGATGGGAGTATTTAGATCGGATCATAAGCCGTTATATGGTGGGACACAACACTGTTTCGGCTGCGCCTGCAAGGAAAAAAGAAAATTTGGACAATATGAATATTGTCCAATCCAGATACTTTGGTAAATTGGGTCAAGTGGTGTTACCATTACTTAACTTATGGATTTTGAGAGTTAATAAAATATACAAGAGTTTGAAAGTTGCCTAATATGTTGTGGATAATAGTATTTTTGTTGCTTGGAGTTAGTATTGGGCGATTGCTCATACGAATAAATTTATTCGACAAAGATCTAGCATTTTATGTGGGGGTGGCGATAGCTCCCATAGCTATGTCTACTTGGCTATTTTTTGCCTTAGAGCTATTCCCCCACCAACCTCCATGGTTCTATTTATGCTTCGTCCTGGGGAGTGTAGGGGCTTTTGTGTACTTAATTCTGCGTAAAAACTCAAGTACTAAAGTGGCGAGAAAAACCATACAGCGGAAAAATGATTGGCGAGTATTGAATATTTTTCTATCTTTGATGATTGCCTTGGTGACTGCATTTTCACTATTGATCCTACTTAAGTTTCCTGTGTCGTGGAGTGATCAAATTTCTTACATTCTTAAAGGTTACGCCTCGGCGAATGACACAAGTGTATCATCTTACTATAACCCTAGCTTTGAGTTGGAAGATAGCCAGATATTTTATAACAACGATATCATGGTGAGACCTGGATTACCCTTAATATATACCCTATTCTATTGGACTACAAATGGAGATCTATCTAGTATAGATATGCAGACAAGGCTGCTAACAATCTATTACTTGCTCGTGTTGGTGGTACTCCTTTACAAGGTCAGCGAAAAGAAGTGGGGCAAGACAGCTGGTTTGTTGGCTGTTTTTTTTCAATTTACTTGTTTTTATTTTTTGAGATTCGCTTTACAGGGATACAAGGAGTTAATTATTATGGCCATGACATTAGCTACTGCGATTTTGATATTTGATGGCAAAAACTTAAGGAGTTCGGGGTGGGTCAAGTCACTTGTTTTTGGGGTGTTCCTGGGGCTGATGTCGATGGTTAATTATAGTGGGATAGCCATAGCTGTCTTGCTGATGATAACTTACTTTTTGACAACGACTAACAAACTTGTGGGGGTCAAAAAATTGGCAATGTCAGGGTTGACTATGTTGACAGTAGCTCATGGGGAAATATTATATTTTGCCAAGTGGGTAATTAATGGAGTTCAATCCAGTCTGGTCGAACTTAAAACACCTGTAGTGATGAATAATATTCTTAACTCTAACGTTGGTGCATCCAATGAACTAAGGGGGTATGGGCTTACATCAACTATTGATACTTTCTTAAGAGGCAAGTTGCAGGCTTTTACATTGATACACTATTTTGGCTTAGTATATTGGTTAGGATTGCTAATAATTATTTTTAGGTTTAGACATCTTCTTAAAGACATATTGCTTAAAAATTTGTTACTGTTTGTTGGTTTGTTTTATTTTGTGATTATAGATCCACTCTACCTTAATAAGCACCCGCAGGTTTATGTGTTGTCTATTAGTCCTAAATACACCTTGCTTCTGTTGCCATTTGTGGCAATACTACTAGCGAGCCAGAGCGAGTGGTGGCTGAATCAAATTGAGAAAATTAATCAGCGATTCTTTTGGCTGGGTAGTTTTGCTGGACTGGGAGGTCTGTATATTATGGTCAAATATCAAAGTTCTGTGATGTTTATTATTTTCAAGTTTTTAATAGGTAAATTTTTACCTATTAATCAAGGAGCAGAGTATTACCAACAAAAATTTATTTTGCTTATATCACTAGCTTACGGGGGATGGTTGGTTGTATATTTTCTAAATATATTATTGCGTCATCGCATCCATAGGGATCTGGTGGTATCGCTATTATTGTTCTGGGTTGTTTGCTTACCTTTTGCATCTAGTCTGAATACTGAGTACAAAATAAAATTGTTGCCAAAAGTAATAGCTAAAAATGAAATTGCTCGATTGGAGAGCTTAAACAAAAGCAATGCGGCGTTTTTCCCGGTAGTGGAATATTTTACAAAGAACGATAATGCAGGAACTATCTTGGCTAGTAGTGGTTACCGTAAATTGACCTATTATCTACATGGTTATGGCTATATTGCCAAACAGCTAGCAGGAAGCTGGAAGATAAATATGGTATGTAAAAGTGCTGACACTAAATACTTTGTCATTCAAAGAAGTGATCCGAGTTATGTACAGGCCGTACACAACAGTGGTATCTTTGAGGTGGTTTACCAGAATACTAATTACACAATCTTTGAGTGTATAAACAAGAAAAATATAAAAAATAAATATGACTAACATAAATATTGCGTGCTGCACTGATAATAATTACGTGCAACATATGCTAGTGATGTTGTGCTCGTTGCTAGAGAATGCGAAGAGCCCTAGTCGTATTAAGATATATGTACTTGGGGAGGGGGTGAAATTAAGTCATGAGAAAACTGTGACTGAGTTTGTGCAAAGATATGGAGCCCAAATATCTTTTATAAAAATTAATCCAAGGAGTTACAAGAAGCTAAAAGTGTCCAAACACGTAACGCGAGCAGTATATTACCGCCTTGGTTTGGCAGATATTTTATGTGATATTAATAAGGTCATATATCTAGATGTAGACTTGGTAGTAGAAGATGATATTAGTAAATTGTGGGAGATGCCACTGCGTGGGAAACACTTGCTAGCAGCTACTAATATGGGCACTCATTTTAATTCTGGGGTGATGGTGATTAATCTTGAGTTATGGCGCAAAGACAGAATTGGTAAGCGAGTCTTTGACTATATAGTTAAAAACCGAGCGATTATCAAAGCATGGGATCAGGATGGATTAAACGCAGTCTTGAGCCAGAGTTTTGGACCATTGGAACAGAGATGGAATGCTCGAGCACTATATTTTATGTTTTACTTCAAAGACTATGATGAAGCTAAGTATCGGGTACAAAGTAATCCAGCGATAATTCACTTTACTGGTCCAGTAAAGCCATGGCACTATTTCTGTGCCCATCCTAAAAAGAGTAGATATAAACACTATCTGAGCAAAACTCCATGGGCAAACAATGGACAGGATTATTCACTGCTATACTTAAAATATTACTTTTACCCAAACTTTCCCAAGTATATGTCAAGACAAATTATGAATGTGGTCAAAATGATTATGCCATCCAAATACTACTACTTAATGTTAAAATTGTTTAATATAAAATAAGCGGTAATGATATGAGGTTAACTCGCATTCAAATAGCTAAACTACAAACATTACAAACTGGTTTAATACAAAAATTTCCCTGGGTGTACAAGCTATATTGTCGCCTACCCCACCACCAAAGGACGTTGAAGAAACTAAACAAACAACAGCAAGAACAAAAACTGTTACAAGACGACTTAATCAAAAAATTATTGCACAATAGATTGATGATCCGGAATGGTCCTTTTAAGGGAATGAAGTACTTACATGAGGCTTTTGGAAGCTTGTTGATGCCAAAATTAATTGGATCTTATGAAGAACCTATTCAAGAATGGATTAAACAGATCATAAATGATAACCATTACCGCTTGATCGTGGATGTGGGTTGTGCTGAGGGATATTACGCTGTAGGCCTGGCGCGAGCATTGCCAAATATTAAAATGCTAGCTAGAGATGTGACAGATCAGGCTCAATCGTTGACTGTAAAGCTGGCTAAATTGAATAAGGTCAGCAATATAACGGTTGGGGGTATTATGGAACATTGTGATCTAGAAAAACTACCTAAGGGTGCGATGTTGATCTGCGATATCGAGGGAGCAGAGAACGAGTTACTTGATCCCAAAAGCGTACCCAAACTCAAATACATAGACATGATAATTGAAGCACATGACATAGTGAGACCAGGAACTACAAAACGATTAGTAGAGAGATTTATAGATACGCACAAGATTGAAATTGTTTATGACTATCCGAAAAATTATGCAAAATATTTAACAAAAACTATGATGAAGCATCTAGGTAAGAAGAATTTGGAGCTTGTTTTCCATGAGCGTCCTCTTGAGGCACATATGCAATGGATTAAAATGACGAGTTTGGTATGAGACGGAAATATTGTTGCGATGCATGTGGGAGTCATGAAGTAGAACTAATCCCCTATGGTAATCATCGAGGGAATGCTAACTGGCATTTTGTGAAACACCTAGTCGCCAGAATTGTACTACCATTGGTTCGCTTATTTTCGAATATATTGACGCCTTTTGAGTATACAAATCTATTCTCACCACTTTATCAGATTGGTTATTGTCGATCATGTGGATATGGGAAATACATGCGGAAGATTACAGCCCAGGAATTGAACCACTATTACCAATCACGATATTGGAATAATGTAAGAGAGGCTGTTGTAGGTAAGCAGGAGGTATTTCCTGACGAAAGAGCGATTTCTCAATATCGTTTCTTAAAACCATTTCTACCCCAGTCAAGTCTAAAAATATTAGATGTAGGTGCGGGACCAGCCAAAACTACTCGATACATCCGACTGAAACACCCCTATCCTACCCAGATTGACGTAGTGGAACCTGGGAGTAACTATCGTAAACTTTATAAGAGAGAAAAGATTAGCATAGTAGCGAAGTCTTTCCCTAGCAAATTAGATAATAAATATGACTATATCCATACTTCGCACTACTTAGAGCACGTATTAGACGTAGATAAAGTACTGGTGGAACTCACAAAATTAATGAAGAAACATGCTTTACTGTATATCGAAGTACCTAATTGTGGTAAGGAATATTTTATGGGAAACTCTCGAGATATCCCGCATATACATTTTTTTACTAAAAAATCGCTTATTTTGCTAGGGAAGAAGCAAGGACTCGAGTTGGTTAAGAGTGAGTACTATAAAAAGAGCTTAAGACTATTACTGACAAGCTAGTGAAGTTGTTTAGCGATCTGATGGAGAGTATCTGTAATGGTATTGATTTGCTCGTCAGTGATAGCTAGACCTGAAGGCAAATAAAATCCTTCAGACGCGATGCGAGAGGTGATTGGGTATTGCTCATCTGACTCGAGATAATCACTGAGGATTGGTTGATTTTCTGGGGGGTAAAAGAAATCCCTTGTGTCGATACCTCGGGTATACAGCTTGTCGCGGACAATGTTTTTATTTAAGCCAAATTTATTCTCGTCAATGCGTAGGGCATACATCCAGAAAACATTAGTAACATTTGGTCTGGTTACAGGGAGAATGATGCCCTGTAAGTCACTCAAGTGATTGGCGTAAAGCTGAGCCATATGCTGTTTTTTGGCGATGTATTCGTTGATGTGAATCAATTCCCCTAAACCTATTCCAGCTTGGAGATTGGTCATGCGATAGTTATAGCCGATTTTTTCATGAATAAACCGTTTAGCAGATGAGTGATATAAGTCCTTATATTTGCGTGCTTCCTCGGCATATTCATCATTGTTTGTTACGATCATTCCACCTTCTCCCGTGGCAATCAATTTGTTGGCATAAAAACTAAAACAGCCTAGGGTGCCTAGACTTCCTACCAATTGGCTCTTGTACGTGGCTCCATGAGCTTCTGCGGCATCTTCAATCACTAGCAAATGATGATCTTTGGCAATAATCATAATTGCGTCCATGTCGGCTGGATGCCCATATATATGAACTGGCATGATAGCCTTGGTATGGTTAGTTATTTTTTGTTCAATTAATTTTGGATTAATGTTATAGGTATCTTTCTCGACGTCTACAAAAACTGGTTTGGCCCCGGTATAAATCACTGCTAGCCAAGTAGCTGCCATTGTAAAAGCGGGAACAATGACTTCGTCACCTGGGCCAATGCCGGCGGACAATAGTGCTACATGGAGTGCAGCAGTACCAGTATTGACCGTAATTGCATGTTTAACCCCTAGATACTTGGCAAACTGATCTTCGAACTCTTTGACATACGAGCCAGCAGATGAGAGCCATCCAGTGTCAAGAGCTAAATTAACGTTTTGCTTAGCCTCCTTTGAGACTACGGGCTCATTGACTGGTATCATTTGAGTTTGCTCGATATTTTTTAACATGCTCTGGACCTGGATATGGCCCCTGTTTAATCTCTATCATGCGACATTTTTCAATAATCTCAAAACCATGACCGCCCGAAACGTGTAATAGAAAATCCCCTGGACCTAGTTCAACTTCCCTGATTAAATTAAAGTCATCGGTGAATATTTTAGCGAGAACCCTGCCTCTTTCGATATACAAAAATTCCTGAGTGGTATTTACATTATACTTAATGTTTGGATTATGGACGTGATCTCTGACTAGTTTACCTGTTGGGTGCTCCAGTAATCCGAGTTGTAGGGTATATTCGTTAGGAGTGAGGAATTTTACGCCATCTGAGTGCAAGGTATGTCGAAAGATGATTGCTAGAATTTTGCCTTGATGTTTGATTTCTTCAATGTCCATATAATCATTTTAACACTCATTATTCTTATTGGATATTACAGATCATTCGTTGAATCTTGAGACGAAAATCATGCTCTGTCCAATTGGAAAGCTTGTTAATACCTTTGTGAGTACAATCGGAGGCAAATTTGTGGTCGGTAGCCATTTTGATCATAGCTTGAGCCCAGTCAGCAGGATTTGTTGGGTCGGCTAGGATACCGGCGTCTTGGAGTTGTTCTCGACACCCTCTGACGTTTGAGTATATCACTGGCACCTTGAGTTGCCACGCTTCAAGAACCGGAATATTGGACGGGCCAAAATGAGTAGGCATAACAAGTGCAATAGATCCTTTGTAAAGAGCTGATATTTCTTCACTACTGACATATCCTAGATACTTGACATATTGTTCAATATGATGAGAACGAACTAGATTAGTTACTGCAGGGAGAGTAGAGTATTCTGCGCGAGTACTTCCAGTTAAGGCTAGACCAAATTTATATCCACGGTCATGACATATGATGAGCGCTTTGATGAGAGTTGTGTGATGCTTGTGAGGCCAGAATTTGGCTGGGTAATAAAAATATTGATCTGGTAAGCGAAATTTGACAATAATCTTTTTGACTTGAGATTGTGCCAGTTTGGTTTGGAGATAGCTGGGTGGTAAATACGGCAAGACGATGATTTTATTTGGTGGGGTATTGGGATAACAATTTAAGATATCTTTTTTGCCGATTAAAGATTCTGCCATAATCATACTAGCCCTAATCGCCATACTCCTGTAGTTGAATTCTCTGATTTGCCATATCCCCCATTTGGTCACTTCGGGGAATTGCGGATTAAGTCTATGTTGGAGATCATGGATGGCAACAATAGCTTTTGGTTTGGTTAGAAAAGATAAAACAGAAGACATTGGGTAAATCATCAGATCAACACCAGAATTGTTGATTTGGGATATAGGTTTCTTGTATAGATATCGATAGTATTGCCATACGATCCAATCTATATGAAGGAAAAGTGATAGTCCTAATAAAACTTGAATAATTAATGACACAGACTGATGCAGATAATCCAGCCACGTGGGCGAATTGTGTTTTGGTTTGGATAAATTGATAATGTGTGAGATATGGTGCGTTGAAATATTTGTTAAATCTTCACCCGTTGTGTTAAATACCAGATAATCATTGCCTTCTACTCCAAGAAGAGCTTCTAGAGCAGTTCTGGTATATTGATATACTCCCCCACCAGTTGTTGAAGCGGCAAAATAATACCCTATTCTCATATTTGTCTAGCAATAACATACATATCCCATTCTTTGTCACTTATGTTCTTATTGGGATCATGAAATGAAGTAGCCTTGATAAATTGTAAGCCCTCAGTATTTAAAATTCTCTGGATTTCATTTATTTGCCAGTATCGCATAGGGTGATTCTCTGAGACAGTCTTGATGGACTTATCTCCTACTTGTTCAAGAATTTCAAATTTAATTTTGACTAGCTTGTTCTGTTTATCGAGAAAACCTTTGGTTTTTCTGGTAATTAATTTACCACCTTGTTTGATAGTTCTTTGACGATCGCTAGGAGGATCTTGCTCGACTGCAGGCTTATTCCAGGCATCAAAAATAAATAGACCTCCAGGTTTGAGATATTTTTGAACATTTTTTGTGACCATTCTAAAATCTTTTTGAGTATGAAGATAGCCAGCAATATTAAACATCATTAGTACTAGATCAAATTTGTTGTCGAGATTGATATCTCGAATATCTCCTTGTAATAGTGAAATCTTTGAGTTCAGGCTATTAGCGTGAACTTTTTCTTGGCCTATTTTGAGCATATCATCTGACACGTCAACTCCTACGATCTTGAAACCTTTTTTGGCTAGTAATATTTCGTAGGTTGCTGTACCACATCCTAAACTCACAATATTGCTAACTGGTATCTTGGAATATTGTTTTATAAACTTTTCAAGTTGCATCACTTCATGCTCATACGGTTTATCTTGATATATTGAGTCATAATATGCAGCGTATTTATTGAATTGAGACATATTTTTTGTTGATTCCTTTCTTTACAAGCAGTATTCCTTTACTCTGATAATGATTACCCTTTATTGTACCTGATTCAAAATGATATGGTGGAAAAATGAGTGCAACCTCATATTTTGAAGAAAAACGACTAACTAGTTTTGAGTAATTAAATAATCTAATTGGGTATGATGCTCTATATATCGATGGCGGGACTATTTGAATACATATCATATCATCACAACCTTCCACAAATACTGTTCTGTCGATGATGATGAAATCGAAATCTAACTTTAAGATATTTGAGACTAGTACCTCAATATTTTCTATGTATCCCAACGATCCAGACAAAAGTAGAGTTTTAGATTTAGTTTTCTTTACACAGGTTACCAGATTATCATAAAAACCTAAATTTTTATCGAGTATTTTTTTATTCCCATATTCTACATAATGTCCTTGCTCTACAATGCTCCATTTTACTTTATTAAAAATAGTATTAAAAATATTCCTATGTTGAAAATAGGTGCTCCCTAAAGAACCTCCAAAATCAATTATGTTAAGTTTCTCATCTTTATGTGTAATCATTAATATTACTGCTACCAGTGGCCAGGCATATTCTATAATTTCGAAACTAATCCCATCTCTTTCAAATGTCGCTTCATTGGCTATTACCTTTTGCGTTGCATCGGATACTTGTTTCAATATACTATCGGCGTCATACCCCGTTGTGTGTGTCAAAGCCTTATCCCAAGAAGAATACTCACCCTTATAACCATAAGCGCTATGAAGTTTAAGTATTTTATGTAGCGTTTTTTGCATTCTGTTTTACTTCCTTAACATATTTGAACTAGATATGTAAAAATGGTTCCCTCAATACATCAGATAGTTGTTTTTTTTTGATAAAGTTAATCCAACTACTATTTGATAAATTTATAATATTAATATGACTGTTATCTAATAAATTCAAATATTTTATATATTGGTTAAATAACCGAATATTAGCTTCATGCACATCTATAATGTTACCCCATGCGTTCTCCCCTGTTGCATTGATTCGAATTTCCTGTGACGGCGTATAAAAATTAGTTACTCGATTTCCATAGTCTTTCAAAGCATTGTGGTCACAGCCAAGGAGATAGATTTTTGAGTATCCCATATAAATCAAAAGTGGCAAGACCATTAGAGGCACTGTTTGAGGAGCTAAAATTGGACGTACAATATTTAGTTGTACGCTCTGTCTGACCGGAGATAAAATGAGGTAGTAAATCTTTCTTTTTCTAAATATTTTGTTAGTTTCAACTAATTGTTTCATGGTGTGGCCAAGACAGATGGTAGTATCTCTGGGTAGTTCACGATCGGCTTTCTTTAACCATTCTAAATAATTAGAGAGAATTAATGGTTTGTGGTATGGCGTGAAAAAATGGATTTTGGGATTAATAATTTTAATATCTGGATGGAGAAAAAAGTTGCTGACGGAGTAGCAGTCTTCTCCCTTTAATTTGGTCAAGTCCTCTAGCTTGATACTGGGGCCAGTGGCTAGTAAGAAGGCCCGCTTCCCTCGACCGACTCCCTTAAGCACCTCGTTGGGGGCTGTGAGCTGGCTAAACTTGCTCATCAGGTAACGATCATAGACACATTCGATAATTGGTCGAGGCACAAGGGTAGATATAATTTTAGATATCATAGTAATTATTATAACTCAGTTATAAAACTCTGTCTTGGTAGAGAACCCAGAATGTTATAACTATTGGCAATAACATCTTTTGGGAAAGGGAAAATAGGGAAGAACGCAAATGCAGGCAAGCCAAAATTGTAGGCACTACGAATACCAGTTGAACTTACTCCATATACAGCAGCTATCTGTCTCGCGTGCTCCATGAGATATAGTTCAAATATTTCCTTGTCGGAAACCAACTTGAATTTACCTAGTGATAATCTTTTGACCTCTGTCGTCTCCCGTGGGTGTGGTCGGTATATTTTTGTTTTATTTGGATATTTTATTTCTAGATACCGTAAACATCTATTAGTAAGTGAGAGGTAGGTATCAGTACTTGTGTTTTGAAAGTTGAGGAATGGTTGTCCCAAATAGATTACCAGTTGTTTGACTTGTTTCTTCGAGGAAAAGGAACCAAATGGGTAATAGATCTCGTGATACAACCTGTGTGTCTTCAGTTTTTCGCCTTTATTCTTGAGGACATAGATCTCATCATAGATTGAGGTTAGTTCTTTGCGGTAGCGCAATTGACTATTACCATCTCTAGATCTGGTTTTAATACCGAGAAACTGATCTTTTTTGTCAATCACATAAGACGTTGGATACATATTAAATAACGGAAAAATAAAATAATTGGCTAGGAGACTATCGAGTTTCTCCACCATATGCGAGCTTGGTTTTCTCACTGAATGATGATGTGTGGCGGCGGAGTGTATAAGGATAGAGCGGGTGTGTGGATAAGTTGAGATCAGTAAGTTTTCGATAAATTGACAGGTTGAAAAACACAGAAAAATATCACTCGGTTTAACTGTATATCGATTTTGAAATCTATACTTAGCTATAAAGAGCCGATAAATTTGAATAAAGAATAAAATTGAGTAATCGGGTCTTGGTAAGAACAGATGGTCAGAAAAGTACTGTGGAATAATGCTTTTATTTACGTTTTCCCAATAGAGGTGGTTAGAGATGATAAGAATTGAATCTTTTTTTGGGAGATGATATTTGAGTCGGTATCCTATGGCGCTAGCTAGTTGTTGTGGATGGTCAATAATAAAGTAGTATTTCATTTTAGTAGCCTAGTTCTGAAAGACGAATCAGTGATCGGTGAAATCCCTCCCAGTCTCTTTGATGTCCCTGCCATATTTCTGGGATAAAACTCAGTTTGGAGCTATAGTTGTCTAAAAGATTTTTTAGTTTGTCAAACTCTAGGTCACCTTCACCAATAACTAACCCCTCACCATCGGTTCCACGGGCGTCGGCAAGGTGTAGGTGTCGAGCTATAGGTAATAACACAGAAACGTACTCGAAAAAATCTGTCCTAGAGTATTGGCAATACAGATAGGCGTGGGATACATCTAGGCACATCTCTAGTTTATTTAGACGGCAAAAGTCAAGAATATCGTGGGCGTTCGTGAATATGTTTTGAAATCTCTGACCACCTAGTAGCCAAGGGAGTGGAGGCATATTCTCTGGCAATATTCTTGCGCGAGAGTTGTGTTTTCTCAGGGTAGAGAGGCTTTCGCCCATGTTCTTATACATTTTATCTAGAGTTTTCCTATCTGAGATTGGGACGCTGTTGCTATGACCACCTAGATGTACTACGTAGTCGGTAATTCTTTGATTGAGTTTGAATTTCTTTTTAAAAACTTCAACAATATCAATAGTTTGTTGAATATAACTCTCGGATAATCGTCGATTTTGGGGTTTTGCGGAACCAAGATCTAAGATAAAACCATCTGGCCATACTTCTGGTATATGTACCTTGTAAACTAGATTTTCCCTGACTGAATGTGGAAAAACTGGCTCTAACACATCCTTGTAACTCAAGTGAAATTCGACAAAATCTGGATGAAAGACTTTGGATACCTGGTCAAGATCATGGAATCTGGCAGGAATGCCCCAGGTGTGTAATATTTGCTCGTGGAAAGATTGTGAGGGAGCGAGGTGGAGATCTTGTTTGGTAAATAACTCATCTTTTTGGATTGTTCTCTGAGCACGACTTTCAATCAATCTATCAATATTGTCGGGAGACAAGCCGATCCCTGGGCTTTGGCTCTTAATCATAGCACGAGTTACGATGGTGCCAATCTTAATCATCTGCGTGGCCACCAAACTCTTACCGAGCGTTTCTTTGTTGAGGATAATACCTTGGGTCAAATATTTACTTGCCTTACCCAAGGCTAACTCTACCTCTCTAATCTGTTTGACCAACGTGATTAACTCTTCTGGTTCAAGACTCGCCTGGTGATCAGGACCAGGTAGATTGCGGTCGAGTGTAAAGTGGCGTTCAATAATTTTGGCTCCCAGTGCACAAGCGCCAGTCGAAACTGCAATACCCCTCTCGTGCCCAGAATAACCAATGGGAATATCATAATCTTTCATCATTTTTTGCATAAAATGGAGATTGATGTCTTTGAGATCTGCGGGGTAGGTACTATTGCAATGCAAAAGAGCAAATTCGGCGTGAGCTTGTTTGAGATAGTGGTAGATTTTACTGATCTCCTCCTGCTCTGACATACCAGTGGAGAGAATAAGAGGTTTTTTTGTTTTAATAAGAATGTCTATGAGTGGTAGGTTTGTCAAATCGGCCGAGGCTACTTTGTATACTTCTACCCCGATATCTTCGAGCACTTTGACGCTGTGAATATCCCATGGGGTACACATAAACAAGATATCTTTCTTGCGACAATATTGCGCGAGTTTCTTATATTCATTGATCGTGAGTTCTGATTTTTTGATGAAGTCGACACTTTGTTGCATCGCCAAATCCTGGCTAGCTAAGTTGTTCAAGACGTTGGCTTGGTAGAGAGTTTTGAGGTGACGGAGTTGGAACTTGACCGCGTCAACCTTAGCTAGTTTGGCTAAATCGATCATTTTTTTGGCGCTTGTGAAACTACCATTGTGGTTGATGCCTATTTCACAAATAATGAAGCATGGTCTATTTTGACCAAAAAATGAATTTGTCATACTTTATTTCCTTTAGTAAGTTTTCTTCATGAGATACTCAATCAAGGCAAAATCAGCCAGAGAATCGATCTCGAAACCTTTGAGTTCATCCATCACATAAAGCGAGATTTTGCCACCCAGGCGGTTGTTCTCCTTAAGTAAGGTATTGGTTTTGGTAATATAGATTGAACCATTTTCACGGAATTCTGGCTCTAAATCTTGTCTACGCATACGATTCTTATAATCGTAGTTAATAGATCTTGGGCCACTGGCAAAATTCTTCCAGATGAAAGCATGGCTGGGAACTACACTGATCAGGGAATCACTCTGATCGTTGATAATTGTATTAATTGACCCATCCATATCTTTGGCTTCGCGATAAGGAGAGGTTGGTTGCAACAACATTACATAATCAGGATTGTAGCCATTTTTTTTGAGAGTTTGGACAGCGTGAACCATGGCACTTTCGGTAGTAGCTTGGTCGCCTGATATACTGTCAGGTCTAAGCATAGGTTCGGCTTTGTATTGTTTGGCTACTGAGAGTATCTCTGAGTCATCACTACTGACAATGACTTTGTCAATCAGTTTACACGCTACTGCTAAGTGAATAGAGTAGTAAATCAATGGCTTACCCATAATCGGGCGGAGATTTTTGCGGGGAATACCTTTACTACCTCCTCTAGCGGGAATGATCGCTAATACTTTTGGGAAGGATAGTTTGTTTGTCATGTTTGCCTTTCATATTATAAATAATGATGTTTATCATTTATTTCCCATTCTGGTAAGAAAATGAGATTGTTGTCTTGATGCCCACGACCACTATTGAGATTAGTGGTGAGGGCATTTTTATCCAAAAAAGATAAACGCATATTGTCGACCGTATCTAAACTGTCTCTGTGAGCAGTAGCTAATGATAACGTGAGACGATAATCAGCTTTATTAAAGCGAAACTGTCCGGTAGGTTTGTAAATAAGAGTTACATCATGGTAAGGGGAGTTGCTGTAATTAGTTGTACCTGACTCACGTTCTTCGGCCACAAATAATGGTTGGCCAACAAAACTCTTGAAAATAACTTTTAACCGAGTTCTTTTAAATTCGAGAGGAAGAAAATATTGAACTCGGATTGAGAAGGAGTCAGCAATGTCGAGGATGGCGCTAGCCTTGCCTAATTTGTCGAGGATGGAGATGCTGGTGATTTGAGCGTGTTGTTTACTTTTGAGACGACATTTATAAGTAAAAATAGTATCACTGAGATTTTTGTTGAGATATTTGTTAATCACCGCTCTAGCACGATCAAACATAATCTGTTTGCCATGTTCTAAGTACAAAACTCGATTGCATAGATTCTCAATAGCACGTAGATCATGACTTACCAATATCACGGTTCGACCGCTTTTGGCAACCTCTCCCATTTTGCCGAGGCATTTTTGCTGAAAATCGACATCACCTACTGCCAATACTTCATCTACCAGGAGAATATCTGGATCAAGATGCGCAGCTACCGAAAAAGCAAGTCTCATCTTCATGCCCGTTGAGTAATGTTTGAGCGGAGTATCAATAAACTTATTTATTTCGGCGAAATTGATGATAGCCTTAAGACGCTGTTTGACTTCATTTTTTTTCATACCCAATATAGCTCCGTTGAGAAAGATATTTTCTCTACCCGTCAATTCATGGTGAAAACCAGTGCCAACTTCTAAGAGACTACCCACTTTCCCTCGTAGCACAACCAATCCTTCTGTAGGTGGAGTAATCCTGCTTAAAATCTTAAGCAAAGTCGATTTGCCCGATCCGTTATTACCCACTATTCCAACTACTTCACCTGGCTCCACGGTAAAATTGATATCTTTGAGGGCCCAGAACTCATCTTTGCTCAGGCCTTCTTTGATCTTTTTGAATGGATTTTTGGCAAAATTCACTAGCGAGTCGCGGAGTGTCAGATATGGTTGACTCTCCCCCATGCGGTATTTTTTGGATAATCCTTTTACTTCTATTATGGGTGTCATAGTTTAGAGAGCTGTTGTTTGATAAAACTTGGAAATTCTATGATGCGGTTGACGTCGTCTGGATTGATGAGAAATTCTTTTGTTTCATTCGCTAGAGTTGGCAGATCTAGCGTAGCCACGTAGTCCCTAACGGCGATCATAACCTCTTTCAGAGTAGTTTGTGACTCTTTTTGTAAGTAGTCTGAGTCGGGAATGCCCATACCCCAAAGCCAGGTGACGTCGTATAGATCTCTGCCTTTGGGACGCTTCCTAGCTCCTATTGTGAGGAGTTTTTTGGCTAATAATACAGGTGATGGAGCCGTCTGGATCCTGCGAAAGACACCATAGTTGGAGAGTGACTGTGAAACGGTATATAACTTAGTAAATGGCGTTGCGTCAAATTTTATGAGCATTTTTTCTTCTTCGTAACCTGACAGACCATATGTGTGTAAAATACGAGGAAATTTGATATGGCAGTGATACACCCCCTTGTGCTGAAATTTAAACTCTAGTTCGTAGCCCTTGTACTCCATGTCTTTGATTACTAAAGCTAATAGCTTTTCAAAACTTGCAAGATTGGTTGTATCAAAATCTAAATCTTCTGAATAT
>Ga0100389_1000704_pt1 | contig 26251 bp, 35 predicted proteins | sample CryGeymeta201513_FD_81537 | JGI IMG/M metagenome (GOLD analysis project Ga0100389, IMG submission 81537) | Groundwater microbial communities from Crystal Geyser aquifers in Utah, USA - Crystal Geyser metaG 2015-13 | ecosystem: Environmental > Aquatic > Deep subsurface > Groundwater | place: USA... | reverse complement strand
TTTTTGTCCTAAAGCACCTAGCACATTTAACCCAGGAATTGGTTTCATATCATTGGATCTCGTTTTCTGAACTATTTTTCCTGATCCGTAAACATCACCTTCAGTCGTAACCGGGGTCACTGGCCTGACCAAACCACGCACTATCAACAACGACAAGCCAACTCTTCCCCCCATCTCAACAAGTTTTCTCAACATGCAAGTAGTATATCCCATAACATGCCAGAAATCAAGCCCCCAAATCCTATAGAAAAAGATACATACTAGGTATGTAATTACTTTCTCAAATACTCCTTGCTCTGATTATAGTTATTAGAAAAGTTTTCAACATAGCCGTCCAGCAGCAGGGGATTATCAATAAACGGCATTAAATCCTGTTTAAAATATTGTTTACTCACCGTTGTTGCCATTTCCACCTTGTCATCAATTAAACTAATCAGCTCCCGGATCGAATAAGAACTTTTTAACAAATCATTTAATCGATTTAAATTAGGATATACTTTTTTATCCAGAAACCACAGTAAATCAAAATAATCTCTACCTTTAATTACCTTAATATTTTCTTTTCCCAACAACCTCTGCCTAGTTAAAATAGTGGCGATTTTGCTGGCCATCAATGAAGGCAAATCGTAATGGGTCACCAAATAGTTAAAATTGTTAATATTTTTTAGAGTCGTAAATTCATTATATATTTCTGAAACCATCAGCGATAAATCAATCTTTACATATAAGAGATCACTTTCCGAGGGTGTTGCCAAACCTAAATCTCTCAATACCGGAAACTTTAAAAGTATTTGCCGACCTTTTTGCAATACCGACACCGCTAAACCGTTATACATCAACTCGGTTTTAAAATATGTTTCAATTGTCTTTTTCAAAATAGTTATGTCAACTGGTTTTTTTAAATCAAAATCCAGATCTTCAGACAAGCGGTTTAAGCCAAAACAATGTCGTAAGCAAGTTCCGCCGGTAAACACAAACACTTTTTTATAAATTTGGTTTAAATAAATAAAATTAAGAACATATATTTGTAAAAACTCTTTTAGCAAACTCCTGACATACAAATTCGACTTGTTCTGGATCCCTTGTTTGTTTAAAAGCGATCTCATTTCTTCAATAATCATTTCGTTGTTTCCTTAAGATAAGCAACTAAATTAGTAAATTTCTTCACCCCCGAAAGGTCCACCAAATAGTTTATATCATCAAAGTCACTCACCACAAAATCTCCCAAATTTAGTCTGAAAGAACTAATAATTTCCGGATTTACTTCCGGCACTCTCCACAATCTAAAATATAAATAATCAAACAGAGCTTTCGTCTTTGTCGCCTCTTTTATTTCATATCCGGATTTAAAAACAATATTAAAACCACCAAACAACTTATCCTTTATGTTTGAATATAAAAATACACCCAATTTATTGTTATAAGCCCTGGTCTTTTTTCGGGTCACCGAAGTTATCGAAAACACCGACTCGGATAATATTCCATATTTTTGCAAAACATATTCTCCGCTCAAATATGACGGTTTCTTAAGAATATTAGCTACAAACTCACCGTAACTTTGTTTATCACTGCACTGCAAATAATACTCCTTAGTCACATATATTCCTTTCTTTAATTGGATTAATCTCCCACTTTCAATCCATCGAACAATATTTGCCGAAACCGCATCGTCACTGCCCCCAATCACCTCTTTTAGAGTATTTTTATCAAAAAAACTGGCAGAGGTTAACTTTGATAAATTACTAACCCTGTTCATACTTATTTCACAATTAATAGATAAAACATACTAATTATGAAATAATAATGCTTTTAAACTATTATGTCAACAAGACGATGTCCCAAATCCCATAGAAAAAGATATATACTCGATACTTATTATTTTCGCTATATATTTCTATTAATCTCTCCCAATAAGCTTTTATTGAAATCATGAATTATCATCGCCTGGCTTCTCGGCAAAAACAAAGCCAATTCTGTCTCAAAATTAATTCCCTTTTTACTCAACAATTGCCTGACTTTCAACAATTGTTTCTTTTGAATAGGGGATAATAGGTTTGCCCGAAGCATAAAATACAAATCATAAAAATCACGGGCTTTCTGTCTTTGAAGCAACGCTTCCACCTTACCATCTACCAATTGCGTTGTTGTCAAACTCTTCACAAAATACGGCACCACCAGATCATTTTCAACCGTAAACGCCTCACCCTCAATTAAATCTTTTCGGAAAGATATCTCAAAATGAATCTTGATCGGATCACCAATATTGCTCAAAGACACAATTCCCAAATACCCGCCGCTGGTAACTTTACTTTCTTCAATTTCTACCCCAATCCCTTCTCTCGACACGTCTATTCCAGTATCTTCTATGACTCGTTCCCAAACCCGTTGCTTATGTATCGTAGTATCAAAATCAAGATCTTCGGAAAAACGAGGGCTTCGATAAAGAATTCTTAAGGCTGTCCCACCTTTAAAATATAATTCCCTCGACTCCAGCTTTTGATACAAATAACTTAATAATAAATGCTGAACATATTCCCGTCTGACATTTAATTCCGACGTCTGAAACTTTACCGCTGTTTTTTGCAAAAAAGACAAACTAAGCATACTTTTTAATTAATTTATCTAAGGATTTCTTACCAAACAAACCAGCATAAAATTTGACCTTATTTTTGTTTACCGACGATAAATCCAATCTCTCCAACCAAGCTCTTTTGTTAAGTGACACCAGATACAAATAATCAACTGCCGCCTTTTCCGCTTCAGCCATTAAAAATCTCTTTTCATCAATAACCTTCAATTCATAACCAGTGTAAGCTACCGGTTTAATTGTCGAATAACTATATGTTTTATCATCAGTCACAAATTCTCGGGTAGTTTTGGTGGTCGCACTAGTAACTTTATAAACCATTTCCGGAATAAGGTTGTAATAGGCCAAAGCATATTCAAAAGAAACATAGGAAGGTCGATACAGTCGATTGGCAATCTCCAATTCTGACGGTGGGTCACTCCTTAGCGAATATAGACCACGCTTTAATTGGTAAAACAAAGATTCTTTCAACCCCTTTTCCAGATAATAAAGAGATTGCCTTGGAGACAAACTCAACAACTCACCTAACTCACGGGCAGAAAATACCCTGGTGTTATTTTTCAGTAAAATTCTTCTAATATTCAAGCTGGAAATAGCCATTTCGTTTATTACTTAAATAACTGTAATTAATGAAACAAGTATGAATTAAATTTACTTTTCTGTCAAGAGTCAATCATTTTCTTATTGCCACCTTGCTTTCAAAGGTCCAGGAATTGGACCCAAGATCCCCGCCGCTTACCCCCAATGAAAACTTAAATTTAACCAGTGATATTTCAGTTGAGGGTAGGGTAGTACAGTTGATAAATTCAGCGCAATTGACAATTATCACCCCTTCATTCAACAAATTATAATTTCCGTGAGCCGATTCCGAAGCAATTTTGTTGCCGGAATAATCACAAATCAATCTTGTCTGACCGCCGTTACCGGTTTCAAAAGTCAGCGCCGTCTCACCAACACCGGTACCGCAGTTTATTGACCCCGCCACCTCCAGTAAATTCATTTTTAGTCGTTCTGTCACCGCCGCTGCCGCCGCTTGAACCGTCTTACTGACTTCCGCCCCTCTCTTGGCCTTTAAAAAACCAGTTAATACCCCCCCCGCCGATACAATTAGTAACCCCGTTATCCCCACTACCACCAATGTTTCTATCAGTGTAAAAGCTTTACTCATTGTTGTTTACTAAAAAATCGGTTTAAATAAATACTCTGCGGACTACGTCCGGAAAATCCCACCTCCACTACTACCTCAGCACAATCGGTTTTCCCCACTCCGCAACCATTGATGGTGATATTAGTCATTCCAATACTGTAAACATATCCGTCATATCCGCTGCGGGTGTTATTGGTGCTGATATTTAATTTCCAAAAATTTTCCGTATCATTTTGGGCCTGCGAGATTAGTTCCTCCATTACCACCGCCCCCAATTCGGTGGCTTTTCTTCGATCAAAGCTATTCTTATTGCTACTCAACGTCATCAAAATCAACACTGCCACCCCGGACATTATCAGTCCGATAATTCCGATAGCAAAAACCCCCTCCATAATTCCTTGTCCCTTATTCTGCCACATAAGCTCCCGATGTTATCGATCCCAAAGCACTAATTGATAAACTATCATAGCCAACTGTTTCCTTTGTCGACCTGATTACCACTGTCGCCGTATCACCAGCTCCATACAGGGATCCACCGGTGTTTGTTGCCAACTGACCACTGCCTCCCCAGTAATACAACACCGACGGATTCAGACTTATTCCAATTCCGGTGTTGGCTAATTTCTGGTTAAAATAAATTGTTCCCACTCCATTTATCCCGGCTATTAAATTATCACTAATTACCCTAACCTCAACATAGACTAAATTTTCACTACTTCCAGCAGGTGCCTGCCTGGTCTTGGCGTAATTTTGAGCCAGCCGTAAATTGGAAATGGTTTCTTCTCTCACTGATTCCAATTTTTGCCGACTGTTAAAGCGGTTTAAATAAATCATTCCTGTCCCTATTGTCACTGCCCCAACTGCTATCACCACCATTAACTCGATAAAGGTGAATGCGTTTTTTTGTGATGTGTAATTCGTAATTCGTAATTCCTGCCTGCCGGCAGGCAGGCGTAATTGATAATTATTTTATGGGTTCGTCACCCGATAGTTATATCCCGATCCATAATCCCCATTTGTTGATCCCAGATCTTCCATTTTGGCATCCAGAGTAAAAGTATACTGTCCCCCGGCGACCGCATAACGATAACTCCCACTCTTGGGGTCAGTCGGTAAAATCTGAATATAACCAGGTACCAGTCCCACCGGTTCTTCGGCAAAGGCGGAAGGATAAGTTGTCCCCACTTGCCTTACCATTTCTAGTGCAATTCTTAATTTTTCCAAATCAGCCTGTCGGCGATTATCCCGAGCTTTTTTATTAGCTCCGGTAAAACTAACCAATCCTACCACCGAAATTACCGCGATTATGGTTACCACCACAATCAATTCCACCAAACTAAAAGCGTCATTCCCGCGTAAGCGGGAACCTATACTTTTTTTAATTTCTTTCATAATTCATAATTAATTTTACTGTTGGCTTTTAGCGCAAAAATAAATCCCACTAGCAGCAAAAGTACAATTATTTGCCGATGAATTACCTAAACTTGTATTTTCCACTGCCGCACAAGCACAATAAGTAGTGGCAATATTATAGGTATAGGCCGTCCACCCCACTCCTTTCGGGTCGGTTGGCCAAAGCTGCATTACCCCACTACTTACAAAATCGCCGGTTGTCGGCGGATAAACATAACTGTTTTGGGAATAATACTGTTCTGCTGCTTTTTGAATCGCACTTATATCTTCAACCCGACGACTGTCCCTAGCCTTTTTAGAAGCTGTCGAATAAGACATCGAGGCAATTGCCACCAAAATGGCAATTATTGAAATACTGACCAATAATTCAAATAATGTGAATCCGTCATTCCCGTGAAAACGGGAATCTATTTCATTTTTCATATTTTAATTTGCACAGACAACAAATAATTTATCAGTTGTTTGACCCAATCCACACACCAGCCCGACTCCTACCCCGCATTTCTTCTGTGAATTAACATCATCATCTCCTACCCCTGACTCTAGTCTTAAACACAAATTAAAACCATCGCCGGCATTGCTTTGTTCATAAGTATAGGTATAACCTAAATTCAAAATTGAGGGCATATAGGTTGTCATTCCCGCGTCAAACATGCCTCCGGCCGGGGTTGGATAGGCCTGCTTATCGTTGTAATACATTCGCAGCGAATTTTTAATGGCATTCATATCACTAACTCTTTGAGCATCCCGGGCTCTCTCCCGGGCCCCCATAAAATTTGGCAAAGTTACTGCCGAAATCACCGCAATAATACTAATTACCACCAACAATTCCACCAAACTAAATCCGTCATTCCCGCGAAAGCGGGAACCTATTTTATTGTAATGTTCCATCAGAGCTTAAACTGGTATTTGGGGAAACGTAAGCAAAACAATAAACATCGCCGGCATTACCGCAGCTATAGGCTCCCACCTCCCCGTTCATATGACATTCACTATCCGTCGTATTTTCCAGCATGGTAAACAGGGCGTATTTTTTTGGAGTCGTATTATCATCAACTTTATAGCAATAGGGTGGTGCTCCGATTTTATTTTCCCTTGGCAGTACCTTCATATAAATATAATCTCCATCAATAAGCTCACCACCCCACTCTAGGGCCGCCCCACCAATCATGATTTCTCCGGGACCACTGGCCACCGGAAACTTCCCATAATCGGCAAAATACATCAAAAGTGCTTTTGACACCCCATTTAAATCAGATTTCCTAGCCACGTCGGCCGCCTTCCTCTTGGCTGTTTGAAACTGAGTTACTGTAATTGTCACCAAAATCATCATTATAGATATCACAATTAACAACTCCACCAAAGTAAAACCTCTGTCCCCGCGAAAGCGGGGACCCACGCAGGAACCCATATACCTTCTCTTCATCACTTAAATTTATCATACTCCCACACCAATTACTCACACCCTGTTCCACAACAGGCCACTTGACAAACATCCACGCAACTACCCTCATTGGTATGCCCCAAATAACAATTCGGTTCGACACAGCCGTCAGTCGCATTACAACTGCCGGGATCATCAGGATTCTCTTTAAATTGACAACCACCATAAGCAGCACATTCCGGATCAAGTTTCACATCATACCAATTAATATTGGTGCTCGATACTCCGAAATTTGACGTTTGATTATTATAGCCCCCACCCAAATTTACAAATACCATCTCCTCCCAACCACCGGGAATTCCCGAATCGTTCTTATTTTCTAATTTAGTCAATATCTTAAACCACTTCGGACAACCAACATCTCCCACAAAAGTTTCCACCACAATTTGATACGGAATCCAGCCGGGATCACAGGGCCAAGACGGTAACCACGGCTTAAACACTCCCGTACTGCAATTTGTCGCCAGCATTAAGTTGGCCACTACTGTCGGCGACGGATAACAGCCCTTATCGTTATAATAATCCTCAAAAGCAATCTTGATTCTGCCAATATCCTTTTTTCTTCGGGCATCTCGGGCCTTATTAAATATCCCTACCGAATTAAAAACACCCACCATCATAGTTATCATAATCAACAGTATGGCCATCACAATCAACAGTTCCACCAAAGTAAAACCCTTCTTTTTCATCTAATTAAATTTACCATATTAATTATTTTCTCTCCCCACGCCCGGGCTACCCCTGTTCCCAAAATCAAAAATGGTCCGAACGGAATTGGGTCGGTTCTTTTAACTTTTTTTAACACTAATAATATTACCGACACTAAAGCTCCAACCACAAAAGCTAAATATCCGGCTATTATCGTCCCCGGAAATCCTAAAAATAAACCCATAAATAGAGCATATTTAACATCACCCATCCCCATCGCCTCCAATCCCCGAATTTTTATCCTGTTTAATATTAAAAAAAATAATCCGCTACTAATACCGGTCAAAAAATATGTCCAATGATTTTCTTTTCCGACCAATAATATCAGTGCCAAAATTATTAGACAATAATTTGCCCCATCCGGCAAAATCATATATTTCAAATCAAATACCAACGAAAACACCAATAAACTAATTATTAATAAATTTAAAATAAACTGATAACTCGTAACTGACAACTGATAACTTAGTAGAAATAACACTCCTGTGCTTATTTCCACGATCGGGTATTCCCGGGGTAGGGGAGTGCTGCAACACCTTGATCTACCTCTTTGCATTATCCACGATAACACCGGAACATTTTCATACCATCTCAATTGTTTTCCACACCAATCACAAAATGACCTGTTTTTGTTTATATTTTTGACTTTAGACTTTAGATTTTTCTTAAGTTTATATTTTATGGCGGTTCTATATACCACCATATTAATAAAACTCCCCACCGCCAACCCTAAAATAAAAATAATTATGCTTAAAAACAAATCCATTACTTAATAATAACCCAAATTCACCTCAGCCAAAGGCTGATCCGCCTTTGGCGGAAAAAATCCCCCGATGTTCATCGGGGGATTTAAATCTCTTCTTAAATTATATATTCCCCTCCGGCACACACAAAAGATTAGCCCTTGTTGCGTCTGGCGCTAAATCAGCCGCAGTCGTCCAATTAGCATCAGTCATAGCAATACAAAGACCTCCATTACCCCCTAGGTTAAACAATGCTGCAGCAGCTCCAGAAGCCGGATTCATACACTTTAAATTAGCTGCTACGCTACCCGACCTATTAGCTTTAGCCTTTGGGACGAAACAAACATAATTTGAATCCGACCCATTGTGATAAACATATAACCTATCAACCTCAGCCACACTGTCAGTAAACGGCTCCTTACCCACAAAAGAAGTCTTCAGTTCTGATGTTTTAATCAACTCTCCGTTTGTACTTCCAATACCACCCGCTCCCAACACTCCAAACAATGGATCAGTCCCGCCTACCGCTATTTTTGTTTGTGAGGCTATTGTTGTATCTACTCCCAAAGATAGCGAGTTCCAGGGATAATTATTTTGTGAAGCAAAATAACGCTCATAAGCCGATAATACCTCGGCGGCATCATTCTTAAACTTGGCATCCCGGGCCTTATTAGTCTGTTCAATTGGATTGATCGTCGCCAGTACTGCCACCGACAAAATGGCAATTAAAGCTATAACTATCAATAGTTCCACCAAAGTGAAACCAGTACTTACTGCTCTTTTTGTATTTTTCATAATTTAATTAAAAACTATTAAAAGGAACTTGTCAAATTATAAATCGGCATCACCACCGCCACTACCAAAAATCCCACCCCCACCCCCAGCAGTATTATAATCAGTGGTTCAATCGCCGCCGTCAGTGATGACACCGCTTGTGCCGCCTCTACTGAGAAGTAACCAGCCACCTTCATTAATACCTCGTCCAATTTTCCAGTAGCTTCACCGGTGGCTATCATTTGGGTCACAATCAATGGAAACACTTCGGTGTTTTCAAATGCCTCCGAGATATTAAACCCCTTTTGAACCTTCTCGGCAATCTCTAAATAGGCCTTTTTATAAATTTCGTTTCCGGCTACCGTCGCCACAATTCTTAAGGCCTCAACTATCGGTATTCCGGCCGTCAGCAGCATCGACAGAGTTCGGCAGGTATTGGCCAACACCGACATGGAAATTAATTTCCCGGCAATCGGCATTTTTAAAAGATACTTATCCTTGTTTAATCTAAAAGTAGGATTTTTTGCCCCAAATTTAAACAAAAAATATCCACCCACCACTATTCCCGGAAATAAAAACCAAGTTTGGGCCATAAACCTCGACACTGTCATCAAACCCAAAGTAATCGCTGGCATTTTAGCTGTCCCAAAATCGGCGTATAGACTGGTCAGTTTGGGAATAACAAAAATCATCATGATAAATACCACAATAATCATGCCGGAAATGACAATGACGGGATATATCATGGCCCCTTTAATTTTTCCTTTAAACTCATTTTCGTTTTCCAAATTAGTTGCTAGTTTTCCCATTATCTCCTCCAACACTCCGGCTTCTTCACCCGCTGACACCGAGGCGACATAAGCCTCTCCAAAAATATTTTTTGATCTCTCCAGTGATTTTCCCAGCGCCATCCCTCCCCGGACATCGTCAAGCGTTGTTTCCAGTATGTGGTATAAACCTCCTTCTCTTTCCTGTTGGTTTCTTAAAAGGGCTAACGAATCAGTTATCGGTAATCCCGCCGCCATCATGGTCGCTAACTGCCGGGTTAAACCGGCCACTTGCTTACCGGTAACCCTCCCCCTTATTTTTCTCATCAACTCCGACACCTTATCACTGCTTTTTAACCATATTCTTAAAGGTACCAAACCGTTGGATCGCAACGATTCCACCACTTCTTTTTCATTTGGCAAATCCATTTCCCCCAAAATCTTCTTCCCGCCCCAATCTTTGGCGAAATATTTATACTTAGCCATTTTTTACTCTTGCCACCATTCTTAAATTACTTTGTAATTCTTCGGGTCTCATGGCATATTCCATCGCCACCGTTTCCTCTATTTGCCCACTTTTTACCAATCGCGCCAGCGACATTTCCAGGCTAATCATCCCCAAATCACTTCCGGTTTGGATTACATTGTCAATCATAAATATTTTTTCCTCCCGAATCATGTTTCGAACCGCACTGTTAACCACCAATACTTCCACCGCCGGTATCCGGTCGCCGTTTCTGGTCGGTACCAATCTCTGGGACACCACCGCCGTTAACACTAATGCCAGTTGAGTTCTAATTTGAGGTTTCGATCCTTCCGGAAAAACATCAATAATCCGATCGATTGTCTGCGCGGCTGAATTAGTATGCAAGGTTGAAAAAACCAGATGCCCTGTCTCCGCCACCGTCAGTGCCAACTGAATAGTTTCCAGATCCCTCATTTCTCCCACAAAAACTACATTCGGATCCTGACGTAACACCGACCTGAGAGCTTTTTCAAAACTAATAGTGTCTCCCCCCAACTCCCTTTGAGCAATCAGTGCTTTTACCGGTTTGATAATATATTCCACCGGATCTTCAATGGTGACAATATGGCAACTTTTATTCATGTTTATCTCATTAATCATCGCCGCCACTGTAGTTGATTTTCCCTGCCCGGTTGGTCCGACCACCAGTACAAAACCCTGCTTATTATTTAAAAAAGTCTTCAATATCGGCGGTAAATTCAAGTCATCCAGTATTGGTGCTTGAGGGGAAATTACCCTAAGTACCGCCCCTACTTGGCCACTCTCCCGGTAGATATTACATCTAAATCGACTTTCGCCCAAGGTCACCGAAAAATCTAATTCTTTTTCCTTGGAAAAACGTTTTTGTTGTTCCTCATCCAAAAGTGACAAAATCATACTTTGCATGTCCTCGTTACCCGATCGGGAAAAATTACTGATGATTTGCAACACCCCGTTCACCCGAAACGAAGGTAATGTTTCCGAAGACAGGTGAATATCCGAAGCTGTATCGGCTACCGCTAATTTTAATAATTCTTCAATTTTTGAATGCATATTTTTATTTAGTATTGCGCCACCCGCAATACTTCCTCCATGGTAGTCACCCCTTCTAAAACTTTAACGTAACCATCCTGCTTCATTGTCAGCATCCCTTCCTCCATTGCCTGCCTTTGAATCGCTGCCGCCGAGGCCTTTTCCACAATGAGTTTGGCTATCCGCTCCGTTATCGGCATCACCTCATAAATAGCAATTCGTCCAAAATACCCGGTGTTATTACACTTTTCACAGCCGACAGGTTTTGGTACCGTCATGGCCTTTCCTTCTTTTTTCCATTTATCAGTCACCATTTCATAAATCGGTCCCAGAGTATCCCTTAATTCTTTTTCTATTTCTGCCGTCATTTCTGTTTGGGCCACACATTCAAGACAAATTCTTCGCAATACCCTTTGTGCCACCACACAAGTTAGGGCTGAAGTCAGCAAAAACGGTTCTACTCCCATATCCAGCATCCGTGGGGGAGCGCCGCTTGCATCATTGGTGTGTAAGGTGGAAAAAACTAAATGGCCGGTTAACGAGGCATTAATTGCCAGTTCAGCCGTCTCCGTATCCCGAATTTCTCCCACCATAATTATATTTGGATCCTGCCGCAAAAAGGATCTGAGAGCCGAAGCAAAAGTCAGACCGGCCTGAACATTAACCTGGACTTGATTTACTCCTTTCATCTGATATTCCACCGGGTCCTCAATTGTCACCACGTTCACCTTGGGCGTCGCCACTTTGTCTAATACTGAATATAAAGTAGTCGTTTTTCCAGATCCTGTTGGCCCGCAAACAATAATAATTCCATGGGGTCTTTCAATTGCTTCTACTAAATTTTTTAAAGCCAATCCCCGTAAACCCAAATCCGGCAATGATGGTACTTTTTGAGCCTTTCGCAACAACCGCATGACTACTTTTTCGCCATAGGACACCGGTAGGGTTGAAATCCGTAAGTCTACTTCGTTACCATCCACCGAAAAATTAAAGCGTCCATCCTGAGGTACTCTCTTCTCATCAATTTTTAAATTTGATAATATTTTTACCCGCGATACCACTGCCTCCAACACATTTCGGGGTAATACGTATTTTTCCTGTAAGATACCATCAATTCGATATCTTATTCGCACGTTGTCCTCCATTGGTTCAATGTGAATATCAGAAGCCCGTGATTTGAAAGCATACTCCAACATGGTGGTGACAATCTTGGCAATTGGCGCCTCGGCTGACACCCGACGTCTTTTTTCATTCTCTACTTTTATATCGTCAACTTTACGTTCATCCAAAGCTTTGGTAACCTCCGTGGTTATTCCTTTCTCCCTTTCGTATTTTTCCCGAATAAAGGAATTAATTTGCTTGGCCTCGGCCATCACCGTTTTAATTTTTAGACTTGTCTTTTTTTCCAAGAATTCCACCGTTTCCAAATCCAGTGGATTGCTCATCGCCACCCACAGCGACTTATCTTTAGGATCCATTTTATAAGGGACAACCGTGTATTTTTCGGCTACACTCTGCGGTACCAATGCCAATGCCTCCGGGGCAAAACCAATAGTAGTTAAATCTACGAAAGGTACCCGTAAAAATTCTGCTTTGGACTTTACAAAATCAACATCGGATACTAGTCTCATTTCCAAAATTATTTCTTCCTCACTCTCGCCACTTCCCATCTGTCGCAATACTATTTCTTTAGCTTTTTCTGAAGTGATGAGATTCTTTGCCACCAAAACATCCGACAGACGCTTGTAGGTTAAACCAGCCTGGGGCAGTTGATTCATACTATAATCATAGTAACCTATGCTTGATTTTCCTTCAACACTTGTAATTGGAAAAAACCCCAAACTCTCCCTTGATTGTGTCAAAACTCTCCTCGATCGTATTGATCATCAACTCGATTCCAACCCTGATCTTCTAGTTATTGACCAGAACAGTGGCTGGAGTATTACTACTGTCCGAACCATCGGTGCTTTTCTCTGTCTTAAACCCTACAATCACTCCTCTCGGGTAGTTCTGATCCGATCAATCGAAAATCTGGAAACCGCCGCCCAAAATGCTCTATTAAAAAACCTCGAGGAACCGGGAAGTTTGCGCTTTTTTATCTTAACCACCACTAATCCCAAATTGGTTTTACCCACCATTATTTCCCGCTGTCAATTAATCTTTACTTCCAATTTGGATAGCTCTGTTTCCAGCCCAAATTGGACTTTACCCAAAAATATTAAGGAAATATTAAACTTATCCGACAATGTGGGTACCGATAAATCGGCCATCAATTCTCTTTTACACGGGCAATTGCTTACCAACCAGCAACTCCTCCTGGATTCCGCCGACCCCAAAATTGCAAAAAATTTAAATCTTTTAATCAAATCAATTGATCTAATCAACCACCATGTCGACCCCAAATTAGCCCTAGACTATTATCTGTTATCAAACTAAACTCACCGGCCTTTCGGGCCAGGGGTTTCTCCGCATTTTTCCCTCATTTATTTCCAAAAATTTGCTATAATACCTCAAGATGTTTTCGCCTGTTCTTACCATCAATAATCGTATTCTTAAAAATATTGGCACTATCGAAGCTGCCCGGGCCATCATTGATGAAGCCCCTCTGATTCCTGCCTATGAGCGTCAATTTCAACAAGAAGCAATCGTGCGCACCGTCCACTTTGGCACCCGCATCGAAGGCAATGATTTAACTTATCAGGAAGTCGCCAAATTAATTGAAGGTCGGAACGTTACTGCCGGAGAGCGTGATATTCAGGAAGTTATTAATTACCGGAATTGTATGAGTTACTTAGAGGAGCTCTGGGCTCTTTATGACGCCGGCATGCCTCTACCTGAAGAAAAATTTAACCCCAACTTAGACAAAAAAGACCGGGTCTTTTTTTACAGTGAAACTATCATCAAAAAAATCCATGCCATCACTACCGACAAAATTATTCCCCCCACCGAAACTGGTAAATACCGTCGTCAACAGGTAGTCTTAAAAAATACCCGCACCGGCGAAATCGCCCATCGTCCGCCGCCGGCTATCGAAGTACCCTATCTTGTCTCCGATTTTATCGACTGGATTAACAGTGTCGAATCCCGCGAAATTCATCCGGCCATCCGCAGTGCCATCGCCCACTATATTTTAGTCGCCATTCATCCTTTCATTGAAGGTAACGGCCGTTGTTCCCGGGCTTTTGCCATTCTTCCGCTCTATGTTGAGGGTTACGATATCCGCCGTCTCTTTTCCCTTGAAGAACATTTTGACCGCAACGCCGAAAACTATTACAACACCATTCAAGCTACCCACGAATTAAATTCCGATCTCTTCCGTCGGGATCTTTCCGCTTGGGTTGAATATTTTACTGAGGCCCTCGGTGCCGAACTCTCCCGGGTCAGAGACAAAGTCCAAACTCTTTCCCGTGATTTAAAATTCAAACAAAAACTAGGCGGCAAACAGGTTCACCTGACCGAACGCCAAATAAAATTAGTTGAATATATGCAACAATTTGGGGGATTACGCATGCCCGATGCTAAATCTTTACTTCCCATGGTTAGCGACGACACTATCTGGCGTGATCTCAAAAAACTTATCGACGATAAAGTCTGCATCAAAAAGGGTTCCACCAAAGGCGCCTACTATACCCTAGCTAGTGTCTAAAGTTTATCCGAAAATACTCTTCAATAAGTCACCAAAATCTCCATCCATAGGGTCAAAACTTGTCCGTCTTCCTGGTTTAGCACTTAAATCTTTCACAGGCCTCTCCTTCAGGTATCGGGCTGCCAATCTTGCTGCCTGTTCTGGGTCATCGGTCTCAGAGGCATTACCTATTTTGTATCTTGGCAACAAAGCACCATCAGGTCGTACCAACATTGAGGTCTGCACTGCATCTGGATTTATCTTTTGAGCCGTTAGAACCACAGCTCGTAAAGCCGTAAGACGTTCAGCAACTCTTTGATCAGCCATATACGCATATATTACACCCCATAATACGTAAAATCAAGATTATATCGCGCTAACCACTCCAAATACTTTCTTTTCCAATTTTCCGATTCTTTCTCTATTTTCGTCAATATGATAGGTAGTAATTTCTCTAAACTCCTGATTATCCTTAACCTCCGTAATTAAACCGTCAACCATGTCATGCATTTCACTTAAAAATTTTGTTTGTTCATCCTTAAGTTCATATTTTAATTTAGTGATTTCACCTTGCAACCTGGCATCAATAGTTGATAACAAATCCTCTCTTAATTTTTTCCCCAATTCTTCCCCATCCTTTTTTGTAAAATATTTATTCGCCACTTTCTTCATATCAGAATTCTACTCCAAACTTTTTCCATGTAAAATATATCTTAGTGATCACTCTTTCCGACCCCAAGCTCCAAAATATTTCTCCGGAAACTTTGGGTGAATTACTCATCGAAGCCAAAAAAGCTTATTACACTAGCAGTCGTCCGATCATGGATGATCACACCTACGATACTCTTGAAAACATTCTTCGCCAAAAACTGCCTTATCACCGCATCTTTACTAAGGTCGGCACCCCTAATTTTGATACCGGCTGGGCCAAAAAGTCCCACACCCACCCCATGTCCTCCCAAAATAAAGTCAACACTCTTGATGATTTAATCCACTATTTTGAATTAAAAAAATTACCTCCCAAAACCAAATTTGTGGTCCAGCCTAAATGTGATGGTTTGTCGGTAGAAATCGAATATAAAAATGGTAAATTGGTTGGTGCTATAACCAGAGGCGACGGGTTGGTGGGAGATTTAATCACCCAAAATGTGGTCAGGATGAAAAATTTTGTGGCCAATCCCCTAAACTTTTCCGGCTCCATCCGCTGTGAAATTGTGGTTACGTCTAAAGATTTCAAAAAGTTAAACGTCATTGCGAGAAGTGAAACGACGAAGCAATCACCACAATGTGGAGATCGCCACGCTTCGCTCGTGATGACATATTCCAATCCCCGCAATGCCGCCTCCGGCTTGTCTCAACGTCTTGACTCTAAATATGCGCACTTTTGCACCTTAATTCCCGTTGACATTATCTCTGTAGAGACGCGCGATCGTGCGTCTCTACAAATAGAAACCGAGCAACAAAAAATTAACTTATTAAAATCTCTTGGTATTACTCCTGTCGAAACCCATCTTTGTTCCGATTTCAATGCGATTGAAAAAATCTTTCAGGATCTTTTAGTTAAACGTACCTCCTATCCTTTTGATATCGACGGTCTGGTTGTCAAAATCAATAATCTGGAAATTGCCGGAAAATTGGGCAGTTTAAATAACCGCCCCAAGTTTCAAGTAGCCTATAAGTTCCCCGCCTCTACTAATACTTCGACTATCAAAAACATTGTCTGGCAGGTCGGTCCCATGGGAGCCATTACTCCCGTGGCCGAAATTGAACCCATTGAGCTTTCCGGTGCCATCATCAGTTTTGCCTCTCTTGCCAATCACGACCTCGTGCAAAAAATGAATCTAAATATTGGCGACATTGTCCAAATTTCCCGCCGCGGTGATGTTATTCCCCATATTGAAAAAGTGGTTACTAAAGTTAACCCGGGCCATTCCGCTATTCCCACCCATTGTCCTGACTGTAAAAGTCTCTTGATCAAAGAAGGCAAAATGCTGCGTTGTCCAAATCAGAAAAATTGTCTATCCCAAATTATTGGCTCCTTAAACCTTTTTTGCCAAACTCTCAACATTCTCGGTCTCTCCGACAAAACCATCGCCAAACTTTACACCGTCGGGCGGGTGAAAACACCAGGTGACTTTTACAAACTCAAAGTCAGCGATATCGAGGATCTTGATAATTTAGGCGAGAAATCAGCCAGAAACATCATCAACCAGATTCAATCCAAAAAAACTCTCACCCTCAAACAGGTTTTTGATAGTGCCATTATTCCCAACTTCAGCTCCGCCCGAATCCAACAATTAATTACTGCTGGTTTCGACACCCCCACTAAAATCTTAAATCTGACCAGTGTTAATCTTCTAAAAATTAAGGGTTTTCAAAAAACTCTGGCCCAAAAAATAATCGATGGCATTGCTCTCCGCCGGGAATGGATAAATTCCATTTTATCTCAAGTACATTTGAAATTAGACATTAGAAATTTGACATTAAAAGGTCTTACCTTTTGCATCACCGGTACTCTCTCTGTCTCTCGACAAAAATTAATTGACCTTATCGAAACCAATGGCGGTATCTTTGTTTCAGCGGTTTCCTCCAATACCAATTATCTTATCGCCAATTCTTCCTCTGATTCCGACAAATATAAAAGTGCTGTTAAATTTAAAATTAAAATAATTTCCGAAAATGATTTTCAAAAGTTACTCTGAAGCCGCCAATTTGTTGGCCAATAAAATTAAAGAGGAAGGGATTACTAATCCCGTTTTTACCTATATCAATCCCGACGCCAAAACATTTGCTCTTTTGGTCTCTCCCAATTTAGTTGATTTTTCCAACCTTAATTTAACTTCTCCCTTCACCCTTGTCATTGTTGATAATGGCTCTACTAATTCAATCGAATATAATGAATTTACGGACATTATCCGAAAATCTTATCCGACCACCAAAATAATTTTAGCCATTCCTGTCATCCCCGAATCCGAAAAAGCCACACTCGTTTCGGTTTGCGACACTCTCATTTATCTTCATGCCGATCCTTACTTTTTCTCCATCGATCAGTTCTTTCCGGTAAAATAAACCATGAAACTTTTTTTTGGATTGGGTAACCCTGGCACCAAATATCAAAACACCCGACATAATATCGGGCAGGCTATCATTAAAAAATATGTAGAGACGCGCGATCGTGCGTCTCTACAAAATAAAAGTAAACTTAACTGCCAACTTTGCGAAATCAATCACCATATTTTTGCCATCAGCACTGAATATATGAACAATTCCGGTCCTTCAGTCCAAAAGGTCGCTAACTTTTACAAAATTGAGCCAAAAGATATTTACCTCATCCACGACGATCTCGATTTGGAAATAGGGGATTGGAAACTCCAATTTGACCGCGGTCCGGCCGGTCACAATGGCGTAATTTCCATCATTGAAAATCTGGGTACTCAGACCTTCTGGCGAATCCGCATCGGCATCAATCATCCAACCGACCTTACTCCGGTCGAAGATTACGTCCTCAAACCATTTTTACCGGAGGAGAAAGTGATTATTGCCGATACTATTGATAAAATAGTTGGCATAACTATTCCCGATCTAATCGGGAATCCAAACCCGGGCCCGTAGTTAAACGGTATAACACGTCATTCGCATTGACGCATTGGGGGTTCAATTCCCCCCGAGTCCACTTCAATGGTAATTTACTCGCCCGCCTTCTTTCCAAAACAATTCGTCGCTTTAACGTAGCCAGCTCTAACCGCCTCGGCCTCACTGCAAAACCATTCTTCACCCAATTCTTTTTCTACCACCACCGCCCCATATTCACTACAGCCTTTAAAAAAATACCATTTTCTGCCACCCTCGATTTCACCGCTTCTCTTTTCAATATTCCCCTTGATCAAACATTCTTTTTTCTCCGGCTCCCGGCATTTTCCAAACACACCACTTTTATTTTCTCTGGCCTCTTTATCTGCATCACTAAAAGTTTTCCCCAAAGAATTTCTGGTCCCGTCCCATCTGGCCCAGCCGCTTTTTAGCATCACCTGATTAACCAACTTCTTTTGTGAATACACCAGTGCCAAAATTCTCCCGTACTGATCCACTTTTAAATCTGTCAGTTCAACTTTTTTATATAAAATATTTTTTTCCAGCTCTTTTTTGGCCTCCATTCCGCCGCATTTATCCATCTCCGGCGCATCAATCCCCACCATTCTAACTTTTTGGCCATTGGCAAGTTTAAACGTATCTCCATCAACTACTTCCGTCACCCGATTCCACATCAACCCTGCGCCCAAGCCTGCGGTCAACGCCACCCCCACCATCGCCTTTTTCCAATTTATTTTCATCTATCTCAGTTTATCACTCACATTTTATCCACTTCCCTTTTTCCTCTTCTCGATATAAATCAACTTTTTCAGCTGGAAAAGTTTCATTTAATTCTTGATTTTGAAGTGTTGATATTTCTCTCTTAAAATCATAGTCAATAGTAATATGGGGCAAAAAAGACGGCAATAAACCTTCCGAAAACACCGATTTGTCAAACACGATGTCGCTTCTTAAGGCTAAAAGCACCTCACCGAATATTTTTTGGAACTTTTCTTTTGGTTCCACTTCCACCACTAAAATCTTTTTATTTTTTTGCTCCCAAACTGAAAGCTTTGACAATCTTACCTCAAAACTTTCAAACGAAATATTTCTAACTTTTTCTAATATTTTTTTTTCAGTAACTCCGGTATTTAAAAAAAACGGCCACAAAATACTTAAATGGGGTGTTTTTACCTTTGAAATTAGGCCGATTTTTTGAGGCACTTCCACCCATACCGCATACCTGATTTTCATTAGCTTATGATACACTAAAAGATATGGAAGATGCCCAAGACACAACTTTTCCAGGGCTCCAGGAGGGAGAAAAAATCCTCTCCGTCATCACCCCCCACCCCTCCGTCTTTACTCTGGAATATGTCAAGCTCATTACCGCCTCCCTGTTGGTTCTGGTGGGCTTCTGTTCCTTAAATAAAATCAGTCCTATTTTTGTTACTATTGGCATTCTTTTATCAATCACCGCCCTGATTCTTGGTGGTCTTCTTTATCACTCTCTCCACTCCAAACGAATTGCCTATATCACCGACCGGCGCATTATCCGATTTGAACCCAGCAACGCCTTTGTCGTCAACCACCGTTCCTTAAACTGGGACGATACCTCCAAAGTCAAAACTTTTTCCACTTCACTCCTTTGGCGTTTAAAAAACATCGGTACTGTTGTGATTCACTCCAAAACTTCTTCAGCTACCGTCAATACCACTGACCAAACTTTTATGACCAACGACGACATTGTCCTAAAAAATGTTCACTATTACAAAGATTTAGGTAATTATCTTGATAAAATTCTCTATCTTCACAAAAACGATAAATCAGAAATCCAAAAACTTCACCCCTTTGTCCCCAAGCCCAAAGGACAACGGTATTAAATGATAAGAAATCCTCCCACCTCTATTGGTGAAAATCTCAAGCTCTTTGCTGAAACTCTAAAAAAGCGCCGTAAATACCTCAAGAAAGATTACCAGGTTTTTGGTCTTCGGTTGGCCGACGAATTGGAGGATTGGGATCACAAATCCCTCTATATCCGCTTAGCTAAAAACACCCCGGAAGATTTACTGGAAAAAGCCCTTTACTTTGTCAAAGACCAGACTAAAAATACTGTCCGCTCCAAGGGGCGACTTTTCATGTGGAAACTGAAAATTTTAAAGGAAGATAGTGTATAATTTCTCGATGAAAAAAATTTTTCGATTTAGGTATTTTTTGGTTTTTACAATCCTAATTAGTGTTACTTTTCTTCTACGTCACCAAATCACCGCTTCCACTCAATCTATCCCCAAATACAATCCCAAAAAAGATACGCTTTTTACACCACAAATTCAAACTATTCAAGATACTTTGACCCTAGCCGGCTCAATTGATAGTAGTAGTGTCGCCAATGTTCGTTTTCAAAATTCCGGCAAATTAGTCTGGGTTGGAGTCAAAGTCGGGGACCGAGTCAAAAAATGGCAAGCTTTAGCCTCTCTTGATAAAAATGAACTCAAAAAAAATCTCTCAACTCAATATAACGATTATCGGACCCGGTTAGGCGAATTTCAGGACACTCAGGACACCTACAAAAACACCCGGGAAAAATACTTAGTCACCGATACAATTTCGCGGATTTTGGACCGCACCCAATATTCTCTTAACCGATCCGTCATTGATTATGAAATTGCCGACATGGCCATCAAAGAAGCTACTATATATAGTCCCCTTAGTGGTATCATCGTCGCTATTGACCAACCCCTGGCCGGCGTCAACATTACCCCAGCCACTGCCACTTTCACTATCATCGACCCTAATTCTCTTTATTTTAAATCCGAAATCGATCAAGAAGCAGTCACTAAAATAAAATCAGAAGAACCAGTTTCAATTAAACTCGATAGTTATCCCAACCTAAATATTGAATCAAAAGTTACCTACGTCGCCTTTACTCCGGTTGTCGGTCAATCATCAACAGTTTACGAAATTCGATTCGAGCTGCCACTATTAAACAATGATTTAAACTATCGAATTGGTATGGATGGTGATGTCAACATAGTCTTAGCTGAAGCTCAAAACACTCTAACCATCCCCACCGATGCTATTAATGATGACAATGGCAAAATTTTTGTTTATTTAAAGTCTGGGTCAGAGCTAAAGAGAAAAGACATTAAAATTGGTATTGAAAATGACACCACCACCCAAGTTACAGAAGGACTCACCATCAATGATCAAGTCGTCGTTATCCAAAAATAACTCAGAGGCTGTCCTTGAGTTGAAAGATATCTTTAAAACTTACACCTCAGGAAATACCACCTTCAACGCTCTCGATGGAGTTTCCTTAAAAATAAAAAAAGGTGAGTTTGTATCGATTACTGGTCCCAGTGGTTCCGGCAAATCAACTCTAATGCATGTAGTTGGACTTCTCGATAATCCCACTAGTGGCCAAGTTCTACTCGAAGGTAGGGATATTTCTAAACTAAAAGAAGAACAGTTGGCCAAAATCAGAAATGTCACTCTGGGATTCGTTTTCCAACAGTTTAATCTTTTAGCTAAAACTTCATCACTCGAAAATGTCATGTTACCTCTCCTGTATTCCGACGTTCCTAAAAATAAAAGAAAGTCTTTGGCTCTGGAAATGTTGGCCAAAGTTGGACTTATCGATAAACTCAAAAACACTCCCGCCCAACTATCGGGCGGACAACAACAACGTGTCGCCATCGCCCGAGCCCTGGTCAATAACCCCAAAATTATTTTAGCTGATGAGCCTACCGGCAATCTTGATTCCAAATCCGGTAAAGATGTCATGGAACTTTTTCACCAACTAAATCGAAAAGAGGGGAGAAATATTGTTCTGGTAACTCACGATATGGATCTGGCCAGAGAAGCTGACCGAATTATTATTATTAAGGACGGCAAAATCAACATTTCTCATGCTTAAGCCATCACTTGACGACCTTATCAAATCCAGTGTTCGCTCAATTTTGAAAAATAAAGGTAGAACTATTCTCACGTCTTTAGGCATTATCATCGGTGTCACCTCCGTCATTTTACTTACTTCTATCGGCAACGGTCTAAAAGGTTATATTAGTGACCAATTTGAGAGTTTAGGAAGCAATACTATTTTCATTGCTCCAGGTAAAATTTTTGATGACAAAGGCGGTTTCAGTAATAGTTCCGGACCTTCGAGTCGATTTATCTTCACTACTTTCAGTCAAAGCGATGTCACTGATCTCAAACGAGCTCTACGTGGTTCCACCATCGTCCCCATGTCCATCGGCATCGTCAACATTAAGTCATCCAAAACCACCAAGACGAATGTCACCATTGTTGGCTCAACCTATCAATATGCGTCCAGCGCCAATTATCAACCATCCGGTGGAAATGGTCGATCCTTTACCAAAGAAGAAGAGGATAAAAAAAGCGATGTCATTGTCCTGGGATACAGTTTGGCCAACGACTTGTTTCCCAATGGCTCAGCCCTTAATAAAAAAATAGTTGTCAAAAGCAAAAATATGAAGATAATTGGGATTTTAGACAAAAAAGGTGGCAGTTTTGGAGGTCCTGATGTTGACCAATATGCCTTTACTCCTCTTGGAAATGTTTTTGATTTTAACGGCACTCAAAACATCAATCAGATTTTAATTAAAACTCCTAGTAAAGACTTGGTCCCTCAAGTAAAAATTGAAGCAAAAAATGCCATGTTGAAAAAATTTAATAAAGATGCTTTCACCGTTTTCGATAGTAGTCAACTATTAAGTAGTATCAATACTATTATCGGAACTCTCACGGTTGCTTTAGCCGGAATTGCGGCCATTTCCCTTGTTGTTGGCGGTATTGGCATTATGAATATCATGCTAGTTACTGTCTCTGAAAGAACTCGAGAAATCGGGCTTCGAAAAGCCATCGGCGCCTATCCCAGCGCTATCCTAATTCAATTTTTGATTGAAGCCATAATTCTATCAAGTATCGGCGGGTTTATTGGAATCCTCCTTGGAAGCCTCGGAGCATCGGCCATTAATAACTTTTTTCCTGCTCGGGTCACAATTTCTTCAATTTTAATCGCCTTTGGTGTTTCGGCCCTGGTCGGTATTATTTTTGGTATCGCCCCGGCCCGCCGCGCCAGCCGTCTCTCTCCTATCGAAGCCCTTCGATATGAATAAATTTATTGATAAAATAATTTAATGGTAATTTTAATTGAATTTGTTGCCCTTGTCTTTTTTATTGTAAAAACCGGAAAAAAAATAAAACAGATTATTTTTATAAATTAATCTTCAATCCTCTTTGGATTATCGTTTGGGATTCTGTATTCGCTAGCCATATTTCTGGCCAAACATATCCATTTTGGCTCAAACATATTCAATCAATTCATTGGTGGCATCAAATTACCATACCTCATTCTTTACATTATTTACCCATTTACCATTGCCTTTTCAGAAGAATTTATTTTTAGATACATTTTTGTAAATAAAATGGGGGTACTCCCTGCAGCCCTTATCTTCACCGTTCTTCACTGGCGACCCAATTTTCCAACACCATTTTTTATTCCGGTTTTTTTCTTCGGCCTTTGTCAATCCCGACTATTTTACAAAACCAAATCCATTTGGTCACCAATAATTTCCCACCTCATGGCTACTTATTCCCTTCTATTTATATAGACAACAATTAACTTTCCAATGTGTCCAATCTACCCCTTACTTCATCCAACTGGTGACTAATTATTATCCTAAATTCACGGCTATCTCTTATTTCCTTGGCTAAACCATCAACTAAATCAAAAAGTTTTGAATGTCTGTCAGCTGCTTTTCTATCTAATTTCTCTAATTCTTTCCTCAAATCATCCTTTCCTATAAATATTTTCTCAAGCAATTTAACATCATTTTGATTCAACATAAAAATATTCTACATCAATTTTGCTAATATTTAATAGTGAAACGAAAAATACAACTTCATTTTTTGCCACTTTTAATTGTTTTTTCTTTGGCCAGCCTTATTTGGCTTTTGTCCCACGTCGTTTATTACAATTTCATTTTTTTATTTCTGGGACTTCTGGTCGGCTCCCTAATTCTAGACATTGATCATCTTATTTTTTGGTTTTACCTTCGGCCCAATCTGGAAGAAAGTCGGCTGGCTCTCATGGCTTGGAAAAAAGGAGACTTCCGTTCTCTTCTGAAACTGCTTGAATCCACCCACCTCAATCATACCAATCTAATATTTCATCACTATTTCTTTCAGGTAGTAATGGTCATTATTTCCTTTTTTGTTTTTACTTCATCAGAATTTATTTTTGCCAAAGCTTTTCTTTTGGCAGTTAATATCCACCTATTGTTTGATGAATTTAATGACTTTTTTCAAAACCCCCGGCATCTTCAGGATTGGCTTTTCGCCCGGGAAAACAAACAACTCCCTCTAAACTCTCTTAAACCTTATTTAATATTCTTCACCTTAATCTCTTTAGTTTTTACCTACCTTTTAATCTCTTCTTCATGAATTCCATTTCTCCTTCTCTTTTTTCAACCGCCAAAAAATATCTCAACCATGAGCAGGATCTTTTGATTTCCGATGTTGAAAACATTCTTCTTTATCTAAAAGACAATCATATTAATGATTATTCTTTCGTTGTCGCTCCGGCCGCCAAAGCTTATGAAGGTTATCTTAAAGATTTCTTTTTAAGCCTAAACATTATTGACCAATATAACTACGAATCCGATCGTTTTCGGGTAGGCAAAACTCTTAATCCCTCCCTTCGCTACCGTCGTTTTTCCATTTACAAAAAACTATCCGACCTTCATCAGGACGGCGAAGAGTTAGCCGAAAAACTCTGGACGGCCTGGAAACAAGGACGAAATGAAATCTTTCATTATTTTCCAAACAATATCAAAAAACTGACTCGAGCTGAAGCCGAAACCAGAGTTAATTTAATACTAAAAGCCATTATTGATTCCGGTTCTTTTGTTTCTCAATACCGTCAAAGTTTTCTGTTATAATCTTCTCATGTCTCAAACCGTTGTCATCGATCAGAATAAATGTATCGGCTGCAACACCTGTCCCTTAATTGACCCGGAAACTTTTGAGATGGACCCAATTACTTACAAGGCCAAGGTTAAAAAACAGCCGGATATTATTACCGATACCGTTAAAACTGCCATTACTTCCTGCCCGGTCGGGGCAATTTCATTATCTGAAAAATAATTAAAAATTTACTTTCTTTATGATAAAAAAAGAACCTGTCAGTTTAGCCTATGTTAAAATTCCCACTCCGGCAGTAATATTTACCGCCGTCCTTATGGTAATTCTTGCCTTTTATTCAGGCATTGCCTGGACCAAACTTAAGGGTAATACTACTGTTGCCGGTCCCACTGACAGTAAAAATGTCTTTGCTCCCGCCAAAGTTGCCAAATCTGAACTCCAATTCTTCGTCATGAGTTTTTGTCCTTATGGTAATCAAATTGAAGACGTTCTCCGACCGGTTTACGATCTCTTCAAAGATAAGGCTGATATCACTCCCCATTATATTTTTGACAAAATCGATAATCTCGATACCTATTGTAAAAGCCGCTCCGGCGATATCACCCAATGCAGTCTCTATGTTCAAAATAAATATTTCCCCACCGAAACCGACTGCAAAAAGACTATTTCAGCCAATCTAGACAAATGTAAAAGTGACAAGGAATACATCAAAGCCCCCAACGGTACCATGTATGCCTCCCTCCACGGCCGTCAGGAAGCCACCCAGGATGTCCGGGAAATTTGTGCCTGGAACCTAAATTCCGACAAAAAATTATGGTGGGATTTTATCGGCAATATCAACAAAAATTGCACCGCCCAAAATGCCGACTCCTGTTGGGAACAGGAAGCCAAAAAAGCCGGCCTAGATACCCAAGCCATTACTGACTGTTTCAATAAAGAGGGTATTGACTTGATTGAAAAAGAAATCGCCTTAACTGAACAGTTTAAAGTT
>Ga0100389_1000688_pt1 | contig 26580 bp, 28 predicted proteins | sample CryGeymeta201513_FD_81537 | JGI IMG/M metagenome (GOLD analysis project Ga0100389, IMG submission 81537) | Groundwater microbial communities from Crystal Geyser aquifers in Utah, USA - Crystal Geyser metaG 2015-13 | ecosystem: Environmental > Aquatic > Deep subsurface > Groundwater | place: USA... | reverse complement strand
TACAGCCGCCAGAAATTGGCTGATTTAGGGGATAAAAATAGTTTTGGCAAAGATTGTTTCAGGTTTTTCCTGCCGACGGTTTTTATCAGCCACGAGGCGGCCGAACGGTTGCCTTTTTCCAAAATAGTCTTGAGAATGTACTGCCGGTGAGTGTTAAAATTCAATTCGTCTAACCGGTCGCCCCAGAAAAATTGATGGAGAAATTCAGGAAGAATTGGCGGCATAACTATATTTTAGCCATTTTTCCCGGGGGAAGCAATTTTTTTTGGAGATGTGGATTTTATTTCAGCAAGTCCTTTAAATTCATCAAGGCTGTTTTTGCCGGAATAATCCGGATTTTCCCCTCGCTCATTTCTCTTTGTCCTTGATAAACCAGAAATGGTTCCGCCGCAGGATAGTCTTTAGTAAAAATTTTTAAGCCTTTAAACAGTGATGGTTTGACTTTGGCCGTCCGTTTAACTTCAAAGGCTTTTATGCCTCTTTTACCATACAAAACGAAGTCCACTTCGTCTCCGCCGGCGGTCCGGTAATAATACAGCTTATAACCCAAACCCAGATAGTCATTGATGGCCAAAAGCTCCTGGAAAAATAACGACTCCAAGGCAACGCCGCCGATTTCTTCCGGCAAATCCAGCGGCCCGGCCGGACGCAGTGTCCTATAAACGCCGACGTCAAAAAAATAAAATTTAGCGCGGGACACCAATCGCCGCTTGGCCCGCCGGCTAAACACCGGCAGGCGGCAACCAATCAGCAAATCCTCCAAAATTGAAAAATAATTTTCCACCACTTTCCGTTCAATCGCCGCCTCGCGGGCCGCGGCGCTGATATTTAATAAACCCCCTTGAGAAAAACTGGCAGTTTCCAAAAACCGGGCAAAGGCGCTGATGTTTCGGGTTAGCCCTTCCTGTTCCACCTCTTCCTTAAGGTAAGTTTGCACGTAGCTTTCCAGGTATTTTTTGGGGCTGGCTTCCTGATAAACCGACGGCAGCTGGCCGAACTCCAGCGATTTTTCCAAATTAAAATCGCGGCCCAGTTCTAAACCAGTCAATGGGTGCATAAAAAAAGTCAACGCCCTCCCGGCCAAAAGGTTGTGACCTTTTTTCCTCAATTTCCTGGCGCTCGAACCGGTCAAGACAAACTTGTGCCCCGGAGCTTCGATCAGCCGGTGGACCTCGTTTAACAACTCCGGCACGCGCTGAATTTCATCAATCACTATCCACGATTTAAAGCCTTTGGGAATTAAATTTTCCAAGCGGCCGGGGTTGGCCAGTAAATCATTATAAACCTCGGCCTCTAACAAATCGATATAAACGGCGTCGGGAAAAGTTGATTTTACCCAAGTGGTTTTACCGGTTCCCCGGGGGCCGAACAGAAAAAAACTTTTACCCTCCGGCGGTTTAAGCAATCTGGAATACATAACTCCATTTTACATAGTAATTTGGAGTTGTCAACTCCAAATTCATTCCAGACCTTTTTCCCGGGGGAAGCAATTTTTTAAATTTTCTTCAGCACTTCCCCAAACAAGTCCAGCTTTCTGACTTCCCCGACGTCAAATAAAAACGGGCTGATTTTATTTATCGTGGTCCGGCTGACTCCCTCTTTCTGCCATTTTGCTTGGGCCTTTTTAACCAGATTGGTAAGTTTGTTTTTAGACAAGAAGCGCCGGTCAATTCTGGCTCCTTGGGAAAATAGCCAGACCACATCGTAAATATCCCGCGGCTGGGTTTGTTTTCTTTGAACATAGGCGGCTAGTTTTTGCACGACAATTTGATTAATCGGCAGGGTGGGCACCAATTCTAAAAAGCCGTAGCGGTTTAACAGCGCCGATTCCGGCTTCTGCCCGCGCCAAAATCTCGAATAGTCAACCTTAATCATTAATTTCTCTCTCGGATTAGTGGTGATTTTTAAATCATAAAGCAAATCGGGAAAGCTCAGTTCAAAATAAGTTTTCCCCGGCTTCAGGTTTGACTTAAATTCAAGATTGATATTTTCCAGCCTTATAGCCGCCACGGCCGTTTCAATCAACTCAACCATTTGTTTTTCGCTTAATCCCAAATTGTCAAAATCCAGATCCTCGGAAAAACGATTTAGGTTCCGTAACAACCGCAGACTAGTCCCGCCGATAAAAACCAGTTTTTTAGCCGCCGGCTGACGATAAAGCTTAGCTAAAAACATTGACTGCAAATATTCCCGGATAATCCCCCGCTTTTTCTCTTCCGGCAAACCGTATTCCCGGGCAAATTCTAGAATTTGATTAAAGTTAGCGATTAAATTGTTCATTAATTACCCCTTTCACCCACCCCGGGAAAAACCGGGAAAATTGCTTCAGCCTGGTCCGGTTTAAACCGGACAGATCAACCCGTTGTTCCTTTAAATTGCTGATTTTTCTTAAATAAATCCAGTCCAGCAGCGCCTTTTCCGGCAGGGCGATTTGGTAATAAATTCCCGACCCGTCTTTAATTTTTTGCCAGCCAAAATACAGTGCTTGGTCAATTTTACTGTAAAGAAAGATGCCCTTAACTGTTTTGATAATTTTAGTGGTCACCGGAGAAATACTGATAACATTGGCACTCACATCCGGAATAGTCCCAAAATTATTAAGGGCCGTTTCCAAACTGATATATGACGGAGAATACAAAAAATTGGCCATAGAAAATTCCTCTACTTGCCTGTCCGCAAACTGATAAACTCCCCTTTTTAACCGAATCAGCTTGCCGGCCTTATGCCAGCGGGCCAATTGAACATTGGTTTGGGCCGCCTGGACGACGGTAAACACCGATAGTGACAAAGAGTTTTTAAATTTCTCGAACCTCATTAATGCTAAATATACATATATGTATATTTATTGTCAATGGGTAATTTATCTCATTTTATTTTCCTTGTCTTATTATTTTTCACGGGATAAACTTAATTTATGGAACAACACCCGATTCCGCAGGCAATTACTACTTACAAGTTTAAGCTGGTCGGCGACATGACTTTAAAGCAGTTCCTGGAACTGGCCGCGGGCGTGGTTTCGGCCTGGGTGCTGTTCAACTCCCCGGCCAATTTTCTGCTCAAGTGGACTCTGGGCCCCTTCTTGGCTTTTTTTGGTTTTTCCCTGGCATTTTTGCCGATCGAGGACCGGCCGCTGGACCAATGGATTATTAACTTCGTCAAGGCTGTTTACAGCCCGACGCAGTTTATTTACCGGCCGGAGGTAAAAAAACTGGATATTTTTGAAACCATTAAAAAACCGCTGGCCGCCGGACCGATTTTAATTAAACAAAATCAAGGCCGGCTGCGCGACTATCTAGAGTCCCTGCCGGCAACGTCAACTTCTGTTTTTGACCAGGCCGAAGCCAAATACCTGGAACATATTAGTAACCTGTTTAGCGCCCTGGGTAATAAAATCCGGCCGCAAACCACAACCCCATCTCCGACGCGGCCGCTAAAAACCAGCCTTAAGGGCGTTCGGGTCCGGACGCTTTCCCACCCGCAAATGTGCCTACTGCCAAGAGCCACGGTTTACCAAGCACCAGCCGAGGCCAAAGTGGCCGCCATGCCAGTAATCCAAAAACCCATTACTAAACCCTTGACGGCGAATGCCGTCAAAACCACTAAACCAATTGACAAAATTCAGACCGCGAATGCGGTCAAACCGCAACCAATTACGCCGCCGCCGCTCAAACCCAAAACCCAAACCACTAATCCGATTTTTGCTACCGGCGTCATCCTCCCCCAGCGGCCGGAGCGCCCCAATCTGATCGCCGGCATTACCCTGGATCAGGCCGGGAAAATCGTTACCGGGGTGATTTTAGAAATCCGGGACAATCAGGGCTTCCCGGTCCGGGCCTTAAAATCCAACAAATTGGGACAATTTTTTATTGCCACGGCTCTGCCCGACGGCATTTACGAAATCAGCGCCGAACACCAGGATCACAAATTCGCTATAATTAGACTCGAGGCCAAAAACGAAATTATTCCGCCTCTAAAAATTCAGGCGGTCGCTTAACCTATGAACCCTGCCCCAATCATTACCAGCACCCAAAACCATCTGGACATCGAGGACATCCGGGACAACCTGGTGTTATTAAAAGACGGCTCGTGCTGTTTGCTGCTACAAACCACCGCGGTTAATTTTTCCCTGCTGTCCGAGTCGGAACAGGACGCGATTATTTATGCCTATGCCGGCCTGCTCAACTCCCTGACTTTTCCGATCCAAATCGTGGTCACCTCGCAGAAGAAAAATATTGCTAACTACCTGGCCCTGCTGGCCGCCCAAAAACAAAAAATCAGCAACCCGCTCTTAAAACAGCAGGTGGAAAAGTATTACCAGTTTGTTAAAAAAACCGTGGCGGAAAACGAGGTTTTGGATAAAAAGTTTTATCTGGTGATCCCTTTTTCCAGCCTGGAGCTGGGAGTGTCTAACGCCCTTGCCGCCTCAATTAAAAGAAAGCCCGAACTGCCGTTTGATAAACAGTCAATCTTAACCAAGGCTAAAAACTCGCTGATTCCCAAGCGCGATCACTTATTAAAACAGCTGGTCCGGATCGGCCTGAAGGCCAAACAGCTGACCACCCCCGAGCTGATTAAATTATTTTATAACTATTACAATCCCGATTCCGGGGCGATTGAGTTTGACGCCGCCGCCGAGTATGAGGCCCCGATTGTTGAGGCCGCCGTTTCCCAGGAGCAAACCAATGAAGTTTAACTTTAAACCGGCGTCTAAGCCTCAGCCAAAGACTGATCGGCCTCTGGCCGAAACCCAGCTCGGCCGGGGGATTACCTCGGTCCAGGATATTATTGCCCCCTCGGCCATCGAGGTGGATTTTTCTTTTCAGAAAATCGGCAATTCCTACTTCCGCACCCTGTTTGTTTCCGGCTACCCCCGCTTTGTTAATGCCAACTGGCTCTCGCCGCTGATTAACTTTGATCACCCGCTAACCACGGCGATGTATATTTACCCGGTCGAGGGCAAAGACATTATGGACGATCTCCGGCGCAAGGTGGGCGAAATGGAAGCCGAAATCCAGTCGGACACCGAGCGCGGCCGGGTTGCCGACCCGTCCACCAAGGTCAAACTCGAAGACGCCAAAAAACTCCAGGAACAATTGGCCAAGGGGGCGGAAAGATTTTTTCAGTTTGGCCTTTATATTACCGTCACCGCCAAAACTTTGGAAGAGCTGAATAAAATCACCCAACAAGCGCAGTCAACCCTGGGTTCCCTGCTGATCATTGCCAAAACCGCCGCCCTGCAAATTGAGCAGGCGTTCAAAACCACCCTGCCGACCGCCCATGATCGGCTGATGATTACCAGGAACATGGACACGACCTCACTCGCTACCACTTTCCCGTTTACTTCGTCGGAGCTGACCCAAAACCAGGGAGTGCTTTACGGCATTAATGAACATAATGGCTCCCTGATTATTTTGGACCGTTTTTCCCTGGAAAACGCCAATATGGCGATTTTCGCCAAATCCGGCGCGGGCAAAAGCTACCTGGTTAAACTCGAGGCCCTGCGCTCGCTGATGTTTGACACGGAAATTATTATTGTCGACCCGGAAAACGAGTATCAGAAACTGTGTGAGGCCGTCGGCGGTCAGTATATTAACTTTTCTTTCTCCGCCAAAGCCAAAATCAATCCGTTTGACCTGTCCCAGACTTATGAAGAGGGCCAGTCAGAGTTGGGGCAAAAAGTTTTGTCCCTCCACTCGCTCTTCAAAATCATCATGGGCCAAATCTCTCCCCAGGAAGAGGCCCTGCTCGACCGGGCGATTATCTTAACCTACAAGCAAAAAGGGATTACCCCGGACCCGGGAACGCAAAAAAAAGAGCCGCCCCTTTTGGAAGACCTGTATAAAGTTTTGGCGGGCATGGAAGAAGCGGCCGCCGAGTCTTTGGCCTCGCGTTTGGAAAAATACGTCAAGGGCTCCAGCCGGGGCGTGTTTGACCAGCACACCAACATCGACATTACCAATACTTTTACCGTGTTTTCAATTAAAGAACTGGAGGATGCCCTGCGGCCGGTGGCCATGTTTATGATTTTGGATTTTATCTGGACGAAGGTTAAACGGGACTTAAAAAAACGCCTGTTGATTATCGACGAGGCCTGGTACCTGATGAAATACCCCGACTCGGCCAGCTTTGTTTACTCCATGGCTAAGCGCGCCCGGAAATATTATCTTGGCCTGACCACCATTACCCAGGACGTGGAAGATTTCTTGAATTCCGATTACGGCAAAGCGATTGTCACCAACTCCTCAATCCAAATTTTAATGAAACAGTCAACTGCGGCCATCGACAATTTAGCCAAGGTCTTTTATCTATCCGAGGGGGAAAAACACTTACTGCTGGCCTCCGGCATCGGCCACGGGATTATTTTTGCCGGCAGTAACCACGTGGCCATCAATGTTGTCGCATCACCCGAAGAGCACTCCCTAATCACCTCTGATCCTCGCGAACTTTTAAAAGAACAGGCGGCGGCGCCCCTCCCTAACCCTGGACCCGCACCGGCATAATAATGTGCAGCCAGGAAGAATCGCCCGGGATTTTAAAAAGGCCGGGGGCAAGCGGACCGGAACATTCTAAAGACAAGGATCTAGACTTAACCACAGACAGCATTTCTAAAAGATAGCGGGAGTTAAAGGCAATTTCCGAGTCGTCTCCGGTGGTTTTGGCGTCAACATCAATCTCGTTTTCCCCAACCTGCGGGGTGTTGGCTGAAATGGTTAGGCCGAGAGAATTAATTTTGAACTTGACGATATTGGCGCTGTCCCGGGCAAAGACCGCTGCCGCCTTAACCGCCTGGCGCAACTCGTCAGTAGAAGTTTCTAATTTGGTACTTGAACTTTTAGGGATAATTTTGTCAAAATCCGGGAACTCTCCCTCCAACAGCCGGGTGACAATCTCCAGATCGTTCAGGGAAAAAATCAACTGCTTTTCCTCGTCGGTCGGCGCCAAAATCAGCTCTTCTCCCGGACCAAAGTCCAGGCTCCGGGCCAACTCCAGCAGGGCCCGGGCCGGCACAATCAGGGTTTTTAGAATCTTGCTTGGTTTAAAATCATTGATTGTTTTAACACATAACCGGTAGCCGTCGGTTGCCGCCAACCGCAGTCCGGTTGGACAGATTTCTATTTTAATGCCGGTAAAAATCGGCCGGGAGTCGTCGACTCCGGCGGCCGCGGCCGTTTGTTCAATGGCCGCCTTGAGCGGTTCTTTTTTTAGCCTGATCTCTTTTTTGGCCTTTTTTCCTTTAAGGCTGGGCACGTCGGGGTACTCGGCCGCGTTGATGCCGTTAACCGCCGACCGGAAGCGGCCACAGCCCAGTTTTAACCTGTCTCCTTCTGTTTCCAAGTTAACTGTTTCCTGGGGCAGGGTGGCAATCAGTTCGGTTAAAACTTTGGCCGGTAAAGTGGTTTTCCCTTCCTCCTCGGTTTTAGCCGCCAGCCAGACAGAAGTGCCGGTTTCCAAATTGGTGCTGGTTAGTTTTAGTTTGCCCGGTTCGGCCACCAAAAGAATGTTGGCCAAAATTGGCAACTGGGCCCGGGCGGCGACGGTCCGGCAGACAATCCCCAAACCTTTGTTAAAATTTTCCTGGAGTAATGATACTTTCATAATATAATAATAGCCGTAGTCTTAATAGCTTTAGTTGATAAGTTGATTATAAGGCAAAAGCCCGGGGGACAAAATGAGGAAAACCCGGTTCGCCCGGTGGTTAATATGTGGACAATTTTAACCGGCAGTGGACAATTACTTCTGGTTATCCACATACAGGGATTTTCTAATGGCGGTAATGTCGAAACGCAGTTTTTCCGATTGGGGCAGGAGCCTGGCAATTTTTTCCTGGCCGTGAAGAATGGTGGAGTGGTCCCTGCCGCCTAAAATCCTGCCAACCTCTTCAAGGGGCAGCTGGATTTCTTTACGCAGCAAATACATGACAATCTGGCGGGCCAGGGAAATGGTTTTAAGCCGGCGCTCACCGAGTAAGACCGATGGTTTAATCTGGTAATACTCGGCCACCAGGCCGATGACCTGTTTGGGGGAAAACCTGATTTTTATGGCCTCGGCCTCGCCGTTAAATTTGTTGAGCAGGGCCATGGCCAGTTCTTCGGTAATCGGCTCTTTTCTTAAAGTTACCTCGCTGTTTAGTTTCATTAAGACGCCTTCGAGTTTCCGGGTCGATTCGACGTTGGCGGCGATCACCTGGGCAACCCGCATCGGCAAATCGATCTTTTTCAGCCCGGCCTTGATTAATAAAATTGCCGTTCGCAGCTCAAACCCGGCCGGCTGGATATCAACAGCCAGTCCGGCTTCAAACCGGGACAGCAGCCGCGGCTCCAAGCCTTCAATCTCGCTGGGTTGGCGGTCGGCGGTCAAGACCACCTGGCCGCCGTTTTTTTGAATGGCGTTAAAAGTGTGGAAAAACTCTTGTTGGATTCCTTCTTTGCCGGCGATAAACTGGACATCGTCCAATAAAAGCACCCGCGCCAGGCGGTATTTTTGCCGGAAAATCTGGGTGCTTTTGTTTTTAATCGCCTCGATAATTTCGTTGGTAAAATCCTCTCCGGTACAGAAAACGACAGCCGCGTGGGGGCTTTTGCTTAATGTCTCGTGGCCAACTGACTGCATTAAATGGGTTTTGCCGACGCCGACGCCGCCATAAATAAATACCAAGGGGTAAGTCTCTCCCGGTTTTTTGGCCGCGGTTTTGGCGGCGGCGTGGGCCACTTCGTTACTGGTAGAAACGGCGAAATTGGCAAAGGTCATTCCGGGAAATAAACCCGCTTTAATAATTGACTGTTGGTAAGCTTCAAGGTTGAGCTTTTTGGTGTCAAGAGAGAAAAGATCGTCATCGCGGCCCGCCCCGGCTTTTACAACGCGGGCCGGCTTTTGGTGGATTTCCAAAACCACCTCACATTTATTTCCCAATAATTTTTCTGCCGCTGCCTGGATTTGGCCCAGATAACGCTCGCTTACCTGATGTTTATGAAAGACCGAGGGACAGCCAAGTTTTAATAGCTGTTTTTGCTGATTTAGGCGGGCCAGTTCCAGGAAACCCAGGGGTTTAATCCAGGTGGCGAAATTCCCCGGAGAAAGATTGAGTTCGAGGTCGGCCAAAATCCCCGGCCATAAAGCGTCTCGGTCCATGTCTTAAAATAAAACAGTTATCCACATGCTGTCAACAAGTAAAAAATATGCTACAATAAAAATTATGCCAAAGCGGACTTATCAGCCGAGTAAAACCCGCCGCCGCCGGAAAGTTGGCTTTCGGGCGCGCCTAAAAACCAAAGCCGGCCGCCGGGTGTTAAAACGCCGCCTGTTAAAGGGGCGAAAACTTCTGGCACACTAGCCATGCTGAACCGGCGTTATCGTCTTCCCGGTTATTTTCTCCCCCGAACATTGACAGGAAGAATTATTTTTTTTGACAATGATTTAATTATTCGGGCCAGGGCCAACAATTTAACCTTTACCCGTTGGGCCATCATTGTTCCCAAGCGGGTATTTGCTAAGGCGGTTAAGCGCAACCGGTTAAAGCGCCGGCTGTTAGCGGCCATTGACCCGGCCAAAATAACTCCCGGCTGGGACGTGGCGGTTTTAATTAAAAAATGAAGCAATTATTTTTAGGCTTAATCCGGTTTTACCAAAAACAGCCCCGGGTTAATTCCTGCCGTTTTTCGCCCACCTGTTCCGAATACGGTTATCAGGCGATTGCCAAATATGGTATATTTAAAGGTAGCCTCTTGGGAATCAAGAGGATTTTTAAATGTCAGCCGTGGTCTAAAGGAGGCCTGGATAATGTGGAATAGTTTTTTTTATCAGCCATTGGTTAACTCTCTGATCTTTTTTTATAATCTTCTGGGGGGAAATCTTGGCTGGGCAATTATCGGCCTGACGGTGGCCATCCGGCTATTGCTGACCCCGTTAACATTGCCGTCGCTCAAGTCGGCCCAGAAACTCAAACGACTTCAGCCGGAACTGGCGAAGCTCAAAGAAAAATTCGGCCAAAACAAACAGGAGTTTGCCAAAAAACAATTGGAGTTTTATAAAGCTAACGGGGTTAATCCGGCCGCCGGCTGTCTGCCGCAAATTGCCCAAATTGTGATTTTGATCGCTCTGTTCCAGGTGTTTCAAACAACCTTGGTTGAGGGGGCGGGCTATAACACCCGCTTTTTTTATCTGGACTTAACCAAGCCGGACCTATTCAGTATTCCGGCGATCAACTTGTTTGGTTTTAAGCTGGACAAATTTCCCGGAATTTTTCTGGTGGCCTCGGCAGTGATCCAGTTTATCTCTTCCAAGCTGATGATGCCGGCGGCGGTCAAATCTAAAAACCTGGCGGAAAAAACCAAAGGTCAAAGCGACGACATGGCCGCGGCGATGCAGCAGCAGATGCTTTACTTAATGCCGCTGATGACCTTGTTTATCGGTTTTAAGTTTGCTTCAGGTTTGGTATTATACTGGCTGACTTTTTCTTTAGTCATGCTGTTCCAGCAATTGTGGTTAGACCATGGACAAACTCAAAAAACTTAGCCGGGAGCTTTTGGCCCATTTAGGGGTCAAATCCGAGACAATCAAGATTACCGAAGATAAAACCGGCAGTGTCGGCCTGGAAGTGGCGGTTGACGAAGCCGAGGCGGGAATTTTGATCGGTTATCACGGCGAGACGATTGCCGCGCTCCAACTGCTTTTAGGGATGATGCTTTACCGGCAGACCGGCAAGTGGGCCAAGCTGGTAGTCAACGTCGGCGATTACCGGCAGAAGCGGACCGATTATTTAACCGCTCTGGCCCAGGATACGGCCGTTAAGGTGGCGGAGACGGGAGAACCGCTGGCCCTATATAACTTAAATCCGTTTGAACGCCGGATTGTTCACGTGGCTCTCTCTGAAAGAAAAGAAATTGTGACCGAATCCCAAGGCGAGGGTAAAAGCCGGTTTTTGGTAGTTTCTCCAAAACAATGAACGGGCTGAATATTTATACCGACGGCGGCGCGCGGGGCAATCCCGGTCCGGCGGCCATTGGGGTGGTAGTTAAAGACATAAGCGGGAAAATTATCCATCAGTTTGGCCGGACAATCGGCGAAACCACTAATAACGTGGCCGAATACCGGGCGGTTATCAGCGCCCTGGAATGGATTGTTACCCGGCCGCGGCCGGAAACAATAAATTTTTTTTCCGACTCAACCCTAATTGTCAATCAAATTAAAGGAGATTGGAAAATCAAAGAGGGCCACTTAAAACCTTTGGCGGCCCGGGTCCGTCAACTTGCCGGTCATTTATCGGTTACCTATACCGCCATTCCCCGGGAGCAGAATTTCCAGGCAGACGCCCTGGTCAACCAGGCCCTGGATAAGTGTTAGAATAAGACAATGCCCAAAGATTCTCTGCCTACCGCTTTAGTCGCCGGCGCCGCCGGTTTTATCGGTTCTCACCTTTGTGACGCGCTGGTCTCGCAAAACTGTTTGGTTTACGGTTTGGACAATTGGTCGACCGGCAAAAAAGACAACCTGCGGCATTTATTGGTTAACCGGAACTTTGTTTTTATTGAACACGATCTTAATTTACCCCTGGAAATTTCTTTGCCGTCAATCGACTATATCTTTCATTTGGCGGGGATAGAGGCTTACTTAAACGGCTTGGATGTCAGCCTGGAGACGTTGCTGGTTAACTCGCTGGGAACGCGCCAACTGCTGGAGCTGGCTAAAAAAGACAAGGCTAAATTTTTGTTGGGTTCCACGATTGATATCTATTCCGGGTTTTTGTCGGCCACCGACCACCACCGCGAAGAGGCTTATTCTCATCATGAAGCGAAGCGTTTTTCCGAGGCCCTGATTCATGAGTACTACAGCCGTTATCGGTTAGACGCCCGGATTGTCCGTCTGGGGCATTTATACGGTCCGAGAATGAATCTTGAGGCCGGGAACGAGATTAGCCGGTTAATTAGGGCGGCACTGGACAATCAGCCCTTGGTCGTCGGCGGCCAAGGTTTAAAAATCCTGTATCCCACCTACATTACCGACTTGATTTATGGTTTGATCAAAGCAATGTTCTCGCAAAGTTCTGCGGGGCAGATTTTTACCCTTGTCAACCCGCAAAAGAGCACCGCTTTAAATTTTGCCAACAATCTGAAAAAGGCGCTTAAAAACGAAAACCTGGAAATTGAATTCAGCCCGGAAGAAGCCGAGTTTGAACCACAGGCCCTGTCTAAGGCGGTTCTGGCCTCCCAGGAAAATTTGGGCTGGCAGCCGAAAGTCAGTCCGGAGCAGGGGCTGATCAAAACCCTGGCTTGGCTGAAAGCCGGAAAAACTACTCATCCCCACCAGCCTCAAAAAATCAAAGAGGAGATAATTAATCAATCAGATGACTATTCTCCGGAAGAATTGGGAATTAAGCCATCGCCCGCCTTTGTTCTGCAGCCGCGAAACTCCGGCGAGGCAAAGCCGGAAAAACCAAAACTTAATTTTAAGTTTAAAATACCCAAGATAAAACTTCCCAAATTTAAGAAACCGACCAAAAAAGGCAAGCTGTGGCTGGTCGGTGCCGGGATAATTTTTTTGTGGCTGGTCGGCCCGCTGGTTTTGTCGGCCGCCCTGGCTTTTTCCGGAGTTAACACGCTTAAACAGGCCCGGGAAATTACCGATTTTACCCGGGCGCAAAAATTAATCCAGCTGACCGATCGGGCGGCTAACCGGTTTAGTTTAAGCCGTCGGCTGCTGCGCCAGGCAGACCTGACGATCAAGCTGATCGGGCTAAAATCTCCGGCCCAAAACTACGATCGGCTGTTGTCCATCGGCATTAATTTAAGCCAGGGCGGCCGGCATTTGGCCCAGGCCGGCGAGGCGGGGACGCTGCTGACCCAGATTATTCTGCACCATGAAGCGGGGAATTTGCCAGAGGCCCTGAAGCGGATCCAGTTAAGCCTGGACCAAGCTTACAGTGAACTATCGTTTGTGGAATCAGAACTGCAGTCGGGCAAGCAGCTGGAACTGGACCTCACCAGTAATTTAGTCAAACAGTATCAGCAATTGACCGAAGAACTGCCCCGGCTAAGGCAAAAAATCAATCAACTGCGGAATATTTTGCCTTTGGTCCCCGGTTTTGTCGCCCAGGACTCTAAAAAAACCTATCTGGTTTTATTTCAAAATTCGGCCGAGCTGCGGCCAACCGGCGGCTTTATCGGTTCTTACGGCCTGCTGTCTTTTGAAAAAGGCAAGCTATTGGATTTTTCCGTTGAAGATATTTACGCGGCCGACGGCCAGCTTAAGGGATTTGTGGAACCGCCCGCGCCGATCAAGGAATTTTTGGGCCAGAATACCTGGTTTTTCCGGGACAGCAATTGGGATCCGGATTTTCTGGTTTCGGCGGAAAGAGCGGAATGGTTTTTAGGCAAGACCACCGACCGAAAGGTTGACGGAGTAATTGCCGTCAACCTGCCGGCAGTCAAGTTTTTACTCGAGTCCCTGGGCCCGCTAACCCTGCCCGATTATAACGAGGAAGTGACCGCCGCCAATTTATTTGACCGGGCCGAATACCGTTCGGAAATCGACTTTTTCCCCGGATCAACCCAGAAACGTGACTTTTTAGGGTCCCTGGCCCGGGAAATTTTTACTAAAGCCCAGAATGCTTCGGCCTCGGACTTAATTAAACTGGCCCAGGCAACCGAGGCGGCTTTGAGCCAAAAACAGATTTTAGTCAACCTGCACGACCAAAACAGCCAAAAACTGTTGCTGCAGCAGAACTGGGCCGGCAGCCTTTTTTCTCCTAACTTGGCGACCGGCGACCGGCGGCCGATTTTGGCGGACTACAATTTTTTGGTCGAAGCTAACCTGGGAATAAACAAAGCCAATTATTTTTTAACCCGGCAGATTAAGCAGCAGCTGACGATTTTGAAAAACAAAGAGATTTTGGCAGTGACTACCGTCAACTATCAAAATCAAAGCCCGGCCGACGCCTGGCCGGGAGGAATTTATAAGAGCTATTTACGCCAATACTTGCCGGCCGGCGCCAGCCTGGTCTCGGTTAAGCTGGATAACACCAAACTCAACTTGGCCCAGGAAGTCGATATTACCTCGGCGGCTGATAAATTTGTTTTGGGCTTTCCGATCAGTGTGCCGGTTAAGGGCAGCCTGGAGGCAGAGATTACTTACCGCTTGCCGGGAAGCCTGGTTAACAAAAACGGCTTAAGCCGCCTGGCGGTGGTCGTGCCCAAACAGCCGGGGATTATAAACGATGTTTTGGAAGTGATTGTCAACCACCCGACCTTTTTAACCGTGGCGGCGGTTAACCCCCAAGCCTTGGTTTCCCCCCAGGTGGTAACCTGGAGGTCGGATATGAGCTTTGACCGGGCGTTTACCATTGACTTTATTGAAAAGTAAAGGCATAATCGCCTCTATGGCCCAAGCGCTTAAATTAACCGCTCAAAAAAGAACTTTAACCGGCCGCAAGGTCAAGCAGCTGCGCCGGAAGCAGATTTTACCGGCCAATATTTACGGCAAAGACGTTAAATCGTTGGCGATTGAACTGCCGGTAAAGGAATTTAAGAGTGTTTTGGCTCAAGCGGGCGAAACCAATATTATTAATGTCAGTGTCGATAAAGAGGCAAAGTCTAGGCCGGTTTTAGTCCATCATGTTCAAGTTGACCCGGTGAGCGACGAGTTGCTCCATGCCGATTTACGCCAGGTAGATTTGACCAAGAAAGTGACGGTGATGGTGCCGCTGGAACTTAAGGGAGCGTCCCCGGCCGTGGCCAAAGGCGGCGTTTTGGTTCGGCTGCTTAACGAAGTGGAAATTGAAGCTTTGCCAAGTGATTTGCCGGATAAACTGGAAGTGGATATCACCGGTTTGGAAGAAATCGGCCAGTCGATTACCCTTAAACAGGTGCCGTTGGATACGGTCAAAGTCAAGCTTTTAACCGAAAATCCGGATGAACTAGTCGTCAAGATAGAAGCGCCGGCTAAAGAAGAAGAGCCGGTAGTTGCCGCCGCTCCGGTCGCAGAAGTTGCCAAAGAAGGTGAACCGCCAGCCGCCGCTAAAGCTCCGGCAGGCGAGGAAGCGAAGCAACCAGTTCCGGATCAAGATAAAAAGCCCGCTCCCAAAAAAGCCTAGCCTGATCATCTTTATAAATTTGCCAGGAAAGATACGCTAACCGCAGTAATCCGTTTCTGGTTTCGGTTGTTTCGGCCATGGTTTTTTCCCAGGCTTCAATTTCCAGTTTGATTTGGCGGGGACGGTTAGCCAATTCTTCGGCGGCCTGCCGGGCTGTAATTGAATGGGGCCAGGCGGCCAGCCGATTCTTTGTCATCACTGCTTCCGATAGCGGCCAGACTGCCGCCAGCCCTTCAATCATTAATAAAAAAATAAGTAAACCCCGGGTTATTTTGGCCATCGGCTGGAAATCAATAATTTTTCTTGAGTTTCCGGCAGTTGCTGCCAGATTGCTTCGGTGACAAATGGCACAAACGGGTGGAGTAGTTTCAGAAACACCCGCAAGCCTTCCAGCAATGAAAACCGGGAAATTTTTCCCTGTTTAGCCTCTTCAATTTTTTCATCGCAGAACCAATGCCAAAATTTATGGTAAATCGTTTCGGCGGCGAGGCCGGGCCTTAAATCGTCCAGTTGTTTGGTCACCACTTTAATTAATTGAAGCAGCTCTTTTTTGAAAGTTGTATCAAAGGACTCTCCTTTACAAAGTGAAGGTGAGTCCTTACTGGAAATTATGTATCTGGCAGCATTCCAAACTTTATTTGTCAGGTTGCGCATGCCGCGGATTTTATCTTCACCGACGGCGTTATCCCGCCCGGCGGTCGTGCTCATGACTAAGGCCATTCGGAGAGCATCGGCGCCGTACTTGGCCACAATATCCAGAGGATTTAAAACATTGCCCTTGCTCTTGCTCATTTTTTGGCCTTTCGGGTCGCGGACCAAACCATGGAGGTAAACATTTTTGAACGGGACCTTGCCGGTTAAGTAAATTCCCATCATTAGCATCCGCATTACCCAAAACGGCAAAATGTCATAACCGGTTTCCATTAAATTCGTGGGGTAAAAACGGTCAAAGTCCCCGTTCCGGTTGGTTTTTAAAGTCGCCACCGGCCATTGGGCAGAACTAAACCAAGTGTCAAAAGTGTCAGAGTCCTGAATGAAATTTTTTCCGGGTGAGGTTTTAGAAACAACAAAATCATCCGAATCTCGCTTGTACCATACCGGCAGGCGGATACCCCAAACAATCTGCCGGGAAATATTCCAGTCTTTCAAAGTCACGAGCCAGTGTTTTAGAATTTTATCGTGACCGTTGCCGTAGATATTAACTTCGCCTTTTTTCAAAGCCGTCAAAGCTTTTTGGGTGAGCGGTTTTACCTTGATAAAAAACTGCTTCAGCGGCAGAGGTTCGATTGTCCGGCCGCAGCGGTAACATTTGCCCACAGAATTCCGGTAATTTTCATCGATTTTTTCCAAGTCCAGGTTTTTAATTACTGCCTCCCTGGCAACCTGGGTTTTAAGTCCTTTAAACTCTCCGGCCGCTTGGGTTAGCCGGCCGTTAAAATCAATGACTGCCTGTGGTTTCCCCAGTTCTTTTTCATGCCGTTTCCAAATTTCCCAGTCAGTTTGATCATGGTAGGGGGTGATTTTTAACATGCCGGTGCCGAATTCCAAATTCACACCCCGGTCTTCAATAATCGGCATTTCAATTTTCGTTAACGGGTTAATTGCCCGTTTGCCTTTTAATTTTTTTGCCAGCTGGTGTTTGGGGTTAATGGCAATTGCGATATCGGCGAAAATTGTTTCCGGCCTGGTGGTAGCCACAGTGATGTTATCATCATCAGTTAATTTATATTTTACATAATACAATTTGTTTTTTTCTTCCTGGTGGTTGACTTCCAGATTGGAAAAAGCCGTGCCGCAACGGGTGCAGTAGTTGACGAGCTTAAAATCACGGTAAACTAAACCATCGTGATAAAGTTTAATAAAAGTGTCCAGCACAAAATCGACGACGTCTTTATCGAGGGTAAATTTAGTCCGGTTCCAGTCGGCCGAAGCGCCCAGTTTTTTCATTTGTGACAAAGCCACTTCCGAATTTTCCTGAACATAGTTCCAAATCATTTGATATAAAGTTTTCCGGTCAAAATCAAACCGGCTTTTACCGTCTTTGGCCAGCTTTTTTTCAAACACGAATTGGGTCTCGATGCCGGCATGATCGGTTCCGGGCAGCCAGAGTGCGGCTTCACCCTTCATCCGGTGATAACGAAGGAGGATGTCTTCGATGGTGACAAACATGGCGTGGCCGACGTGTAATGGGTCGTTGGCGTTGGGCGGCGGCATGATAATCGTGTAGGGCTTGCCAGTTTTTGTCGGCTTAAACGCGCCGGATTTTCCCCAACGCCTATAGATTTCATCCTCAAATTTATCCGCCTGATAGGCTTTATCCATAATTGTCTATTATAATCGAATTATGAAGATTTTAGGAATTGATCCGGGGACAGCCAGATTGGGCTGGGGAGTGATTGATAATGAAGTCATGGTTGATTGTGGCTGTCTTGAAACTCCGCCCAAACAGCCGGAAGAAAAAAGACTAAGCTCATTGTTTATTAAATTAAACGAATTAATCAAACAGCATCGACCCGAAACGGCCGCCGTAGAAAAACTATTTTTTTTCAAAAACCAAACCACGCTGATTCCGGTCGCCCAAAGCCGGGGAGTGGTTTTACTGGCCGCCGCTCAAAATAACTTACCGGTGTTTTCTTATACGCCGCTGCAAATTAAACAGGCGGTGACCGGTTACGGCCGGGCGGAGAAAATCCAGGTTCAGCAAATGGTTAAATCAATTTTAAAACTTAAAATTATTCCGCGGCCGGACGATGCCGCCGATGCTTTAGCCGTGGCCCTAACGCACTCTTTCAGTTATAAGTTTAAATCTAGGGTAAAATAGATTTATGATTGCCCGATTAACCGGCAAGCCGGAACGATTAACCAGCGATTCAATTATTTTGGATGTTAACGGGGTGGGATATAAGGTTTCCATTGGCGGGAACACGGCAATGATTGAACCTCTGACTTTATTTATTCACACTCACGTGCGTGAAGACAGCCTGGATTTATACGGCTTTTTGACCAAAGAAGAATTACAGTTGTTTAAGCTGGTAATTAATATTTCCGGCATCGGCCCGCGCACCGGCATGCTGCTCCTTAATCAGGGAGTGGAGGCGGTTATGGCGGCGATTGCCAAAGCCGACGTTGACTTTTTTACTTCGATTCCCCGTTTGGGTAAAAAAAACGCCCAGAAAATAATTATCGAACTCAAGCCTAAATTAGGTGATATGACTGCTTTGGATTTAACCGGAGACACGAGCGAAACCAAAGATGCCATTAATGCCCTGGTCAATTTAGGTTTTCAACCTAAAGAAGCGCGGGCAGCCTTTCGACAAGCCGAAGGCGGGGATTTAGATACGAAAATAAAAGCGGCGCTTAAAAATTTAGGGAAAAATAAATGAAGCCGGATATTAAACGGGACCCGGAAGAATTAATGTTTCAGAGTTTACGGGCAATTGCCTGGGATGAATTCGTCGGCCAGGGAAAAATTAAGCAGGCTTTACGGGTGGCTTTGTCCGCCGCCAAAAAAAGAAAAGAAGCGGTCGAACACATTTTACTTTACGGCCCGCCGGGATTGGGGAAAACTACTCTGGCCCAATTAATTGCCAAAGATTTAAATGTTAATCTTCGGGCCACTTCCGGTCCGGCCCTGGAGCGGGCGGGCGATCTGGCTTCGCTTTTGACCAACTTAAACGACGGCGATATTTTTTTCATTGATGAGATTCACCGCTTAAGCAAAGTCGTTGAAGAAACGCTGTACCCGGCGATGGAGGATTATCACTTGGATATTGTCGTCGGCCAGGGGCCGTCGGCGCGGACCTTAAAATTAGATTTGCCCAAGTTTACTCTAATCGGGGCTACCACCCGGATCGGCCTGATTGCTTCACCCCTGCGTGACCGTTTCGGGATTGTTCACCGGTTAACTTTTTACGAGCCGGAAGAATTAATGATGGTTCTTAAAAATGCCGCCAAAAAATTAAAACTAAAGTTGAATGAAGCGGTGGCCAGGAACCTCGCCCGCCGGGCAAGGGGAACGCCGCGGATCGCTTTGAAGCTGTTAAAACGCTGCCGCGACCTGGCCCAATTAAAAGGCGAGACGGGGATAAGCCAAAAGGTTTTAGACGAGTCGCTTCAATTACTGGAAGTGGACGAAGTGGGTCTGGACGCCAATGACCGGCGATTGCTTTTAGCTTTGATTGATAAACACGAGGGTGGGCCGGTGGGATTGGAAACTTTGGCGGCGACGATCAGCGAAGACAAAGAAACGATTGAAGAAGTCATCGAGCCGTATTTATTGCAAATCGGTTTTTTGAAACGTTTACCCCGGGGCCGCGTGGCAACTGCATTGGCTTTTAATCACTTCGGAAGAAAGGTGCAAAAAAATTAGCTATGTGTAAACGCTTTAATTAATTAAAGTCTTGTCAGAGAGAAAAATACTCAAGAAATCCACCCCGGCCTAACCCGAAAGTGCTTTGAAAAAAACTAAACAACGGCACTAGTTAAAATATCTAAACCCTCTTTGAGTATTTCTTTTGGCGTGTTTAATGGAGGCATGATTTGAATAATCGTGTCATCGCTTTGTCTTAGGTATAAACCTTTTATAAAGGATTTCTCCACCACGGTTTTTGTCAATTGAGTATCGTTGAATTCCAAACCGATCTCCATACCTATACCCCGGATCTCTTTTATTAATGAACTGTGAATTTTAGTCTTTAATTCTTGCTGCAGCCACTGACCGTTAGCTTCGGCTGTTTCCCAAAGGCGGTTCCGTTTATGAATTTCCAAAACTTTTATAGCGGCAGAACAAGCCAAAGGCATCCAGGCGAGAGAGGATAATACTTTAGCCTGACCGATTAATCCTTTAATTTTTTCACCATTGACCAAACATGCCCCCATTGCGGCAACGCCATTTGTCATAGCTTTGGCTAAGGTAACAATATCCGGGATTACTTTCTCAATTTGATGACCAAAAAGTTTGCCTAAACGGCTAAAGCCGGTGCCGACTTCGTCCAAGATTAACATTGTCCCGTGCTTGTCCGTTAAATCGCGAACCGCACCTAAATACCCTTTGGGGGCGATTTTCATTGACCCCCAGCCGGTGACAATGCCCGCTTCAGTAATAATTGCGGCAACGTCTTTTTTAGCTAAAACCAGTTCAAGTTTTTCCAGAAACAAATCCAGCTCTTTTTGTGAGGCGGGAAAGTCCAACTTGATAAACTCGGCCACCAGAGGAGAAAGATGGCTAATGTATTCCGGTCGGTAACCTATTGATAAAGAACCGAAGGTTGAACCATGATAAGTGTCATTAAAGCCGATGACTTTTTTTCTGCCCGTCACCGCCCGGGCAATTTTAATCGCCTGTTCATTAGCTTCGGTGCCGCTGGTGACCCGGCAGACCGCGTCGAGTTCTTTGGGAAACTCAGCCATTAAGTTTTTAGCGTATTGTTCTTGAATATCGGTGGAAACCCAGGATGGGGCATAAGTATTTTTTTTAGCCTGATCAATAATTGCCTGATTAATTTCGGGAAGATTCCAGCCTAAATTGGCAGTATTCCAACCGGAGCTAAAATCAATTACCCTTTTGCCTTTATCGTCCCAAAGCAAGCTTCCTTGAGCCTTGGCTAATTTAAACTTCCATTCTAAAACCGGATTATAGACAAGGTGATTTTTGATCATAGGTGAATTATATCCCGCCGGTGCCGCGCAGGTAAACTGACTGCCAAGGTTGGTAGGCGGAATAAAAAGTTTTTTGGTGAAGAGTTTCCCCGTTTCTGGTGACGTTCCAGTCAAAGGCGGCTTTTCCGCCCCAAGCCGACCAGTCAACTTGTTTGACTGTGCCGGCGGGGAGAGTTGGGTCGTCCTGGTACAGCGGCGCCGGCGGCGGTACCCGGCCCCAAAGCCGAATATTATTGGTGGTGGTAATGCGGCCGTCATTAGTCCCGTAAAGTTCAAACTTTAAATAACTTTTAGATAAATCAGTCGTGGTTTGGATCAGGACATAATTAACCGTGTCGTTTTTAAACTTAAAGTCGACACTGGGAGCAAAAACCGTGGCATCGAATCCGGGGGCAGAGTTTTGTTCGTAATAACCGACCCGGTATGAATGAGAATGGCGTTCCAGAATTTCCAAACCGGAGTTTAAAACTGCCCGAAATAGAGTGCTGGAAACTTGGCAAACGCCGCCGCCGTCTCCCAAAACCGTTCGCCCGTTTTTGATGATATAGGCTGCTTGATAACCGGTGCTGCTGCTGATATCGCCGACGGTTTGATTAAAAGAGAAAGTTTCTCCCGGAGCCACCAGTTGACCGTTTAAGCGTCCGGCGGCTAAAGCAATGTTGTGCCGGCGACCGGGAATTGAACCAAAAAAAGTCGATTCACCCTTACCCAGCAGTTCTTTAATACCCAGAGAGTTAACCGACTCGGTGGTTATTTTCGGGGCCGAGGTAATTATTGGTAAAGTGATTGTTTGTTCAGCCGCCGCGTCTTTAACTAATTGCTCTAACCCGGCAAGAATCATGGTTTTTGCGGTCGTCTCGTCAAGGATAAGGCCGTCGAGCGCCGGTTTAAACTCGCTGACTTGATTACCGTCAAATTGAAACACGGCGTCCTGGGCCGGACGGTTGATTTGACTGGCCAAGCGGGCGGCCAGGCTGGCAATTTCGGTTTCATTCCAGTCAGCCTCAAAACCGATTAAATTAAGCAGTTCCTGGTTTTTAACGGTAATGGTTTGTTTATCTAAAACTAGATTTAATTGCTTGGTTTTAACCGTTTCGGCCCGGGCTTGAGCGTTGACCAACAGCTCATTGTCCGTCGCGGCAATGACGATTTTTACCGGCATGACAATTGGGGTAAAATCCAAATTGGCCAGCTGAAGAACTATTTGTTCATAAAGTTGGTTTTCGTCGACGACCCGGCCGTTTTTACCGGGGATTAATTTAATAGCGCCGTCCGTTTGCCGTTCTAATCCCGGCAAAATTACCGGTTCAGTTACCGCGCCGGCAATCGAGCCTACCCCGGTTTTTAACTTGGTTTCATTAAAAATAAACTTGAGCGGTAAAACTTCCGGCTGCCACCAGCGCTGCCATTTTGCCTTAAATCCTCCCAGTAATCCGCGGCTGCGGCCTAGCAGGTAGGCGTCTTGAGCGGAAGTTTCGACTTGATAGATAAGGTTTAAATCGTTAAGGGCCAGCGGCCAGGATTGGCTGCCAAAAACCAAAGTCAGTTCCGGCAGGTTGGCCGGCAACTGGTCGTGAATGGCTTGTTGGGCTTGGGCTAGGGTTAAGTTGGAAACTTCTTGTTTGGCCACGAACACATGGGGATAGATTTTATGGTAATAAGCCAAGTGGTAAAGGGAGACCAAAAGGGAGGCGCTAACGGCCAAAACAGCCAGGGAAATAAATAGTTTATTGCTTCGCATAAGATAGCTGGTTAGAATGATAGCATATGCCCGATGAACCAGTCGAACCGCCGTTTCCCATCACTACCGGAACGCCGCCGCCAAAGGCAGATCAGCCCAGAGTTGAAACGACTCCTCCTCCGGGAGAACCAGTTGCTGTTACTGCTGCCGAGTCGCCGCTCAAACGCTTTTTGCCGTTTATCATCGGTTTTGGGGTAGTCCTCTTGCTGATTCTTTTAGTTGCAAAAGTAATTTTACCCAGATTCCAAAAACCCAAAACCCCGGATGTAATCTCGTTGACTTATTGGGGTTTGTGGGAGCCGGAAAATTTAATTACCCAGATAATCGATGATTACCGAAAGGTTCATCCGGATATTACTATTCAATACGTCCGTCAGTCGCCCAAAGATTATCGGGAAAGGCTGCAGTCGAGCTTGGCCAAGGGCGAGGGCCCGGACATTTTTAGATGGCACAATACCTGGCTGTCGATGTTAAAAAACGACCTAGCTCCGGTGCCTAACGAAGCTTATTCCGGGGGCGAGTTTGATACCGCCTTTTTCCCGATTGCCAAAAAAGACGTCTACATTTCCGGTAGTTACTTTGGCATACCCTTAGAATTCGACGCGCTGGCCTTATATATTAACGAGGATATTTTTGCCCAAAATCCGGATACTAAAGTTCCTACCACCTGGGATAATTTCCGGCAAATAGCGTTTAAGTTAACCCAAAGGGATAACCGGGGACAGATAACGCGCGGCGGAGCGGCCATGGGCACGACCAACAACGTGGATCATTTTTCGGACATTTTGGGTTTGATGATTCTGCAAAACGGCGGCGACCCGGGCAAGCCCGGCGAAGAAACCGTGACCGCGGCGCTCAAGTTTTACACCTTATTCTCCAAGCAGGACCGTTCCTGGAGCGAGGCGCTGCCTAACTCCACCTTGGCGTTTGCGACCGGTAAGGCGGCGATGATGCTGGCGCCGTCGTGGCGGGCGATTGAAATTAACCAGCAAAACCCTAAACTCAATTTTAAACTTTACCCGGTGCCGCAGCTGCCGGGCACCAATGTTGCCTGGGCGACTTACTGGGTGGAAGGGGTAGCCAAAAAATCGGCCAAGCAGGCGGCTGCCTGGGAATTTTTAAAGTATTTGAGCTCACCGGAAGTGCTGGCCAAAATGTACCAGTCGGCCAGCCAGTTGCGTTTGTTTGGCGAGCCCTATCCCCGTCAGGAAATGATGACCCAGCTGCAAGCCGATCCCTATAGCGGCGCGATTATGACCCAGGCTTTGTCGGCCCGGTCCTGGCCGATGGCCGCCAAAACGTTTGACAACGGTCTGAATGACCGGATTATTAAGTATTATGAAGACGCGATTAATGCTTATTTGGCCGACCAGGAAGAAAAACAGCTTTTAGAAGCTTTGACGAGCGGAGTTACCCAGGTTCTGTCCCAGTACGGTTTAGCCGCCGCCAGATAATGTTTAAGACGATCGCCTACGCGGATATTTTTGATTACCCGTTGACTGCCAGTGAAGTAAATCTTTGGTTAATTAAAGGGGATTCCCTGGCACCAGTGAAAAAAGGTTATTATTATTTGCCGGGACGGGAGGGCCTAATTGCATTACGCCGCCACCGCGAACGTTTTAGCCAATTAAAGTGGCCGATGGCCTACCGGACGGCAAAAATATTAAGTTTTATCCCTTCGGTAAAATTGGTAGCGGTTACCGGCGCCCTTGCCATGAATAATGCCGATAAAAATGACGACATTGATTTAATGATAATTACCGCCAAAAACCGCCTATGGCTGACCCGCTTACTAGCTTCAATATTATTATTTTCTCACCTGCGCCACGGTCAAAAAATTTACAACAAACTCTGTTTAAACTTATGGTTAGACGAAACCAATCTGGCAATTAAACAGCGCAATTTGTATATTGCCCATGAGATTTGCCAAGCCCGGTCGGTGTTGGACCGGGACGGCACTTATCAAAAATTTATTAAGGCCAATTTATGGTACAAACAATTCTTACCCAACTGGAAAATGTAGCCTACCGGCTGCAACTTTGGTACATGAAGCCAAAGATGACGAGTGAGCGGGTTAGCCGGCATTTTGCTTTTTTTCATCCCCGGCCGACGGGAAAAATTGTGATGGAAGAATATAGGAAGCGCCTGCAGGGTCCGACCCTGAAGATTCTCATTACCGGCTGTTTTGACGTATTACACATCGAGCACAAAAAGTTTTTGCGGGCGGCTAAAGCTTTGGGCGGTCGGTTATTGGTTGGGGTGGAAACCGACGCCCGGGTGCGTCAGCTTAAAGGTCCGGGCCGGCCGGTTAATCAGCTAGCCGTTCGCCTGCGGGCCTTGCGGCGGCTGGGAATTGCTGATGAAGTTTTTACCTTGCCCAACCAGTTCAATGATTTAAATCATTTTACTAACCTGATTAAAAAGTTGCGCCCGGATATTTTAGCGGTTTCTTCGTCTACCCCCAATTTGCCGGTTAAAAGGAAGATAATGAAGCAAATCGGCGGCCGCGTCGTTGTGGTTTTGACCCATAATCCCAAAATCTCGACGACTAAGATGATAAAATCGAAGCATGGATAACTTTCAATTTCTTAACGACTATAAAGAACTGCAGTACACAATTATGTTTGACAAAATTATTAACCTGCCATTCGGCAGTGTTGGTTATTGTGCTGGAGAAGAATCAGCCTTTTGGAATCAGGCCATGGTAAATCAGGAATTAAACCAAGAACAATTGGAATTAATTGAAACAACATTGAAAAAACTTAAACGTCAACCGGCAGTCTACTTTGAAAATAGAAGTTCTTTAAACCCACTAAAAGAATTTTTACTTAAAAATCACTATAAGCACTATTTTGAAGATTGTTGGTTATTCCACCTCGGGGTGGAAACTAACATTGAGCGATTCGGACAAGTCAAGAAAGTTTTGACAGAGTTTGATGCTTGTTTTCAAAAAGGCGACCCGCAAAATCCTTATGGCGAACTGGGTGATTATCTAAAAATGGCCGAAAAAGTTTGGCGCCGGCATCAGGCAACAAACAGAATTGAATATTTTACGATTTTTTCCGAAGACGAGCCGGTTGGAGTATCGACGCTAACTAATTTTAAGCAGATCGGCTACATTTCCAATGTGGGCTCTTTAAGAAAGGTACGTGGTCAGGGTTTTGGTAAGCTGGTCACGCTTTATTGTGTGGATTTGTCTAAGAAAAGAGGGAATAAATATCACTGTTTAGCTACTGAAGAAGGAACTTATCCTCACGAATTTTATCAGCACATCGGTTTTATTAAAAAATTTTCTGCTGCATGCTATCTAAAAAAATAAAGGAAAAATACCATGCCAGTTTTGGCGGGACGTATATCCGCGACGCGGTTTTTGGCGCCAACGACGGAATCGTGACCACGTTTGCGGTCGTGGCCGGCGTGGCCGGAGCGAATTTACCCTTGTCGACAGTGTTGATTTTGGGCTTTGCCAATTTACTGGCCGATGGTTTGGCCATGGGCCTGGGAAATTATTTAGGGATGAAGTCAGAGCTTGATCTTGCCCTTCGAATTAAACAATCTCAACTGTTGCTGGCAGAAAAACGCGGCATGGCAACGTTTGTCTCTTTTGGTTTAGCGGGACTGTTTCCGTTGCTGCCATATGTTTTGGGCTTGCCCCAACCTTTTAATGCCTCGATTGTGGTGACAGGATTGACTTTATTCTTAGTTGGCAGCTTGCGCTCGATTATCACCAAAAAACCTTGGTTTAAAGCCGGACTGGAAATGTTATTTGTAGGCGCGATTGCCGCCGGCGCCGCCTTTGTTACCGGCCGATTGATTGAGAGATTAATTTAGTTATGGCAAAACGACAATTGAAGCCTCGAATTGTTAGCGAAAAGAAACTTAGAAAAATTCTTGATGCGTTGAAGAAAAGACACGGTCAGTTGTACAAAAAATTGGCTAAAAATTAACCCACAGGGTTGGACCTTGCAGGCCCCGACGATTTTTCCAGTTGGCTCAACGCCGTGGTGAAGTAGCCAATTTACAAACTGGCGTACTGGTGCAGGATGCTGCCGGCGAGAGTTTGGTAGGGCAAACCCAGCTTGGCAGCCTTTTTTTT
>Ga0100389_1000687_pt1 | contig 26618 bp, 14 predicted proteins | sample CryGeymeta201513_FD_81537 | JGI IMG/M metagenome (GOLD analysis project Ga0100389, IMG submission 81537) | Groundwater microbial communities from Crystal Geyser aquifers in Utah, USA - Crystal Geyser metaG 2015-13 | ecosystem: Environmental > Aquatic > Deep subsurface > Groundwater | place: USA... | reverse complement strand
GGCAAGCAAATCAAGGGCCGCTGCCGGAGGGCGCGCGAAAATTTTCCTCTCTCCACTGGAAAATTTTTAAAAAAAAATCGTCCGCTGCCTTGGCGGAGGATTGCTTATGTCGAATATCCAGAGTTACTAAATTTATTTGACACCTGGCCCGGTTTATGTTTTATGTCACGGTTTAGGGAAAATCCGCGGACAGGCCAACTTGGGGAGTACTATCGTCAAACCCCGGCGCCCATCTTTCGCGCCAAACCGTTTCCGGCCGCCCCGGCCCCGATGCCAAGGGAGAGATCATGAGCAAGAGAACATTTCAGCCGAGCAACATTAAGCGCCACCGGACCCACGGCTTCCGGGCCAGAATGCGCACCAAGAGCGGCCGCGCCGTAATCGCCCGGCGGCGGGCCAGGGGCCGGCAGCGGCTATCGGTCTGAGCCAGGGTGTTTGACCGGGTCGGCACGGGTGCATGAAACAATTTTCGTTGCCCAAGGCCCGGCTGCTGACCAAGACCTGGGAATACGACAGGGTATATCGACAAGGGAAACGGCTCCGCGGCCAGCATTTCAGCCTGATTATCGCGGCCAACGAGCTTGGCGGCAACCGGCTGGGCGTAAGCGTGCACGGCATGAAAAAGGCCGTGCAGCGTAACAGGATCAAAAGGATCGTCCGGGAATTCTACCGCCTGCACCGGGCACTGCTGCCAGAGGCGATGGATATCGTTTTCACGGTGCGGCCGGGTTTTAGGCCGGCCACGCCCACGGCGGTGGCAGAGGCCGTCCGGAAGCTCCTCGCCAAAGAGGGCCTTGTGCCTGCCTGCAACCGCCGGTCCGACCCGTTGCCGCTGTTTCCCCCAACCGGGGTTTGAAGATGAAAAAGGTCTGCGTCTGGATATTCCGGTCCTATCAGCTTTTCCTCTCGCCGCTGTTGCCGCCCGCCTGCCGTTTCACGCCCACCTGTTCCCAGTACGCCATCGAAGCGGTCACTGTCCATGGCGCGGCCCGCGGCCTCTATCTGGCGTTGCGCCGCTTCCTGCGCTGCCACCCCTTCCACCCGGGCGGCTTCGATCCGGTGCCGCGCTAGCGCTTGGCCAAACCCCAAACACCTCTGCAGAGCGGGAAACAACTTTCATGGATTCCAAACGCGCTTTTCTGGCCATTTTCATGTCATTGGTCGTCCTGCTGGGCTATCAGTATTTCCTGGCTTCGCCGCCCCAGACGCCGGCGGAGCAACCGCTGGCCGTCACCACCGAGGCAACCGGCCCGACGCCGGTTGCGGCCATCGTCCCCGCAGGCCCGACCGCGCCCCAGGCCCTGCCGCCGCCGGAACCGGCGCGTCCGGCCCGGGAGATCACGGTGGACACCGGCCTCTATGCGGCCGTGTTCAGCGAGTCTGGCGGCGGCCTCGTCAGTTTCAAACTAAAAAAGTATCGGGAGTCGCTGGCCAATGATTCCGGCCCGGCAGAGCTGGTCACCATGAAGGCCAGCGCGGAACTGCCGCTGGCCTTTGCCTGGGGCGATGAAACGACCCCCGCCCCCTTCTTCGTGGCGGACCGGGAGAATCTGGCCGTTCCCGCCGGCCAGGGGGAAGAGGAAAAATTGACCATGCGCGCCACCCTGGCCTCGGGCCTGGAAGTGACCCGTACCATGGTGTTCCAGGGTGATGATTACCGGATGCGCCTCGAGGTGGAGGTTTACAACCCGACCGCCACCCCGCAGCCGGGCGCCCCGCATCTGCGCCTGGTGAGCCGGCCGCTTTCCCAGGCCACCAAAACCGGGGCCCAGTTCGCCGGCCCGGCCGCCTTTGCCGCTGGCGCCCTGCAAGAATTCAAGGTGGACAAGCTGCGTGAGGCCACCAAAACCCTGCGCGGCCAGATCGACTGGGTCGCCTACGAAGACACCTACTTCATGTGCGGCATCCTGCCCGCCCAGCCCGCCGCGGGGGTGGCCGCCAAACTGACCGCCACCTTCAGCGTGACCGATACCGACAAGACCACCATCGTCCTGGCTGGCGAGCCGGAGATCATTGCGCCCCAAGGCCGCGTCACCTACCAGTACACCGCCTATTTCGGCCCCAAGAAACTCGACATTTTAAACGCCATGGGCGCCAATCTGAACCGCGTCGTCGATTTCGGCTGGTTCGACATCCTCGCCCGGCCCACCCTGTTCCTGCTGAATTTTCTGCACGGCTATGTCAAAAACTACGGGGTGGCCATCATCCTGGTGACCGTGTTCATCAAGCTCCTGTTCTGGCCGATCGCCAGCAAGGGCATGAAGTCCATGAAAAACATGCAGAAGATCCAGCCCAAGCTCACCAAGATTCGCGAGAAATACAAGGACGACAAGGAACGACTCAACGTCGAGATGATGAACCTGTACAAGACTTACAAGATCAACCCCCTGGGCGGCTGTCTGCCCATGGTGCTGCAGATCCCGGTCTTCTTCGCCCTGTACAAGGTGCTCTTGCAGGCCATTGAGCTCCGGCACGCGCCCTTCATGTTCTGGATTACCGACCTCTCGGCCCCGGATCGGCTTTTCCTGGGCTTTAACCTGCCCTATCTCGGCGGCCTGCCGGTGCTGACCTTGCTCATGGGCGGCAGCATGTTCCTGCAGCAGAAGATGACCCCCACCTCGGCCGACCCGAGTCAGGCCAAGATCATGATGTTTCTGCCGGTTGTCTTCACCTTCATGTTCCTGAACTTCGCCTCGGGCCTGGTGCTTTACTGGTTTGTCAACAATCTTTTGGCCATGCTGCAGCAGTACATCATCAATAAGCAGGTGGAAGCCTAAGCGCGCTCGCGCAATCGGAGGAAAACGGATGGCAGATAACAGTGTTTTCGACGGCAGTGACGTCACCGATGCCATAGACAAGGCATGCGCCAAGCTGCGCGTTACCCAGGAGCAACTGGCTATCGAGGTGGTGCGGACCGGCACCAGCGGCATCTTCGGCCTCATGCGCCGCCGCGCCCGGATCAAAGTCAGCCTGAAAGAGGGCGCGCCGGACCTTGACGAGGCCCATGCCCCGGCCCCAGCCGTGCAGAAAAAGGCCGCGCCCCGGCCCAGGGAAGCGGCCCCGGCCCGCGCCAAGGAGAGGCCCGCGGCCAGACCTGCCGAGCCGATCGCACCGGCCGGGCCCATCGATCCCGAGGTCTTGCGCGCCGTGGAGACCGAACTGGGCCGCATCTTGGAGCTTATGGGCTTTCCCGCCACCATCACCGCCACCCAGGAGGATGGCAAGGTCCTGGCCCGCATCGCCGGCGATTACGTGGATGACATCGTTGGCCCCGAGGGGCAGACCTTGGACGCCCTGCAGTTTCTGGTGCGCAAAATTATCAGCCGTCGGTTTCCCGGCCGGGTGCTGGTCTCTCTCGATGCCGGCAGTTTCCGGGAGGTACGGCGTCAGGGGCTTACCGAGGAGGCCGTGCGACTGGCCGTTGAGGTCAAGGAAAGCGGCAAGACGAAGATGATGCCGCCCTTGAATCCGGCCGAGCGCCGCATCGTCCACATGGCCCTGCAACAGGACACCACCATCCGCAGCCGCAGTGTCGGCGACGGCATCTTCAAGAAGGTGCTCATTTACCTGCCCGGCCAGGGCGGCAAGAAGGGGGGGGGCCGGCGGCGGGGCCCGGCCCCGGTTGCCGAGGGATAGCCCCGGCTCCGTCTGCCGCCGTGTGCATGACTACGCCTGAACCCTTTGCGCCCACCATTGCCGCGATCGCCACCCCGCCCGGTCAGGGCGGCATCGCTATCGTGCGCCTCTCCGGCGCCGCCTCCCTTCCCATCCTCAAAAAGCTTTTTCGGCCACGCCAACCGGCCTGCCCCTTCGAGAGCCACCGCCTCTACTATGGCTGGGTCGTGCAGCCGGCCACCGGTACGGCCGTGGACGAAGTGCTGGCCGTGGTCATGCGCGCCCCCCGCACTTACACCCGCGAGGACGTGGTGGAGATCCACTGCCACGGCGGCCCGCTGGTGGTGCGGGAGATCCTGACCCTGGTCCTGGCGGCCGGCGCCGTGCCCGCCGCGGCCGGCGAGTTCACCAGACGCGCCTTCCTGGGAGGCCGCATCGACCTGACCCAGGCCGAGGCGGTGGTCGAGATGCTCACCGCCAGAACCAGCGCGGGGCTGCGGCTGGCGGCGGCGCAGCTCGGCGGTGGCCTCCAGGCCCGGCTGGCCGAGGTGCGCGAGGCGCTTCTGGACATCCGCGCCCTGCTGGAGGTGGCCATTGATTTCCCCGATGAGGAGGCCGATATCCTTGACGGCCCTGGCCTGCGCGCCCGCCTGACCCGCACCGCCATCGAACCCCTGCGCGAACTCATTGCCGCGGCCGACCATGGCCGCATCTTCCAGGAAGGCGTTTCCGTGGTCATTCTCGGCCGCCCGAACGTGGGCAAGTCGAGCCTGCTGAACGCCCTGCTCCGCGAGGAGCGGGCCATCGTCACCGCCACCCCTGGCACCACCCGGGACACCATCGAAGAGTATATCGCCATCCAGGGGGTGCCGGTACGCCTGGTGGACACGGCCGGCATCCGCGCCACCAGCGAGGCGGTGGAGGAGCTGGGGATCCAGCGGGCCCGCCGCAAGGCCGAGGAGGCCGACCTGGTGCTGCTGCTCTTCGACCTTAGCCAACCTCTGGCGGCCGAGGATCGTGAGCTGTATGCCGCGATCCTCGGCCGACCGGTCATCCTGGTGGCCAACAAACACGACCTCATACCCGACCCGGCCCGCCTGGGCGATCTGGCCCAAGCCTTTCCGGGCGAGGCGCTGGTGCCGCTGTCGGCCAAGACCCTGGCCGGGCTGGCCGACCTGGAGGAGGCCATCTACACCAAGGTGGCCGGCGCCCCCGCGGAGCCGCCCGGGCCGGTCCACTGGTGCGCGCCCAACGCCCGGCACCGGGCGGCCCTGGTCAAAACCCTGGCCTGCGTCGAACAGGCCGGCCAGGGCCTGTCTACGGCCCTGGCTCCGGATCTGCTGGCCGTGGATGTGCAGGAGGGGCTGGACTTGCTGGCCGAGATCGTCGGCCAGACCACCACCGAGGACGTCCTGGACCGCATCTTCAGCCGGTTCTGCATCGGCAAATGACACTCCAACGCGTTTTCCCCGGCCGGTTGATGGACAATGGGCGGTTTTTTGGGTAACGTGGGCGCAAGGGGATTTTTCCCGCACCCCGCAAAGGAGGTCCAGACATGACCGGCAAGGGCAGGGAGATCGACGCGGAGCAGCAGGTAAATTTCCTGCGAAAACTTGATTTCTTTCACGACTTCGACGATCACGAGTTGCGCCAATTGCTGGCGGTGACCACCTGGCTGAAGTTGCCCGGCAACACCCAGGTCATCCAGGAGGGGGCACTGGAGCGGGTTTTCTACATCCTGGTCAAGGGCACCGTGGCCGTGTTCAAGACCAACCCGGAGACCGGGGAGCGCCTTGCGCTCACCACCATCCCCACCGGTGACTGCTTCGGCGAGATGTCCCTGGTCGGCGAAATCCGGCGCACCGCCGGCGTGCTTACCACCTCGGAGTGTTTTCTCCTCAAGGTGGAGCCGGAGATCATCAAGACCTCCAATGTCTTTCTGCAGCTCAAATTTTTCCAGCGCTTCTGCGAAATCCTGGTCACCCGGCTTATCGAGGCGAACAAGCGGGCGATGGGGCACGAGCCCGGCCCGGCTCCTGCCGAAACTCCGCCGCGGCCCATACCCAGGCCACAGGCGCCTTCCCCCCCCACCAGCACGCCGGCCCCTGCCAAGCCCGGGCCGGCCAGAGGGGTCAAGGTCTCGGCCCTGCCACCCATGCCGGTGGCCACCGGCCGGCTGGTCGCCATCCGCATGCAGCGCCGCATCGAGGGGGTGCATGCGTTGGCCGTAAACCCGGAGGTGGCGGACCGCATTGCCCCTTTCCTTACCGGCAGCGACCAGAACACCAGGCAATTCGCCGAACTGATCAGCCTGGACCCGGTCTTGAGCTTCCGCATCCTGCAGACCGCCAACTCCCCATTTTTTAGACGGACGACCCCGGTGCTCACCGTGCCCCATGCCATGATCATCCTGGGCACGGATACGCTGCGTGAAGTCCTGCAAGGGGCCATGACCGCCAGCGAGACCATTGCCGCCTTTGGCGGCCTCCCGAAACGGCTGGGGCTGGCTTTCTGGAAATATAGCGTGGTGGTGGGCCGGATCGCCGATCTGCTCAAGGAGGTGCTGCGCATCAACCTGGCGCCGGATGTTTACCTGGCCGGCCTGCTGCACCGGATCGGCACCCTGGTGCTGGACCAGTTGCAACCCGCCTTCTACCCGCAACTCCTGCGGCCGGGCAATGACTTTGGCCGGCACCTGCCAGAAGCAGAGACCGAGTTCGTGGGCGCGGATCACAGCCAGGTCGGCTCCTGGTTTGGCCGGCAATGGGGCATCCCCTATCCCTACCAGGAGGTGATGAACTATTACCGGCTGCCCCAGAAGGCCAGTGAACATGTCCTGCTGGTAGCCCTGGTGCACCTGGCCGCCCAGTTCACGGCCAGCCGGGGGATACGCTTCGGCGACGTCGAGGAGACCGACCGGCCGGTGGCCGAGTCCTTCGCCTGGATGCTGGTGCAGGAGCAACACCACGCCTTTCAGGAGGCGAACATTCCCGACTTCGTGGCCGAGTTCGAGGGGGAGCTGAACAAGGGCTGGAACGATATTACCTGCGGCCTGGCGTAAACCCGGCCGGGTTCAGCTCACCGGCGAGAACTGGTCCTTGGTCGCGCCGCACACCGGACAGGTCCAGCCCGCGGGCAGGTCCTCAAAGGCGGTGCCGGCCGCAATGCCGTTTTCCGGGTCGCCCTCGGCCGGATCGTAGATGTAACCGCAGACACTGCATTCGTATTTTTGCATGGGCGCCTCCTTTGCCTTGGCTTTTGTTCAGGTTGATTTCCAGCATAAAGAATGGCGCGGCCAGGCGTCAAGATTTTTCACCGCCGGGCGTTGTTGTAATCGTGTAGAGCCCGCTTACAATGCACCCCAAGGGTACTTCCTTCGGGCGCGTTGACCGCCTCTAACTTGCGGAAATTTCTTGTGGCGATGGCGCGTCCTTTGGGTTTTTACAGGACCATTAGGCATTGAGAGTTTCGCCCCCCGCGGTATGATAGCGCCAAGGAGAAGCCCATGACTGACCAGGAAATCGTTTACTCCGCCGCCACGATCCAGGCCCGGGTCCGGGAGCTGGGCGCTCGTCTTACCATGGACTATCATGGTCGGCCGCTGGTGGTCATCGGCGTCCTGAACGGCGCCTTCATCTTTCTGGCCGACCTGGTCCGGGCCATGGATCTGGACCTGGAGGTGGACTTTGTGCGGGCCGCCAGTTACGGCGCGGCCACGGTCTCCTCGGGCCGGGTGGCCCTCACCAGGCAGGTGGAGCTCTGCCTGGCCGGCAAGGACGTGCTGTTGGTGGAAGACATCGTGGACACCGGTCGCACCCTGGCCGCGCTCATGGAGGTGATCAAGAGTGGGCAACCGAACTCGCTCAAGGTCTGCGCCCTGATCGACAAGACGGAACGCCGCGAGGTGGCGCTCACCGCGGACTACGCCTGTTTTACCGAGGCCCATGGCTTTCTGGTGGGCTACGGCCTCGACTGCGCCGAACAATACCGCAACCTGCCGGCCATCTGCCGCCTGCGGCAACCGAGCACGCCGCCATGTCCATGACCACCGACCTGCGGGACAAAGACCGGCGCTTTCTCTGGCACCCCTATACCCAGATGAAGGACTACGAGGACCGCGACCTGCTGCTGGTTGATCGGGCCGAGGGTCTCTTCCTCTATGACGCGGACGGCAACCGTTACTATGACACGGTTTCCTCCTGGTGGTGCATTGTCCACGGCCACAACCATCCGACCATCAAGGCTGCGGTGCGGGACCAGATGGAGCGCCTGGAGCAGGTGTTGCTGGCCGGGGTTAGCCACGCCCCCGCCATTCTCCTGGCGGAAAAACTGGTGCAGCTCACCCCGCCTGCGCTGCCCCGGGTCTTTTATTCGGACAACGGCTCCACGGCCTGCGAGATCGCCGTCAAGATGTCGCTCCAGTACTGGCAACAGTCCGGCCAGCCGGCACGAAGGCAGTTCATCGGTCTGGAGCGTGGCTACCACGGCGATACCATCGGCACCATGAGCCTGGGCGGCACCCCGGGTTTTCACGGCCCCTTTGCCGAGCTGCTGTTTCACACCCACCGCCTGCCCTCGCCCTACTGCTACCGCTGCCCCATGGGCCAGGAAAAAAAGACCTGCGACCTCGAATGTCTGATACCGCTCAAAACCTTGCTGGACAAGGAAGGCGATCACATCGCCGCGCTCATCATCGAGCCGCTCATCCAGGCGGCTGGCGGCATGATCGTCTACCCGGCCCGCTACCTTACGCGGGCCGCCGCAATGCTCCACGCCGCCGGCGCCCATCTCATCCTGGACGAAGTGGCCACCGGCTTCGGCCGCACCGGCACCATGTTCGCCCTGGAGCAGGCCAAGGTGACCCCGGACTTCCTCTGCCTCTCCAAGGGCCTCACCGCCGGCTATCTGCCCATGGCCGCCACCCTGACCACCGAGGCGGTCTTTCAAGCCTTCTATGCCGATTACGCCGAGAACCGCACCTTCCAACACGGCCACACCTTCAGCGGTAATCCGCTGGCCGCCGCCGCTGGACTGGCCTCCCTGGAGGTCTTTGCCGAGGAGCAAACCCTGGCCAGGCTCACGGACACCGTGCCCTACCTGCATGCCCGCCTGACGCGGTTCCTGGATCTGCCCTGGGTCGGCGACCTCAGACGGCTCGGCATGATCTGCGCCCTGGAGCTGGTCAAGAACAAGGCGACCAGGGAGCCCTTCAGCGTGGCAGACCGGGTAGGCTGGCGGATATACCTGGCCGGCCTCGGGCAGGGCCTGATTCTCCGCCCCCTGGGCAACGTGGTCTACCTCTGGCTGCCCCTGTCCGCCACCCGGGCGGACATCGACGAGATCACCGATCGAGCCTGGACCGTACTCGCCGACCCCGCCCTTTTCCCCGGAATGCAAAGGAGTGACGTACATGACTGACGCCCTTGCCCTGCTTGCCCTGCTGGTTGGTCTGGAACTGGTGCTGGGGGTTGACAATATCCTGGTCATCGCCATCTTCGTGGGCAAGCTGCCCGAGGCCAGCCGCGGCCGGGCCCGCTTTTTCGGGCTGGCCCTGGCCCTGGTGGCCCGAGTGGTCCTGCTGCTCGCCGTGGTGGCCCTCACCAACCTTACCACACCGGTGCTGGCCAGCTTTTCCATCCGCGATCTCATCCTCATGGCTGGCGGGCTCTTCCTGCTCTGGAAGGCGGTGCATGAGATCCATCACACCATCGAACTGCGCGACGCAGAGTTCAAACCAGGCCAGCACAGTAAGTTTTATCAGGTCATCGCCCAGATCGCCCTCCTGGACATCGTCTTTTCCATAGATTCGGTGGTCACGGCGGTGGGGCTCACCAACGAGGTCTGGATCATCATCACCGCCGTTATCCTCTCCTTTGTGGCCATCCTCTTCTTCGCCGGCCCGGTAGGGAATTTCATCCTCGACCATCCGGCCCTGAAAATTCTGGCCCTGTCATTCCTGATCACCATCGGCATCACCATCTTCATGGAGGGCATCCACAAGCATGTGCCCAAGGCTTACATCTACCTGCCCATGGGCTTTGCCCTGCTAGTGGAGATGCTGCAGATGCGCTATGACCGCAACCGCCGGCTGAGCGCGTCTGGACCTTGAAAAAAAGTCGGGAAGAAGAGAATTGTGAAAGGTAACATGGAGCTGAGGGGCCAGATTTATTTCTCGCCATCCGCCACCCAAGGCACACAACAGAGTCGAGGTCGACAGCCAGGCGAATCTGCATCGCGCTGGAGCCACCGTTGCTGCCAGCAGCGGAGAAAAAATGGTGCAGAACAATCCGGCGCTATTGGTGCATATGACCATGAACAGGACGAATTGGTAACCGGCCATGAACATTGCAGAAATACTCTCACAGCCGGAGAGCAAAACCCTTGAATTCAAACGTGATCTCTCCTCGCTGAAGCCCATCCTGAAAACGCTGGTGGCCTTTGCCAATACTGCCGGAGGGCTGCTTGTCATCGGCAAGGCCGGCAATGGGGAGGTTGTCGGTGTCGAGGATATTGAGCTTGCGGAAGAGCGCCTGGCCAATGCCGTTGCCGACAATATCCGGCCGGCCATGCAGCCTGAAATTGAAATCACCACTTGTAATGGCAAGACGTTACTGCTTGTCCGGGTTCCCTTCTGGCGCGGGCCCTTCTACCTGAAGGCAGAAGGCACGGAGCGCGGAGTATATGTGCGCCTTGGCTCCACCAGCCGATCCGCCGGGCCGGAACTGCTGGCGGAACTGCAGCGCAACCACTCCGGCCTTTCGTTTGATCTCACCCCATGCCCTGATCTGTCACCCGATGATCTGGAAATCGAAAAGGCCAAAAAGCTCTTTGCTTCAGGGAAAATGGTGCTTGACGATGCAAAACTGGCATCACTGGCCATCGTGGTGCCTTTTGCCGGGAGGATGGTGCCGTCACTGGGAGGAGTCATACTCTTTGGTTCCGATGCCGCGAGATTGACCGTTTGCCCGGATGCGCGGGTGAGCTGCGCCCGTTTTCGCGGCAACGATAAAACGGAATTCCTCGACTCGCTCGATATTGAAGGCACGGTACTGGACGCAATTGTTGAAGTGCCCCGCTTCATCCGGCGCAATACCCGCACAGCGGCGCGGATTGAGGGGATGTATCGCCGGGAAATCCCGGAGTATCCTGAAGTCGCGGTCCGTGAAGCATTGGTGAATGCCGTTGCCCACGCCGCTTATTTTCAATCCGGCATGCGCATCATGGTAGCGATCTACGATGACCGCCTTGAAATCCAGAACCCCGGGCCTTTCCCCTTCGGTTTGACCATTACAGAACTGAAAGCTGGCGTCAGCAAGATCCGCAACCGGATGATTGCCCGGATCATGCACCTGCTGCACATGATGGAAGAATGGGGCAGCGGTTATCAGCGCATAAAGGACGCCTGCTCTTCCGGTGGCTATCCGGAACCGGAATGGCAAGAGCTTGGCGCCGCAGTACGCGTAATTTTCCGGCCGCATCCGGATGTGGAACATGGCGAAACGGTGCATGATCCTGTAAATGATCTTGTAAATGATCCTGTAAATGAGCGTCAAAAGTGGTATGTGGAACAGCTTGCCGCTGGCGCAAAGATTAAGGCCACCGACTTGGCTCGGTACTGGAATGTTTCGCAGGTGACTGCCAAGCGCGATATTGCCGACCTGAAACATCGCGGGGTGATTGAATTTATCGGCTCACCAAAAACCGGCTTCTACCGGCGGAAATAAAGAACATGGCAAAGCAGAGCATTTCACCCCCTCGCATGAATTACCTTGCATGAACCAGGCGGGGCTGGTATTGTCAGCGGTCTTAATAATCCTTTATTTAAGGGTCACGCATACTCTTTCCACGCCAGGCTGCCCATCCGGGCGGCATCTTCCGCATGCTAAAATGCCGTGAAATTTCTGCTGATCGCTTAAAGGGAGTTCCATTATGAAACTGTATGTTGGCAACCTTTCCTACAGCACGACGGATGATGATCTTAATGCGATGTTCGCGCCCTTTGGCGACGTGACCAGCGCCAAGGTGATTTCCGACCGTTACACCGGCCAGTCCCGCGGCTTTGGCTTTGTGGAAATGGCGGATCGCGCCGCCGGCCAGAAGGCCATGGAGGAATTACACGGTAAAAAGATCGATAACCGCGACCTCGTGGTCAACGAGGCCAAACCCCAGGAAAAGAAGACCTCCAGCCGCTGGTAGTTTCTGAAACCAGGGACTGGCGTGGCACGATAGTGTACGCCGGGGCGAAAGGGTTGCCCCGGCGCGTAGTTCACCCACCATTGCTTGCCATCCCCCTTGCCGGCCCATAACAAGGCCGGCCCCCGCAGTTTTCCCGCCCCGGCATGGAGTGGCCAATAGGCCACGCGCCCTTTCCATTCCCCCATACATTTTGCAGGCGCCTTGAGGTTTTCAGGGCACCGGTTTACCTGCCCCTCGCCGCAACCCGCGCGTCGGGCCGGACCGAGGCAGTGTTGCCTTATAATCTTTTTTAGGAGTATCAATGAGCTTTACATCGTTTGCCTTTCATCCCCAGATTAACGCCAATATAACGGCCTGTGGCTTCACCGTTCCCACCCCCATCCAGCAACAGTCCATCCCACCGGTGCTGGCCGGCCGTGACATCATGGGCCTGGCCCAGACCGGCACCGGCAAGACGGCGGCCTTTGTGCTGCCCCTGTTGCAGCGCCTCATGAGCGGGCCACGCAAAACGGTGCGGGCCCTGATCGTCGCCCCCACCCGGGAGCTGGCCGAACAGATCCATGGTGATATCACCCGCCTGGCCGTCAAGACCGGGCTTAGGAGCGCCACCATCTACGGCGGGGTCGGCAAGCACCCGCAGGTGGTCAAGGTCCGGGCCGGCGTTGAGATCATCGTCGCCTGCCCCGGGCGTTTGCTGGACCACCTCCGCGATGGCAACATCAAGCTCAGCCAGGTGGAGACCCTGGTGCTTGACGAGGCCGACCATCTTTTTGACATGGGCTTTCTGCCGGATATCCGGCGGATCATGCAGCACCTGCCCGCGCAGCGTCAGACCCTGCTGTTTTCCGCCACCATGCCCGGCGAGGTAAGGCACCTGGCCGAGGATGTACTGAACGACCCGGCCCTGGTGCAGATCAACTTTGAACAGCCCACCGAAGCGGTGAACCATATGCTGTTCCCGGTGGAGCAGTCCCGCAAGACGGCGCTTTTGAAAAACCTGCTGGCCCGGGAGGAATTCGCCACCGCCCTGGTCTTTACCCGCACCAAGCACAAGGCCAAGAATGTCGCCCGCCAACTGGAGGCCGCCGGCTTCCCAGCCACCTCCATCCAGGGCAACCTCTCCCAGGCCAAAAGGCAGCAGGCCATGGACGGCTTCAGGCAAGGCACCTTCACCATTCTGGTGGCCACCGACATCGCCGCCCGCGGCATTGATGTGAAGGGGATCTCCCACGTCATCAACTACGATGTGCCCGATACCGTGGCGGCCTACACCCATCGCATCGGCCGCACCGGCCGCGCCTCCCTGACCGGCGACGCGGTTACCTTCGCCAGCCGGGAGGATGGGGCCATGATCCGTGACATCGAGCGGACCCTGGGCAAGAGCATGGCGCGGCAAACCTTGCCGGAGCAACTGGCCACCGAGGCCCCGGATAACCGGCCTGATCGACCGCGCCGCTCGTTTACCCCGGGCAACAGGTCCAAAACCGCCCCGCGCCGGCCGGCGCGGGGCGGTTTTGGACCTGTTGCCCGGGGTAAACGAGCGGCGCGGTCGATCAGGCCGGTTATCCGGGGCCTCGGTGGCCAGTTGCTCCGGCAAGGTTTGCCGCGCCATGCTCTTGCCCAGGGTCCGCTCGATGTCACGGATCATGGCCCCATCCTCCCGGCTGGCGAAGGTAACCGCGTCGCCGGTCAGGGAGGCGCGGCCGGTGCGGCCGATGCGATGGGTGTAGGCCGCCACGGTATCGGGCACATCGTAGTTGATGACGTGGGAGATCCCCTTCACATCAATGCCGCGGGCGGCGATGTCGGTGGCCACCAGAATGGTGAAGGTGCCTTGCCTGAAGCCGTCCATGGCCTGCTGCCTTTTGGCCTGGGAGAGGTTGCCCTGGATGGAGGTGGCTGGGAAGCCGGCGGCCTCCAGTTGGCGGGCGACATTCTTGGCCTTGTGCTTGGTGCGGGTAAAGACCAGGGCGGTGGCGAATTCCTCCCGGGCCAGCAGGTTTTTCAAAAGCGCCGTCTTGCGGGACTGCTCCACCGGGAACAGCATATGGTTCACCGCTTCGGTGGGCTGTTCAAAGTTGATCTGCACCAGGGCCGGGTCGTTCAGTACATCCTCGGCCAGGTGCCTTACCTCGCCGGGCATGGTGGCGGAAAACAGCAGGGTCTGACGCTGCGCGGGCAGGTGCTGCATGATCCGCCGGATATCCGGCAGAAAGCCCATGTCAAAAAGATGGTCGGCCTCGTCAAGCACCAGGGTCTCCACCTGGCTGAGCTTGATGTTGCCATCGCGGAGGTGGTCCAGCAAACGCCCGGGGCAGGCGACGATGATCTCAACGCCGGCCCGGACCTTGACCACCTGCGGGTGCTTGCCGACCCCGCCGTAGATGGTGGCGCTCCTAAGCCCGGTCTTGACGGCCAGGCGGGTGATATCACCATGGATCTGTTCGGCCAGCTCCCGGGTGGGGGCGACGATCAGGGCCCGCACCGTTTTGCGTGGCCCGCTCATGAGGCGCTGCAACAGGGGCAGCACAAAGGCCGCCGTCTTGCCGGTGCCGGTCTGGGCCAGGCCCATGATGTCACGGCCGGCCAGCACCGGTGGGATGGACTGTTGCTGGATGGGGGTGGGAACGGTGAAGCCACAGGCCGTTATATTGGCGTTAATCTGGGGATGAAAGGCAAACGATGTAAAGCTCATTGATACTCCTAAAAAAGATTATAAGGCAACACTGCCTCGGTCCGGCCCGACGCGCGGGTTGCGGCGAGGGGCAGGTAAACCGGTGCCCTGAAAACCTCAAGGCGCCTGCAAAATGTATGGGGGAATGGAAAGGGCGCGTGGCCTATTGGCCACTCCATGCCGGGGCGGGAAAACTGCGGGGGCCGGCCTTGTTATGGGCCGGCAAGGGGGATGGCAAGCAATGGTGGGTGAACTACGCGCCGGGGCAACCCTTTCGCCCCGGCGTACACTATCGTGCCACGCCAGTCCCTGGTTTCAGAAACTACCAGCGGCTGGAGGTCTTCTTTTCCTGGGGTTTGGCCTCGTTGACCACGAGGTCGCGGTTATCGATCTTTTTACCGTGTAATTCCTCCATGGCCTTCTGGCCGGCGGCGCGATCCGCCATTTCCACAAAGCCAAAGCCGCGGGACTGGCCGGTGTAACGGTCGGAAATCACCTTGGCGCTGGTCACGTCGCCAAAGGGCGCGAACATCGCATTAAGATCATCATCCGTCGTGCTGTAGGAAAGGTTGCCAACATACAGTTTCATAATGGAACTCCCTTTAAGCGATCAGCAGAAATTTCACGGCATTTTAGCATGCGGAAGATGCCGCCCGGATGGGCAGCCTGGCGTGGAAAGAGTATGCGTGACCCTTAAATAAAGGATTATTAAGACCGCTGACAATACCAGCCCCGCCTGGTTCATGCAAGGTAATTCATGCGAGGGGGTGAAATGCTCTGCTTTGCCATGTTCTTTATTTCCGCCGGTAGAAGCCGGTTTTTGGTGAGCCGATAAATTCAATCACCCCGCGATGTTTCAGGTCGGCAATATCGCGCTTGGCAGTCACCTGCGAAACATTCCAGTACCGAGCCAAGTCGGTGGCCTTAATCTTTGCGCCAGCGGCAAGCTGTTCCACATACCACTTTTGACGCTCATTTACAGGATCATTTACAAGATCATTTACAGGATCATGCACCGTTTCGCCATGTTCCACATCCGGATGCGGCCGGAAAATTACGCGTACTGCGGCGCCAAGCTCTTGCCATTCCGGTTCCGGATAGCCACCGGAAGAGCAGGCGTCCTTTATGCGCTGATAACCGCTGCCCCATTCTTCCATCATGTGCAGCAGGTGCATGATCCGGGCAATCATCCGGTTGCGGATCTTGCTGACGCCAGCTTTCAGTTCTGTAATGGTCAAACCGAAGGGGAAAGGCCCGGGGTTCTGGATTTCAAGGCGGTCATCGTAGATCGCTACCATGATGCGCATGCCGGATTGAAAATAAGCGGCGTGGGCAACGGCATTCACCAATGCTTCACGGACCGCGACTTCAGGATACTCCGGGATTTCCCGGCGATACATCCCCTCAATCCGCGCCGCTGTGCGGGTATTGCGCCGGATGAAGCGGGGCACTTCAACAATTGCGTCCAGTACCGTGCCTTCAATATCGAGCGAGTCGAGGAATTCCGTTTTATCGTTGCCGCGAAAACGGGCGCAGCTCACCCGCGCATCCGGGCAAACGGTCAATCTCGCGGCATCGGAACCAAAGAGTATGACTCCTCCCAGTGACGGCACCATCCTCCCGGCAAAAGGCACCACGATGGCCAGTGATGCCAGTTTTGCATCGTCAAGCACCATTTTCCCTGAAGCAAAGAGCTTTTTGGCCTTTTCGATTTCCAGATCATCGGGTGACAGATCAGGGCATGGGGTGAGATCAAACGAAAGGCCGGAGTGGTTGCGCTGCAGTTCCGCCAGCAGTTCCGGCCCGGCGGATCGGCTGGTGGAGCCAAGGCGCACATATACTCCGCGCTCCGTGCCTTCTGCCTTCAGGTAGAAGGGCCCGCGCCAGAAGGGAACCCGGACAAGCAGTAACGTCTTGCCATTACAAGTGGTGATTTCAATTTCAGGCTGCATGGCCGGCCGGATATTGTCGGCAACGGCATTGGCCAGGCGCTCTTCCGCAAGCTCAATATCCTCGACACCGACAACCTCCCCATTGCCGGCCTTGCCGATGACAAGCAGCCCTCCGGCAGTATTGGCAAAGGCCACCAGCGTTTTCAGGATGGGCTTCAGCGAGGAGAGATCACGTTTGAATTCAAGGGTTTTGCTCTCCGGCTGTGAGAGTATTTCTGCAATGTTCATGGCCGGTTACCAATTCGTCCTGTTCATGGTCATATGCACCAATAGCGCCGGATTGTTCTGCACCATTTTTTCTCCGCTGCTGGCAGCAACGGTGGCTCCAGCGCGATGCAGATTCGCCTGGCTGTCGACCTCGACTCTGTTGTGTGCCTTGGGTGGCGGATGGCGAGAAATAAATCTGGCCCCTCAGCTCCATGTTACCTTTCACAATTCTCTTCTTCCCGACTTTTTTTCAAGGTCCAGACGCGCTCAGCCGGCGGTTGCGGTCATAGCGCATCTGCAGCATCTCCACTAGCAGGGCAAAGCCCATGGGCAGGTAGATGTAAGCCTTGGGCACATGCTTGTGGATGCCCTCCATGAAGATGGTGATGCCGATGGTGATCAGGAATGACAGGGCCAGAATTTTCAGGGCCGGATGGTCGAGGATGAAATTCCCTACCGGGCCGGCGAAGAAGAGGATGGCCACAAAGGAGAGGATAACGGCGGTGATGATGATCCAGACCTCGTTGGTGAGCCCCACCGCCGTGACCACCGAATCTATGGAAAAGACGATGTCCAGGAGGGCGATCTGGGCGATGACCTGATAAAACTTACTGTGCTGGCCTGGTTTGAACTCTGCGTCGCGCAGTTCGATGGTGTGATGGATCTCATGCACCGCCTTCCAGAGCAGGAAGAGCCCGCCAGCCATGAGGATGAGATCGCGGATGGAAAAGCTGGCCAGCACCGGTGTGGTAAGGTTGGTGAGGGCCACCACGGCGAGCAGCAGGACCACTCGGGCCACCAGGGCCAGGGCCAGCCCGAAAAAGCGGGCCCGGCCGCGGCTGGCCTCGGGCAGCTTGCCCACGAAGATGGCGATGACCAGGATATTGTCAACCCCCAGCACCAGTTCCAGACCAACCAGCAGGGCAAGCAGGGCAAGGGCGTCAGTCATGTACGTCACTCCTTTGCATTCCGGGGAAAAGGGCGGGGTCGGCGAGTACGGTCCAGGCTCGATCGGTGATCTCGTCGATGTCCGCCCGGGTGGCGGACAGGGGCAGCCAGAGGTAGACCACGTTGCCCAGGGGGCGGAGAATCAGGCCCTGCCCGAGGCCGGCCAGGTATATCCGCCAGCCTACCCGGTCTGCCACGCTGAAGGGCTCCCTGGTCGCCTTGTTCTTGACCAGCTCCAGGGCGCAGATCATGCCGAGCCGTCTGAGGTCGCCGACCCAGGGCAGATCCAGGAACCGCGTCAGGCGGGCATGCAGGTAGGGCACGGTGTCCGTGAGCCTGGCCAGGGTTTGCTCCTCGGCAAAGACCTCCAGGGAGGCCAGTCCAGCGGCGGCGGCCAGCGGATTACCGCTGAAGGTGTGGCCGTGTTGGAAGGTGCGGTTCTCGGCGTAATCGGCATAGAAGGCTTGAAAGACCGCCTCGGTGGTCAGGGTGGCGGCCATGGGCAGATAGCCGGCGGTGAGGCCCTTGGAGAGGCAGAGGAAGTCCGGGGTCACCTTGGCCTGCTCCAGGGCGAACATGGTGCCGGTGCGGCCGAAGCCGGTGGCCACTTCGTCCAGGATGAGATGGGCGCCGGCGGCGTGGAGCATTGCGGCGGCCCGCGTAAGGTAGCGGGCCGGGTAGACGATCATGCCGCCAGCCGCCTGGATGAGCGGCTCGATGATGAGCGCGGCGATGTGATCGCCTTCCTTGTCCAGCAAGGTTTTGAGCGGTATCAGACATTCGAGGTCGCAGGTCTTTTTTTCCTGGCCCATGGGGCAGCGGTAGCAGTAGGGCGAGGGCAGGCGGTGGGTGTGAAACAGCAGCTCGGCAAAGGGGCCGTGAAAACCCGGGGTGCCGCCCAGGCTCATGGTGCCGATGGTATCGCCGTGGTAGCCACGCTCCAGACCGATGAACTGCCTTCGTGCCGGCTGGCCGGACTGTTGCCAGTACTGGAGCGACATCTTGACGGCGATCTCGCAGGCCGTGGAGCCGTTGTCCGAATAAAAGACCCGGGGCAGCGCAGGCGGGGTGAGCTGCACCAGTTTTTCCGCCAGGAGAATGGCGGGGGCGTGGCTAACCCCGGCCAGCAACACCTGCTCCAGGCGCTCCATCTGGTCCCGCACCGCAGCCTTGATGGTCGGATGGTTGTGGCCGTGGACAATGCACCACCAGGAGGAAACCGTGTCATAGTAACGGTTGCCGTCCGCGTCATAGAGGAAGAGACCCTCGGCCCGATCAACCAGCAGCAGGTCGCGGTCCTCGTAGTCCTTCATCTGGGTATAGGGGTGCCAGAGAAAGCGCCGGTCTTTGTCCCGCAGGTCGGTGGTCATGGACATGGCGGCGTGCTCGGTTGCCGCAGGCGGCAGATGGCCGGCAGGTTGCGGTATTGTTCGGCGCAGTCGAGGCCGTAGCCCACCAGAAAGCCATGGGCCTCGGTAAAACAGGCGTAGTCCGCGGTGAGCGCCACCTCGCGGCGTTCCGTCTTGTCGATCAGGGCGCAGACCTTGAGCGAGTTCGGTTGCCCACTCTTGATCACCTCCATGAGCGCGGCCAGGGTGCGACCGGTGTCCACGATGTCTTCCACCAACAGCACGTCCTTGCCGGCCAGGCAGAGCTCCACCTGCCTGGTGAGGGCCACCCGGCCCGAGGAGACCGTGGCCGCGCCGTAACTGGCGGCCCGCACAAAGTCCACCTCCAGGTCCAGATCCATGGCCCGGACCAGGTCGGCCAGAAAGATGAAGGCGCCGTTCAGGACGCCGATGACCACCAGCGGCCGACCATGATAGTCCATGGTAAGACGAGCGCCCAGCTCCCGGACCCGGGCCTGGATCGTGGCGGCGGAGTAAACGATTTCCTGGTCAGTCATGGGCTTCTCCTTGGCGCTATCATACCGCGGGGGGCGAAACTCTCAATGCCTAATGGTCCTGTAAAAACCCAAAGGACGCGCCATCGCCACAAGAAATTTCCGCAAGTTAGAGGCGGTCAACGCGCCCGAAGGAAGTACCCTTGGGGTGCATTGTAAGCGGGCTCTACACGATTACAACAACGCCCGGCGGTGAAAAATCTTGACGCCTGGCCGCGCCATTCTTTATGCTGGAAATCAACCTGAACAAAAGCCAAGGCAAAGGAGGCGCCCATGCAAAAATACGAATGCAGTGTCTGCGGTTACATCTACGATCCGGCCGAGGGCGACCCGGAAAACGGCATTGCGGCCGGCACCGCCTTTGAGGACCTGCCCGCGGGCTGGACCTGTCCGGTGTGCGGCGCGACCAAGGACCAGTTCTCGCCGGTGAGCTGAACCCGGCCGGGTTTACGCCAGGCCGCAGGTAATATCGTTCCAGCCCTTGTTCAGCTCCCCCTCGAACTCGGCCACGAAGTCGGGAATGTTCGCCTCCTGAAAGGCGTGGTGTTGCTCCTGCACCAGCATCCAGGCGAAGGACTCGGCCACCGGCCGGTCGGTCTCCTCGACGTCGCCGAAGCGTATCCCCCGGCTGGCCGTGAACTGGGCGGCCAGGTGCACCAGGGCTACCAGCAGGACATGTTCACTGGCCTTCTGGGGCAGCCGGTAATAGTTCATCACCTCCTGGTAGGGATAGGGGATGCCCCATTGCCGGCCAAACCAGGAGCCGACCTGGCTGTGATCCGCGCCCACGAACTCGGTCTCTGCTTCTGGCAGGTGCCGGCCAAAGTCATTGCCCGGCCGCAGGAGTTGCGGGTAGAAGGCGGGTTGCAACTGGTCCAGCACCAGGGTGCCGATCCGGTGCAGCAGGCCGGCCAGGTAAACATCCGGCGCCAGGTTGATGCGCAGCACCTCCTTGAGCAGATCGGCGATCCGGCCCACCACCACGCTATATTTCCAGAAAGCCAGCCCCAGCCGTTTCGGGAGGCCGCCAAAGGCGGCAATGGTCTCGCTGGCGGTCATGGCCCCTTGCAGGACTTCACGCAGCGTATCCGTGCCCAGGATGATCATGGCATGGGGCACGGTGAGCACCGGGGTCGTCCGTCTAAAAAATGGGGAGTTGGCGGTCTGCAGGATGCGGAAGCTCAAGACCGGGTCCAGGCTGATCAGTTCGGCGAATTGCCTGGTGTTCTGGTCGCTGCCGGTAAGGAAAGGGGCAATGCGGTCCGCCACCTCCGGGTTTACGGCCAACGCATGCACCCCCTCGATGCGGCGCTGCATGCGGATGGCGACCAGCCGGCCGGTGGCCACCGGCATGGGTGGCAGGGCCGAGACCTTGACCCCTCTGGCCGGCCCGGGCTTGGCAGGGGCCGGCGTGCTGGTGGGGGGGGAAGGCGCCTGTGGCCTGGGTATGGGCCGCGGCGGAGTTTCGGCAGGAGCCGGGCCGGGCTCGTGCCCCATCGCCCGCTTGTTCGCCTCGATAAGCCGGGTGACCAGGATTTCGCAGAAGCGCTGGAAAAATTTGAGCTGCAGAAAGACATTGGAGGTCTTGATGATCTCCGGCTCCACCTTGAGGAGAAAACACTCCGAGGTGGTAAGCACGCCGGCGGTGCGCCGGATTTCGCCGACCAGGGACATCTCGCCGAAGCAGTCACCGGTGGGGATGGTGGTGAGCGCAAGGCGCTCCCCGGTCTCCGGGTTGGTCTTGAACACGGCCACGGTGCCCTTGACCAGGATGTAGAAAACCCGCTCCAGTGCCCCCTCCTGGATGACCTGGGTGTTGCCGGGCAACTTCAGCCAGGTGGTCACCGCCAGCAATTGGCGCAACTCGTGATCGTCGAAGTCGTGAAAGAAATCAAGTTTTCGCAGGAAATTTACCTGCTGCTCCGCGTCGATCTCCCTGCCCTTGCCGGTCATGTCTGGACCTCCTTTGCGGGGTGCGGGAAAAATCCCCTTGCGCCCACGTTACCCAAAAAACCGCCCATTGTCCATCAACCGGCCGGGGAAAACGCGTTGGAGTGTCATTTGCCGATGCAGAACCGGCTGAAGATGCGGTCCAGGACGTCCTCGGTGGTGGTCTGGCCGACGATCTCGGCCAGCAAGTCCAGCCCCTCCTGCACATCCACGGCCAGCAGATCCGGAGCCAGGGCCGTAGACAGGCCCTGGCCGGCCTGTTCGACGCAGGCCAGGGTTTTGACCAGGGCCGCCCGGTGCCGGGCGTTGGGCGCGCACCAGTGGACCGGCCCGGGCGGCTCCGCGGGGGCGCCGGCCACCTTGGTGTAGATGGCCTCCTCCAGGTCGGCCAGCCCGGCCAGGGTCTTGGCCGACAGCGGCACCAGCGCCTCGCCCGGAAAGGCTTGGGCCAGATCGCCCAGGCGGGCCGGGTCGGGTATGAGGTCGTGTTTGTTGGCCACCAGGATGACCGGTCGGCCGAGGATCGCGGCATACAGCTCACGATCCTCGGCCGCCAGAGGTTGGCTAAGGTCGAAGAGCAGCAGCACCAGGTCGGCCTCCTCGGCCTTGCGGCGGGCCCGCTGGATCCCCAGCTCCTCCACCGCCTCGCTGGTGGCGCGGATGCCGGCCGTGTCCACCAGGCGTACCGGCACCCCCTGGATGGCGATATACTCTTCGATGGTGTCCCGGGTGGTGCCAGGGGTGGCGGTGACGATGGCCCGCTCCTCGCGGAGCAGGGCGTTCAGCAGGCTCGACTTGCCCACGTTCGGGCGGCCGAGAATGACCACGGAAACGCCTTCCTGGAAGATGCGGCCATGGTCGGCCGCGGCAATGAGTTCGCGCAGGGGTTCGATGGCGGTGCGGGTCAGGCGGGCGCGCAGGCCAGGGCCGTCAAGGATATCGGCCTCCTCATCGGGGAAATCAATGGCCACCTCCAGCAGGGCGCGGATGTCCAGAAGCGCCTCGCGCACCTCGGCCAGCCGGGCCTGGAGGCCACCGCCGAGCTGCGCCGCCGCCAGCCGCAGCCCCGCGCTGGTTCTGGCGGTGAGCATCTCGACCACCGCCTCGGCCTGGGTCAGGTCGATGCGGCCTCCCAGGAAGGCGCGTCTGGTGAACTCGCCGGCCGCGGCGGGCACGGCGCCGGCCGCCAGGACCAGGGTCAGGATCTCCCGCACCACCAGCGGGCCGCCGTGGCAGTGGATCTCCACCACGTCCTCGCGGGTGTAAGTGCGGGGGGCGCGCATGACCACGGCCAGCACTTCGTCCACGGCCGTACCGGTGGCCGGCTGCACGACCCAGCCATAGTAGAGGCGGTGGCTCTCGAAGGGGCAGGCCGGTTGGCGTGGCCGAAAAAGCTTTTTGAGGATGGGAAGGGAGGCGGCGCCGGAGAGGCGCACGATAGCGATGCCGCCCTGACCGGGCGGGGTGGCGATCGCGGCAATGGTGGGCGCAAAGGGTTCAGGCGTAGTCATGCACACGGCGGCAGACGGAGCCGGGGCTATCCCTCGGCAACCGGGGCCGGGCCCCGCCGCCGGCCCCCCCCCTTCTTGCCGCCCTGGCCGGGCAGGTAAATGAGCACCTTCTTGAAGATGCCGTCGCCGACACTGCGGCTGCGGATGGTGGTGTCCTGTTGCAGGGCCATGTGGACGATGCGGCGCTCGGCCGGATTCAAGGGCGGCATCATCTTCGTCTTGCCGCTTTCCTTGACCTCAACGGCCAGTCGCACGGCCTCCTCGGTAAGCCCCTGACGCCGTACCTCCCGGAAACTGCCGGCATCGAGAGAGACCAGCACCCGGCCGGGAAACCGACGGCTGATAATTTTGCGCACCAGAAACTGCAGGGCGTCCAAGGTCTGCCCCTCGGGGCCAACGATGTCATCCACGTAATCGCCGGCGATGCGGGCCAGGACCTTGCCATCCTCCTGGGTGGCGGTGATGGTGGCGGGAAAGCCCATAAGCTCCAAGATGCGGCCCAGTTCGGTCTCCACGGCGCGCAAGACCTCGGGATCGATGGGCCCGGCCGGTGCGATCGGCTCGGCAGGTCTGGCCGCGGGCCTCTCCTTGGCGCGGGCCGGGGCCGCTTCCCTGGGCCGGGGCGCGGCCTTTTTCTGCACGGCTGGGGCCGGGGCATGGGCCTCGTCAAGGTCCGGCGCGCCCTCTTTCAGGCTGACTTTGATCCGGGCGCGGCGGCGCATGAGGCCGAAGATGCCGCTGGTGCCGGTCCGCACCACCTCGATAGCCAGTTGCTCCTGGGTAACGCGCAGCTTGGCGCATGCCTTGTCTATGGCATCGGTGACGTCACTGCCGTCGAAAACACTGTTATCTGCCATCCGTTTTCCTCCGATTGCGCGAGCGCGCTTAGGCTTCCACCTGCTTATTGATGATGTACTGCTGCAGCATGGCCAAAAGATTGTTGACAAACCAGTAAAGCACCAGGCCCGAGGCGAAGTTCAGGAACATGAAGGTGAAGACAACCGGCAGAAACATCATGATCTTGGCCTGACTCGGGTCGGCCGAGGTGGGGGTCATCTTCTGCTGCAGGAACATGCTGCCGCCCATGAGCAAGGTCAGCACCGGCAGGCCGCCGAGATAGGGCAGGTTAAAGCCCAGGAAAAGCCGATCCGGGGCCGAGAGGTCGGTAATCCAGAACATGAAGGGCGCGTGCCGGAGCTCAATGGCCTGCAAGAGCACCTTGTACAGGGCGAAGAAGACCGGGATCTGCAGCACCATGGGCAGACAGCCGCCCAGGGGGTTGATCTTGTAAGTCTTGTACAGGTTCATCATCTCGACGTTGAGTCGTTCCTTGTCGTCCTTGTATTTCTCGCGAATCTTGGTGAGCTTGGGCTGGATCTTCTGCATGTTTTTCATGGACTTCATGCCCTTGCTGGCGATCGGCCAGAACAGGAGCTTGATGAACACGGTCACCAGGATGATGGCCACCCCGTAGTTTTTGACATAGCCGTGCAGAAAATTCAGCAGGAACAGGGTGGGCCGGGCGAGGATGTCGAACCAGCCGAAATCGACGACGCGGTTCAGATTGGCGCCCATGGCGTTTAAAATGTCGAGTTTCTTGGGGCCGAAATAGGCGGTGTACTGGTAGGTGACGCGGCCTTGGGGCGCAATGATCTCCGGCTCGCCAGCCAGGACGATGGTGGTCTTGTCGGTATCGGTCACGCTGAAGGTGGCGGTCAGTTTGGCGGCCACCCCCGCGGCGGGCTGGGCGGGCAGGATGCCGCACATGAAGTAGGTGTCTTCGTAGGCGACCCAGTCGATCTGGCCGCGCAGGGTTTTGGTGGCCTCACGCAGCTTGTCCACCTTGAATTCTTGCAGGGCGCCAGCGGCAAAGGCGGCCGGGCCGGCGAACTGGGCCCCGGTTTTGGTGGCCTGGGAAAGCGGCCGGCTCACCAGGCGCAGATGCGGGGCGCCCGGCTGCGGGGTGGCGGTCGGGTTGTAAACCTCCACCTCGAGGCGCATCCGGTAATCATCACCCTGGAACACCATGGTACGGGTCACTTCCAGGCCCGAGGCCAGGGTGGCGCGCATGGTCAATTTTTCCTCTTCCCCCTGGCCGGCGGGAACGGCCAGATTCTCCCGGTCCGCCACGAAGAAGGGGGCGGGGGTCGTTTCATCGCCCCAGGCAAAGGCCAGCGGCAGTTCCGCGCTGGCCTTCATGGTGACCAGCTCTGCCGGGCCGGAATCATTGGCCAGCGACTCCCGATACTTTTTTAGTTTGAAACTGACGAGGCCGCCGCCAGACTCGCTGAACACGGCCGCATAGAGGCCGGTGTCCACCGTGATCTCCCGGGCCGGACGCGCCGGTTCCGGCGGCGGCAGGGCCTGGGGCGCGGTCGGGCCTGCGGGGACGATGGCCGCAACCGGCGTCGGGCCGGTTGCCTCGGTGGTGACGGCCAGCGGTTGCTCCGCCGGCGTCTGGGGCGGCGAAGCCAGGAAATACTGATAGCCCAGCAGGACGACCAATGACATGAAAATGGCCAGAAAAGCGCGTTTGGAATCCATGAAAGTTGTTTCCCGCTCTGCAGAGGTGTTTGGGGTTTGGCCAAGCGCTAGCGCGGCACCGGATCGAAGCCGCCCGGGTGGAAGGGGTGGCAGCGCAGGAAGCGGCGCAACGCCAGATAGAGGCCGCGGGCCGCGCCATGGACAGTGACCGCTTCGATGGCGTACTGGGAACAGGTGGGCGTGAAACGGCAGGCGGGCGGCAACAGCGGCGAGAGGAAAAGCTGATAGGACCGGAATATCCAGACGCAGACCTTTTTCATCTTCAAACCCCGGTTGGGGGAAACAGCGGCAACGGGTCGGACCGGCGGTTGCAGGCAGGCACAAGGCCCTCTTTGGCGAGGAGCTTCCGGACGGCCTCTGCCACCGCCGTGGGCGTGGCCGGCCTAAAACCCGGCCGCACCGTGAAAACGATATCCATCGCCTCTGGCAGCAGTGCCCGGTGCAGGCGGTAGAATTCCCGGACGATCCTTTTGATCCTGTTACGCTGCACGGCCTTTTTCATGCCGTGCACGCTTACGCCCAGCCGGTTGCCGCCAAGCTCGTTGGCCGCGATAATCAGGCTGAAATGCTGGCCGCGGAGCCGTTTCCCTTGTCGATATACCCTGTCGTATTCCCAGGTCTTGGTCAGCAGCCGGGCCTTGGGCAACGAAAATTGTTTCATGCACCCGTGCCGACCCGGTCAAACACCCTGGCTCAGACCGATAGCCGCTGCCGGCCCCTGGCCCGCCGCCGGGCGATTACGGCGCGGCCGCTCTTGGTGCGCATTCTGGCCCGGAAGCCGTGGGTCCGGTGGCGCTTAATGTTGCTCGGCTGAAATGTTCTCTTGCTCATGATCTCTCCCTTGGCATCGGGGCCGGGGCGGCCGGAAACGGTTTGGCGCGAAAGATGGGCGCCGGGGTTTGACGATAGTACTCCCCAAGTTGGCCTGTCCGCGGATTTTCCCTAAACCGTGACATAAAACATAAACCGGGCCAGGTGTCAAATAAATTTAGTAACTCTGGATATTCGACATAAGCAATCCTCCGCCAAGGCAGCGGACGATTTTTTTTTAAAAATTTTCCAGTGGAGAGAGGAAAATTTTCGCGCGCCCTCCGGCAGCGGCCCTTGATTTGCTTGCC